>Ga0302314_10009119_pt1 | contig 17587 bp, 13 predicted proteins | sample III_Palsa_N2_3_FD_200533 | JGI IMG/M metagenome (GOLD analysis project Ga0302314, IMG submission 200533) | Peat permafrost microbial communities from Stordalen Mire near Abisko, Sweden - III_Palsa_N2_3 | ecosystem: Environmental > Terrestrial > Soil > Palsa > Peat permafrost | place: Sweden...
AGCCGACGTCATCGCCTGGTCTCTATGGCGAAGAGCCCATCAAGCTGCAGCTCGACGGGCTCACATCCAAACGCGACTGCAACTGTAATGCTAGGCTCCCGCCGCACTTCTGCCTGATGGGTCGATGGTCGAATGGTCACGCTAAATCGGGTCGACCTCGATGCTGTTGAAGCTCGGCACGGCCAATTCCTCCTGCGCCCTGCGCGCCCGGGATCGCCTGCCATTCCGCGAGCGCGCACACGACGCTGATCTTCGAGTTCAAGACGCCGCAGCCATCCAAGCGTTGTCAGGCGACGGCTGCGGCGGAAGAAAAGAGGAACGGAATTCATGCACCTATCTTCCTCTGCAGCGCTCGCTAGCTTTGGCGCTCTAGGTGTTTGTCGCCTGCCAGTCGTCACCCGCGATGGAAGGCGATGGGGTCGGCAAGCGCTGACGGGCCGGAAACGGATGCCAAGGAGGCCGTCGGGCGTTTCTGTGGGCGACGCAAACGAGGCGCGCTCCCCACACGGACCAGTTCAATGGTCGTTCGAAGGTCAACATAAGCTCGCCTGGATAAAATCAGGCAAAGGGGGGGAAATGAATCGGATTCAGCTTCTACTGTCGACGTCAGTGCTCGGGTGCGCCATTTTGGTCCAGCCGGCGTTCGCGCAAGATGCGTCCGCCCCAGCGACGACGTCGGCGTCAAATCAACCGTCGACCGCGCTGCAAGAGGTGGTGGTCACCGCGGAGCACCGAACAAGCACGGCCCAGAAGACGGCCGCCTCAATCAGCGTTCGGTCCGGCAGAGACATGCTCCTGCAGGGCCGGTACGAGCTCTCGGACATCCTTGAGGATGTGCCCGGCGTGGTGGGCGGCGCCGCCACCGCCGCGCCCACGACCATAGCCGGCATCGGCACGGACAATCCGGCCACGGGTCTGATCATTCGCGGCGTACAGTCCAATACCGGCGCGGGCGGGAGCAGCATCACCGCGGCGGCGGCGGCGGCGATCTATGTGGACGATGTCTACAACGGCATCGGCGGCAACTACGACATCGACCGGGTCGAGGTCCTGCGCGGGCCGCAGGGCACGCTCTACGGCCGCAGCGCGACCGCGGGCGTGGTCGCCATCCACACCGGCGATCCCAACACCACACGGTTCAGCGCGGACGGCTCCGCGGAATTCGGCGACTACGACCTGCGGCACTGGACCGGCGAGGTGAACGTCCCGATCATCAATGACACCCTGGCGGTGCGGGTGTCCGCCAACGAGTACGACCGGGAGGGCTACTACTCGGCCAAGGGCGGTGAGGTCTCGACTGATGACTTCAGGGTCAAGGCGCTCTGGACCCCGACTGACAATTTCTCGGCTCTGCTCGGCTACGCTAAAAGCGACTCAGTGCTCGAATCCGAGGGGATTAGCATCAGTCAAATCACACCGACCACCTTCAGCTACACGCCGGAAGCGGTTTCCCCGCCGGGGACTAGCAGGTTCAATCAATACTGGGGCAATTTCAATCTGAACGTCGGACCGGTGGCGCTCACCTACATCCCGGCGTATCGCACCTGGTACCAGGACGCGACCGTCTACAATCGCGGCCCCGGCCAAAACATCAACCAGTACGTCAAAACCCCGACCGACGGCTTCCTCACGCAGGAGTTGCGGATCCGGAATTCGGACAACAACTCGAAGCTCAAGTGGCAGGCGGGGTTCCTGTACTACGACAATACCCTGAGCAACGTGGACAACCTGTTCAACCTAGATCCGACCATTCTCCCTGCCCCTCTTCCCGCCCTCCCGCCGAGTTACGTGTACCAGTCGTCCACGCACAAATCGACCACCGCTGAAGGGGGTTTCGCCGAGGCCACCTATTCCTTCTTGCCTGAAACCCGCCTGACCGCGGGCGTCCGCTACGACCACACCCAGGTCCGCAATGACGAGAGCTACACGAGCATTCTGGGGATCACCCAGACCCTGACCGGCAATCAAGGCCTGCGGACCTTCGACGACTTCACCTACAAGGTCCGGCTCGAGCAAGATCTGACGGCGCGCAACATGCTGTACGCGATGATTTCGACTGGCGCCTCGCCCGGCGATGTCGCCATCACCACGTCCGTAACCGGCCAACCCGAATTGCTAGAGCTGAAGGCTGAGACCCTGACGGCCTACGAGATCGGTTCGAAGAACATGTTCTTCGGCAACCGCCTGCAGGTAAACGGCGACCTCTATTACAACGACTATGGAGCCTTCCAGACCGCCGGGACCGACATCACGCCCAATGCGCCGCCGCCACCGATCTTCGCAACGATCGCCGTTCCGATGAAGTCCTACGGCGCCGAACTGGAATTGAAGGCGCGCCCCTGGGACAACGGCACGTTCAGCGTCACAGGATCTTATACGAACGCCCGGTACGGAAACCTCGGCCAATATGCGGACCTGTTCTCCACCAATGTGGTCCCGGGCGTGGCGCCTTTCCAGGGAAGCGTGGCCTACGACCATAGCCTCGCCATCGGCAGCGCGACCCTGCTGCTCCACGGCGACGTGCGCTTCTTCTCGGCCCACGACACCACGTCCATCCCCCAGAGCTGGGCAGCGTTGGGCGCCGAGCCCTATGTGCACGTTGGGAACGAGGCCCTCGGCGATCTCGACGCCACCTTGTTGTTCGGGTCCCACTACTCGATCACCGCCTACGCCCGGAACATCACGGACAACCGGTTCATTCCGAACGACTGGGGCCTTGAGGCTGTGACGCCGGGCGCCGGTCCCGGCGCGCCACCCATCATCCAGGAAGGCCGAACCTACCTCAGTGATCCGCGGACCTTCGGCGTGATCCTCAGCTTCAAATATTGAGGCTCCCAGCTCTTCCCCAGTTCCTGGACCGGTCGGCGTTGTCAGGCGCCACATCTGACAACGCCGCAGCCGAGATGAATGCACAGATGGAGAGGGGAAGTGAGGGTTTTCGTCCGTGTCGTGACCGCGCAGTTGCGGGGTGCGCCATCCTGGCCATAGCGCTGGGTGGCTGCGCGCCGCATTCCGCCCCGCCGCCAACGCCTTCACCGTCGGCGGCCGGAAAGATTTACGACAAATGGTGCAGTGATTGTCACAGCACCGCGGAGGGGCCCGGCAGCGTAGCTCTGCAGCGGAAGTACGGGGGCAGCCTCCCCGCCATTCTGGAACAGCGGACCGACCTGAACCCCGATTACGTAAAGTTTGTGGTCCGGCATGGCATTTCGTTCATGCCATCATTCCGGAAGACGGAGATCAGCGACACCGAGCTGGCGCTTCTGGCGGCCTACCTCGCACCTTCGCGCGGAGGGACACTTGGTGCGCGACGAAGCGGCCCTTCACACGGTCAGTGAAAGGCATGCGCAGATGGTGACAAGACGGGTGGTTATCGGCGCCGGCCTGGCCTCCGCGTCTGTGGCCTGCGCGGCCGGTTTCAGTGCATATTCTCCGACCATGGGGCCCGGCCGGAAAACGGGACCGATCGACGCCCTCCTCATCGACGAAACCACTGAGCCGCCCCGCCAGATGGCCGCGCTCGTCAAGGAGGCCGGCTGGACGTTACCGGTCGTCAGCATCCGACTCGACGCGTCTGGTCAGGCCGGATTGGCGCGCATCTTCGACACGAGCCATGCCATCGTCGGCATCAGTTCAGGAGCCACCCTGTTCTGTTTGGAGCGGATCGCCTGGGATCATGGTTTTCGTCTGACGGGGCGGAGCCAGCGGTGCGCCAATGATCCAGGCGACGATACATTTCAGCAGGATGTGACGGCGCTCTTGAGCGGCTCGCACCCTCCGGCCGCAAGCCCTTCGGAGCTTACCCGCGCCTACCGCCCGTCGCGTGCGGACGGAATGCTGCATGCCTGGGTCATGCGGAAATCAGCCAGCTCTTACGTTTGCCGGCGCCGGCGGGACGTCTGACATGAAACTGCCCCCGAATGTCAGCAAGGCCGATTTTGCGGCAGCCCTCAAGGCGTTCGCGGGTATCGTCGGAGACCAATGGCTCTTCACGTCCGACGAGGATCTGGAACTCTATCGCGACTCCTACTCGATCCTGTGGGGCGAGACCGATGAGCGCACCGCGAGCGCCGCGGTGGCGCCGGACAATGCTGACCAGGTCGTCGAGCTGGTCAAGGTCGCCAATCGCTATCGCATTCCGATCTATCCGATCTCCGCGGGCAAGAATCTGGGCTACGGCGGAGCGGCTCCCGCCCTTGCCGGCAGCGTCGTCTTGGACCTGAAGCGGATGAACCGGATCGTCGAGATCGACGAACGGAATGGCTATGTGGTGGTGGAGCCGGGCGTCAGCTATTTCGACCTGTACAACTACATACAGGAGAAGGGTCTGAAGCTCTGGATCGATGTTCCGAGCCCGGGCTGGGGCAGCGTGTTGGGCAATGCGCTGGACGGCGGCGTCGGCGTCACCCTCGCGCCATACCGCAACCATTTCGACGCCCAGTGCGGCATCGAGGTCGTCCTCCCCAACGGCAGGATGATGCGCACCGGCATGGGCGCTCTGCCTGGCGCCAAGACCTGGCAGCAGTTCAGGCCGGGCTTCGGTCCTCGCATCGACGGTCTTTTCAAGCAGTCGAACTACGGGGTCGTGACCAAGATGGGTTTCTGGCTCATGCCCGCGCCGGAGAGCTTCGCCACCGGCGTCGTCACGGTTCCGATGTTCCGTGACATCATTCCGCTCGTCGACATTGTCGGTCGGCTCGAACAGAGCAAGATCGTGCAGGGCCTGTGGACGCTGTCGAGCCCCACGACCGGCACGCCCGGCTTCGCCGCCCATGAGGCAGGCCCGTCCAAACCTCAGGATGCCAAGATCCTGGCCATCCTGAACGATCCGGGCGGCGTCGACATGGGGAAGCTCGAAGCCGCGGCCAAGTCTTCTGGCCTCCCCTTCTGGGCGTGCGACTTCAACTTCTACGGCCCGAAGAAACTCATCAAAGCGCAGTGGGATTGCGTCCGCGACGCGATGCGGGAAATACCGGGCGCGCGATTCAAGCTCGGCGAGATCCGACGGCTGCCACTTCCACCGGAAGAGCTGGCAAAGACCCGCGACCTGGGCCCCTTAGGTATTCCGACACTGAAGACCTTCGACCTTGGCCCCATGTTTTCCTACGAGGGAGAGGACGTTGTCGGCCATATCTTCTTCTCGCCGGTCATTCCCAGGACGGGCGAGGCCGCGATCGAGGCCATGGAAGTTTTTGCCGCGGTCGCGCGCAAGTACAAGCTGCCCTGCCCGCCGCTGCAGTTCCCTTCGTCTATCTTCGAGAGGGCTTTCCTGTTCGCCATCGGTCTGCCTGTCACCCGGTCTGCCGTGGTCAACGCCAAAATTCGGGCCATCGTCAGTGAACTTGTCGCGATCTCCGCGGAACGCGGCTGGGGCGAATATCGGACGGCGCCGGCCTTTTACGACCTCGTGATGGGCGTCTACTCCTACAACGACAATGCGCTGCGCGATTTCCTGGAGACGATCAAGGACGCGGTGGATCCGAACGGCATCATGTCTCCCGGCCGCTATGCGATCAGGTCGCGCCATTCCAGGGACGCCGACGTCTGACATCAAGCGCGCCTGCTCGTTGTCGCCCGAATCTGGCCATGACCCTGTGCGGCTCAGACCGCTTCCATCCGCCAGGGTTGCTCGATTTCCGGCGGCGGCGCCTTGATCTCGGCGATCTTGCCCTGAGCGTTCAGCACATAGAGAAGGTAGCCGTGCGTACGCTGAACCTCGCCGGCTTTCAGGGCGCGGCCGAAGATCGTGGTGTCGTCGCAATCCCTGATGCAACGCAACTGGCTGCGCACCTCGGCTGCGGCGCCCGTGGCGTCGGAACAAAAGAACAGGACGTCGAGCGACTCCTTCACATAGGGACGTTGGCGGGCAAGGAACCGCAGCACGGCGGCCTTGCCGCGGATCTGCATCACGAACTTGATATCGTCGGCGTAAAACTCGACCAGGCGCGGATCGCCTGCATTCATGAGGCCGACATAGCGGTCGTAGGCGGCCCGGTCGAACGGGACGCGCCGCGCCGCCGTCCGGCCAGGGAGCGCCGGCAGCGCCGCCGCGCCGGCGAGCGCAGCCACCAGAAAGGTGCGTCGATGGGGCTTGGCCCGTGCGGCTTTCGACAACATGTTCGCCTCCGTCACCACGTCCCCTCGACAGGGCGTCGACCAGGCCAGCCCGCTTGGGACGATAGGCGGTCAGGCGGCTGCAAACATCGTTTGCGGGCCCGGTGGTCTAGCGACTCTGGGCCTTGTCCTTCACGTCGATTTCCAACTTGCCGGTGGTCGGGTCGAAGTAGTCCCGGTTGTCCGTGCAGGCCCACTCCTGGGGCTCGTTTCTGCGCTCGATGCCGCGAATATACCGACGCGCCGGGAGGCTATAGGGCCGCTTGAACATGGTGTCGTCGTAGATCGTTGTCTGGACCTCGAGCGTGTTGAAGTCGGTCAGCCGCATGCGCTCGACCAACCGAAGATCTGGCCCATGCTGACCAAAGATGACGCCCGACAGCGGAGACGGGTCTCCCTGCGCCAGCGTCTTCTGGCTCAGCTTTCCCATCTGGAACAAGGTGTCCGGCGCAAATCCCGTTGTATCGACAACCAGGGTGTCGCCTTCCCAGTGACCAATCGATTCGCCCAGATAGGTCGGGTTAGGGCGTTCGCTGTGCTCGCGACCATCCGTATGGATGAACCGCGTCATCCCGGATGATTCAATATAGAGGGCGATCATGCCGGGCGACTGGAAGAACTTCATCGGCATGCCGCCGATATTCATCACGAAAGGCAGGCCGAGCGGCTTGCAATTGGCGAACGGGCTGTCTTCGACCGGCTTGTAGGTCTTGATGTAGGCCAATGCCGACGGCGTATAGTCGGGCGGCGTCGGGAAATCGTCTGCGATCGGGCTGACCGATTGCCAGGTTCCCTGCCAGAAATCCGGCAAGGCCGCGATATCGCGCCAGGCCTTGGCTTGTTCGTCCTTCGATTGAGGGACGGCGGCGGCCCGCGCACCGCCGGGATGCGCCGCCAGCACCAGGGTGACAAGGGCGCAGACGCCGCCACAAAGCCTGAGGACCCCGACGTTCCGGCCCGCAGTCGCTTGACCAGGATTCATTTATAGGGCTCCCCCTGCGGCTTGGCCGGCAGGTTGCTGGGACCGCCGGCCAGGGCCTCGCCCGTCTGGCCGCCAGGGTCGCCCAGTATCTTGCCGCCAGGCAGGAATACCGTGTGGATTTCGCCGATCGGCCGGCCATCGCGGGCCGGATGAATGTCGACCGTGACCTTGTCGCCCGCCTTGATGTCGGCCGCGTTCCAACCCCAGCGGACCATCATGTTGGGGCTGGAGCCGACCAATGCCCACTCCTCCTCCACGCCATTGGCTTTTCGGACCGCCAGCATCAGCCAGGAATGGGGATTGGCCCATTTCCACTCGCGCACAGTTCCGCTCAGAGCGGTCAGCTTGGACCGGTCAAACAAGGCAAACGAATGATGCGCGTCAGCGACCGTGCTGCAGCAGATCACTGCCATCAGGACCACCAGACCGCCGAGTTTCAGCTTCCTGTTGGAGTTCGCGCGTTTCATTGCTTATCCATGTTCTGAGGCCTTCCCAATACTCACGACCCGGTCCCGCGGGACTGGCGCGACAACCGAATATCCCGCCCACGGCGCCGGTCTATTTGGCCCCAATCACCGTCGTGCGCTGGAGAATCCGCCACTCGCCATCGCGCTTCTCGAGAATGTCTTCGTAGTGTCCGGGAAGACCCACGGTGGTCATCTTCGTTTTCAGATCCGGATAGACACTGATGAAGTATCCATAATGGGTGGCTCGTGTAGGGCTCTGGAACTCGAAGTGATGACTCAGCGCCAGATGCCAGGGCGGAATATCTGAGCCAATCGCGTTGCCTCCGGGCGGGCCGCCGCCGACCGGCTTGGGCGGCCCGGCTTCCGCCTGCCGATAAGGCACCGTCATCCTCATCCCGGGTTCGGGCTGCATGATAATGTTGGCCTGAGGCCAGAACGCCTTGTCGAAGCGCGCCGGATCGTGAAGCTCCAATCCCAGCGTATAGTTGTCGACCGCCGCGTTCACTCCAACCCAGTCGTCGATGGTGGGTGTGTAGCTGGGCGCCGCCGCGATTGGCGTTGTATTTTGGGCATGGGATCCGCCAGCGGCCATCAACAAGCAGGCTGCGGCGAGCCCGCCCAAGTAATTGATCTTCCGGTTCATCTCACCCTCCCCAAGCAGGATTTGACTGCTAGTGTTTGTCGTTCTGCTGGAGTCGCTTGAGAACCTCGGCGGGGTCCTCCTCGATCGTCTTGTTCGAGCTGGGATCGAAAGCGAGTATGTTGGCGGAGTTACACACCCATTCGCTGGGCCAGCCGGCGTCCCCGCGGCTGCGCTTGAAGATTTGCACCGCAGGCTCGACATAGGGCTGCTTCCAGACCGTGTCGTCGTAGATCGTCAACTGGTCTTCCAGCGTGTCTGGATCGACCAACCTGATGCGTTCGACCATCCGCAGGTTTGGTCCGTGCGGGCCAAATATCGCCTCCGGCGGCAGGACAAACGGCCCCGTGCCCTTGCCGGGCAAATCTCCGTATTGAAGAAGAATGTCATCAAAGCCGATGCTGTCCACAACCAGCGTATCGCCTTCGAAATGCCCGACGGACTCGCCAAGGTAGGTCGGATTTGGGCGCGCGGAATGCTCTGCATTGAGCTTGATGAACCGCGTCATGCTGCTGTTTTCGATATAGATCGCAATCATGCCCGGCTCGTAAAAGAACTTCAGCGGAGAGCCCAGGCGCTGAACAATCGGCATCCCGGGCGTTTTGCAGTTCGCGCCCGCGAAAGGTATGTCTTGAATAGGCTTGTAGGTGGAAATGTGGGCCTTTGCTTGATCCGTAAACGGAACAGTGGACGGGTTGTCCAGAAACGACATCCGGCTCTGCCAGTTTCCCGTGAAGAAGTCGGGCAATTTGGTGACATCAGCCCAGCTCGAGCCCAGGGGCGCGGCGACGGCTGGCAAGGCGAACATTGCCGAACACAGAGCGGCGGCGAGCAGGGATTTGCGTTTGATCATGGAGCGGCCTCGGCAACTAGCGGGGGGGCGGGACGTTGATCGCGCCGCCGGGAGGCGGCCCGCCAGCGCCGGGAGGAGGCGTTCCCGCGCCGGCGCTCAGCACTCGGCCGGTTGGCAAATGGACCTCGTTCAACAATCCGATGTGATTGCCATCGCGGGCCGGCGAGGCTGTCACGGTGACCTTGTCGCCCGGCTTCATATCGGCGGCGTTCCAGCCGGTGTGGGCCAGCATTCCCGTACTGCCGCCCTCGAAGCCCCAGACTTCCTGTGAGCCGTCAGGCTTTGCGACCCGGAGGTAGAGCCAGGAGTGCGGGTTGGCCCAGAGCCACTTTTCCACCGTTCCGCGGTAACTGACCTGCTTCGACATGTCGAACAGGGCCGCGGAATGGTGCGCCGAGGCCGGAAGCGGCGCAGCAGCAAACAGCAGGGCCGCCGCGAGACCCGCAACACGGGTTGAACCACGCACATTCATCGCGCTTGTCGCCTTTCGCATATAGCTGGCAGTGAACAGGTGCGGTTTGTCCCCCCAAAAAAGCGGGCAAGATAGGTGTCACAATTAGCGGGACCGCCTGCCTGGGAAACCTCCGAAGGCGCAGAGCCCGACTTACGAAGGCGACGGGGCAGCGAAGCCATCGAGGGACGAGGACCCGAAGATCGTTGCGCGCCTGATGGGAGCGGAAGGCGGAGCGCAGCGGCTCGGCCTGAGGTGTCGGCCGACGTTGTCAGGTCAGCCTATCAACCGGCTACTCGGTGACCGCTGAGCCGCCGAAATGGCCAAGTCGACAACCCGTTTTGCTGGTTCGGTTCATCGCCGGGAGGCCGCGGGGCTTTGGCGTCATCGGCAGACAGTTCTGCCGAACCACTCCGCAGTGGCCTGGTATTCAGCCGTGTCGATGACTTCAAATCTCCTGCATCGCCCGTACATCCGGAGAATACTCGACCGCCCGCTGCCCGCGGCGCCAGAGCGCCGTCACCTAGAGAATTCCGGCTAAACGCGGCCCAGCGCGAGAACCAGGTCGGCGACGGAGTCGATCACCAGGTCGGCGCCGGCGGCCTTCAGGCGGGCTTCGGCGTCCGCGACGCGACGGGCGCGGTCGTCGGGAGCAAGGGCCGCAAGCGCTTCCCGCGACAGGCCGACGGTGTTGCCGGAGGCCGAGACGCCGACGGTGAAGCAGCCCGCCGCGACGCCTTCTTCGATCCCGGCTTCGGAATCGTCCACCTTGACCACCCGCGACAGCGGCCAGACGCCGAGTTCGGCGCAGGCCTTGTAAATCATCAGCGGCGAGGGCCGGCCCTGCGGCGTCTCGCCGGAACAGACCAGGTGATCGGGCGCATAGCCCTGCGCGGCGGCGCGGATCAGGACCGGCGCCATCATCTCGCGGGTGTAGCCGGTGGAAGACGCGATCTTCAGCCCCGCAGCCCGCAGCGCCGCCGCCGTTTCGGCCGCGCCGGGAATGAGTTCGGAGGCTTGCGCGGCGGCGTCGCGCATGAGTGGGCCGAGGTCGTTCATCAACGCAGCCACGTCCGCCTCGCCGAGCGCGCCGCCATTGGCCGCCGTCCAGGCGTTCGCCACCTGGGGATAGGCCAACAGGGCGCGCACATGATCGACCTTGGCCTTGCCCATGTCCGCGCGGGCGATGGTCTCATCAAGCGCAACGCCATGGCGCGCGAAGGCCTCGACCAGCGCCTCGATCGGCGCCATGCAGCCGAAGTCGACCATGGTGCCGGCCCAGTCGAAGATCACCAGGCTGAAGCGTTCAAGGCCGTTGGCGCCGTTCAAGTTGGTCATGCGTCTGCTCCTCCGAAAAGTTCGGCGACAACCTCTTCGCCGAGCGCAAAGCCGGTCGAGGCGCCGGCGCCGGTGGTCACCATCACCAGCCGGACCCCGTCCGCCGGCGTATCGATCACCACCGTGCGGTCCGTGGCCGAGGCGTAGGTTCCGGTCCAGCGTTCCAGCACCGGCGGGGCGGCTCGTCCCAGCGCGGCTTCGTATTCGTCCAGGATCAGCCGGTCGACCGCCTCGTGGGCGAAGGGGTCGGGCGTCGTCGCATAGTGATGGCTGTCGCCGACCACCAGGCTGCCGTCGGCGCTCTGGACGACGATGAGATGGACGCCGTTATCGAGCTGGCCGGCCTGTTCCGCGCGCAGCCGCACGCGCAGGGCCTCAGCCTCCGGCAGCGCCGCGTAGCCGGCGTAGCGCGCCAGGCCCAGGTCGGACATCACGCCCGCGGGCAGCCTGAAGCCGGGGTCGGCCAGGCGAAGCATCTGCAGTTTGCAGCGGGTCACGCCATAGGCGCCGATGCGGTCCGGGAACAGGCTGAAGAGATCATCGCCAGGGCAGACGGCGATGGCCTCGGCCTCCACCAGGCCCTGGGTGGTGACGATCTTCGACGTCTCCACACTGAGCGCGGCCGTCTCGCGCAGGAAGGTCACGCCATGGCGCGCTTCCAGCCAGGCGGCCAGGGCCGGGATCGCCTCGCGGGACTCCACCCGAAGCTCGTGCGGGCTCCAGAGCGCGGCCAGGGCCGTGGGCGTCGCCAGATCCGGATGGTTGCGCGCCACCTCGCCCGCGTCCAGCAGCCGGCAGCCCTCGCCCATCTCGGTCGTGAGGAAGGCTTCCATCACCGCGACGGATTCGGGCCTACGGGCGGTCAGCAAGAGTCCGCGATGATGCACCGGGACCCGCGCCTGCTCGGCGACCTCGGCCCAGACGTCGCGGCTGCGCATCGCCCGCCGCCACATGGCGCCGCGTTCCTGTCCGGTGACGGTGATGAAGCCGAAGTTGCGCACCGAAGCGCCGTTGGCCTGGGCGTCGCGGTCGATCACCACCACCCGCTTGCCGCGCCGCGCCGCCGCCAGGGCGCAGCCGAGGCCGACGATGCCGGCGCCTACAACGGCGAGGTCAAAGGAAGATTGGGTCGGCATGGCGCTCCGCAGGGTCGACGACTGCCCATACACCACGCCAGCGTGACAGTTCGACAGAGGCGAACGTCAAATCGATTGCTCCCCGCGCGGAAAACGTCGTCATTGAACCGCAATAGAGCGTGGCTAGACAAACCCTGGCGCGCCGCGCTTGGGCCTGATCCGGAGACTGTCATGCAAGGCTGGCTTGGGCGATGGCTGGCGAAGGCCGGACCGGTCAGCTTCATCACCGTGGCGGGTCTCGCGGGCTTTTGCGCCTATTTCTCCATGTACGCCTTCCGCAAGCCGTTCACGGCGGCGACCTTCGACGCCGTGCCGGGCTGGCATTTCCTGCTCGATTACAAGATCGCCCTGGTGATCGCCCAGGCGGTTGGGTACGCGGCCTCCAAGATGATCGGGGTCAAGGTGATCTCCGAGATCGACCCCAAGCGGCGGGGCCTGGCGATCCTCGGGCTGATCGCCGCCGCCTGGCTGGCGCTGATCGCCTTCGCCGTCGTCCCCGCGCCCTGGAACGTGGCCTTCCTGTTCCTGAACGGCCTTCCACTCGGCATGATCTGGGGCCTGGTGTTCGGCTATATGGAGGGGCGGCGCACCTCGGAGGTGCTGGGCGCCATCCTCTGCGCCAGCTTCATCCTGTCCTCCGGGGTGGTGAAGTCGGTGGGCGCCTGGATGCTGGACAGCCTCCACGTCACGCCGTTCTGGATGCCGGCGGCCACCGGAGCGGTGTTCTTCCCGCTGCTGTTCGTTTCGGTCTGGGTCTTAAGTCAGATCCCGCCGCCCGACGCCGGGGACGAGGCGGAACGGGTCAAGCGCGCGCCGATGACCGCGCATGAGCGGGGCGCCTTTCTGAGGCTCTATGCGCCAGGCGTGATCCTGTTGGTGATCGCCTATGTCATGCTGACGGCGTTCAGGGATTTCCGCGACAACTTCGCCGCCGAGATCTGGAAGGCGCTGGGCTATGGCGGCGAGGCGGGCATTTTCAGCGCCAGCGAGTTTCCGGTCGCCGTCATCTCCCTGGTCGCGCTCGGCGCCATCATGGCCGTGCGGGACAATCTGCGGGCGCTGATGGTGATCCATGGGATCGTGTTCGCGGGCTTTGTCCTGCTCGGCGTCTCGACCCTGGCGTTCCAGGCGCATCTGTTGCCCGCCCTGCCCTGGATGATCCTCGCCGGCGCGGGGCTCTACATGGCCTACACGCCATTCAACGCCATGCTGTTCGACCGGCTGATCGCCTTCTCGGGCCGCGTGGCGACGGCGGGGTTCCTGATCTATGTGGCCGACGCAGCAGGTTATGCCGGCAGCGTCGGGCTCCTGCTCTGGCGCAACTTCGGCGGCTTCAAGCTGGACTGGCTGCAGTTCTTCACCCTGGCGGCGTATGGGACCAGCGTGGTGGGCGCGGTGCTGACGGCGATGGCGGCGGTGTATTTTCGCGGAAGGGCCAGCGCGAGCGCCAGCTCACCAATTGCTCCCCCGCTGGGGGTGCCAGTCAGCGAAGCTGACTGAGGGGGGCTGGGGGTGCCAGTCAGCGAAGCTGACTGAGGGGGCGAGTAATCGCCAACGCCGACGTGGCGGCGGTGCCCCCTCCACCGCTTCGCGGTCCCCTCGGCGTATACGCCTCGACCCCCAACGGGGGAGGAATTAAGGCGCTAATCTCGATACCGCTCCACTGCGTCGCCCAACGCGCTCTTCAGCGGCGCCAGCCAGGGTTCGAACTTCTTCCACTGATCGAGCCCGTCGCGGAAGATCGGCTGGCGGACCTGTTCGGAACTGGGGGTGCGGACGCTGCGCTCGGTCTTGTGGAAGGCGAGGCAGGCCGGCTCGAATTCCAGGCCGCAGTGGTCCAGCAGGCGACGCACGCTGCCCTCCAGATCGTCGACGACGTCCTCGTGGTGCACGCGCAGCACCCGCCCCGGCAAAGCCTCGTCCCAGTGGCGCATCAGCTCCAGATAGGTGCGGTAGTAGCGGGCGATGTCCTCGGGCCCGTAGGTGAACTCCTGGCCCTGGGCGAACAGCTGCTTGAGGTTGCTGAAGCAGCAGGCCATCGGCTCGCGCCGGGCGTCGATGATGGTGGCGTTGGGCAGCATCAGGTGGATCAGGCCGATGTGGCGGAAATTGTTCGGCATCTTGTCGATGAAGATCGGCCGGCCGGTCCGATAGACCCGGGTCGAGGCGAGATAGTCCGCGCCGAGCCGGGTGAAGTCCTCAGCCGTCAGGTCGGCCAGGGCGGCGGGGTAGCGCGGATTGTCCAGGTCATGGTCGCGGCCCTGGATGTCGAGGACGATGCGGTGGACGTCCGCCAGCTCCTGGGTGCCCTCGACCGTGGAATGAGAGGCCAGAATCTGCTCCAGCAGCGTCGAGCCGGATCGGGGCAGGCCGAGGATGAAGATCGGATCGGGCCTGGGATCGCCCCAGCCTGCCCTGCTTGCGAAGAAGTCCCGCGTACAGACCTCGATCTGCCTGGCGGTGTTGGCCTCGATGAGCTCCGGCCGGTAGCGGCTCTCCGAGCGCTTCAGGGCGTTGCCGCGTTCGTACCAGGCCCACGATTCCGCCATCTCGCCCCGGTCCTCCAGGGCTTTGCCGAGGGCGAAGCAGAGATGGTAGCGATCGACCAGGGCCGTCGTCGGCCGCGCCTCCTCGGCGCGCATGCGGTCGATCTCGGCGTCGTCGAACCGGTACAGCTTCAGGTTCGCCAGGCTCCAGTAGGCGTCGCCGAAGTCCGGGCGCGCCGCGGCCGCCGCACGATAGGCCTCGATCGCCTCGGGAACCTCGCCGACCGTCTTCAGGGCGTGGGCGAGCCACAGGTGCACGTCCGGGGCGTTCGGCGCGTCCTCAAGCATGCCGCGATAGAGGGCGATGGACGCGTCGTGCTCGCCAAGGCCCACTGCCGCGCTGGCCGCAACGGCGCGATAGTCGAGATTGGCCGGATCCAGCGCCAGCAGGCGCTCAGCCTGGTCGCGGGCCTGGACGTATTTGTGCCGCTGCAGCAGCGCGTGGGCATAGTCGTACCGCGCGGCCCGATGATCAGGCGCCAGGACCAGAGCCGCCTCCAGCAGGATCTCGGCGTCGTCGAGCACATCCTGGGCCATGCCGATCTTGGCTAAGAGCCGCATCGCTTCCGGGTGGTCGCCGTGGCGCAGCAGGAAGGCGCGGACGATCTGTTCGGCGGCGGCCAGCTCACCGTCGGAGAACAGCGAGGTCGCGGTGACCACCTCGGGCGGCAGGCTCTTGAGGGTCTCGACATGCGCCGCCGCCGTGGCGGCGTGGTCCGCCTCGCCGGTCATGCGGTAGAGGCCCACCAGCATGCTCCAGCTCGCGGGCAAGGCCGGGTTGATGTTGACCGCGCGCAGCAAGGCTTCGATCGCGTTCGGCGCATCCTTGAGCGCGACGAAACACATACCGCGCTCCTGGTGCAGGCGGCTGAATCGGGGCTGCAGGGTCTCCAGCCGGTCGAGGACCGCTTGCGCCTCGGCGATCTTTGACAGATGGCGCAGGCTGACGGCGGCGATCAGCAGAAGGTCGCGGTTCTCGGGGTATTCGGCGCCGAGCGCGCCGGCGTCCCGCGCCGCCGCCTCGTGCCGCCCCTCCTGCTGCAACCGCCGTAGCTGGCGAACCTGCTGTTCGACGTGGGACGGGGGGTCGATGACGGCGGGGGCGTTCATGAGCTGCGGAAACGAAACCAGGCGGACGATGACGTCCGCCTGGATAAGCGCTCTTTGTGACAGTCTTCCGTTAGAAGCTGGCGCCCAGTTTCAGCCCGATCACCATCGGCCGCAGCGGCACTTCCGATTTGATGAACTGCGCCGACGACGTGAACGTGCTCGCGTGCGAGTCGCTGAGGTTGGTGCCGTAGAGCGTCGCCGACCACCGGTCCTTGGTAATACCCAGGGACGCGTCATAGGTCGCGTAGGCCGGCTGCAGGTAGCGCAGATAGGTGGTGTTCGGGATCAACACGCCAGCGCCGGACGTGTAGGTGGCCGGCTGGTTGTACATGCTGCCCATGTAGTTGGCGCCGACCTGCGCGAAAGCCTTGTAGTCGCCCAGCCGCCAGTCGTATCGGGCGTGCACGTTGCCCTGGAACGTCGGCGAGAAGGCGGGGGTCGAGCCCACCGTGCCGAAGGGGTTCTGGAACGGCGCGCCCTTCACCGTGGTGATGCACTGGCCGGCGGCCGCCGTGCCGGCGATGTTGTCAATCAGGCAGGGCGAGTTGGCCTGGGTGTCGTGGTCGTAGGACATCGAGCCATTGATCGTCAGGCCGTCCGTCACCCGCGCGGTGACCTGGGCCTCCACACCCTCGACATTGTAGTTGGGGCCGTTGACGCCAAAGGTGGTGTTGCCGAGCTGGGTCGGGTCGAAGAACAGGAACTGAACGTTGTCCCAGTTCATGTAGTAGGCGGACAGGTTCAGCTGCAGGCGGTGGTCGAGGAACTCGCCCTTCAGGCCGATCTCGTTGTTGGTCAGCGAGTCCGGCGCATAGCCGTTGGGCTTCTCGTACTGGGCGGTGCTCTTGACGGTTGTCAGCGGCGCCACGGCGCTGACCGAGCGGTTGAAGCCGCCCGGGCGGAAGCCTTGCGAGAAGGTGTAGTAGACCATCAGGTTCGGGTTGATGTGCCAGGTGATGTTCGCCCGGCTCTTGAAGCCGGAATAGGTCACGTGGTCGTTGGCCGCGTTGATGTTGACCAGGCCGCCGGTGCATTGGCCGTTGGGCACGTCCAGGCAGCCCGTCGTGGTGCCGTACTGTGAGCCGGTTTCGTACTCGTTGTACTGGTAGTAGCGGGTGCCGGCGGTGACCGTCAGGACGTTCGGAATGATGTCGAAGTCGAACGAGCCGAAGAACGCCAACTGGTTGTAGCCGCGCTGGGTGTCCTCGCCGAAGGCGGTGGAGTTGCTGCGAACGCCAGGATCGTTGGCGGTCGAATTCGGATCGGTTCTGACGTCGGCGACGCAGGGCGCGCCGCCGGGCAGTGCGGACGCCGCGAGGTTCGCGGGGGTGCAGGACGGGATGGTCTTATAGTCAAAGTTCATCACGTCGTAGATGTTGAACTGCTCGTAGTAGGCGCCCACGATGCCGCGGATGCGCCAGTCATCCGGCGTGCTCAACCGTACTTCGTTGGTCAGGTGAGTGTTGCGGGTGGTGTCCTGCCAGTAGCCGATCGGCGAGTAGCAGAAGGGCTGGCCGCCCCAACCGGTCGAGCCGCCGGTGCACTGATAGTACATGCCGCCGGCGCTGCGGGAATAGTTGGTGTAATCCATCTGCTGGGAGATGTTTCGCACCATATAGGCGCCGGTGTAGACCAGCTTCAGCGCGCCGACCTTGCCGTTCACGGTCCAGGCAGTGTTCTCGTAGCTGTCATGGTCATAGGACGGCGTGAACGACGTGTTCTGCAGCGGACCCAGCGGCTGGAAGTCCGAGCCGGTGGGGTATTCGACCGACAGGCCCTCGGCGTCCATGTTGGAGACGCTTTCGGCGATCAGCACGTCCCAGTCCGGGTTGACGTCGTACAGGATCGACACGCGGCCGCCGGTGTAGGTTACCGGGTTGGAGTCCTTACCGGCGATCGCATAGTTGTTGGCCTGACCGGAGTTCGGTGGGGCGCAGGAGCCGCCCGGGC
>Ga0302314_10009121_pt1 | contig 17586 bp, 7 predicted proteins | sample III_Palsa_N2_3_FD_200533 | JGI IMG/M metagenome (GOLD analysis project Ga0302314, IMG submission 200533) | Peat permafrost microbial communities from Stordalen Mire near Abisko, Sweden - III_Palsa_N2_3 | ecosystem: Environmental > Terrestrial > Soil > Palsa > Peat permafrost | place: Sweden...
GAAGCTTCCCAGGCGATCACTTCGTCGAAGGTCTGCGGATAGTCGAGGAGCCGCGGTGCCGGCACGGGTACGGTGGGCGTCGCCAATATGTCGACGTGCGTGAACAGATCGGTGATGCATCGCCGCAGCTGCGCAAGACTTAGACAGGCGCGCATGTACGCGGGCGCGTCCACCGAGGCGCCGCGGCGGAGTTTCGCGAGCGTTTCAGGAAGATAGCGCTCGGGTGTCTTGGCGATGTGCTCGCCGTGCGATGCGTAGGCCTCGGCTTGGAATACGCTGCGGTCGGCGCTCACCTCGAGTGATACTTCCTCGATGCGCGCCCCGAGATCGGACAATACTGCGAGCGCCCGCTCGACGGCGCGCTGCACGGCCGGATGCAAGCCATCGTAGAAGAAGGCGCGCGGCACGCCGATGCGCATGCGCGCAGGAGCGCGCGGCCAGGGGCGCAGTTTCAAGGGCCGGCGTTCGCTCGACACGTCGCGCGGCTCGTAACCGGCGATCGCCTCGAGCACCGTTGCGCAATCCTCGACTCCGCGCGTCAGCGGGCCCACGTGATCGAGCGAGGGGGCGAGCGGAAGCACGCCGAGATTGCTGACGCGGCCGTAGGTGGGCTTCAGCCCGACGATGCCGCAGAGAGCTGCGGGCTGGCGAACGGAGCCGCCCGTGTCCGTACCCAGTGCCGCGAAACAAAGACCCGCGGCCACCGCGGCCGCAGAGCCCCCCGATGAGCCGCCGGCGATGCGGCTCGGGTCCCAAGGATTTCGTACCGCGCCGAAATGGCTCGGCACCGAGCTTCCGCCGATGGCGAACTCCTGCATGTTGAGCTTGCCGAGCAGAATCGCGCCTGCGCGTCTCAAGCGTGAGACCACGGCGGCGTCCGCTTCGGGAATGCGATCGAGGTAAACGGCGGAAGCGGCCGTGGTGCGCACGCCCTTGGTGTCGATCATGTCCTTGATCGCCACCGGTATGCCGTGGAGCGGACCTCGCCACTCGCCGCGCCGCATTTCCGCTTCCGCAGCATGCGCTTCCCGCAAGGCGGAGTCCGCCGTCACCGTGACGAAGGCGTTGAGCACGGAATTCTGCGACTCGATGCGGCCGAGGCAGGCATGCACGAGCTCGACCGGCGACACTTTCCCCGCCCGCAGCAACGCGGCCGCACCGGCGAGGCTCGAGAATGCGAGCTCGTCCGACGCCGCCGCGGGCGCGGCAGTCATTTGCCCACTTGGGTCGGGAATGCCGGCGCGGTCCTCAGGGGAATCGGCTTCGCCGTCTTCAACTGCTCGAGCACTTGGGCAATCGCCGCGTCGAGTTGAGGATCTTTGTCCTCATTCACGGCGACGGGATCGAGCGGCACTTCCACGTCCGGGGCGACGCCCTCGTTTTCCACGCGCCATTCACCGTCCGGTGTGAAGAAGCGAAAGAACGGAACGGTCAAGCGTCCGCCGTCGATCAGCGGCGGGTTCGCGGAGATGCCGATGAGGCCGCCCCAGGTGCGGGTGCCGATCAGCTTGCCGAGCCCCAGGCGCCGGAACCCGTACGGAAAGAAGTCGCCGCCCGATCCCGCGTCTTGGTCGATGAGCATCACCTTCGGGCCATAGATCGCCGCCGACGGCGTCTCGAAGATCTCGCCGTCGCGATCCTTCCATCCCGAAAGATACGCGCGGTTGAGGACCTCGAGCACGTAGTTGGCCGCCTGACCGCCGCTGTTGCGGCGGTCGTCGACGATCAGGCCGGATCTGTCGACCTGCGAGAAGAACATGCGGTTGAAGAAGGTGAAGCCGCCATCCGCCGTGTCCGGAAGATACACGTAGGCGACCTTGCCGCCGGTCTTGCGGTCGACATAGTCGCGATTGTGCTCGACCCATTCCCATTGGCGCAGCGCCGCCTCGCTCGCGACGGGAATGACCACGGCGGTGTGCGCGGTCTGCGCCGTGCCGTCGCGGCTCAGCGTGATCGTCACCTGCTTGTCCACGGTCCCCGCGAGCAGCGCAAAGATGTTCACCGAGCCGTCGAGCGGATGTCCGTCGATCGCGAGAATTGAATCGCCTTCCTGCGCCTTGACCCCGACGGCGACGAGTGGACCGGTCAGGAACGGGTTCCAGCGATCTCCCCGGTAGATGTGCTCGATTCGATAGAGATTCCGCTCGACCTTGAAGTCTGCGCCGAGCAGTCCGATTGCGGCGGGCCGCTCGTTCTCCAGATCGCCGCCGCTGATGCGATTGTGACCCACCTGCATCTCGCCGATCATCTCGACCAGCAAGTCGTTGAGATCCTCTCGACGCTGCACGAACTGCAGCAACGGCTCGTAGCGCGCGCGGACCGCTTTCCAGTCGAGCCCGTGCATCTTCGGATCATAGAAATACTGCTGCTCCATGCGCCAGGTTTCGTCGAAGATCTGCCGCCACTCCTCACGTGGGCTCACGTTCATGCGCACGCCCGCAAGGTCCACCGGTTTGGCGTCGAGCTTCTCACTCGCATCTGCGACCTCGTAGTGTCCCTCGGAGAGACTCAACAGCAGCTTCTTGCCGTCGGCGCTCGCGGACACCTCGACGAGATTCGACTTGAGCTGCTTTTCCGCGCGATCCTCGAAACTGTAGCGATACAGCTCGGCATCCGCGTCGGCCTCGGGACCCGGCGGCTCGGCGACCGAGCCGGGCTGGCGGTGCGCGAGGTAGAACAGCGAGCCATCCGAGGCGACGACGATGTCCTCGTAGTTGCGCTCGGCCACAGGAATCGGCACGAAGCGCCCAGCGAGTCCGGGTAAGTCGACCCGCGTCGGCTTGACGGGTTTGTCCTTGGCTGGCTTGTCGGTGTCGGAACTCGCGGACGATGCCGGTGCATCGGCCGAGTCGTCCTTTTGCTCCTTCCGGTTGCGGTCTTTCGCCGCCGATTCGGCCTTGGCCGCCGCCGCAGCGGCCTTGGGCTCCTCATCCGCAGTCTTCGGGGCAAGCGGCGATTTTCCATCCGCGGCGAGGACCGCAGCGAAGATCGCCTTGCGCAGCGGGCGTTCCTGGCTCGACATGTCGAGCGTCACGCGCGTCGGACCGGCGTCGATGGATGCCGTGAAATAGAGCAAGCCGCCGTCGCCGAACACAGGATCGTCCGTTTGCACGAAGTTGTCCGCGAGATCGGCCGTGTGGCCGTCGGCGAAATGATGCAGCTTCACCCGGGTGAGGTAGTTCTCGCCGACCACGGTGTAGGCGAGCCATTGCCCGTCGGGCGAGAACGACACGGTGAACGTCCCGCGGCGTGTGCTGGTGTCGATCAGATGCACGCTGTCGTTGGCCAACTCGATCGCAAAGAGATGCAGATGATTGTCTTGAAAGACGATGCGTGCATCGTCGGGCGACCAGCCGAGCAGTGTGAAATAGTCGGGCCGTCCGAGCGCGTGCCGAACCGGCTTGTTGAGGCCCTGAGCATCGCGAATGAGCAGCGCCTGCACCCCGCCCTCATCGCTCAGGTAGGCCACGCGCTGGCCGTCCTTGCTCCATAGCGCGTCGGACTCGCGCACGCCCGAGGTTGCGGTGAGGTTGCGCACCGAGCCGTCCTTCACGGGCACGCTGAACACATCGCCGCGTGCGGTGATGAGCACACGTTTGCCGGTAGGCGAGAGCGAGGCCGTGGTGACCATTTTGCTCGCGTCCTTCCACTGCGGACGAGCCTGCAGCGATTGCGCGGACAGTCGCACCGGGATGAGCTGCGTGCGCCCGCTGCCGAGCTCGAGGGACTTGAGCTCGCCGCCGACCTCGTAAACCACGCTATCGCCGTACGCACCCGCACTGCGCACATCCCAAGGCGCTTCGTGGGTCAATTGCCGCACGGTGTGGCTCGCTGCCTCGTACAGGAATAGATTGGCCGAGCCCTCGTTGCGGTCGGAAATGAATACGATGTTCCCCCCGACCCACAGCGGGTTGGTGTCGGAGGCATTCACGTGCGGAATTTTCTCGAGGGTCCCGGCGCTCGGATCGATGATCCAGAGGGGCGGGGTGTCGCCGCCGCGGTGCTGGCGCCAGCCGCTCGCACCGGTATAGGCCATGATGTAGGGCCGATAGGCCAAGCGCTTGCCGTCGGGCGACCAGGAGCCCTCGACAGCGACCGCTTTCATGATCTTTTGCTCATAGCCGCCCTCGAGCGGCACTTCGTACAGCTGACTCGAGCGGCTATTGGCGATTTCCCGGTTGGAGATAAACAGCACCCGCTTACCGTCCGGACTCCATCCGGTCACGACATCCGCCGCCGGATGCCACGTGAGCCGACGCGGTTGGCCACCTTCGACCGGCACTACATATACGTCCGTGTTGTTGTCGTAGTTGGCGGAAAACGCGATCCATTTACCGTCCGGAGAAAAGTGCGGCGCAAATTCCGAAGCCGGGTGCGAGGTGATCTGCACCGGGTGGCTGCCGTCGCGGTCGCTCACCCAGATATTCCCGCCATAGACGAAGGCGAGATGATCTTTGGACACGGCAGGCTGGCGCAGAAGGCGGGTGGGCGCCTCCTCCGCAGCATGCAGCACGACGCATTGACACAGAAGCGCTGCCACGACCGTACTCAACCAGAATTCTCGAAGGCGCATGTTGACCTGCAACGTCAGAGCTCCTGCGCGGAGCCGGTTCGAGACATTAGCAAAACGTGCGGACCGTCGTCGATCACGGCGTGCCCGAGGCTACAATGGTCGAAATGAGCCATTTGAAGCGCATTCTCGAGGCGGGACAGTTCGCCGTGACCGCGGAAATCACGCCGCCGGCCTCGAGCGATCTCGCCGAATTGCTCGCCAAGGCCGCGCCGCTCAAGGGGCTCGCCGACGCGGTCAACGTGACCGACGGCGCGGGCGCACGCGCCCACCTCGAATCGACGGTGGCCGCGAGCGTGCTTCTCGAGCACGGTATCGAGCCCATCCTGCAGCTGACTTGCCGCGATCGCAATCGAATTGCCCTGCAAAGCCAGCTGCTCGGAGCCGCGGCCCTTGGCATCGAGAATCTTCTGGTGCTCAAGGGCGATGACCCGACCAAGGGCGATCAACCCGAGACCAAGGCGGTCTTCGACCTGGACTCCGTGGGCCTCGCGGCGACCGCGGTCGCGATGCGCGATCACGGTCGCCTGCCTCACGGCCGCGCGGTCGGCGGCAGCGCCCATTTCTTCGTCGGCGTCGCAGACGCGCCGATCGATCCGCCGCCCGGCTGGATGCCTGCGAGCTTGATCAAGAAGGTCGAGTCGGGCGCGCAATTCGCACAGACGCAGTTTTGCATGGACGCGGACATCGTGCGGCGCTATGCGGCGCACCTCGCCGATGCGGGACTCGGCGGAAAGCTGCATCTGCTGGTGGGCGTCGCGCCGCTGTCCTCCGCGAAGTCGGCGCGTTGGATCAAGAGCCACCTGTTCGGATCCATCATTCCGGACCGGTTTGTCGATCGACTGGATCGGGCGAGCGATCCCGCGGCGGAGGGGCGTGCGATTTGCATCGATCTCATCAAGCAGCTGCGCGAGATTGCGGGGGTCGGGGGCGCTCACATCATGGCGCCGCTCAACCCGGCGGCGATCGCCGAGGTGCTCGAGGCGTTACGCGCCGCGTTTTGAGAGCAGCCGCTCGAGCAGGCGCGCAACGTGCAACGCCTCGCGGCCCATCCCGTCGCGGATCTGATGCCGGCAGCTCGTGCCGTCCGCGACCACGATGGCCCGGGGCTGCGCGCGCAGCGCCGGAAAAAGCTTGAGCTCGGCCATTTTCATCGAGATCTCGTGATGTTCGGCCTCGTAGCCGAAGCTGCCCGCCATGCCGCAGCAGGAGGAGTCGATGAGCTCGGGCTGCGATCCGGGAATTAGGCGCAGCACTTCGAGGACCGCGTCCACGGCGCCGAATGCTTTCTGGTGGCAGTGACCGTGCAGCAGGATGGGCGCGCTCACGGGCTCGAGAGCGAGGCTCATCCGTCCCGCACGCGCTTCGCGAGCGAGGAACTCCTCGAACAGCCATGCGTTCGAGGCGATGAGCTCGGCCGACTCGCCGAGATGCATCACCCGCCATTCGTCGCGCAACGTCAACAGGCACGAGGGCTCCAGTCCGATGATGGGCAGGCGCAGTCTCGCAAAATCCTCGAGCGCGCCGAGCAGCTCCGCCGCTTTGCCCCGGGCGCGCTCGAACATACCGCCGCTCAAATAGGTCCGTCCGCAGCAATAGGGTCGGCCGCGGTTCTCGAGTGCATGCACCCGATAGCCGGCCGCTTGCAGCACGCGCGCCGCCGCGACGGCGTTCTCCGGCTCGAACGCGCCGTTGAAGGTGTCGACGAGGAGCACCACGGCCTTGCCCCCCGCAGCCCCTGCCTCGAGCACCTGTGCGCGGCTCGCCCACGGAATCTCCGCGCGTGCGCGCCAGAAGGTGTCCGACCGCCAGCGCGGCAGCGCGCGCGCCGCGGACAAGCCCAGCAGGCGCTCGCCCATCTGCCGTCCGCCGGGCAGCCGGTCCCGAATGTTCGAAAGCCAGGGGACTCGGCTCAAGATCGGAGCGTAGTCGGGCAGGCGGGCGAAGAGGCGATCGCGCACGCTATGGCCGTGGCGCGACTTGTAGTGCGCGAGGAACTCGATCTTCATCCGCGCCATGTCGACGCCGGTCGGACATTCGCGCTTGCACCCCTTGCAGCTGACGCACAGATCGAGCGCTGCGCGCACCGCGGGTCCCGTCAGCGCATCCTTGCCGAGTTGACCGGAGAGCGCCAGCCGCAGGGTGTTGGCGCGGCCCCGCGTCACGTGCTCCTCATCCCGGGTGGCCCGGAAACTCGGGCACATGGTGCCTGCATCGAACTGGCGGCACTGGCCGTTGTTGTTGCACATCTCGACGGCCTTGGCGAAGCCGCCGGTGTTGTCGCGGCCGCTGCCGGGCGGTGAGATTTTCTCGGTCAGCGGATCGTTCTGCACGTTCCAAGCCGACCAATCGAGCACCGGTGCGAGCGGCATCGTGCGGTAAGGATGCGGCGCCGAGGGCGGCGCGAACCGGAACAGGGCCGCATTCTCCATTCGCGGGGGATCGATGATCTTCCCCGGATTGAACAGGCCGATCGGATCGAGCTCCCGCTTGATGGCGCGGAATGCCTGGTAGAGCTCCCGGCCGAATTGCCACTCGATCCACTCGCCGCGGCACAGTCCATCGCCGTGCTCGCCGCTATAGGCGCCGCGGTAGCGCCGCACGAGCACCGCCGCCTCTTCGGCGATGGCACGCATGGTACTTGCTCCTCCCGCGGGCCCGTCCCGGCGCATGTCGAGAATCGGCCGCACGTGCAGCGTTCCGACGGACGCGTGCGCGTACCAGGTGCCGTGCGTGCCGTGCTTGGCGAATATCTCCGTGAGGCCGTCGGTATAGTCGGCGAGGTGCGCGAGCGGCACGGCGCAATCCTCGATGAAGCTCACCGGCTTACCGTCGCCCTTCAGGCTCATCATGATGTTGAGACCGGCCTTGCGCACCTCCCACAGATTCTTCTGCGCGGCGGCATCGATCATTTCGATCACGCTGCCGGGCGCGCCGAGATCGCCCATCATTGCGCTGAGCCTGTGCAGCTTCGCCTGCAACGGCGCGAGCTCCTCGCCGCTGAATTCGACCAGCAGGATCGCCGCGGGACGTCCGATCAGGGCCGGCTCGAGCAGCGCTCGGTAGCCCGGATTATCGAGACCCAGGTCGATCATGATGCGGTCGATCAGCTCGATGGCGCTGGGCTCGAGGCCGACCAGATGCTGGGGCGCCAGCATCGCGGATCGAAAGGATTGGAAATTGATGACGCCGAGCACCCGGTGCCGGGGCTTGGGAGCGAGCTTGAGCCGCAATGCGCGGGTGAGCCCGAGGGTTCCCTCGGAGCCCACCAACAGGTGCGCAAGGTTCACCCCGCCGTCGGCCGTGTAGGGCCGCTCGCTCTGGTTGTCGAAGATGTCGAGGTTGTAGCCCCCCACGCGGCGCATCACCTTGGGCCAGCGCTCGGCGATCGCTCGGGCGTGAGCGGCGGCGAGATCACGCACGAAGGCGGCGATCTTCGCGGCACGACCCTGGAGCGACTGGACGGGACCGAGCTCGACCCGCGCGCCGTCTGATAACCACACATCGAGACCGAGCACGTTGTGCACCATGTTGCCGTAGGCGATGGAACGCGAGCCGCACGAGTTGTTGCCCGCCATTCCGCCGAGCGTGGCCTGTGCGCTGGTGGAGACGTCCACGGGGAACCACAGACCATGCGGACTCAAGGCGCCATTCAGGTCATCGAGAACGATGCCCGGCTCGACCACGGCGATGCCACGGTGAGTGTCCACTTCGAGTACTCGCCGCAAGTGCTTGCTGTTGTCGATGACCAGCGCCGCGCCGATGGTCTGTCCACACTGGCTGGTGCCGCCGCCGCGGGCGAGCACGGGCACTCGCAGGTCGCGCGCGACGTCGATGGCCGTCGCCACATCGCCCTCGTCGAGTGGAACGAAGACGCCGACGGGTAGGATCTGGTAGATCGACGCATCGGTCGCATAGCGTCCGCGCGCGGCGGCATCGAACAGCACCTCGCCGCGAGTCTCGCGGCGCAGGCGCCGCTCGAGCTGCCGGCAGACGTCGGGCGGCGGCGGCAGCGTGCCGCCGGCGGGCGACGTCCGCGCGTTCACGGGATCATCCAGGCGAAGACGTATTGCTGAAGAACCACGAGCACCCCGAGCAGAATGGTCAGGATGATGCTGTGGATGAACGTGCGTGCGAGCACGCGGCCTTCCTGACCCTGCAGATGCGTGACCGACGCGCCGGTCGCAATGTTCTGCGGCGAGATCATTTTACCCATGACGCCGCCCGAGGAGTTCGTGGCGGCGATCAGCACGGGATTCAAGCCCAGCTGCTTGGCGGCGACCACTTGCAGGTTGCCGAAAAGAGCATTGCCGGAGGTGTCGCTGCCGGACAGAAACACCGCGATCCATCCGAGGAACGCCGAGAGCATGGGAAAGAACAGTCCGACCGATGCGACGCCGAGCCCCAGGGTGTAGTTCATCCCCGAATAATTCATGAGATAGGCAAGGCCGACGATGAGCGCCACCGTGAGGATGGCGAAGCGGCTCTGGCGCCAGGTCGTCGCGACGGCGCCCAAGAATTGCGTCGGCCCGACTCCGACGCACGCCGCGGTGATGATCGCCGCCACCAGGATGGCAGTGCCGGTGCCGAGCGGCTGAAATACCCAGTTTGCCGCATAGTTTTTCTTGTAGAGCGTGATGAACACCTGATTGTGCAGGCCCGGCCAGTGAAAGGTTTGCTGAGCAATGGTCGCGATTTTCAGGTGAGTCCATGCGATCACGACCACCGATACGATGATCCAGGGCAACCACCCCTGCCAGGCGGCCACGGGGCCCCGAGGGCTCGCGATGGCCGCGCCGGGCGCGGGCGCCGCGGCAGGGGCGCTGCGGTCGACGGCATAGGCCGGGTCGGAGGCGGGCGACCACACCTTCAGGAACAACAGCGTCACGATCAGCGAGGAGAGAGCTGCCAGCACATCGGTCAGCGAGTAATCGAGGTAGTTGGAGGACAAGAACTGCGCCGCCGCGAAGCTGCCCCCGGCCACGAGGAGCACCGGCCAGAGCGCGCGGATCGATTTGGCGCCGCCGTACATGCCCATGACGTAAAAAGGCAGCAAGAGCGCGATGAAAGGCAGCTGTCGCCCGACCATCGCGCCGAGCTTGATGGCGGGCAAGTCAGTCACTTGACCGAGCACGGTGATAGGCGTTCCGAGCGCACCGAAGGCAACGGGTGCGGTGTTGAAAATGAGGGTGAATGTGAGCGCTTCCAGTGCCGGCATGCCGATCATGATGAGCAACGCGCTGGTGATGGCCACCGGCGTGCCGAAGCCCGCGATGCCCTCGAGCAGGCATCCGAAGCAAAAGCCGATCACCACCAGCACCACCCGGCGGTCGTTCGGCAGGTTGGCGAGCAGCCATTCGCGGAAGGCATCGAAGCGTCCGGAAATCACGGCGATGTTATAGAGGAGGAGCGCGCTGAACACGATCCACATCACGGGCCATAGCGCGAACACGATGCCGGCCGCAACGCTGTCGAAGGCGAGCCCGACGGGCAGCGTCCAGACGGCGATCGCGATGACCAGCGCTACAGCCAAGCCGGCGAGCGATGATTGCCAGGCGGGACGGCGCAGGACCCCGAGCGATACCAGCACGACCACGATCGGGAGGGCGGCCACCAGGAACGAGAGAATCAGGCTGTCCCCGACCGGGGTCAATAATTGATTGAACATTCTTTTTATCCCCCGCTACGACGTTATTATCCTCTTGCTATCCTACCGCGCAAAACCAACATAAGAGCACTTCATGCGGACGAGTTTGGTGACCTTTGCCTGCGGCGCGGGCCTCATTTGCGCGGGCGCCGCCGCCGTGGGCGCATCCAAGCGCGCCCTTGACGCGAGCGACTTCGAGCGGCTGCTCTCGGTCGACGCCGTGGCCTGCTCTGCGGACGGAGCCTGGGTCGCCTACACCGTCGAGGGCTCGGATCTCGACTCCGACGAGCGTAAGACGAGTGTCTGGATGACCGATTTCCAGGGCAGCACGGATCTCAAGCTGACAGCGGCGGCGGAGTCCGCCTCGGATCCGAAGTTCAGTCCCGACGGGCGTTACGTCGCGTTTTTGTCGGAGCGCAAGGACGATACCAAGTCGCTATCCCTGCTCGATCGCCGCGGCGGCGAGGCGCAACCTCTCGATGGCGTCGCGGGCGATGTGCGTGAGTACGCGTGGTCGCCGGACGGCGCGCGGCTGGTGATTTCCATGAGTAAGGCGGTGGCGGAGGCGAAGACCCCACGGCCGATCGTGATCGATCGGCTGCATTTCAAGCAGGACCGCCAGGGTTATTTGACCGCGGCCGACCGCACGCAGCTCTATCTTTACGATCTTGCGACGAAGACCCTGACCCCTCTGACCACGGAGCGGGAGGCCGACGACACCGCGCCGATGTTCTCCCCGGACGGCCGCCAGATTGCTTTTTTCAGCAATGGCACGACCGATGAGGACCGTACGGCGAAGCTGGAGCTCGATGTGATCGAGCCCCGGGGCGGCGCGGTTGCGCGCAAGCTCACGGAGCTCTTCGCGCCCAACAAACCGGTGCTGCGGTGGACACCCGACGGCACGCGCCTGCTCTACACCACGGGTCTCGAGCCGCGGCTCAACGCCTACATTCAAGATCGTCTGAGCGTGTTCACGCTCGCCGAGGGGAAATCGAAATTGCTCACCGAGCGTCTCGACCGCGCGCTCAGCGCGGTCTCGGCCGCGAGCGATGACAGCGTCGAGGCGATCGTCGAGGACGACGGCGTGGAGCTGCCGGCGTCCGTGCGCCTCGACACGGGCGAAGTGCGGCGTCTCGCCACGGGCAAGTGGACCGCGACCAGTATCTGCGCCGCAGGGAAGCACCTCGCGGTGGTCGCCTCGAACGACAGCTCGGCGCCCGAGGTGTATGCCGTCGAGCCCGCGGGACTGCGCAAGCTCACTCACCACAACGACGCGGAGATGGCGGAGCTCGCGCTCGGCGGCGTCGAGGACATCTCCTTTCCGAGCCGTGACGGCACGATCGTTCACGGCATGATGGTCAAGCCCGCGGACTATCGCCCCGGGCAAACCTATCCCACCATCCTCTGGATTCACGGCGGACCGAATGGGCAGGACTCGCACGGACTCTCTATCGACGCCTATTCGCCCGAGCTCGAGCGGCAGTGGTTCGCCGCTCACGGCTATGTGGTCCTCGCGGTGAATTACCGCGGCAGCAGCGGCCGCGGCGCCGCTTTCGCGCAGTCGATGGCGGCGGATTGGGGGCACAAGGAGGTCGCCGACCTGTTGGGCGCGGTCGACTATGCCGTGCGCGAAAAGATCGCCGATCCGCGCCGGCTCGGCGTCGGCGGCTGGAGCTACGGCGGGATACTCACCGACTACGTCATCGCCTCGGACACGCGCTTCAAGGCCGCCGTCAGCGGCGCCGGCAGCGCCAACCAGATCTCGATGTACGGGGCCGATGAGTACATCATGCAGTACAACGCCGAATTGCAGCCGCCTTGGGCCTCCACCCCGCTGTGGCTCAAGGTCTCCTATCCCTTCTTTCATGCCGACCGCATCAAGACGCCGACCTTGTTTCTCGGCGGCGAGAAGGATTTCAACGTGCCGATCGCGGGCGGGGAGCAAATGTACGCAGCGCTGCGCACGCTCGGCGTGCCGGCGCAGCTCATCGTCTATCCGGGGCAAAACCACGTGCTCACTCGTCCGAGCTACATCACGGACTGCATCCAGCGCTACCTCGCCTGGTTCGACCGGTATTTGGGGATGACCGGCGGCTGAGGGCGGCGGCCGGGAGGGCGCACGAGCCGGTTGCGAGCCGGTTGCGAATTGGCTCACAGATCCCGCTTATGACCAATGTGCGGCGGCCTTTTGCCGCACTGCAAAGCCAGAAATGTGATTTAGAGCCTCTCAGTTTTCCGGCTAATCCCTGACGCTACAACACGTTGCGGTCAACAATAACCGGGAGCTGTCTTGCCTCACGCAGCACGAAAGCAGGCGGCTGCTATGAATCCCGCACGGCTGTGCCTGGTCGTGCACGATGACCTCGAGCTGCGCTTGCGACTGGCCGGTCTCGTGCGCCGCGCGGGGGGATCGCTCGAGGCCGACTCGCTGTCGAGCGCCGGCTTGGAGAATCTGTCGGCGGAGCAGCTGCGCTCCTATATCGCCGTCATGCTCGTCGTGGAATTCATGCAACGCGGCTCCGAGGTCGACCCGCTCGCGGCGGTGACGCGGCTGCGCGCGCGCGCGCCGCTCATGCCCATCTTTGTGTTCGCACGGCGCGGCGATGAGCGCTGCGCGGCGCGCGCCATGAAGGCAGGCGCCGCCGACTATTGGCCCATACACGCCGTCGACGTGAACGAGCTGGCGGCCTCGCTGCGGCCGTTGCTCGAGCAACCGGGCGAGCCCGCGGCCATTGCAGTCAAGGCGGCGCCGGCGGTGATCGATGACGCATCCGCCTATCCCGAAGTGGCAGGGTATCGGCTGCTCAAGAAAATCGCGCATTCCGCGTCCGCGAGCGTCTATCTCGCGCGCAACAGCGATCTGGGACAGATGGTCGCGCTCAAGGTGCAGCCCATCCAGGGACTCACCGGCGTTTCGGAAGAGGATCGGCAGAGGTTCGCGCGCGAATGCGAGATCCTGTCGAGCCTCAATCACCGCTCCGTCGCCGACGTCATCGACTTCGGCATCACACCGAATTATCTGTATCTCGCTCTCGAGTACTTCCCCTGCGGAAGCATGCGCGATCGGCTGAAGAATCCGGTGAGCGAGCGCGACGCCCTCAACTATGCCCGGCAAATCGCGACCGCCTTGCAGATCGTGCACGCCGCCGGAATCGTGCATCGTGACCTCAAACCCTCGAATCTCATGCTGACCACGGACAACCGGGTCGTGCTCATCGATTTCGGCTCGGCGCGCGCGCAGCTGGTAGGCCTCGAGCTATCGCGTTCGGACCTCATGACGGGCACTCCCTACTACGTCTGTCCCGAGCAAATCGACGGCTGCGACCCCGACCAACGCGGCGACCTTTACAGCCTCGGGATCATCCTCTACGAGATGCTGGCAGGGCGCCTGCCTTTTCTCGGCAACAATCTCGGGGAAATCTTCCAGGGTCACCGGCAGCAGCCGATTCCGGTGCTGCCGCCTGCGCAATCCCGTCATCAGCCGCTCATCAATCGGCTGCTTGCCAAGAAACCCGATGAGCGCTTCGCCTCCGCCTCGCAATTTCTCGAGGCCTTGAACTCCGCCGCAGTGACGCCGGGGGAGTGAGGACCGCCATGACCAACGCCACCGCCAAACAGGACTCGTCTTCGACCCCCGCGGGTCAAGAGTCGAGCCAGCCCTCCAAGAAACGCAAATTCGAGGCTTATCTGGTCACGGTCGACGAGGATCTCTGGCCGCAAGTCGGAGCGCATCTCACGTCTCGCCTCAACCACCGGCAGCTCGACTCCATCGATGAGCTGCTGAGTTCGACCCCGCCGGGGGAGGCGGCGATCGTGCTGTGGGATGCGCGCGGCGCAGCGGATCAGTCCGCCGCTCTCGCCCGTCTGGCCGCGCATTCCGCGTGCTTCGCCGTGATCGCCCTGGACGTGGCCGACAGCGCGCCGGGCTGGGCGCCCGAGATCGAGCGCGGGCAGGTGGTCGCGCACGTTGCCGTCCCGCTGCATGGCGAAGAGATCGCGAGCGCCCTTGGCGGCGCATATGACGAGGCGAGCGCGCGTGCGGCCCTTCTCGGCGATGGCAGCACGGCCGGAGCGCGCGGGGGCCGCAGAACGAGCGATCGGGGCAGCCGGGGGGCGGATGATCGCGGCGGCAGTGCGCAGATCGCGGTGGTCGACAGCGAATTTGCCGAGATGGCACAGCCCGAAGACCTGATCGGTGATTCGAAGCGCATTCTCGCCGGCGCACCCCAGCGCAAGTCCGGCTCGCGCTTCCCGCTGGCGGCGGTCGGGGGCGCACTCGCGATCGTCCTCGTCCTGGTCGCGGCTTACGTGTTCCTGAGGAGCCCGGACGCCGTCCCCACGCTGCCTTCCTCCGTGAATGCGGGGCATACGGCCAAGCCTGCCGCCGCAGTTCCGGCCGTACCGCAAGCGACGCAGCCCGCCGAGGAGTCGACGCCCGCGGCCGCAGCCGAGGAGAAGGTCGACGCGTTGATCAGCGCGGCGCAGATCGCGATGCGCGATCGGCACTTCATCGAGCCGGCGGAAGGCAGCGCCTTGTCGCTCTATCGCAGCGCCCTGCTGCTCGCTCCCGATAACGGCGAAGCCCAGCAAGGACTGCGGCGTCTTTCCGAAATCCTCGTCGGACGGGTGCAATCGTCCCTGGACGAGAAGCAATTCGACGCCGCGCTGCAGGCGCTCGAGACCGTGCGCAGCATCAATCCCAACGATCCGCGACTCGCGGCGCTCGATGAGCGCATCGCCAAGATGCGCGATGAGTTGGGACCGGCCGAGATCGAGGCCGCGATCAATGCGCAGAACTTCGATCGCGCGGCGCAGCTGATGGATCAGGCCGCGCGCGCCAAGTCCATCAGCGAACCGAAGCTCGCCCAGCTGCGCGAGGATCTGCGGCGCCATCATGAGGATTCCGACGTGTCGCGCATCCTGGCTCTCCTCGATGCCCGTATGGATCAGGATCAACTCATGGAGCCGGCGAACGACAGCGCCGTCAGTTATTTCCTCCAGGCGCGCAAGGCCGGAGCGATGGTGAGCGACTTGCAGGGGCGCGGGCGCGAGCTCGTGCGGCGGCTCACGCTGGCGGCTCACAAGGCCATCGACGAGCATCAGCTCGCGGATGCGGACCGCATCACCGCCGTCTTGCGGAGCCTCGGCACTCCGCCCTCGACCATTGCGGGTCTGCAGCACGACATCGGCGCCGCGCGCTCGCAGCAAGTGCAAAAGCAATCGGACCAATCCCGTATGCTCGATCTCGTCAAATCCCGGCTCGCGCAAGGCAACGTGGCGAGCCCCGAGAACGACAGCGCGCTTTACTATCTCGGACAGCTGCGCGGCACCGACCCGCAAAATCCCGCCCTACCCGAACTCAGCAAAACCGTGCAGTCTCAGATTCTCGCGCAGGCCGGCAACGCGATCGATGCCGTCGAGCTCGCCCAGGCCGACGCGCTGTTGGAGCTGGCGAGCAGCCTCGGCAGCTCGCCGGAGGCGGAGGCGCTTGCACAGCGGCTGCGATCGGCGAAGGCCGCCATGAGCGGCAGCCTACAGGATGTTGCGGAGGCCTCCTTGACGAGGCTACGCACCCTCGACATCGAGTACCCACCCGCGGCGCTGCAAAAGAAAATTCAGGGAACTGTGGAGCTCGGTTACGTAGTCACCTCCAAGGGGGCGGTCTCCGACATCAAGGTCCTCGATGCCAATCCCACCGGAATTTTCGAGGCAGCGGCGACCAAGGCCATCTCGCGATTGCGTTACAAACCCACCGTCGACGGCCACGGCAGACCGATCGCCGTGAGTACCAAGATGCTCGTGATTTTCCGACCGGCGACCTGATGGAGTTCCGATGAATTCGCGTGTTCCGTTCCTGTCGAAGCTCTCTCCCGACCGCCTCATGGTTTTGGTGGTCCTCCTGGGCGTGAGCTTCGTGGCGATCGTGCTCCTGCCGGGCTTGAAGCTCGCGGGCGACCTGGTGAACTCCTCCGCGGCCCTCAAGTGGGTCGCCGATCAACAGCGCTACCCGACGGTCATTCGCGCCTCGCTCGAGACCATGCGCGATCGACTCACCAATCGCGGCTATCTTCAGGAATCGGTCGACCAGCTGACCGACGCGACCAAAAAGTTCGGCGACGCGGTGCAGATCATGACGACGCCGCGGCCCGGTGGTTGGCTCGGTACCGTGCTGCCGGGATCGGTGGGCGACTCGATCGCCGCCGGCCGGGCCGGTGCGCTGCGCGATGCGTGGGCGAAGGAGCTCGGCGCCGTGCAGCCCGTGCTCGCCTTCAACGGCGTGCCGTACGTGGACAGCGAGTCGGAGGGCACGGTGCTCAATGCCACCGGGCGGCAGCTCGAGCACGACCTGACCACCGCCATCCGCATCAGCCGCCATTCGCTGCCGGAGCTCGAATCCGACCTCAGCAACGTCGGCGCGGAACTGCAGGCCGGCAGCGCGCGCGCCGCGAGGCAGCTGCAGGTCGTCATGCTGATGGGCCTGTTGATCGCAGCGGGCCTGGTGCTGCTCATCGTGGCGCTGCTCAACGCCCGCAGCAAGCAGGAGGCCAAGCTCAGGGAGGCCCGCCAGCAGACCGCCGACATTCTGCGCACGGTGAAGGACGGTCTGTTCCTGATCGACGAGAACCTCGTCATCGGAACTGCGTACTCGGGTGCGCTCGAGATGATGTTCCAGCGAAAGGATCTGGCGGGATTGGGATTCGAGGATTTGCTCAAGGACATCGTCTCGGAGAAGACGCTGAACACCGCCCTGAAGTTCGTGAAAGTGCTGTGGGCGGAGCGCACCAACGAGAAACTGGTGAAGTCCATCAATCCGTTGGGTGAGGTCGAAGTGCGCCTGGCGATGGGCCATGGCAAGTTCGACACCCGATACCTGGACTTCGAGTTTCACCGCGTAAGGTTCGACGGCAAGATCACGCACGTGCTGGTATCGGTATCCGATGTGAGCTCGCGCGTCGAGCTCGCCCGCGAGCTGCAGAACTCCCAGAAGCAGGCGCAGGCGCAGGTCGATACGCTGCTCGGGATATTGCACATCGATCCCGGGCACCTCGCCTCGTTCCTCAACGATTCGAATGCGGCCATGAAGATGATCAATGCCGTGCTCAGGGAGCCGGCCCGCGAGGAGGGCGCCTTTCGCAAGAAGCTCGACACGCTGTTCAGGCAGGCTCATTCGGTCAAGGGAGAGGCGGCGGCGCTCGGCCTGTCCTCGATCGAAAGCCGCGCTCATTCCTTCGAGGACGATCTCAAGGCGTTGCGCGAGAAGCCCGACCTGTCGGGCAACGATTTCCTGCCGCTGGTCATCAAGCTCGACGACTTGCTGACGCACTTGCAATCGGTGAGCGAGCTGGTCTCGCGCCTGTCGAAATTCCAG
>Ga0302314_10009122_pt1 | contig 17586 bp, 16 predicted proteins | sample III_Palsa_N2_3_FD_200533 | JGI IMG/M metagenome (GOLD analysis project Ga0302314, IMG submission 200533) | Peat permafrost microbial communities from Stordalen Mire near Abisko, Sweden - III_Palsa_N2_3 | ecosystem: Environmental > Terrestrial > Soil > Palsa > Peat permafrost | place: Sweden...
CGCAGGCCGACGGCGCCGGCCATGTCCTGCAGCTCGCAGTCGCCGTTGGCGCTGCAGGTGAGGCAGTCGAGCGGGTGGTCGGAGATGTAGAGCTCCATCACGCCCTTGCGCAGCTTCGCGAGCCTGGGGCTCTGCGTGCGCACCGACATGCCGGCCTCGACCGGCGTGGTGCACGACGCGGGCGTGCCGCGGCGGCCGTCGATCTCCACCAGGCACAGGCGGCAGGAGCCGAACGGCTCCAGCGAATCGGTGGCGCACAGCTTGGGCACCTGGATGCCGGCCTCGATGGCGGCGCGCATCACGGACGTGCCCGCCGGCGCCGTGACGTCGATGCCGTCGATCGTCAGCGTCACCGTCTGCGTCGACTCGCTCGGCGGCGTGCCGAGGTCGTGGTCGGGGTGGGAATCGTTCAGGCTCAGCATCAGGGCTCTCCCGCCGCGGTTCGGCGCGGCAAGCCGAAGTCTTCAGGGTAGTGATCCAGCGCAGACAACACCGGGAACGGGGTCATGCCGCCCATCGCGCACAGGCTGCCGGACACCATCGTGTCGCACAGGTCGCGCAGCAGTTCTTCCTGCGCGCCTTTCAATGAGACCGGCGCCGCGACCAGACGTTCCACGACTTCGGCGCCGCGCGTCGACCCGATGCGGCACGGCGTGCACTTGCCGCAGGATTCGATGGCGCAGAACTCGAACGCGTAGCGCGCGAGGCCGGCCAGGTTGGCGGTGTCGTCGTGCACGACGATGCCGCCGTGGCCGACGGTGGCGCCGACGGCCGCGTAGGCTTCGTAGTCGATGGGCACGTCCCATTGCGATTCGGGCACGTACGCGCCCAGCGGGCCGCCCATCTGCACCGCCTTGATCGGCCGCCCGGACAGCGATCCGCCGCCGAAGTCGAACAGCAGCTCGCGCAGCGTGACGCCGAACGGCGCCTCGACCAGGCCGCCGTGCCTGACGTTGCCCGCGATCTGGAACGGCAGCGTGCCGCGCGAACGCCCCGCGCCGAACGCGTGGTACGCCTGCGCGCCGTCGGCGAGGATGCGCGGCATGCTGGCCAGCGTGATCACGTTGTTGATGACGGTGGGCCAGCCGAACAGGCCGTGGATGGCCGGCAGCGGCGGCTTGGCGCGCACGACGCCGCGCCGGCCCTCGATGCTTTCGAGCAGCGCCGTCTCCTCGCCGCAGACGTAGGAGCCGCCGCCGCGGCGCACGTCCAGCCTGAACGCCGGGCCGCGACCGCGCAACGATGCGCCGACGTGGCCCGCGGCGCTCGCGCGCGCGATGGCTTCGCGCAGCGTGGCCTCGGCGTGCGGGTATTCGGAGCGGATGTAGATCACGCCGTAGGTGGCGCCGACCGCGACCGCGGCGATCGCCATGCCCTCGATCAGCGTGTACGGGTCGCCCTCCATCAGCATGCGGTCGGAGAACGTGCCGGAGTCGCCCTCGTCGGCGTTGCAGACGACGGCCTTGCGCGGCGCCTGCGCGGCCGCCACGGTCTTCCACTTGATGCCCGCCGGGAACGCGGCGCCGCCGCGGCCGCGCAGGCCGGATTCGAGGACTGCGCCGACGACGGCCGTCGGCGCCATGGCCAGCGCCTTGTCGAGGCCGTCCCAGCCGCCCGTCGCGGCGTAGTCGTCCAGCGACAGCGGATCGGCCAGGCCGACGCGCGCGAAGGTGATGCGCCGCTGCTTCGCGAAGTACGGCAGCGCCTCCGTCGGGCCGAGGTGCAGCGGATGCGCAGCCAGCGCTTCCGGCAGGCCGGCCGACGCGGTCGACGCATCGAGCAGTCCGGCATCGACGAGGCCGGCGACGTCGTCGGCCCGCACCGGCCCGAAGGCCACGCGGCCCGCGGGCGTCGCGACCTCCAGCAGCGGCTCCAGCCACAGCATGCCGCGCGAGCCGTTGCGCACGAGGGTCGGCCGCAGCGCGCGTTCGGCGGCGCTGGCCAGCAGCGCGTCGGCAACGTCGTCCGCGCCGGCGGCCAGGGCCGCGGCGTCGCGCGGGATCCAGACCGTCGGCGAGCTCATGTCGTGCCTTCGAAGCGGGCGGCCCAGGCGTCGACCGTCGCGGCGGACACCCGCGCGCGCAGCTGGCCGTCGACCATCGCGGCAGGCCCGATGGCGCACAGCCCCAGGCAGTAGACGGGCTCGAGCGTGACGCCGCCGTCGGCGCGCGTCGATCCGGGCGCGCACGCGAGACGCGCGCCCGCGTGGGCCATCAACGCCTCGGCGCCGTTGGCCCGGCAGGCCTCGGCCTGGCAGATCTGCACCACGTGGCGGCCCGCGGCGGCGCTGCGGAAGTGGTGGTAGTAGGTGATGACGCCGTGCACCTCGGCGCGCGACAGGTTCAACGCGGCGGCGATCTCGGGGACGAGCGCCTGCGGCACGAAGCCGAGCGCGTCCTGGATGTGATGGAGGATCGGCAACAGCGCGGAGGCGCTGCCGCCGGGAACCTCGGCCGGAACGTCCGGCAGGGCAAGCGCGAGCGCCTGCGACAGCAGCGCGCGCTCCGGGGCTGTCGCCGCCGGCCGCGTTGTCTGTACAAGTGGAAACGCGGGCATCTCTCGCAGGTCGTTGGTCGCAGGGCGTTGTGGCACGGACGTCTTCAAGATGACAGGAACAAGGTTGGCGAGCTTACCCGGCCAGGTACCTGGTCAGGATCGATGCGCCCACGACAGCCACGACGGATCCGGCTCCCGTGGAGCCTTCTTCGGCCAGCACCGGTCCGATTTGAATGGCGTCGTCGCATTCGCGCAATATGCTGACGGCATCCTAAGCACAAACCCGCATTCGGCGGCCTCTTCGCGCGCCGATCCGGCGAAAGAGCGCTCGACGCGAGCGCGTGCCGCCAGCGATATCGGATCGCAACCTCTATTGCAGAGTCGACGCCAGTGCAAGTAGCATCCGCGGGTCAAGACCGACGGAGAGCGGACCGCCACATGAAGGCCGGTTCCACCTGCATGGCACGTCGTTGGGCCGAGCCATGTTCGCAAGCAGCGCCTGCGGTCTTCTTCTTCAAAACTAGGAGTTTGAATGTCCACAGGGCAAGCAGATGTTTCTCAGGGTGGCTCCCCGGGAATTCTGAGCAAGGAACGAACGCTCGCCGGGCCCGGGTTCAATCGCTGGCTTGCGCCGACTTGCGCGCTGGCGATCCACCTGTGCATCGGGATGGCCTATGGCTTCTCCGTGTTCTGGTTGCCGATGACCAAGCTCCTCACGGGCTCTGACGCGGCAACCTGCACGAAGCAGAGCTTGATGAGCGAGTTGTTCACGACGCAGTGCAACTGGACCGTGCCGTCGGTCAGCCTCACCTTCACGCTGTTCATCGTCATGCTGGGCGTCAGCGCGGCGCTGTGGGGCGGGTGGCTCGAGCATGCGGGCCCGCGCAAGGCGGGCTTCATCGCGGCGCTGTTCTGGGGCGGTGGCATGGCGCTCGGCGGCGTCGGCGTGGCGGTGCACCAGCTCTGGCTTCTTTGGCTGGGCTGCGGCATCCTGGGCGGCGTCGGCCAGGGCCTCGGATACATCACCCCCGTATCGACGTTGATCAAATGGTTCCCAGACCGGCGCGGCATGGCCACCGGATTCGCGATCATGGGCTACGGCGGCGGCGCGATGATCGGCGCTCCGATCGCGGTCTCGCTGATGAAGTATTTCTCCAACGACAACGTCCCGGGCGTGTCCAACACCCTCATCGCGATGGGCGCGCTCTACTTCGTCGTGATGACGATCGGCGCCTTCGGATTCCGTACCGCGCCGCCTGGATGGCTGCCACAGGGCTACAAGCCCGCCTCGGCCGGCAACGCCATGATCACGACGCGCCATGTCAGCCTTGCCAAGGCATGGAAGACGCCGCAGTTCTGGCTCATCTGGGTCGTCTTGTGCCTGAACGTGACGGCTGGCATCGGCGTGATTTCGATGGCGTCGCCGATGCTGCAGGAGGTCTTCGGAAGCAAGCTGATCGGCCTGGCCCCCGGTGTCGAGATGACGGCTGCGCAGAAGGGCGCGATCGTCGCGGCTGCCGCCGGACTGGTCGGCCTCGTCAGCCTGTTCAACAGCCTGGGCCGTCTGTTCTGGGCGTCGGTGTCCGACTTCATCGGCCGCAAGAACACCTACATCGTGTTCTTCGTGCTCGGCATCGCGCTGTACTGCCTGATGCCCACGCTCGGCCATCTCGGCCAGGCGGCACTGTTCGTGATCGTGGTCTGCGCGATCCTGACCATGTACGGCGGCGGCTTCGCCACCGTTCCGGCCTACCTGGCAGACATGTTCGGCACGCAGATGGTGGGCGCCATCCACGGCCGGCTGCTCACCGCCTGGTCAGTCGCCGGCGTGATCGGCCCGGTACTGATCGCCAACGTCCGTCAGATGCAGCTCGACTCCGGCATGGCCAAGAACCTGGTGTACGACAACACGCTGTACATCCTCGCCGGCCTGCTGCTCGTCGGCCTGATCTGCAATCTGCTCGTGCGTCCGGTCGCCGAGAAGAACTACATGACCGACGCTGAACTGGCGGCCGAGCGACGGTTGCAGCACGAGAAGGCGGACGCGACGGATTCGAGCGGCGTCGCGCGCGGTTCGTTCGGCATCGGCGGCGTGCTCGCCTGGCTCGCGGTGGCCATCCCGTTCCTGGACGGCGTCTGGATCGCCCTGCAGAAGGCGGTCGCACTGTTCTGATCGCGAGCTGAAGCTTCACAAGCCGATCCGCGCCGATCCGCCGGATCGGCTTTTTGCTTCCTGTTTTCCCGCCAAGGAGCCAGTGAGGCGCGTATCGGGCGAATGCGCATGCACAAGATCTCCATCCGTCCCCAGTGGACGATCTCCCACGACGGCGGCGACGCGCTGGGCGCGCGCCTGATCGAGCTGCTCGTCTGCGTGGCCGAGACCGGCAGCATCGCTGCGGCCTGCCAGCGCGCGGGCCTGTCGTACCGGCACGCCTGGGACACGATCCGCCACGGCGAGGCCTGGTTCGGCGCGCCGCTGCTGCGCATGGAGCGCGGCCGCGGCTCGCGGCTCACGCCGCTGGCCGAGAAGCTCGTGTGGGCCGACCGCCGCATCGCCGCGCGGCTCGCGCCCGTGCTCGACACGCTGGCCTCGGAGCTCGAGGTCGAGCTGCAGCGCGTGATCGCCCCGCCGCAGCGCCTGCTGCGCATCCACGCGAGCCACGGCTTCGCCATCGAGAAGCTGATGGCAATGCTGGGCGATGCGGGCGTGGACGTCGAGCGCGTCTACACGAACAGCCAGGACGCCGCGGCGTCGCTGCACGACGGCGCCAGCGACCTCGCCTGCTTCCACGTGCCGCACGGCGCGCTCGAGCCGCGCGGCTGGGAGTTCTACGCGCGCTGGCTCGACCCGCAGGAACACGCGGTCATCGACATCACCGACCGCACGCAAGGCCTGATGGTCGCGCCCGGCAACCCGTTGCGCGTCCAGGGCCTGGCCGACCTCGCGCGGCCGGACCTGCGCTTCATCAACCGCCAGCGCGGCTCCGGCACGCGCTTCCTGCTCGACGCGCTGCTGGCGGCGGCCGACGTCGACACCGCCGCCATCGTCGGCTACGAGCACGGCGAGTTCACACACGCGGCGGTGGCCGCGTTCGTCGGCAGCGGCATGGCCGACGTCGGCTTCGGACTCGAACGGCCGGCGCGCCACTTCAAGCTGGACTTCATCCCGCTGGCCACCGAACGCTATTTCGCGATCTGCCGGCGCGACGCGCTCGCCGGCCCCGAGATCGCGCAGGTGCTCGCCATCCTGCGCAGCGACGCGTTCCGCGCCGAGGTGGACGCGCTGCCCGGCTACAAGACGCGCCGCTGCGGCGACGTGCGCATGCTCGCGGACGTGCTGGCCGCCGCCGGCATCGCCTGAATCAGGCGGCTTTCGCCTGCAGCTTCAGGCCCCAGGCCTTCAGCGCCTTCAGCACCGGGCGCACCTCGCGGCCCTTGTCGGTGAGCACGTATTCCATGCGCGGCGGATGCTGCTCGTACTGGCGGCGCTCGATCAGTCCCAGTTCCTCCAGCGACGACAGCCGTGCCGACAGCGTGTTGGGCGCGCAGCCCTTGAGCGACTCGATGAGATCCTGGAAGCGGCGCGCCGGATGCAGCGTGAGGTCGCGCAGGATCAGCAGCGTCCACTTCTCGCCGATCCTGTCGAGGGCGCATGCGACGGGGCAAAGAGGATCCGAGTAGAAGCCAGCCATGTCCGGATGATATCAAAAGCCACTCCTGAACGCATAGTCACTATCTTTTGTATAGTCGCTACCGGCACATCAGACCTCCCCGGCCGATCCGGCCGCATCCCTCGCGACAAGGACGCATCATGGAACTCCAAGGCAAGACAGCGCTCATCACCGGCGGCAACAGCGGCATCGGCCTAGCCACCGCTCGACTCCTGATCGCGCAGGGCGCGCGCGTGGCGATCACCGGACGCGATCGGGCCAAGCTCGACGAGGCGGCCGCCGAACTGGGCGGCGACGTGCTCGCGCTGGAGGCCGACCTGAACGATTCGGACGACCTCGCGGCCGTCGCGAGCGCCGTGGGCGAGGCGTTCGGCACGCTGGACATCGTGTTCGCCAACGCCGGCATCTCGGGCCCGACGCCGCTCGGATCGACGACCTTCGAGGCGTTCCAGGCCATCGTCAACACGAACCTGACCGCGGTGTTCTTCACGGTGCAGTCGGTGCTGCCGCTGCTCAAGGAAGGCAGCGCCATCGTGCTCAACGGCTCGGTGATGCGCGAGCTCGCCGTGGGCGGCACGGCCGCCTATTCGGCGACCAAGGCCGGGGTCACCGGCATGGCCAAGGTGTTCGCGACGGAGCTCGCGCCGCGCGGCATCCGCGTCAACACGGTGATACCGGGCGCGACGCGCACGCCGATCTGGACGCGCGGCGCGCGCGCCGGCGCCACGCTGGACGCGACCGAGGCCGCGCTCGCGCCCCGCATCCCGATGGGCCGGCTCGTCGAGGCCGAGGAAGTCGCCGCGGCGGTGGTGTTCCTCGCGTCGCCGCGCGCCTCGGGCATGACGGCGGCGGAGATCGTCGTCGACGGCGGCACCATCGGCGCGCCGTCGGGCGGGGCGATCTTCCGGCGTTGAGGCGCGTCAGCGCTGCGCCACGACCGTCGGCGCGCCGGCGCCGTCGGCGGCGGCCATCTGCTTGCGGCATTCGACCGCCGCTCGCCATTGCTCGAGCTTCTCGCTGACGTCGACCATGTCGACGCCGTAGATGGGCGCGATGCGCCAAACGAACACGCGCAGCGCGCCGACGTCGCCATCGGCGCGCTCGACGATGCGCCGCGCGATCGGCGACACCGAGTCGCAGGCAGGCGCGGCCTGCGCGCACGTGCAGGCCAGCACCGCGCCGGCCAGGGCAAGGACGGAAGGGACGGTGAGCTTGAGGACGTTCATGATGACTCCGTTTGGCGAGGCGGCCGGAAGGCCGGGAAGTCGGTCGCCAAGCTCGCTGCCGCGAGCGCCGTGACGATCGGCTGGCCGCCAGCATGAACCGGTCGGGGCGCGATGGCGAGCGCCATGCGACGAACCCGGCCAATCCGCGCCCGAACGCCGGCGGGGCGCGACGAAATCCGGTGGCGCGGATTCAGCGCGCGTTGAGGACGTCCAGCGCGCTGACCGACGGCGCCGCGTTGCCCCACGCGCCGCGCACGTAGCTCGCGAGCAGCGCGATCTCCGCGTCCGTCAGCGACGGCCCGAACGGCGGCATGCCGTAGGGCCGCGGGTCGCCGGCGGTGGTCGGTGGGAAGCCGCCGTTGACGACGATGTGGATCAGGTTGGTCGGCGTCTCCAACAGCACCTTGCGGTTGCCCGCCAACGGCACGTAGACGACGCCGTTCGGGCCGCTGCCGCCCTCGCCGTTGGCGCCGTGGCACGCAGCGCAGCGATCCTTGTACAGCGCCTGGCCGTGTGCGTGCGCCTCCTTGTCGATGGCGGGCGCGGCGAGCGCGTGCGGCGGCGTCTGCGGCAGGCTCTTGAGGAATTCGGCCATCGCGGCGATGTCGGAGTCGTTCAGGTATTGCGTGCTGCGGAACACGACCTCGGCCATCGGCCCCAGCGTGGCGCCGCGCGGCGTGAGGCCGGTCTTGAGCAGCGCGGCGATGTCGGCGTTCGACCAGTCGGCGACGCCGGCCTCGGCGCTCGACGCCAGCGACGGCGCGTACCAGTTCTGCAGCGGGATCAGCCCGCCGCTGAGCTCGAGGCTGTCGCGCGTGGCGCCGAACGCGTTGCGCGGCGAATGGCAGGCGGCGCAGTGGCCCAGCGAGCGCACCAGGTAGGCGCCGCGGTTCCATTGCACGGAGCGCTCGACCACCGGCTCGTAGACGCCCGGCGCGAAGAACATCGCGCGCCAGACGGCCAGCGAGGCCTGCAGGTTGTACGGAAAACGCAGCGCGTGCGGCCGGTTGATCTGCGTGACCGGCACCTGCGAGCGCAGGAACGCGAACAGGGCGTCGGCGTCGGCGCGCGTGATCTCGGTGAAGTTCGGATACGGAAACGCCGGATAGAGCAGCCGGCCGTCGGCCGAGCGGCCGTTGTGCATCGCGCGCCAGAACTGCGCAGCCGACCAGGTGCCGATGCCGGTCCTCGCGTCCGGCGTGAGGTTGCTCGCGAACACGGTGCCGAACGGCGTGGCGATGCCCTTGCCGCCGGCGAACGCCGCGCCGCCGCGGTCGGTGTGGCACGCCGCGCAGTTGCCGGCGCGCGCCAGGTAGGCGCCGTGCGCGACCTGCTCGGGCGTCGCGACGAAGGAGCCGGCGTCGCCGACGAGCGGATCCTCGCCGCACACGTTGAGCCATGCGACCAGCCCCGCGCCGGCCAGCAGCAGCACCGCGAGCACGATGGCCGCGCGCGTCCAGGTCAGGCGCAGACTCATTGCGGCACGCTCCCGCAGGCGAGCGGCAGCGGCCGCGCGAGCGTGTCGGCCGCGGCCGGGCCCACGGCCACCGGCTGCGACGACAGCCAGGTGGCGACGGCGGTGATGTCGGCCGGCGTCAGCGAGGTCGCGACCCGGGCCATGCAGTCGGGCGCGAGCGCCTTGCGCTGGCCGGTGCGCCAAGCGCCGAACTGCTCGACCAGGTAGCCGCGCGGCAGGCCCAGCAGGCCGGGAATGGACGGCAGCACGCCGGTCATCGCCGTGCCGTGGCAATGGACGCAGGCCGGGATGCCGTGCGCGGCGTCGCCCTGGCGCACCAGCGCCTGCCCGCGCGCGATCTCGTCGGTCGGCGCGCCGACCGTCTGCGGCGGCGCATAGGGCAGCTCGAGCGACGCGAAGTAGTCGGCGATCTCTTGCAGGTAGTCGTCCGACATCTGCTCGACGAAGTAGGTCATCGTCGGATAGGCACGCCGTCCGCTGCGGAAGTTGACCAGCTGGTTGTAGAGATAGCCCGCCGGCTTGCCCGCGATGCGCGGGAAGAAGCCTTGCTGCGTCGCCCGGCCCTCCTTGCCGTGGCAGGCGCTGCACGGCTGCATGCGCTGGGCCATCGTGTCGGGCACCGTCGGCGGCGCACCGGCCATTGCAGCGGACATCGCCAGCAGGGCGACGAACGCCATGGTGCGACGCAGCAGTCTCGAGATGGAAGGCAGTGCAGGCATGAGCCCGCTACTGTGCGCCAGTTCGCGCCGCTTGGACAGTCCCGCTGGCCGCAAGCAGATCCGCATCAGGCCTTCGCCCACGGGAAACCGCGCTTGTAGCGAAGCAGCATCTGCGCATTGCCCTGCTCGAAGAATTCCCTCGTCACGGAGCCTTCGTTGCCGCCGAGGCAATACTGCACGGAGTATCGACCGGTGCAGTCGAACGCGGTGAAGTTCTGCATCATCACCTGCGCGAAGACGCGGTCCTGTCCCCACTTGCCGTGCCACACGTGCGCGCTCTGCAGCAGCACGTCGCGCCGGATGCAGTACGAGTTGGTGTCGATCAGGTGCGATTTCGTGAACGCCGGCCACTTGCCCAGGCTCTCGCAGTCGTCGCGGCAGACGAACTCGCCCTCGGGCGTGCAGATGTTGCGCAGGCTGTAGCACCACTGCAGGCGGCGCGCGGCGATCAGGTCGACGCACTGCGCGACGTGGTCGGACGCGAGGAAGTTGTCCTGGTCGAGGAACAGCACATGATCCTCGTCGACCAGGTGCGCGAACGCGGCGTACACGCGGTGGCCGTAGAAGCCGTCGGCGCCGACGTTGCGCGGCAGCACGCACAGCGGCACGTCCAGGCCCTGCAGAGCCGCTTCGGTCTGCGCGCGGAACTGCGGGCCGTCGCAGACGACGTAGCAGGCGGTGGGCGCGGTCTGCGCGAGCACGCTCTCGACCGCGCGGCGCAGCTGCGGCGCGCCCGTGGTCGCGATGAGGACGACCGCAGTCATGGGGCGACTCCGCGCCTGGCGGCTGCGATGCGAGCGCCCGCTGGCGGCCAGGCGCCGCTCATCCCGCCAACCTCTCGTCGACCAGCTCGATCCAGTGCCGCACCGGCGTCGGCGTGCCGGACTGCAGGTGCGAGATGCAGCCGATGTTGGCCGAGACGATCGCCCGCGGCTCGGGCTGCGCCGCGGCGAGCGCGGCCAGCTTGCGATCGCGCAGCTGGGTGGCGATGGCCGGCTGCAGCACCGAGTACGTGCCGGCCGAGCCGCAGCACAGGTGGCTCTCGGACGCGGCGAGGCGGACGTCGAAGTCCAGCGCCGTCAGCATCCGCTCGACGCCGCCGCGCAGCTGCTGCCCGTGCTGCAGCGTGCACGGCGGATGGAACACCAGCGGCACGCCCGGCGCGTGCTCGAGCGCGGTCGCGCCGCGGCGTTCGCGCACGCCTTTCCAGTGCGACAGCAGCGCCGGCATCAGGCCGTCGAGCAGCTCGCTCAAGTCGCGCGTCAACGCGCTCACGCGCGCGGCCTTCTCGGCGTACTCGGGATCGTGCGCCAGCGCATGGCCGTAGTCCTTGACGGTGACGCCGCAACCCGACGCGTTCATCACGATCGCCTCGACCGCGCCGGCGTCGGTCAGCCCCGCGACCCACGGCCACCAGGCGTCGATGTTGCGGCGCATGTCGGCGAGGCCGCCCGCGTGGTCGCCGCCGTGGCTGCGCACCGCGCCGCAGCAGCCGGCGGCGTCGGGCGCGATGGCCTGCACGCCGGCGAGGTCGAGCACGCGGGCGGTGGCGGCGTTGATGTTGGGCTTCATCGCGGGCTGCACGCAGCCCATCAGCATCAGCACCTTGCGCGCATGCGTGCGCTGCGGCCACAGACTCGCGCGCGCCGCCGCCTCGGCCGGCGCCCGGGGTTCGACCTTGGCCTTGAGCGACTTCGGCAGCAGCGGGCGCAACGCCTGGCCCATGTTCAGCGCCGGCGCGAACAGCGGCGAGGTGAGGCCTTCGCGCAGCAGCCAGCGCTGCACGCGCTCGCCGACGGGACGCTCGACCTTGGCGTCGACGATGCGGCGGCCGATGTCGACGAGGTTGCCGTACTCGACGCCCGACGGGCACGTCGACTCGCAGTTGCGGCAGGTGAGGCAGCGGTCGAGGTGCAGCTGCGTCGCGCGCGTCGGGGTCTCGCCTTCGAGCACCTGCTTCATCAGGTAGATGCGGCCGCGCGGGCCGTCGAGCTCGTCGCCCAGCAGCTGGTAGGTCGGGCAGGTGGCCGTGCAGAAGCCGCAGTGCACGCACTTGCGCAGGATGGCCTCGGCCTCGATGCCCTCGGGCGTGCCGGCGAATTCGGGAGAGAGATTGGTCTGCATCCGTCAGGAATGTTGGAAGCGCATCGGACGGCCAGGCACGAAGACGCCGTGCGGGTCGAAGGATTCTCTCAGCCGCCTGTGGATGCCCAGCAACGCGGGCGCCAGCGGCGTCGCGTAGCCCGCGCCGTCGCCCACGCCGCCGCTGACGCGGAACGCGCTGCCGCCGGCGCGCTCGGCGCGATGCAGCACCAGCGTGTCCTCGGCGCCGGCGACGATCCAGCGCTGCGCGCCGCCCCACTCGATCAGCGTGTCGAGGAACGACGGCAGCACAGGCGTGGTGGGCGGCAGCGACAGCCGCCACAGCGCGCTGTTCTCGCGCTCGGCCGCCGCGCGGGCCTCGATGAAGAACTCGTCGCGCTGGTCGCGCAGGCCTTCCCAGAACGCGTTGCCGAGGTCGTCGGGGATCACCTCGCCGCCCATCTTCTGGATCGCCGTCGCGACCGCCGCGTTGGCGCCGCGCAGCCGCACGGCCAGCGTGTCGCGCCACCAGACGCTCGCGTTGAGCGGCAGCGGCTGGCCGGCCCACGTGTGCAGGCGGTCGAGCGCCTCGCCCTGGCGCAGGTCGAAGCGCAGCGTGGTCGTGGCGACCGGCATCGGCAGCACCTTCAGCGACACCTCGCAGATCGCGCCGAGCGCGCCCCACGAACCGGCCAGCAGGCGCGACACGTCGTAGCCGGCCACGTTCTTCATCACCTGGCCGCCGAAGTGCATCAGGTCGCCGCGGCCGTTGAGCAGCAGCACGCCCAGCACGTAGTCGCGCACGCCGCCGACGGCCGCGCGCCCGGGCCCGGCAAGGCCCGCGGCCACCATGCCGCCGACGGTGCCGGCGAGCACGCCGTCGGCGTCGGCGAAGCGCGGCGGGTCGAACGGCAGGCACTGGCCGCGCTCGGCCAGCACCTTCTCGATCTCGACCAGCGGGGTGCCGGCGCGCGCCGTGATGACGAGCTCGCTGGGCGCGTAGTCGACGATGCCGGCGTAGGCGCGCATGTCCAGCGTCGCGGCGTCGGAGATGACGCCCGCCATGAAGGACTTGGTGTTGCCGCCGCGGATGCGCAATATCGCCTTGGCGGCGGCTGCCTGGCGGACGCGTTCGGCCAGGCCGATCAGGGTGTCGTTCATCGGCAGGTCAGAATCTTTCGAGTTCCGGGAAGGCGAGCACGCCGCGCTTGACGTGCATGCGGCCGTACTCGGCGCAGCGGTGCAGCGTGGGAATCACCTTGCCCGGATTCAGCAGGCCCTGCGGGTCGAACGCGGCCTTCAATGCGAACATCTGCGCGCGCTCGGCCTCGGAGAACTGCACGCACATCGAATTGAGCTTCTCCGCGCCCACGCCGTGCTCGCCGCTGATCGTGCCGCCCATCGCGACGCTCAGCTCGAGGATCTCCGCGCCGAAGGCCTCGGCGCGGCGCAGCTGGTCGGGGTCGTTGGCGTCGAACAGGATCAGCGGGTGCAGGTTGCCGTCGCCGGCATGGAAGACGTTGCAGCAGCGCAGGTCGAAGGTCTTCTCCATCCCGGCGATGGCCAGCAGCATGTCGGCCAGGCGCGCGCGCGGGATCGTCGAGTCCATGCACATGTAGTCGGGACTCAGCCGCCCCGACGCCGGGAACGCGTTCTTGCGGCCGCTCCAGAACTTCAGGCGCTGCGCCTCGTCCGCGCTGATCTCCAGCCGCGTGGCGCCGGCCTCGACCAGCACGGCCTCCATGCGCAGGATCTCTTCCTGCACCTCTTCGGGCGTGCCGTCGCTCTCGCACAGCAGGATGGCCGCGGCGTCGAGGTCGTAGCCGGCGTGCACGAAGGCCTCGACGGCGGCGGTCATCGGCTTGTCCATCATCTCGAGGCCGGCCGGGATCAGGCCGTTGGCGATGATGGCCGCGACCGCGTCGCCGGCATGGCGCACGTCGGAGAAGCTGGCCATGATGCAGCGCGCGACCTGCGGCTTGGGCGTGAGCTTGACGACGACCTCGGTGACGACCGCCAGCATGCCCTCGCTGCCGACCACCACCGACAGCAGGTCCAGCCCCGGCGCGTCGAGCGCCATCGAGCCGAACGTGGCCGGGCTGCCGTCGGCGAGGAAGCCGCGCACCTGCAGCACGTTGTGCAGCGTCAGGCCGTACTTCAGGCAGTGCACGCCACCCGAGTTCTCGGCGATGTTGCCGCCGATGGTGCAGGCGATCTGGCTGGACGGGTCGGGCGCGTAGTAGAAGCCGTGCGGCGCCACGGCCTCGCTGATCGCCAGGTTGCGCACGCCGGACTGCACCGTCGCGGTACGGGCCCGGGCATCGATCTTGACGACCTTGTTGAACTTGGCCAGCGACAGCGTCAGCCCGTTGGCATGCGGCATCGCGCCGCCCGACAGCCCGGTGCCCGCGCCGCGCGCGACCACGGGCACGCCCAGCCTGTGGCACGCCGCGAGGATCGCCGACACCTGCTCCTCGGTCTCCGGCAGCGCGACCGCCAGCGGGCGCTCGCGGTAGGCGGTGAGGCCGTCGCACTCGTAGGGCGTCGTGTCCTCGTTGCGCCACAGCAGCGCGTGCGGCGGCAGCAGCGATTTCAGCGTCTCGACCAGCGTCGATTGGCCGACCGCGGCGCGGGCGGGCGCGGCGGCGGACGCGTCGGGCGCACGCGGCGGCTCGTCCAGGCGCGACGGCGCGATCGCGCTCTCGCCGTCGAAGCCCGGCGGCACCGTGTTCGCCCAGCCCGGATCGGCCAGCGTGGACGGCGTCCCGTCGTCGCCGAAGACCGGATCAACTCGCACGGGACTTCGCGGCACGGCCGGCGGTCTTTCGAGGCGGCGTCTTGCGCGCCGGCGCCTTCTTGGCGGGCGCGGCCTGCGCGGACTTCTTCGCCGCGGCCTTGGCGCCGGACGCACTCGCGGCCTGGGTCGCGGCCGACATCGCCTTGGCCGCCACCCCGGCGGGCACCGCGACGGCCTTCTTGATCGTCTCGCCGGCGGCGTCCATGCCTTGCTTCATCATCGCGCCGGCCAGGTTCTTCGCGGCGTCGGTGGCGCTGTCCTTCATCGCGGTGGCGGCCAGCTGCGTGAACTGCTTGGTGAGCGCGCCCCACCATTGCATCGGATCGACGACGCCCGAGGCCGCGACCGCGGGCGCGTCGGCCGCCTTCGCGGACTCCGCCTTTGGCGTCGCCTTCGGCGCAGGCGCGTGCGCCGGTTCGGGCGCCGGCGGCGGCTCCGCTGCCGGCTTGGGCATGCCGGGGATGTTGCCCATCGCATTTCTTGCCGCCTGCATCAGCGCGTCGGCACCGAAGCTGTTGGCCACCGAGCCCGCCGCGGCGCCGGCCGACGCCACCGGCGCCACCTTCATCGCGTCGCGCAGGTCGGTCATCTGCACGTTCATCGTCTTCAGCGTCGACAGGGTCATCCGCTGAACCTCGAGCGCCTGGATCGTCGTGCCGAGCATCTTCGCGTTCTGCTCGAGCCAGAACTGCACCGTCTTCAGCTCGTCGATGCGCTTCTGGAGCTCCTCGGGATTGAGGGTCGGCGCCACCCACTGGCCCATGCTGGGCAGGGCCGAGCCGGCGTTCTTCACCAGGCCTTGCAGGAAGTCGAATCCGGGCACGAGCTTGGCGAAATTCGGGATGTCGGACATTGCGATCCTCGTGGGTGGCGTCAGGTCGATGATCCTACGCCTTGGCAGGCGCGTCTGAGGGAGTGTCCTCCAGGCTAAGGCATGCGGGGGAAGGCGACGCGCTCGACCTGGAAGCCGCGCGCCTTCAGCAGCTCCGGCAGGCCGACGCGGCCGGTCATGTGCAGCGAGCCGACGGCGACGAACAGCGACTTGCCCTCGGCGTGCCATCTGACGATCTTGTCGGCCATCAGCGGGTTGCGGTCGTCGACCAGCTTGACGAAGTCGGCGCGCTGCTGCGGCGTCTCCAGGCATTCGCACCACGTCTGGTAGGCCTCCAAGTCGGCCAGGTCGCCGCGCTGCCAGTCGCCGGCCAGGCGCTGCAGCATCTGCGGGCTCTTGCCGCCCTCGAGGTCGTCCAGCACGTCGCCCACCGTGCGCGCGGTCTCGGCGGGATCGTCGCTCACCAGCAGGGCCGCCTGCGACTCGGGCGTCTCGAGCGAGCGGATCGGCTTCCTGAGCGTGCTGGCGATGCCCGCGATCACCATGTCGATGCCGTAGTCCGAGTAGAGGCCGAACTGCCGGCCCGTCATCATGTCGACGGTGACGGCCTGCAGCTCCGGACGCATCCCGGCCAATCGATCCGGCGCGATGCAGTTGGCGGCCATCTGCGCCGCGAGGCGGCGCTGCAGCGCCTCGGGCAGCGGCGGCGCGTCGGGCCGGCGTTCGATGGCCTTGCGCAGGCGATCGAGCACGCCCGGATCGGTCATGTCAAGCTCCAGCGCGACCACGTCGCTGGACTTCACCGCCTGCAGCACCTCGCGGCCCGGAAACGCCCAGCCCAGCTTGGCGACGTGGATCGTGCCGTACAGCCAGACGACGCGGCCGTCCTTCGTCGCCTTCCACAACAGGCCGCTGTCGACGGCGTCGCGCATGCCCGCGGCGGCCTGCTCCGGCGTCGGCGCCGCCGCGTCGGGCGGGCAGCGCACGTCGGCGGCGATGGCGGGCGGCACGGCGTCGCCGGGTTCCGACACCGCGGCTCCGCGCGCGCCGGCGACGAGCCATAGCGACGCCACGACGGCCAGCACGCCGCGCACGTTCATTCGCATTCCAGCACCTGCTGCTCGATCGCGCCGAACACCGAGTGGTTGTCGCGCTTCATCTCGATGCGGATCACGTCGCCGTACTGCATGAAGCCGGTCCTGGGCTCGCCGTGCTCGATGGTCTCGATCGCGCGCTGCTCGGCGATGCAGCTCCAGCCCCTGCTCCAGTCCTTGTTGCTGACGGTGCCGCTGCCGACGATGGAGCCGGCGCGCACGTTGCGCGTCTTGGCGAGGTGCGCGATCAGCTGGCCGAAGTGGAAGGTCATCTCGGGGCCGGCGTCGCAGGCGCCGACCTGGCGGCCGTTCCACGTGCATTGCAGCGGCAGGTGCACGCGGCCGCCCTGCCACGTGTCGCCGAGTTCGTCGGGCGTCACCGCCACCGGGCTGAACGCGGTGGCCGGCTTGCTTTGCAGGAAGCCGAAGCCCTTGCCGAGCTCGGCCGGGATCAGGTTGCGCAGGCTCCAGTCGTTGGCCAGCATCACGAGACGCACGCCTTCGAGCGCCTGCTCGGGGCTCGCGCCCATCGCGACGTCGCCGGTGACGACCGCGACCTCGCCCTCGAAATCGATGCCCCAGTCGGTGCTGGCGAACGTGGCCGGGTCGCACGGGCCGAGGAAGTCGTCGCTGCCGCCCTGGTACATCAGCGGGTCGCCGAAGAAGCTTTCGGGCATTTCCGCCCCACGCGCCCTGCGCACGAGTTCGACATGGTTGAGGTACGCGGAGCCGTCGGCCCACTGGAACGCGCGCGGCAGCGGCGCCATGCATTGCTCGGGCACGAACGGGAACGCGTGCCGCGTCTTGCCGTGGTTCAGCGCCACGGACAGGTCCTGCAGCAGCGGTGCGATGAAGTTCCAGTCGTCGAGCGCCTGCTGCAGGCGCGTGGCGATGCCGGTCGCGAAGTGCGCCGTCGCGAGGTCGCTCGAGACGACGACCAGCTGGCCGTCGCGCGATCCGTCCTTGTAGGTGGCAAGTTTCATGGAAATGCCCGGTTCCGCGCCGGGGTGTTCTGAAGGGGCGATGGCAGTATTGTCCGATGCGAACGCGACGTCTCTGCGGATTGACTCTGTTGGTGCTGGCGGCCCATGCCATCGGCTGGCAGATCGCCCGCGCCGGCCTGCCGCCGTTGGCGCCCGCGCGGGCCGGCGCGCGGCGGGTCGCGTGGGTCAGTGTGCCGCAGCGCGCACAA
>Ga0302314_10009123_pt1 | contig 17586 bp, 13 predicted proteins | sample III_Palsa_N2_3_FD_200533 | JGI IMG/M metagenome (GOLD analysis project Ga0302314, IMG submission 200533) | Peat permafrost microbial communities from Stordalen Mire near Abisko, Sweden - III_Palsa_N2_3 | ecosystem: Environmental > Terrestrial > Soil > Palsa > Peat permafrost | place: Sweden...
CGTGCGCGCAAAAACGAATTTATCGAACCGGATCAAGCTGTTTCTACCTGTCCAGTCCCCCTTCGCAAAATAAATCCCTTCGCGCTTGCCCCAAATCACTTCCATAATTTCCGCCATCCCGTCCCACATGAGGGGCGTATCGCGATCGTCACGGACGTTGGAACGGGATGCGGTGGACGCGGGTGGCGCCTTTGACGAACGGTGCTGACGCGGACGGCGAAGCCGTGTGGTCCTGACGCCCCGACGCTGGCGTCAAGTTGGCGGAATTATTCCCGCTGGCGATGGTGGCAAACAAGCCCGGTCACCAAGGAGAGCGCGAAGGAAACCGTTAAAACCATTGCGTGCGGGAATGCCGGGTGTTCCGGTGTACCTGTGGCTTCTACCCCTGTGCTTTTTGTTGCACAGGGGGCTGCGGGTGCGCCAGGCACCCGGCATTCCCCACGCCCTCTGTTTTTCAGGGCGAGAGATTCATGCATGACTTCGGGCGCATCGCGCTGCGGGAATGCGGAGGTGTGTCTGGACATCGTCGTCCCGGCGACGCCGGGACCCATAACCACAGGGCTTTGTGTTGCGCGAAAGTCGTCCAACAGCAACTTATCGACGATAGGCCGCAGCGTATGGGTCCCCGCGTGCGCGGGGACGACGGTGAGAGGTTTCGATGTCACGAGTAGTCGTTGCGATCCGCGCATCAAATTCCCAGATACGCCGCCTGAACCTGCTTGTTGTTGGCCAGTTCCGCGCTGGTGCCCTGCAGGGTCACGCTGCCGCTCTCCAGCACATAGGCGCGCTGAACCAGCGACAGTGCGCGGCTGACATTCTGCTCCACCAGCAAAATCGCGGTGCCCATCTTGTGGATTTCGCCGATCTTCTCGAAGGTCACGTCGGTCATGACCGGGGCCAGGCCCAGCGAGGGTTCGTCGAGCATCAAGAGCCGCGGTTTGAGCATCAGGCCGCGGCCCACCGCCAGCATCTGCTGCTCGCCGCCGCTCATGGTGCCGGCCAGCTGCTTTTTGCGATCGGCGAGCCTCGGAAAGATGCTGTAGACCAGATCGAGCGTGCGGCTGCGTTCGGCTTTGGCCTTCGGGACGTAGGCGCCGATCTCGAGATTTTCCTGCACGGTCATCTCGGGGAATACCTGACGTCCCTCCGGCACATGGGCAATTCCCAATTCCGGAATCCGGTGCGGCGGCAATGTAGCGAGGTCGACGCCCGCAAAGGTGATGGTGCCCGACGACGGCTTCACGAGATGCGAGATGGCGCGCAGCGTGGTGCTCTTGCCGGCGCCGTTGGCGCCGAGCAGGCCGACGGCTTCACCCTCGCCGATCTCGATGCTGACATTGTGAATGGCGGGAACCGAGCCGTAACTGGCGCTCACACCGGTTAGCTTCAGCACTAACTCGCTCCCGATGTTGCCGGATGAACGTAGGAGCCCAGATAGGCGCGAACCACTTCCGGATTTTCGACGATCTGCTTGGGCGTGCCTTCCGCGATCTTCTGGCCGTGATCGAGCACCACGATATGGCGGGCGACGGCCATGATGGCGCGCATCACGTGTTCGACGATGACGATGGTCAGACCGCGCTGCGACAGCTTTCCGATCAAGGCGACCGCCTGATCGATTTCGGAAGGATTGAGGCCGGCCATGACTTCATCGAGCAGCAGCAGCCGGGGCTGCGTCGCCAGCGCGCGCGCCATCTCTAACCGGCGTTGATCGATGGTGGTCAGATCCTTGGCCGCGGTTTTCTCCCTGGCGGAAAGGCCGACGAATTCGATCGCCTCGCGGGCCTTCTCGCGCGCCACGGCGGCGTGCCTGTCGCGCAGGAACGCGCCGGTCATGACGTTGTCGAGCACGGTCATGGCGCCGAACGGTTTTGCGACCTGGAAGGTACGCGCCAGGCCGTGCGCGCAGATGTCGTGGGGTTTCAACCCGGTGATATCGAGCCCAAAGGCCGAAACCGAACCGGAGTCGGGCCGGTGAAAGCCGGTGATGAGGTTGAAGCTCGTGGTCTTGCCGGCGCCGTTTGGCCCGATCAGCGCCACGGTTTCGTTTTCCTGCACCGTGAAGCTGACGTCCTGCACGGCGCGCAGTCCGCCGAACCGCTTGCTGAGACCGCGAATGACCAGCGCCTGTGTCATGGGGTGAACCTCACGCCCGCGCCGGTTTGCGGCTGGCGAAACGTTGCCAGGCCTCGCGCATCATTCCCATCAGCCCGGTCGGCCGCCACAGGATCACGGCCATCAGGATCAGGCTGTACACGGTCAACTGCACGCCGCCGATCGAGCCGCCGAGCCAGCTTTGCAGTAGCGTCGATGTGGTCTCCAAAAGAATGGTGCCGATCACCGGGCCCCATAACGTCCCGATGCCGCCGACGATCGATACCAGCGCCGCCTCGATCGAGATGTTGAAGCTGAACGCCGTCGCCGGGTCGATGAAGTAGATGTATTGCGTGTAGAACGTCCCGGCCAGCGCGGTGAGAAAGGAGCTGATCAGGTAGATGTCGCGCTTGATCCTCGGCGCATTGACGCCGATCGCTTCGGCGGCGTCTTCATCCTCGCCGATGGCGACGAGGTAATAGCCCATCCAGGATCGCTCGATCAGGTAGGTGATCGCCAGTCCGAGCGCGAGCAGGCCGAGCGCGACATAGTAGTACGCCGACTTGGTTTCGAACTGCATCATCAGCGGCGCACTGCCGAGGTTCGGAATGGTGGTGCCCTCGGCGCCCCAGGCCAGATCGCGGAATTTGAGGAAAATCAGCATCAGCGCCTGCGCCGTCGCGATGGTGGCGATGGTGAAATACGGGCCGCGTAATCGGAAGCACAGCCAGCCGATCGGCAGGCTCGCCAGCATCGCGACCAGGCCGCCGGCAATCATCCCGATCCACGGCGAGATGCCGAAATCGATCTGCAGGATGGTCGAGGTGTAGGCGCCGAGCCCGAAATAGGCGGCGTGCCCCAGCGAAAGCTGCTTGGCGTAACCGCCCATCAGGTTCCAGGCGACGCCGATGAAGGAGAACAACAGGATCCGGATGAAGATGTCGATCGCAAACGAGCTCTTGACGACCAACGGCAGGGCGATGACGACGGCGATGCCGATTGCAAGCCCGAGCAGGCCTTGTGTGCGTCCGGTCATCGCGCTCTCCCCCCGCCGAGGCCGGTCGGCTTGAAGGCGAGCGTCAAAAGCAGCATCGCGAACACCACGATCAGGCCGGAGTCCGCGCCGACGAATTGAATGCCGAGCGATTCGGCGACCCCCATCATCAGGCTGGCAACCAGCGCGCCGATCACATTGCCCAGCGTCCCCAGCACCACGGCGACAAAGGCCATCAGCACGAATACCTGCCCGACAAACGGATAGGCCGAATAGAACGGCATCAGCAGCGAACCGGCCGCACCCGCCAGCGCCAGCGCAATGCCAAGGGCGACGCAAAAAACCCGGTTGGGATTGATCCCCATCAGCGTCGCCACGTCACGGTTCTGGGCCGCCGCGCGCATCGCCTTGCCAAGATCGGTGGTGTGCAGGAACACCCAGAGCGCGCCGCTCAGCACCATCGCCACCACAAAGGCGATCAGTTTCGCCACCGGAATGTAAAGTCCGCCGACGTGAAAAGCTTCGTCCGAATAGGAGGTATGAACCGTGCGATAATTGGCCGAGAACAGCATCAGCGCGAGATTGAGCAACAGCAGCGACAGCGCGAACGTCAGGAAGATCTGCGGCATGTCGTTGGGTCCGAGAACCCTGCGGATCAGGAAATGCTGGACCAGGACGCCGATCACGAACAGCACCGGCATCGACACGAACAGCGACAGCAGGGGATCGATGCCGAACTGGTTGGCGAGAAAGAAGCTGATATACATCCCGATCATCACGAATTCGCCCTGGGCGAAATTGACGATCTTGACCACGCCGAAGATCAGCGTCACGCCGATGCTGACCAGCGCGTAGATGCCGCCGATGAGCAGACCGTTGATGACGGCCTGGGCTACTGTCTCCCACATTGCGTTTGACCGTCAGGTTTTCATCAACGGCGCGCGCCGGTCTTCGTCCGGGAAGACGCTCGCGAGATCGCCGTTCTGCCACTGCACCCCGACCGGATGGGCGTGGATGTTCTTGCCGTCGGGTCCGAACTTGACCTTGCCGCCCGGACACATCGCGGCATAGCCCGAGGACACGTCGATCGCTGCAATGGCATCGCGCACCTTCTGTGGATCGGTGGAGGCTGCCCGTTCGAGCGCGTCGGCAATCATGAAGGTCTGCGCGACCAGGCCGCCGGCATATTCGAACAGGAATTCGCCGGTGCGCTTCTTGTATTCCGCGTTCACTTTTTCGGCGTTGGCGTCCATGTCGTGGTTCCAGTGCGCCACGCCTTGCAGGCCTTCGGCGAGTTTCCCGACGTTCTTGTAGAAGTCCGGAATGACAAAGCCGCCGGAGCCGCCGTTGATCGCGATATTGAGGCCGACTTGCTTGACGGTCCGCACGATCAGAATGAGGTCATTCAGATAGGAGACCGAGAACAGCGCGTTGGCGCCGGATGATTTGACCTTGTTGATCAGCGGGCTGGCGTCGGTGAACCCGGCCGAATAGGGCTCGAACAACACGATCTCGACGCCTTCGGCCGCGGCCTGCTCGCGCAGACCGTTGGAGGTCGAGGTTCCGAAGGCGGTGTTCTCGAACACCACCGCGACCTTCGGCTTGTCGCTGACCAGCCGCGACATTCGCAACTGGGCCTGGGCAAATTGCGAAGCGCGGGCGAATGGCGTGAACGTATAGGTGTGCCCCTTGTTGAGCTGGTCGGAACTGGAGCCGGTCAGAAGCGGCACCTTGGCGCGCTCCGCGACCTCGCTGGCGATCAGCGTCAGCGCGCTGGCGAAGCAGCCGTGGATCGCCGACAACTTGTTGCCGGTGATCAGCCGGTCGGTTTCGGTGCGCGTCACCGTGGTATCGCTCTGCACGTCGGAGATGATGAGATTAAGCTTGGCGCCGCCGAGCGACTTGATCCCGCCGGCGTCATTGACCATATCGGCCGCGAGCTTGGCGGCCGCGACGCAGCCGACGCCGATTTGCGCCATGCCGCCGGTGGTCGGGTAAAGCGCGCCGATATTGACCGGATCAGCCGCCCAGCCGCGCAGTGGCACGGCGCCGAAAGCTCCAGCCGCGAGGATGCCGCCTGTTTTCAGAAGAAATTCGCGGCGGCCCTGCCGCTTCAAAACAACCTGACCCAGGTCAGCTCTATGGCTGACGGAATCCCTGCGCGCTTTTGTCATGCCGTTTCCCCCTGGGCGATGGCGGTACGGGTTGTCGTCCGCCGGTTTTTTAAGATGCTAGCCCCGGGCACAATTGTTTACAATACTGTTATCGATATTATCTTCAGAATTGAAAACTTTTTTGGGCTCGCTATGCTGCGGGCTGCGCCGGACCGGCGAACGCGCCGTCCAAATCGGGGAAATGATGGCCGGAAAACCTTCCAAACAGGCGGTAGCTCGAACGCCTAAATCCCGTCCGATACCGATATCGCCTGCGCGAGAACCGGCGGCGCTCATCATTGCCAAGCGCATCGAGGAGGACATAGTCCTCGGGCGGCGTCAACCGAGGGAGCGCCTGGTCGAGCAGGATCTTTGTGACCTGTTTCAGACTCATAGGGGCGACGTGAGGCTGGCCCTGTTCGAGCTTGAAAAGAAGGGCCTGGTGGAGCGCATCCCCAATCGCGGTGCGCTGGTTCGTGGATTAACTCCCCTCGAGGTGAGGGAAATCTACGCGGTTCGTGAAGAGCTGGAATTGATGGCGGTCCACATCATCCCGTTTCCGGTTGGCCACAAGGATATCGAAAGGCTGGAAGAACTGCAAAGACAGCACAGCACAGCGGTTGCTGCGGGCGACCTCCTGACCGTGTTTTACAGCAATCTCAGTTTTCACCAGGTCTTGTTCGGTCTTTGCGGCAATGCCTGCCTGATCGAAACCATCGATCTGCTGGCTCAGAAGGTCTACGGCATCAGATCTTATGCCAATGCATTTCCTGAATCGCTCGATCGCGCCCGCCGCGACCACCTCGATATGATCAAGGCGCTTCGCGGTTCGCGTCGGGAGGACCTGATGGCACTGACCCGACGCCACCTGAAGGCCTCGCCGGACGCCTATATAAAGGCGTACGAACGGCGCTTTGGCCGAGCCGATCTGGCGCCCGCGCACCAAATTTGAAATCCGGGAGGATTCCCCGGCAGCGCTATTCGGCGCTGCTCACCAGTTTGATGCGTGGTTCGGCGGCTTCCTTCAGGCTCCGATAGGCGGCGAGATAATCGAGCGCCATGCGTCGCGCGGTAAACCGTGCCTCGAATTGCCCGCGAACCGCGTCCCTGTTCAATCCGGAAAGGCGACCAACACTGGCGACCGCGCTGGTTTCGTCCTCCACGATAAAGCCGGTGAGACCGTCGTCGATGATTTCCGCGACCGAACCTCGGTTGTAGGCAATCACCGGCGTGCCGCACGCCATGGCTTCAATCATGACGAGGCCGAACGGCTCGGGCCAATCAATGGGAAGCAGCAGCCCAATCGCGCCACTCAGAAAATTCGATTTTTCGTGGTCGCCGATTTCGCCGATATATTCGACGAGCGGATGGTCGATCAGCGGGCGAATGATTTCGTCGTAATATTCCTGGTCGGCGCGATCGACCTTGGCGGCGATCTTGAGCGGAATGCCGCATCGGATCGCGATCTTGATGGCCCGGTCCACGCCTTTTTCCGGCGCGATCCGGCCGAGCACGGCGAGATAACTCGGAGTTCCCGGCTGCGGCGTCAGCAGGTTTTCCGGCAGGCCATGGTAGATGGTGCGGACCCAGTTGGCCTGCGGCACCGGCCGCCGCTGCGCGTTCGAGATCGAAATCACCGGGACCGAAGCGAAAGTGGTGAACACCGGTTGGTGTTCGGGCAGATCGAGCCGGCCGTGCAAGGTGGTCAGAAACGGCGTCGGCTGGCGGTAGAATAGCGAGAATGGATAATAGTCGAGATGAAAATGCAGAAAATCGAACTCTTCATCATCGCACTTTTGTCGAACCCGCTCCAGCATCACCATGTGCAACGCATTGGGGTCGCGGACGGATCCGTCGAGGCGCAGCGCCTTCGGCCATGTCGCGTCAAGTTTCGCTGAGGTTCGGGAATCGCCGCTGGCGAACAGCGTAACGTCGTTTCCCAATGCGACCAGTTCCTCGGTCAGCCAGTGTACCACCCGCTCTGTTCCGCCATAGAGTTTGGGGGGAACAGCCTCCGTCAGCGGAGCAACTTGCGCGATGCGCATCTATCCGTCTCCTCTTGTTGTCATACATGAAAAGGCCCCAATCAGGCAGTCGGCACCGGCATGCCGCAGAGGGAACGTTTCCGCATGTGCGAAGTTCCCTAGAGGATGCGTACTTCTTCCACAGGATGGTCTTGCTGATGCCATCACGCCCGATCAGGTTTTGGACGTGGTCCATGCTGCAAGATTTTCGCGCAGCAATGGCAGCACGGTGGGAACCGTAGAGCGGCGTCGGTCATTCAATCAGGTGGAACATGCTGGGCCGGATTTTCTTGCCCGTAGCGGGATTTGCAGTCACATGGACACTCTTTCTGGATACGCCAACCGCCCGCTTCCATTTGTGCTGCGCTACCTCCGCCAGCGTCCGGCATCGCACATCGTCATCCTTGCCTCAGTTATCGCTGCCGTTGCTTGTTCCGTAGGCACGCAATATGGCGTGAAGTATCTGGTCGATGGTTTGTCGGCCGGACCGGCGCGCGCCGGCAGTGTATGGCTGGCATTCGTTTTTCTCATGTCGCTGATCACCGCGGATAATTTTCTGTGGCGGGTCGCAAGCTGGACGGCGAGCTTCACCTTTGTCGGAGTGACCGGCGATTTGCGCCGCGATATTTTTCGTCATCTGACTGGCCACGCGCCGAGCTATTTCTCCGATCGGTTGCCGGGAATGCTCACCAGCCGCATTACCGCCACATCCAATGCCGTTTACACGGTCGAGAACATGTTCGTCTGGAACGTGCTGCCCCCGTGCATCGCGACCGTTGCGGCCATCTGCCTGATTGGAACCGTGAGCCTGCCAATGTCGGCGGGGCTGATTGTGATCGCCGGCGGAATGGTGATTGCGATGTTCCATCTGGCCGCAGCCGGCAAGCCGTTGCACGACGACTTTGCGGACAAGGCCGCCGCCGTTGACGGCGAAATGGTCGATGTCATCAACAATATGCCGCTGGTGCGTGCGTTTTGCGGTCTCAGCTTCGAACACGACCGGTTTGACGCCACCGTCAACCGGGAACTAACGGCGCGGGGACGCAGCCTGCGTTATCTGGAAAAGCTGCGGCTGATCCATGCCGCCGTTACCGTCGCGCTGACGATCGCGCTATTGGCGTGGGCGATCACGCTTTGGCAGCAAGGCGGCGCCACCACTGGCGACGTCGTACTGGTCTGCACCCTCGGACTTTCGATCTTGAATGCGACCCGCGATCTTGCCGTGGCGCTGGTCGATGTCACCCAGCATGTCGCCCGGCTGACCGAAGCGATTGCCACCTTGCTGCTTCCGCACGAACTGCGCGATCACCCGGAGGCCGAGCCGCTGGTAAGGAGCGGCGCCGCGATCACGTTCAACAATGTTTCGTTTCGTTATCCGGGCGGGCTCGGGGTATTCGACAAATTCAGCCTTCGTATCCAGCCTGGACAGCGGGTCGGTCTGGTCGGTCAGTCCGGCGGCGGAAAATCCAGTCTGTTCGTTCTTTTGCAGCGTTTCTACGACGTCCAGCACGGCAGCATCACGATCGACGGCCAGGATATTTCGCGCGTCACCCAGCAAAGCCTGCGCGAGGCGATATCGGTGGTGCCGCAGGATATTTCGCTGTTCCATCGCTCGATCATGGAAAACATCCGATACGGACGGCCGAGTGCGACCGACGACGAGGTGCTGCGCGCGGCGATCGCCGCACGTTGCGACTTTGTCGAGACCCTGCCGGAGGGGCTTGCGACCATGGTCGGGGACCGCGGCGTCAAGTTTTCCGGCGGCCAGCGTCAGCGCATTGCCATCGCGCGCGCGTTCCTCAAGGACGCGCCGATCCTGCTGCTGGATGAAGCGACCGCCGCGCTCGACAGCGAATCCGAGGAAGCGATCCGTGAAGCGCTCGCCCGCCTGATGCGCGGGCGCACGGTTATTGCAATCGCCCATCGTCTTGCGACATTGCGCAATTTCGACCGGGTGGTGATGCTGAAGGCCGGCAAGATTATCGAAGACGGGCCGCCGGATCGCCTGATGCAGGGCCAGGGTCCTTATCGCGAGCTGGTGACGCAGGAAATGAGTCGCCTTGCGCAGCACGCGGCCTGATATACCGCTGACGTGTCGAGTCCTAGTGCGTTCCATAGCCAAGCCAGGAAATCCGCGCGAGGTCAGATGTCAGCCGAAGCCGTAACCCAGATCGTGACGACCCGGACCGTCGAATTGGTCTCGGAATCGCCGTTCTACATCCCGATGACCGGGCCCGCGGCGAGGCCGCGGCGCTCGCTCAAGCATGACGACACCTTCATCGTGCTCGATAGCCACGGTGACATCGGCGCTTCCGCCGGCGGCCCGGACGGCCTGTTCAACGCCGACACCCGTTATCTCGCCCGGCTCGAACTGGTTCTGGATGAAGTGCAACCGCTGCTGCTCGGTTCGAATCTGCGCGATGACAATTCCGCATTGACGGTAGATCTCACCAATCCCGACGTCTATCGCAACGGCCGGATCGTGCTTCAGAAAGACATGCTGCACATCGTGCGCACGATCTTTCTGTGGCGCGGAACCGCCTATCAGCGCATCGGTGTCCAGAACCATGGCGATCTGTCGGCGAGTTTTGATCTGACATTGCTGTTCGACAATGATTTTGCCGATTTGTTCGAAGTGCGCGGCGAAAGGCGTCCGCGCCGGGGCATTGGTGCCAACAAACTGTTTGGTCCCGCGGACGTGCTGTTCGAATATAACGGGCTCGACGGTAAATCGCGCGCTACAACGCTGCATTTCGATCCGCGGCCGACGCGGCTCGCCGTGAACGCCGCGACCTATCATCTCGATTTGGCTCCGCAGCAGGTCAACTCGCTGTTCGTTGCCGCGTCCTGCAACAAGCCGGCCGCACCCAAGGCGGTGCCGTTCTTTCGCGGTTTGCTAGCGCATCGCCGCGAGATGCGCCAGTCGAATTCCGGTGCCACAAGCATCGAAACCTCCAACAACATCTTCAACGAGGTGCTGTGCCAGTCGATGGCCGACCTCAATATGCTGATGACGGACACGCCGCAGGGACGATATCCCTATGCCGGCATTCCCTGGTATTCGACGACATTCGGCCGCGACGGAATCATTACCGCGCTACAAATGTTGTGGATCGACCCGCGAGTCGCGCGCGGCGTGCTGAAGCGGCTCGCCTTCTATCAGGCCAAAGCGGTCGATCCGCTTGCCGATGCCGAACCCGGGAAAATCCTGCATGAAATGCGCGGCGGCGAGATGGCGGCGCTGCGCGAAGTGCCGTTCGCGCAATATTACGGCAGCGTCGATGCCACGCCGCTGTTCGTTCTGCTGGCCGGCCTTTATGTCGAGCGCACCGGTGACGATGAGACGCTGGCCGAGTTGTGGCCCGCGGTCGAAGCGGCTTTGCGGTGGATCGACGGGGCAGGCGATCCCGACCGGGACGGCTTCGTCGAATATCAGCGTGCATCGGAACAGGGTCTCGCCAATCAAGGCTGGAAGGATTCCTACGACGCGATCTTTCATGCCGACGGGCGGCTCGCCGAAGGTTACATCGCGCTGGCGGAAGTGCAGGGCTACGTGTTCGCCGGCAAGCAGCTGGCGGCACGTTGCGCCTTGCGAATGGGACTGATGGAAAGGGCGCGGCAGCTTGAGAGCGAGGCTAGCCTTCTCGCCGAGCGGTTTGAAGCCGCGTTCTGGTGCGACGAACTCGGTACCTACGCGCTCGCGCTCGATGGCGTCAAGCAGCCTTGCCGGGTGCGGACATCCAATGCCGGACAGTTGCTGTTCACCGGCATCGTGCGCGCGGATCGCGCCCGCATGGTGGCCTCCGATCTGATGCGGCCGCATTTTTTTACCGGTTGGGGTATCCGCACCGTGGCGCGCGGCGAGGCGCGCTACAACCCGATGTCCTATCATGATGGCTCGATCTGGCCCCACGACAATGCGCTGATCGCGCTCGGATTTGCGCGCTATGGTCTCAAACATTCGGTCGAACATGTGTTCGAGGCTCTGTTCGGCGCCGCAACCTATATGGATTTGCGTCGGCTTCCCGAGCTGTTCTGCGGCTTTCGGCGAGAGAAGGGGCGCGGACCGACGCTTTACCCGGTCGCCTGCGCGCCGCAGGCCTGGGCAAGCGCGACGCCGTTTACGTTGCTGGAGGCCGCGCTCGGCCTCGAATTCGACGCGCGGCGCGGCGAAATTCGTTTGCGCAATCCGCGCCTGCCGGCCTTCCTCAACGAAGTGATCCTGCGCGGGCTGCAACTGGGTTGTTCCAGTGTCGATCTTCGTGTTCGCCGACACGGCGATGATGTGTCGCTCGAGGTGTTGCGAACGCGGGGCCAAATTCAGGTTTCCATCGTGCTGACGCACTAAAACAGGCGGCCTTGGGCCGGCCGCTGCGGGAAACCCTGGTCCGGTCTCGAACTTTGATCTCCGGCCCGGCTTGGTACTGGGCTCGCAGCGCTGCGAGACCGGCAGGCCATGCAGGAATTGCCACGGGGTACACCAACGCTGCCTTCGGATCGATGATTTCAGGAGACGATATGCGCGCCAGACCTTTGTTCACGTTGATGGTGGTCAGTCTTGCGGGGTTGTCGGCTGCCGCATCCCAGGCGCAAAACGACGCGACTGCGCCGCCGCCGCAACCGAAAAATGCGGCTGCGCCGGCCGCGCCGGCGCCGCCGCCGTCGGTCACCATCATCGGCGCCAGGGACGCGCACGGCGTGCTCGGCCGCGACGTCCGCAGCCCGACCGACGAGGACATGGGTCGCATTGTCGACGTGATCGTGGATCGGGCCGGCATGGTTCGCGCGGCGGTGATCGATTTCGGCGGCTTTCTCGGCGTCGGCAGCCGAAAGATCGTCGTCGACTGGAATGCGCTGCATTTCGGACGCATCGCCAACAAGAGCGACAGCATCACGCTCGAATTGACCAAGGAGCAGGTCATCGCGGCGCCCGAATATAAGGAGGATACCCCCATCGTGGTGCTTGGCGCTTCCGGCAGCCTGCAGCCGCTGCAATTCGACCACTAGAGAATGCGGAGAAATATCCTGTTCGTGCGTTCACCCCGATACCCGATTGATCGGACCGACGGTGACCGCCATGGGCGGCCGGCCGTTGATGACGTTGTTTCTCCGTCGCTATCGGAAGGCGGAGCGTTGGAGGCGGCACCAGTTCCCTCGCCCCAGAGCCTGCGCGGCCTCGACTGGTTCATTTTCTTTCTGGCGGACGTGCAGACCGGATTCGGTCCATTCGTTGCGGTTTATCTGACGACGCAAAAGTGGACGCAGGTGGAAATTGGCTTTGTACTGTCGATCGGCGGCATCGTCGGCTTGATCGGACAGATGCCGGGCGGAGCCATCGTCGATGCGGCGAGGTCCGAGCGGCTGGTCGCCGGCCTTGCCATCGCGACGATCGGCGTCAGCGCGCTGGGATATGCGGCGTGGCCGATCCTTCCGGTGGTGATGATCGCGGCCACGCTGCATGCCGCCGCGAGCTGCGTGCTCGGTCCGGCCATTGCCGCAATCAGCCTCGGTCTGGTCGGACCGTTTGCGATCGGCGAGCGGTTCGGGCGCAACGCCCGCTTTGCGTCGCTTGGAAACGGTGTCGCCGCCGCCGTGATGGGCACCTGCGGCTATTTGCTGTCGAGCCGTTCGGTATTTCTGGTCACCTTCATTCTGGCTATTCCGGCCTTGCTGGCGCTGGCGCGGATTCGCGAGCGCGAAATCGATGCCGCGCAGGCCCACGGCACGGTAACGCGCGAGGTGCCCGACGCCGGCGCGACCAGCGTTATGAATTTGATGCGTCAGCGCCCCCTGTTGATATTCGCCGCCAGCATATTGCTGCTCCAACTCGCCAACGGGGCGATGCTGCCGTTGATGGCGGGTGTCGTGACCACCCGTTCGAGCCACTGGGCGCCGGTATTGATCGCCGCCTGCATCATCGTGCCGCAGGCCATTGTGGCGCTGACGTCGCCGTCGGTCGGCCGCAAGGCGCAGCAATGGGGACGACGGCCGCTGTTGCTGATGGGGTTCGCGGCGCTGGCGATCCGCGGCGTGCTGTTTGCGACGGTGAGCGATCCGTATCTGCTGGTCGCGGTGCAGGTGTTCGATGGCGTCACCGCGGCGGTATTCAGCGTCATGGTGCCTTTGATCGTCGCCGATGTCGCGTTCGGAAGCGGCCACTTCAATCTTGCCCAGGGCATTGTTGGCACCGCGACCGGCATCGGCGCTTCGCTGAGCACCGTGCTCGCCGGGTTTGTCAGCGACAGATTCGGCAGCAGCGTTGCTTTCTGCGGACTGGCGGCGGTTGGGGCGACGGGTCTCGCCTTGATCTGGTTTGTGATGCCGGAGACGCGGCGGAGCGCGGGTTGATCGGATCCCCTCAGGACGACAGCGCCTTGCGGTAAAGCGCGCCGTAGCAGGCTGCCGAAATGTCCCAGCTGAACGACCGCGCCATCGCGCTGCGGCGCATCGAGTCGAGGCGATCCTTGGCCCCGAAAGTCGAAAACGCGCGCCGGATCCCGCCCAGAAACGACTCGGTCGAGGGTTGCGCGAACAGAAATCCGGTTTCGCCATCGGTGATCGTTTCCGCCAGACCGCCGGTTTGATGGCCGATCGGCAGCGAGCCGAATTTCTGCGCATACATCTGGCTCAGTCCGCAGGGCTCAAAGCGCGACGGCATCAGGGTGAAGTCGCTGCCGGCAAAGATCCGCCGGGCCTGGCCGTCATTGAAGCCGAGGGCGACCCCGATGGCATCCGGCCTGCGGCGGCGCGCATCGATCAGCGCCTGTTCGATCGCGGGCTCGCCGCTGCCGGTGACGATGATCTGTCCGCCGGCGTCGATGATCTCGTCCGCGGCCGACAGCACGAGGTCGATGCCTTTCTGGTGAACCAGGCGGGCCACGAGGCCGAAGATCGGACCGCGCGACAGCGCCAGACCGAATTGCTGGCGGACATAGTCCGAGTTGGCGCGCTTGCCTTCCCAGTCCCCCGCACCGAACGGCTGCGCCAGCTGGGCGCAGACGCGGGGATCCCAGCTCTCGTCGATGCCGTTCAAGATCCCGGTCAACTGCTCGGCATCGGAGCGGCGGCGAAGCAGACCCTCAAGCCCGCAGCCGAGTTCGGACGTCGTGATCTCCCGGGCATAGGTCTCGCTGACGGTGGTCAGATGGGAGGCGTAGATGAGGCCGCCCTTGAGGAAGGATAACTTGTCGTAGAACTCGAGGCCGTCGATATGAAAGGAATCCGCTGGCGCGCCGATCCGGCGCAGCGACTCCTTCGGGAACAGGCCCTGGTAGGCCAGATTGTGGATGGTCAGGATGGTCGGGATCCTGGAGCCGTTCCAGGCGAGATAGGCCGGCACCAGCGCGGCCTGCCAATCATTGGCGTGAACCAGGTCGGCTGCCCAATTCTTGTCCAGAGTGCCTGCAGCCAGTTGGGCGGCAGCCGAAGCCAACCGCCCAAAGCGCACGTCATTGTCCGGCCAGTCCCGGCCGATCGCATCGCCATAGGGGTTGCCCGGGCGGTCGTAGAGTTGTGGGCACAAGAGAACGTAGACCGGCAGGCCGTCCCTGGTCGATGCCAGTCCAATCGAGCAGGCCGGCATTTCCGCCAAAGCCGCGCATTGTCCAACGATTTCAAGATGCGTGAATTGTTCGACGACTTCGCGATATCCCGGCAGCAGAACTCTGACGTCGCTCCAGCGCCGAAGCGCCCGGGGCAGGGCCGCCGAAACGGCTGCGAGACCGCCCACCCGGACGAAGTCATCCATTTCTGTGGTGACGAACAATACCCTCAAAAAACGCCCTCACACCGCGAGCTAACTGAGACTATGCAAGAATAGTTCCAGTTCGTCCTTGAATTAGCTGGGAGAATCGTCGGGATCATCTTCAGCGGTTTTTGGCGTGGACGCCCGGGAGGCTTTCCCGCCGTTGCAGCCCCATCTAGGGTCACGCCATGGCCGAAGATATGTGGGCCGAACGGAGTTCTGCAATGACCATGACGCGAAACGATGAGGGGATTGCGACAGGGAGCTTCCAGGGCCTTCGCGTACTTGATTTTTCGACCACCATTGCCGGTCCGCATTGCACACGGATGCTGGCCGACATGGGAGCGGAGGTGATCAAGATCGAAGCGGCCGAAGGGGAGACGATGCGGACCCGTCCGCCGCTGCGCGGCCATTTCAGCACCGTGTTCGGTGGGCTCAATACCGGCAAGAAGAGCCTCGTTCTCGACCTGAAATCGCCCGCTGCCGTCGATGCCATCAGCCGCCTTGTCGCCGGTGCCGATATCGTCGTGGAAAATTTCCGCCCGGGGGTGATGCGGCGATTGAAGCTCGACTACGGCTCGCTGCAACAGCTCAATCCGAAACTGATCTATTGCTCGATTTCCGGATACGGCCAGACCGGACCGTCGGCGGAATTGCCGGCCTACGCGCCGGTCATCCACGCCGCCTCGGGTTACGACATGGCCCATCTGTCGTACCAGCCCGGGCGAAACCGGCCGGACTATTGCGGCATCTATCACGCCGATGTCCTCACCGGTGTCTATGCCTTTGGCGCCATTGCGGCGGCATTGTACCAGCGCCAGCGCAGTCACAAAGGCCAGCACATCGACGTTTCCATGCTGGAATCGATGCTCAGCCTGACGCTGAACGAGGTGCAGTGGTCGCAATTCGAGGTGGCGCCGCCGAGCCGCCCGATGTTCGGCCAGGTCGAGACCGCGGACGGCTATGTGATGGTGGCGATCGCCAGCGAGAAGACGTTCCAGGGGCTGGTCCGGGCTGCCGGCCATCCGGAATGGATCAGCGATCCGCGCTTTGCGAAATATGCCGAGCGCCGCAAGCACTGGAAGGACCTGATGGAGGGCGTCGAGATCTGGTCGCGCGCCGTGACCACCGAACAATGCCTCGCCGAATTGAATGCGCAGGGCGTTCCCAGTTCGGCCTATCGCACGGTGGCGCAAGCGCTGGGCGATCCGCAGATTGCCCATCGCGGCGCGCTGGTCGAGGTCGAAGACGGCGGCGGCACGTTCAGGGTCATGAATCTGCCATTCCGCATGTCCGGCGCCCATGTCGCCGCGGGAAGGCGCACGGCGACCCTGGGTGAACATACCGTCGCGCTGTTGAAAGAGAGCGGCCTGTCCGAAGACGCCATCGCGGCCTTTGCCGGCAAATCGAAGGTGGCGGAACGGCGCTGACGGCGGGCGCGCCGCAACGACGGCGCAGGGGCGGCGGCTCCCGATCCGGCATGCCTTTCTGTGGCTTGCCGGAGCCGGCGTTTCCGGCCTATCTAAAAAGCAAAAGCCACCGACGGGAGAGAAACAATGAAGAGCTTCCAGGTCACCGATTTCAATGCGCCCTTGAAGGAGGTAGATCGGCCGACGCCGCAGCCGTCGGGAACACAGGTCCTGATCAAGGTTAAGGCCGCCGGCGTCTGTCACAGCGATCTGCACATCTGGGAAGGCGGCTACGATCTCGGCCACGGCCGAAAGCCGCTCTCGCTGAAAGACCGCGGCGTGTCGCTGCCGCGCACCATGGGGCATGAGACCGTCGGCGAGGTGCTGGCGTTCGGGCCCGATGCCAAGTCCGAAACCGGCGGGCTCAAGATCGGCGATGTCGCGCTGGTGCATCCGTGGCTGGGCTGCGGCAAATGCGAGACCTGCCTCGCCGGCGATGAAAACATGTGCCTGAAACCCAATTCGATCGGGGTCTACTGTGACGGCGGCTATGCCGACCATATGACGGTGCCGCATCCGCGCTATCTGCTGAATTTGAACGGCCTCGATCCTGTGACCGCGGCGCCCTATGCCTGCTCCGGCGTCACCACCTACAGCGCGCTGAAGAAGGTCGAGGCCTGTTTTCATACCCCGATCGTCATTTTCGGCGCCGGCGGGCTTGGCCTGATGGCGCTGTCGCTGCTCAAAGCGATGGGCGGCAAGGGCGCCATCGTCGTCGATATCGATGCGCGCAAGCGCGAAGCGGCCGAGGCGGCGGGCGCGCTCGCGACCGTCGATGGCGGCGCGCCCGATGCGCTGGAGCAACTGGCCCAAAAAGCCGGCGGACCGATCCGCGCCGTGATCGATCTCGTCGGCAACGCCAAGACCACGCAACTCGGGTTTGATTGCCTGACCAAGGGCGGCAAGCTGGTCATCGTCGGCCTGTTCGGCGGCGGCGCGCCGTGGGCGCTGCCGCTGATTCCGATCAAGGCGATCACGATCCAGGGCAGCTATGTCGGCAATCTCAGGGAGACGCAGGAACTGCTGGACCTGGTGCGCAGCAGGAAGATCGCGCCGATTCCGGTAACCCCGATGCCGCTCGCCAGGGCCAATGAGGCGCTGGTCGATC
>Ga0302314_10009124_pt1 | contig 17586 bp, 13 predicted proteins | sample III_Palsa_N2_3_FD_200533 | JGI IMG/M metagenome (GOLD analysis project Ga0302314, IMG submission 200533) | Peat permafrost microbial communities from Stordalen Mire near Abisko, Sweden - III_Palsa_N2_3 | ecosystem: Environmental > Terrestrial > Soil > Palsa > Peat permafrost | place: Sweden...
GTAACCGCACGGCCGTGACGGCCGGCGGCCCGACGGCCCGACGGCGGGATGGGCTTTCGCGGCCTGCCCGTCAGCCGGGCGACGGCGGGGGCAGCGCCGGGCAGCTGGCGTTGACCAGCCCCGGTTTGCGCGGCAGCTCGCCGGTGGCGAGGTAGCGGTTCAGGTAGCCGTCGACGCACTTGTCGGGCGGGCTGGCCAGGGACTGGCCGTGATTGCCGCCGCCCTGCACCACGACCATCCGCGCGCTCGGCAGGTCCTTGTGCGCCTGCTGCGCCCCCGCGTACGGGGTGGCCGCGTCGAGCGTGCCCTGGATCATCAGGATGCCCGGCAGCCCGTTGCCCCTGATCTGCAGTGGCCGGGCCGGGCCCCGCACCGGCCAGAACGCGCAGGCCGCGTTGAACCACGCGTTACCCCACGCCTCGAACGGCGCGGTCGAGTACACCTTCCGCGTGTCAGAGTTCCATTTCGCCCAGTTGCGCGGCCAGTTGACGTCGCTGCACTCCACCGCGTTGTAGACGGCGAACTCGTTCTCGTTCTGCTTGCCCCCCTCGACGTACGCGCTGACCAGCCCGCTGGTGCTGCCGCCGTGGGAGTAAGCGGCCAGCGCGGCGGCCAGCGTCGGCCAGAAGCTGTTCGCGTACCCGCCGACCAGGAAGGTGTCGTCGAACTCGTCCGGGCCGATCATCGGGCCGTCCGGGCCGCTGATCGGGTGGGCCTCAAGCCGTGCCTGGGCCTTGTACCAGGCCTGGCTCACCTGCGCCGGGGTCGAGCCGAGCCGGTACACGCCGTGGTAGGTGGCGACCCAGGAGAAGAACGCGTCCATCCGGCGCTGGAACGCGTAGTCCTGGGCGATGTTGTCCGCGTACCAGACCCCGTCGGGATCGACGGTGCTGTCCAGCACCATCCGGCGGATCCGGTGCGGGAACAAGGTCGCGTACACCTGGCCGATGTAGGTCCCGTAGGAGTAGGCGAAGTAGCTGATCTGCCGCTGGCGCAGGGCGGCCCGGATGGAGTCCATGTCCCTGGCGGTGTCCTGCGTCGTCAGGTAGGGCAGCAGCCAGCCGTACTTCCGCTCGCAGTCGCGGGCGTAGGCCTTCGCCCGGCCGATCAGCACCTGCTCGGCGGCCTCGTCGGCGGGGACGTAGCCGGGCCGCGCCCCGGCGAAGAACGACGGGTCGCAGTGCAGCGCGGGCGTGGACGACCCGACGCCCCGCGGGTCGAAGCCGACGATGTCGTACTCGGCGGCCACGGACGGTTCCAGGCGCTGCGCCACCAGGGTCGCCAGGCCGAGGCCGCTGCCACCGGGGCCGCCCGGGTTGACCAGCAGCACGCCCTGCCGGCCGGACCGCGCGGTGGCCGGCACCTCGTCGAGCGCCAGGGTGATCTTCCTGCCGTCCGGGTGGCGGTAGTCGAGCGGCACCTGCAGGCGGGCGCACAGCAGCCGCGGCGCCATCCCGCCGCAGGAGTGCCAGTGCACGTGCCCCGCGGACGACCCGGCCGCGGCCTGCGACCGCGCTGCTGGCCGCGACCGCGCTGCTGGCGGCGGTGACCCGCTGCCGGTGCAGCCGGCGATGGCGACCGCGGCGACCGCGGTGGCGGCCAGTGCTTTCCTCATGACGCCATCCTGCCCGACCCGGTAACTGCCCCGGCGGGCCCGGGCCGGCCGGGATCAGACCTGCACGAACTCGATCCCGGCCAGCTCGCAGAACACCCGCCAGTCCGCGGCGTGATGGCCGAGGTTCATCACCTCGTGGTGCGGCCCGCCGGCCCGCAGCCACCCGTCCAGGCAGGCGCGCACGCCGGAGGCCGGGCGGAACTGGCCGTAGGGCATCTCCAGGGCCGGCAGCAGCTGGCTGTCCAGGTTCTCGCCCTCGGCCACGACGAGCCGGAACCGCTCGCCCTCCAGGGAGACCAGGGCCGCGAGGGTCGCCGGTCCCGGCTGGTACTGGAACAGGAACGTCGGCGGGTCGGCCAGCCTGCCGATGCCGAGCGGCCGCTTGATCAGCCTGACCGGGCGGTCGGTGCGCGCGATCTTCCAGTTGCCCTCGCCCATGTGGCTCTGCAGGATCGAGTCGGACGGGAAGTCCATCGCGTACATCTCGGTGAAGTGCGCGTCGCCGATCAGCGTGTGGCCCGCCGAGACCAGGCAGGCGGTCAGCACGTCGCCCTCGGCCGCGTAGCCGTAGCCCTTGGCCATCAGGCTGGAGGCCGCGGCCAGCGGCAGCCTGCTGAACCTGCCGTCGTCGCCGATGACGTCGAAGTGCGCGGTGTACGCGCCGAACCCGCGGTCGATCAGGATCCGCTCGATCGCCACCTGCATGCGCGCGTGGTCCTGGCGTTCCTCGGCGGACAGCCGGGGGTCGACGTCGAAGCTCGCGTCCTCGAAGGCGATGACCCCGGCGGCCTGCTCGTCGGTCACGGCCAGCATCCCGCGGTACATGTCGCCGGGCGCGACGGCCAGGATCTCCGGGCCGAGGCTCCTGATCAGCGCGCTCTCGTCGACCCTGATGTCGCCCATGTCGTTCATGGCGTAGCCGAAGATCGCGACCTTGAGCGACTTCCAGGCCGTCACGGCGGCCGCGGCCCGCGCCCAGCTGCGCACGCCGGCCCGGAACGACTCGGCCTTCCAGTCGTCGGTCAGCACCCAGAACCGCCGCCCGGCGCGGACCATCGCGTTCGCCGTGTCCTGGGCGCCGTGCACGCCCTGGTTGTAGGTCATGTCGGCCATGTCCCACCCGGGCGTGACGTTGGGCTCGGGCTGGATGTTCGCGAGGCATACCGGCAGCCGGGACTCGGACAGCAGCCGCGCGACCCGCATGGCCGGCCCGTAGGTGAGCATCACGACGAGGACGCCGTCGAGGTCCGCTGCCTCGAACGCCCGCATCTCGCGTTCCGCGTCCTCCCGGTACTTGACCGGCTTGCTCGGGATGAACTCGCCGACGTCGGCCAGCTGCGCGGCGATCTCGGCGGCGTAACCCGCCTGCCGGTGCACTATCCCCGGGATCATCTCGTCGTAGAGGTCCTGCATGATTCCCAGAATCCCGATGCGCGGCTTGCGGTCGGTCATGAGTAAAACCTTCCTGAAACGGATGCGTCCGGGCCGGTGCCGCACGCAAGGCTGGTCAGCGCTGGCCGTAATGATCTTTGTATCGCTGGTGAAGCGCGTCTATCTGGTCTGCGCTGAGTGGCTCAGGGGCGCCGAGCGCTCGGGCGATGTGCACGGTGCGGGCCGCGTCCTCGCACATCACCGCCGCCTTGACCGCGTCGCGGGCGGTCCCGCCGACGGTGAACACGCCGTGGCTGCGCATCAGCACGGCGGGCGAACGGTGCCCGTCCAGCGTCGCGACGATGCCGCGGCCGATCTGGTCGCCGCCGATCAGGGCGAACGGCCCGACCGGTATCTCGCCGCCGAACTCGTCGGCCATCGCGGTGAGGACGCACGGGACCGGCTCGCCGCGGGCGGCCCAGGCGGTGGCGTAGGTGGAGTGGGTGTGCACCACGCCGCCGACGCCGGGCATGTGCCGGTACACGTAGGCGTGCGCCGCGGTGTCGCTGGACGGGCTGAGCTCCCCCTCGACCCGCGTGCCGGCCAGGTCGCAGACCACCATCGACTCCGGGGTCAGGTCGGCGTACGCCACCCCGCTCGGCTTGATCACCATGAGCTCGGCGCCGGGCACCCGGGCCGACACGTTCCCTGACGTCCAGGCGACCAGGCCGCCGTCGACCAGGGCGGCGTGCAGCCGGCAGACCTCACGGCGGACGGCGGCGACGACGTCGCTGCTCACGTCGCGCCACCGGACGGGGCCGCGGCGTCAGCCTGCTGGCCGGCCAGCACCCGCAGGCGCAGCGCGCGCAGCCGGTGCAGCACGTCGTTGCCGCCGCGCCCGAGGTAGTCGTGCAGCGCCAGGTACTCGCCGTACAGCTCGTCGTAGACGGCGGCGCTCGCCGGGTCGGGGGCGTAGACCGCGTCGCGCTTGCCGCCCATGGCGGCCGCCGCGGCCGGCACGTCCGGGTAGGCGCCGGCCGCGACCGCGGCGTGGATGGCCGAGCCGAGCGCCGGTCCCTGGGCGGAGGAGATCAGGCTGAGCGGACGGTTCAGGACGTCGGCGTACACCTGCATGACGAAGGTGTCCTTCAGCAGGCCGCCGGCCACCACCAGTTCGGTGACCGGCACGCCGGATCCCTCGAAGGCGTCGACGATGACCCGGGTGCCAAAGGCCGTCGACTCCACCAGCGCCCGGTAGATGTCCGGCGCCCTGGTGGCGAGGGTGAGCCCCAGCACCGCGCCGGACAGGTGGGCGTCGACGAGTACGGAACGGTTGCCGTTGAGCCAGTCGAGGGCGATCAGGCCGTGCGCGCCGGCCGGCTGCCTGGCCGCCTCCTGCGACAGCAGGTCGAACAGGGAGATGCCGCGCCGCGCGGCCTCCGCCAGGTAGTTGCCGGGGACCGCGTGCTCGGTGAACCAGGCGAAGATGTCCCCGACGCCGCTCTGCCCGGCCTCGTAACCCCACTGCCCGGCGATGATGCCGCCGTCCACCACCCCGCACATGCCGGGTACCTCGGCGAGGGCGGTCCCGTTCATCACGTGGCACGTGGAGGTGCCCATGATGGCGACCAGCTGGCCGGGCGCGGTGGCGTTCGCCGCGGGCGGCGTGACGTGCGCGTCCACGTTGCCCACCGCGACCGCGATGCCCTCGGGCAGCCCGGTCCAGGCCGCCGCCTCGGCGGTCAGCGAGCCGGCCCGGCCGCCCAGCGGGGAGACCGGGTGCTCCAGCTTGCCGACGGCGAAGTCGGCGAACCGCGGGTCGAGCGCGGCGAGGAAGTCACTGGCCGGGTAGTGCCCGTCCTGCCAGATGCCCTTGTAGCCGGCGGTGCAGGCGTTCCGTGTCTCGGTCCCGCACAGCTGCCAGATGATCCAGTCGGCGGCCTCGATCCATCGCTGCGCGCGGTCGTAGATCTCCGGGTCCTCGTCCAGCAGCTGGAGCGCCTTGGCAAACTGCCATTCCGCTGAGATCTTGCCGCCGTACCTGGTTATCCACGGCTCGCCCCGCTCGTGCGCGAGGGCGTTGATCCGGTCCGCCTGGGGCTGGGCCGCGTGATGCTTCCAGAGCTTGGCGTAGGCATGCGGGCGGCCTGCCAGCCCGGGCAGCTGGCACAGCGGCGTCCCGTCCCGCAGCACCGGCATGACCGTGGACGCGGTGAAGTCGGTGCCGATGCCGATGACCAGGCCGGGATCGATGCCTGCCTGGCTGATCGCGGCGGGTACCGCACGGCGCAGCACGTCGCGGTAGTCCTCCGGATCCTGCAGCGCCCAGTCGGGCGGCAGCTGCTCGCCGGTGGCGGCGAGCGTGTCGTCCATGACGGCGTGGCGGTAGTCGTGCACCGCGGTGCCGAGCTCGGCACCGTCGTGCACCCGGACGACGAGCGCCCGTCCTGACAGCGTCCCGAAATCCACTCCGACGACGTACGCGTCTTGCTTGTTAGCGCTCACACTCATGATTTGCCCCTGATCTGAACTGACTGATTGACCGACATTGCCGCCGGAACCGCCCGCGGCCGCGCTGCGCCGTTCACCGCCGGCACCGGGTCGCGCTTGAGCGCACGATCAACTCCGCGGCGACCGGCAGTTGCGCACCAGCGCAGTCATGGCCGGCGATCATGTCGACCAGCAGGCGCAGCGCCCGCCGGCCGAGTTCGCCGAAGTCCTGGCGCACTGTGGTCAGCGGTGGCAGGAAGTAGGCGGACTCCGGGATGTCGTCGAACCCGACGATGCTGACGTCACCCGGCACCCGGCGCCCGCGCTCGGCCAGCGCGCGGAGCAGCCCGAGGGCCATGTGGTCGTTGGCGCAGAAGACCGCGATCTCGCCAGGCGTCCCGGCGAGCTGGTGACCGATATCGTAGCCCGAGCGTGCCGACCAGTCCCCGGCAAGCACTTCGGGTTCTGGCGCCCCGGCCGACCGGAGCGCCTGCCGCCAGCCGTCGGCGCGCTCGCGGGCGTCCAGCCAGGAATCTGGCCCGGCGACGTGGTGAACGCTCTCGTGGCCGAGATCGAGCAGGTACTGGGTCGCGCGGGCGGCGCCGGCCGCGTTGTCCACGGCGACCGAGGCAAGCGGCGCCCGGGTACCGCAGCCGACGGCGACGAGCGGCACCTCCGCGGGGACGCCGGACAGCGCGGCCAGCGCCGATATTTGCGGCGCGATGACGATGATCCCCTCCACGGACTGGTCGAGGAACCGGTCCACCGCGTAGAGCACGCCGCGATGGTCGGGCGCCGGCAGGCTCGCGATACTGACGAAGTAGGCGTGCCGCGCCGCCTGCTCGATACCGTAGAGCATCGATGCCGGGCCGTAGAGGGTGGTGTCGAAGCTGATCACGCCAAGGGTGTGGGTACGCCGGGTCACCAGCGTGCGCGCCGCCGCGTTCGGCCGGTAGGCCAGTTCGCGGATCGCGGCGAGCACCTTCTGCCTGGTCTGCGGCCTGACGTTGGGGTGCTGGTTCAGTACCCGCGAGACGGTCTGGTGGGAGACCCCGGCAAGCCGGGCGACGTCCGCCATCACCGGCCGGGCGGCGCCCTGCAGCGGGGCAAGACCGGATCGCGCAGGCGCCACGTCGCTCCTCCCGTCAGATCGAGTGTGCCACCCATGCCGCGCAACGACGTGCAGTGAATTGTGATCGTTCACAACTTGCCGGTCAAGTAGCACCGCCCGCCCGGGCTCAGCGCGCGGGCCCGGGCTGGCCGTGCACCCGTCGGGCGCCGCCTGACGGCATCGCGTCGAGGAACTGCGGTGGCGGCCAGCCCCGGCGGCAGAACTCCGCGCTGACCCGGTGCCGGACCCGGGCGCAGTCGCGGGCCGGCACCAGGGCGATCACCGATCCGCCGAATCCGCCGCCGATCATCCGGGCGCCAAGCGCGCCCGCCTCGGTTGCCGTCGTCACCGTCACGTCCGCCTCCGGCCAGGAGATCTCGAAGTCGTCGCGCAGCGAGGCGTGCGAGGCGGCGAGGACGCCGCCGGCCTCGCCGAGGCGGCCAGCGCGCAGCAGCGCCACGGTCTGGACGACCCGCTGATTCTCCGTGACCACGTGCCTGGCCCTGCGACGCAGCACGGGATCAGCGAGCCGGGCCAGCTCCGACACCTCGGTGATGTCCCGCAGCGCTCGCACGCCCAGGGCGCGCGCGGCCTGCTCGCATTCGTCGCGCCTGCTGGCGTATTCGCCGTCGGCCAGCTCACGCCGGGCAGCAGTATCGATGACCAGTAGCTCCAGGCCGGCCGCGGCCGGGTCGAACGGGACGGCGGCGGCCTCGGACGTGCGGCAGTCAAGCAGCAGCGCGTGGCCGGCCTGGCAGAGCAGCGACGCGGACTGGTCCATGATCCCGCACGGCACGCCGACGAAGTCGTTCTCCGCGCGCTGCGCGATCGTGACGAGCTCGGACCTGGGCACGTCCAGGCCGTGCAGGTCGGTCAGGGCGAGAGCCACCGCGCACTCCAGGGCAGCCGAGGACGACAGGCCCGCTCCGCGCGGCAGGTCCGAGTCGACGACGATGCTGACCCCGCCGACCGGGTGACCAGCCGCGCGCATGGCCCAGAGCACCCCGGCCGGGTAGGCCGCCCAGCCGGGCACCGCACCGGGCGCCAGTTCGCCGACCGGGATAGCCAGGCCGCCGCCTGGTACCTGACGCGAACGCACGTCGAGCACGCCGTCGCCGCGGCGGCGCGCGACCGCGAGCGTCCCCCTGCTGAGCGCGAAGGGCAGCACGAACCCCTCGTTGTAGTCGGTGTGCTCGCCGATCAGGTTCACCCGGCCGGGGGCGTACCACGCGCCGTCGGGCGCCGTGCCAAAGACGTCGCGGAACAAGGCGGCGGCTTGGCCGGCCGCCGAGGCCGGCCCGGGGCCGGCCAGCGTCACCTGGCCTCCCGCAGCCGCAACGCCGCCGCCTCCGGGACGACGTCGTTGATCCACACGCCCATGCCGGACTCCGTCCCGGCCAGGTACTTCAGCTTGCCGGGCGCCCGCTGGACCGACATCACCCGCAGGTGCAGGCCGAACTCGTCCCGGCCGGCGACGTCGGCGGCCGGCGCCTGGTACCACGCGGCGATGTAGGGCGGCGGGCTGCCGAACAGCGCGTCGAAGCGGCGGAGCACGTCGAGGTAAAGACCGCAGAAGGCGTCCCTGGCGGCGGCGCCGAGTGCCGGGATGTCGGGCACCCGGCTGGCCGGAAAGAGCAGCACCTCGTACGGCCAGCGTGCCGCGGCGGGCACGAAGGCCGCCCAGTGCTCGTTCCCGGCCACGAGCCTGGTGCCTTCCGCCAGCTCCCTGGCGACGAGGTCGTCGAACAGGTTGCGGCGACCGCCGCGCGCGTACGCCCGCGCCTGTCCCATCAGCTGCAACGTCCGCGGCGTCACGAAGGGGAAGCCGTAGATCTGGCCGTGCGGGTGGTGCAGCGTGACGCCGATCTCCTCGCCCTTGTTCTCGAAGCAGTACACCTGGCTTATGCCGTCCATCGCGCCGAGGGCGGCGGTGCGGTCCGCCCAAGCCTCGACCACCGTGCGGACCCGGCCGGGCGTCAGGCCGGCGAAGGACGAGTCATGGTCGGAGGTAAAGCAGACCACCTCGCACCGGCCGGTCCCCGGGCGCCGGGCGGACAGCGGGTCCTCGCCAGGCAGCAGGGCACCGGTCCCGTCGGCCGCGCCGTCACCGGCCGCCCCGCCCGCCGCGGTGCGCGCTGGTCCTGCACCGCGCAGCGCTGGTCCTGCACCGCGCAGCGCTGGTCCTGCACCGCGCAGCGCTGGTCCTGCACCGCGCAGCGAGGGGAAGCGGTTCTCGAACACCACGACGTCGTAGTCGGAAGCGGGTATCTCGGTCTGCCGCCCGGGCCCGGACGGGCAGAGCGGGCACTGCTCGACGGGCGGCAGGAACGTACGGCCCTGCCGCTGGGCAGCGATCACCACCCACTCGCCGACCAGCGGATCCCACCGCAGGCCGGACACGGGCCCGGCGTCAGCTCCCGCCTCGTCGCCAAGGTCGCGCGGGTCGCGCACCTGCGCGCGGCCTGATCCCGGCGACTCGTCGAAGTAGATGATCTCGCGTCCGTCGGCGAGCCGCCCGCTGGTCTTCCAGACTCGCGCTGCCTGCGCGGTGGCGTCATGCACTGCGGTGGCGTGCCTCCAGCGCCGCGCGGTACTCGGCCACGACGAGGTTGGTCAGCTCCACCACGGAGGTCTCCGAGCTCTTCTTGTCGAAGGTGATCTTGCCCTGCTGCAGCAGGTTCACCCGGTCGCACACCTCCAGCACCTGGCCGTAGTTGTGCGCGATGATGATGACCGACACCTCGCCCTGGTCCCTCAGGTCCCGCACCAGGTCCAGGATCATCGCGGCCTCCTTGACGCCCATCGCGGCCAGCGGCTCGTCCAGCAGCAGGATCTTCGCGTCCGAGTAGACGGAGCGCGCGACGGCGATCGCCTGGCGCTGGCCGCCCGACAGCCTGGCGACCTGGACGTCGACCGACGGGATGTTCACCCCCATCGCGTCGAGGTGCTGCTTCGCCTCCTTCCGCATGGCCCGGTTGTTGAGCAGCGGCCAGCGGACCTTCTCCCTGTTCAGGTACATGTTGTGGTACACGCTGAGCTGGTTGATCAGCGCCAGGTCCTGGTAGACGGCGTCGATGCCGAGCTCGCGCGCGTGGTCCACCGACTTGAGCACTACCTCCTGGCCGTTGAGCACGATCCGGCCCGAGTCCGGCGGCTGGAAGCCGCAGAGGATCTTCAGCAGGGTGGACTTGCCCGCGCCGTTGTCGCCGAGCAGCGCGAGCACCTCGCCCTTGCCGAGGCGCAGGTTGATGTCGGTCAGCGCCGTCACGGCGCCGAAGCGCTTGCTGACGTGCTCCACCCGCAGGACGTCGCCGTCCGGCGCCCCGGCGGCCGCCGCTGGATCTGTGGTCATCAGCCTCTCCCCGCTGCTCGCCGCCGCGCGAGCTGCACGTTGGCGAACATGGCGATCAGGATCGCGCCGCCAAGATATATGAAGTAGGGGTTGGCGCTGACCCCGGTGATCGACAAGCCGTCCTCCAGGATGGCGAGCACGATCGCGCCGAGGAACCCGCCGATGATGGTCCCGGAACCGCCCAGCATCGCGGTCCCGCCGATGACGGCCGCGACCACGGCGTAGAACATCGCGTTGAACCCGCCGGCGCTCGGGTCGATCGTGTTGTCGTAGAAGGCCGTCTGCAGGCCGACGATCGCGCCCATCAGGCCGCAGATCATAAAGCTGCCGTACTTAATCCTGGCCACGCTGATGCCGGCCTCCCGCGCCCCGAGCAGGTTGCCGCCCACGGCGACCGTGTGCAGCCCCCACCTGGTGCGGGTGAGCAAGACGTGGAAGATCGCCACCAGGATGACCGCCCAGATGATCGCGGACCACGCGTACCCGCCGGTCTCGCTGGCGAAGTACTTGCCGATGCTCTCCGCGGCGGTCGGGACGTTCGCCGGGTAGGCGTTAGAGGTGGTGAGCGTGAGCCCGTACAGGATGAAGCCGGTGCCGAGCGTGGTGATGAACGACGGCACCCCCACGGTGACCGTCAGGAACCCGTTGAACCAGCCGACCGCGACGCCGAGCAGCAGGGAGATCAGGATCGCCGGGAGGACAGGGACGCCGTAGAAGTCGATCAGGTAGTGCATGAGGAAGGGCGCGAACAGGAAGACGAAGCCGACCGACAGGTCGATCTCGCCGCAGATCAGCAGCAGCACCTCGCCGATCGCGATGATGATGATGGGCGCGGCGAACCCGGACAGCAGGTTGGTGAGGTTCGATTCCGACAGGAACTCCGACGACCTGGTCGTGAAAAAGACAAGCAGCAGCACGGCGACGACGAAGATGGTCGTCTCGCGCTGCCGGACGAAGAGGCCGCCGGTCCGCAGCACCCACGTGGATCTTTGCCGGACCGGGTCACCCGGCGGCGGACCGGCGACGTTCGCGTGCTGCTCAGCGGTCTCGCTCATGTTGCCTTCGCTTCCCGTCCACGTTCACTTCACGCGCCGACGGCGGGCACCCGTCCGCGGGGTCGCGGGCGGGTGCCCGCCGCCGGCTCCTGCAATTCCCGGCCTCAGGCCCTATCTTCTGGCCTGGGCCGCGTCATGTCACGTGCTGGTGGTGGCCGGCGGGTTGATGATCGGACCGGACCGCGTGAGCAGCTTCTCCGCCGTCGTCGAGCCCTCGTACCGGCTCGGGCTCGCGAGGTACGGATCGACCGTGGACTTGGTCACGAAGGTCAGGCCGGTGTCGGTGTCCGGCGGCGCCACCAGGCCACCGGACAGCTTGTACATGTACAGGTACAGCACCGGCAGGAACCCCTGCAGGTACGGCTGCTGGTCGATGGTGAAGTCGAGAGTGCCGGCCTTGATGGCGCTCAGCGTGGTCGGAGTGAGGTCGAATCCGCCGGCCGGGATCTTGCCCGTCAGGCCGGCCGCGGCCAGCGCCTGGGGGAGGAACTCGGTCGAGCCCGCGTCCACCGCGAAGGCGCCCTTGAGCGAACTCTTGTGCGCGAGCAGGTAGGCCTTCTCGGCGGGGAGTTCCGCTGACGTCGCCGCCCCGGTCGCGATCTCCTCGACCTTGTAGCCCAGCTTGGTGAGGACCGACGCCGCGCCGCCGTAGCGCGGCTGGATGTTGCCCGTGCCCGGGGTCGCGATGAAGATGACGACCTCGCCGGGCGTGGGCACCAGCGTCTTGATCCGCTCCCCGAGCTGCTGGCCGGAGATGAACAGCGCCTGGCCGACGTAGCAGAGCCGGTTGGTGCCGATGGTGGGGACGCCGGTGGGGCCGACGGCGCCGTCGGCGTTGTAGGTGACCACAGGGATTCCCGCGGACATCGCCTTGGCCACCGGCGAGGTGAACCCGGTGGGGCTGATCACGGTGGTCGCGATCCCGTCCGCGTTGGCCGAGATCGCGGTTTCCAGGTAGCTCACCATCTGCGAGACGCTGGAGGTCGACGCCGAGCCGCCCCAGTTGGGCTTGGGCAGGCCGAGCAGCGCGGCGGCGTCCTGGAAGCCGTACTGGGTCGGCACGAAGAACGGGTTCGCGTAGACGTGGTTGACGAACCAGAACTTCCAGGCCGGGGTCTTCGGGAAGTCTCCCACCCCCGCGGCCTTCGCGGCCGGGGCCGCGCTGCTGCTCGACGAGCACGCCGCGAGCAGCGCGGAGGCCGCGGCGGTCGCGCTGACCAGGCCGGTGCCCTTGAGCAGGCGCCGCCGGGTCGGGCTGTCGTGCATGTTGAGCGTATCGATCGCTTCTTCGACCTTAGGGTGGACTTTGTCCATTGCTAACCTCCGGATAGTGTCCTGCGGGCAGAACGCTGCCCCACGTCGTGCCGGGCTGACTGCCTGTGGTGCTGGGATGGCTGCCTGTCGATGATGACGACCTCACCGCCGTCGGCAGCAGGCCGCCTTGTTACCTGCAGCCGGGCGGAAGCCTGGATCCTGGCCGTTGAGGTCCGGCGGATGATGCCGTCGCTCATGGCCACCTGACTTCCTTGTCTCGTGGCTATCCGTCGAGGATCCACCTGAGGCCGTGCATCGACGGAGCGGTCCGGTGCCGTGCCGCACCCGGGCATGCTGGACAGCGGCCGGGCCTGTGATGTGCGGCCCGGCTGCCCTGACGCGCTGTCAGGTGTGTCTGCGCTCACGCGCTTGCATGCTCGGAAGTGACAAAGCCGTGATGCCATAAGCTAGAACAGCCAGAGATGCTCGTCAATGAACAACTCTCACCAGATATCAACATGTGATAATGGCGCCTTGACCGGCACCGGGCGCAGTGCGGGCGGGCGCCGGGCGCTGCGCGGGAGGCCGCCGGGCGCAATGCGGGCGGCCGGACTGCGCGCGGCGCGGGAAGGCTGAGAGATGCTCGCCAAGCACCGGCAGTCGATGATACTGCAGGAGGTCCTGCGCGCGGGCAGCGCCCGGGTCAGTGACCTCACCCAGCGCCTCGGCGTCTCGGACATGACCGTCCGCCGCGACCTGGAGGTGCTGGCCAGGGCAGGGCTGATCGAGAAGGTGCACGGCGGCGCGGTGGTGCCGGGCGTGCCGAGCAGCCACGAGCCTGGCTTCCACGCCAAGTCGTTGCTCGAGCGGTCGGAGAAGGAGGCCATCGCGAGGGCGGCCGCCGCCCTGGTCGCCCCGGGTACCGCGATCGCGCTCTCCGCCGGGACCACCACCTTCGAGCTCGCCCGGCACCTGCGCGAGATCCCCAGGCTCACGGTAGTGACGAACTCCGTCCGGGCCGCGAACCTGATGGAGGGCGCACATCCCGCGGAAAGCGGCCCGGGCCGGTCCGCGGTGATACTCACCGGCGGGCTCCGCACCCCCTCCGACGCCCTGGTCGGCCCGGTCGCCGACCTCGTGATCCGGTCACTGCATTTCGACCTGCTCTTCATCGGCTGCCACGGCATCGACCCGGCCGCCGGGCTCACCACGCCCAACCTGGCGGAGTCGGAGACCAACCGTGCCTTCATGCGCTCGGCGCGCCGGGTCACGGTCATCGCCGATCACACTAAGTGGGGGATCGTCGGGCTGAGCTCGTTTGCCAGCCTGGAGGACGTGGACACCCTGATCACCGACGGCGGGCTGCCGGCGGACGCGCAAGCACTGGTGGCCGACCGGGTCGGTCAGCTCGTGATCGCGGATGGCCGTGCCAGCACGGCGGCACGCGGCTGAACGCCGCCGCGGCGCCCCGGCCCAGGAACCGGCGGACCCAGGAACCCGCTGCCCAGAAACCCGCCCGGCTCAGCCTTCCGCGGCCGGGATCGCCGCAGCGAGCTTCATCGCCTCTTCGATGAGCGTCTCCACGATCTGCGACTCAGGGACCGTCTTGACCACCTCGCCCTTGACGAAGATCTGGCCCTTGCCGTTGCCCGAGGCGACGCCGAGGTCGGCCTCCCGCGCCTCGCCTGGGCCGTTGACGACGCAGCCCATCACCGCGACCCGCAGCGGGACCTCCAGCCCGTCCAGCGCCGCGGTCACCTCGTCGGCCAGCTTGTAGACGTCCACCTGGGCGCGCCCGCAGGAGGGGCAGGACACGATCTCCAGGCCCCGGTCGCGCAGCCCGAGGGATTCCAGGATGGCGGCACCGACCTTGACTTCCTCGACCGGAGGCGCGGACAGCGACACCCGGATCGTGTCGCCGATCCCCTCGGCGAGCAGCGCGCCGAACGCCACCGCCGACTTGACGGTGCCCTGGAACGCGGGCCCGGCCTCGGTCACCCCCAGGTGCAGCGGGTAGTCACACTGCTGCGCGAGCAGCCGGTAGGCGTTGATCATGACGACCGGATCGTGGTGCTTGACCGAGATCTTGATGTCGGTGAAGCCGTGCTCCTCGAACAGCGAGCACTCCCAGAGCGCCGACTCCACCAGCGCCTGCGGCGTGGCCCTGCCGTACTTGGCCAGCAGCCGCTTGTCCAGCGAGCCCGCGTTGACGCCGATCCTGATCGGCACCCCGGCGTCACCGGCCGCGCGGGCGATGTCGGCGACTTTGTCGTCGAACGCCTTGATGTTGCCCGGGTTCACCCGCACCGCCCCGCAGCCCGCGTCGATGGCGGCGAACACGTACTTCGGCTGGAAGTGGATGTCGGCGATCACCGGGATCTGCGACTTGCGCGCGATCTCGGGCAGCGCGTCGGCGTCGTCCTGCGACGGCACGGCGACGCGGACGATCTGGCAGCCCGTCGCGGTCAGCTCGGCGATCTGCTGCAGCGTCGCGTTCACGTCCGCGGTGACCGTGGTGGTCATCGACTGGACCGAGACCGGCGCGCCGCCGCCGACAGGGACAGCGTGCTTGCCCTTGCCCACCATGATCTGGCGGGACTTGCGGCGCGGCGCGAGCGGCTCGGCGGGCAGCTGCGGCAGGCCAAGATCGACAGTCATGACGGTGATCGCCTCATTGCCAGGAAGTGGATCGGTTGTCAAGTGGATCGGATGTCAAGTGGATCGGGTCATTGCACGAAGTGGATCGGATTGAAGATGTCAGCCGTGATGAGCAGCAGCCCGAACCCGACGAGCACCGCGAACACCCCGACGCTCAGCGGCACCAGCTTACGCATGTCCACCAGGCCGGGGTCGGGCCTGCCGCGCAGCCTGGCCAGCCACGCCCGCACCCGCTCGTAGATCACCACGGCGAGGTGCCCGCCGTCCAGCGGCAGCAGCGGCAGCAGGTTGAAGGCGCCGACGAAGATGTTCAGCGAGATGACGATCAGCAGGACGATCTGGACCTTCGTCTGCCAGCCGTCCTTGGCGGCCACCGCCTGGGCGGTGAGGCCGCCGACGCCGACGACGCTGGACACCTGGCCGGCCGGGGTACGCGACCTGTCCTTGGCGAACAGATCGGGGATCGCCGCGGGCAGGTGCCCCACCGCCGCCACCGACCCGGTCAGCACCTCGCCGAAGGTCGACCCGGCGTACGACACCGCGCTCAGCGGGCTCAGCCGCTGGAAGATCTCGGTGTTCCCGATCCCCAGGTAAGACCCGCTACGGCCGGGCACGCGGGCCGGGCTGGCGTGCAGCACGAACTGGCGCCCGTCCCGCAGCACGGTGATGGCCAGCGGCTTGCCTGCGGGCTGCGCGCGGATGGCCGCGCCGAGCTGCGTCCAGGTGCTTACCCGGGTGCCGGCAATGGCGATGATCTTGTCTCCGGACCTGATCCCCGCCAGCCTCGCCGGGGCGGTGCCCAGGCTGTGCTGGCACGAACCCGACTTCAGCGCGGCCGCGCTGGCCGGGACGCAGCTGCCGACGGTGCCGATCTTCGTGGAGTCGACGTTCACCAGCCCGACCCCGAGCGCCAGCACGATCAGCAGGAAGAAGGCGAGGGCGAAGTGCATGAACGAGCCTGCCGCCAGCACGATCGCCCGCTGCCAGCCGGGCTGCTCGCGAAACGACCGTGCCTCGTCGGCGGGATCGACGTCCTCCAGCGCCGTCATGCCGGTGATCTTCACGAAGCCGCCGAGGGGAAGCGCCTTGACGCCGTACTCGGTCTCGCCCCTGGTCGTCGACCACAACGTCTGGCCGAAGCCGACGAAGAACTGGGTGACCTTCATGTGGAACTTCTTGGCGGTGACGAAGTGACCCGCCTCGTGCAGCATGATCGAGAAGAGCAGCGCGACGACGAAGATGATCCAGCCAAGCAGCAGGCCCATCCGGCCGCCTCTCCCTTCCCAGGTGTCCCGCGCGCGGTCTCAGGCCGGCCGCCGGGGCCCCGCTCCCGTCAGCTCGCGCGCCCGGTTCCTGGCCCAGTGATCCGCGGCGAGCACGTCCTGGATTGCCGTGACGTCCCGGCCGGAACCATCATGCTCAGAGACTACCCGCGCAACCGTATCGACGATCCCGGCGAACGGGATGCGCCGGGCCAGGAAAGCATCGACGCATTCCTCGTTGGCGGCGTTGTACACGGCGGGAGCGGCCCCGCCCGCCGCTCCGGCCTGCCGGGCCAGCGCCACCGCGGGGAAGGCAGCCGTGTCGAGCGGCTCGAACGTCCACGTGTGCGACGCGGTCCAGTCGATCGCCGGCGCGGCACCGGCCACCCGGCCGGGCCAGCCCAGCGCCAGCGCGATCGGGATCCGCATGTCGGGTGGGCTGGCCTGGGCGATCGTCGATCCGTCGGTGAATTCCACCATGGAGTGCACCACCGACTGCCGGTGCACCACGACGTCGATGCGGTCGAACCCGATACCGAAGAGAAGGTGCGCCTCGATGAGCTCCATTCCCTTGTTAACGAGCGTCGCGGAGTTGATCGTGATGACCGGGCCCATGTTCCAGGTGGGATGCGCCAGCGCCTGCTCCGGGGTGACGTCGTCGAGTTCCGCGCGGCTCCGGTGCAGGAACGGCCCCCCGCTCGCGGTCAGCACCAGCCGCCGGACTTCCTCGGCGTGCCCGCTGCGCAGGCACTGCGCGATCGCGGAATGCTCGGAGTCGACCGGCACGATCTGGCCGGGGGCGGCCCGCGCCGTCACCAGCGGCCCGCCCATGATCAGCGATTCCTTGTTGGCCAGCGCGAGCACGCGCCCGGCGTCCAGCGCGGCCAGCGTGGCGGCGAGCCCGACCGCTCCGGTCACCGCGTTCAGCACGACGTCGCACGGCCACGCCGCGACCCTGGCGACCGCGTCGGGCCCGGCCAGGATCTTCGGCAGCTGCCCGGCCCGCAGTCCCAGCGTCGCGGCCTGGGACGTCACCGCCCGCTGCAGGTCGCTGGCGGCGCTGTCCCTGGCGACCGCGACCACCTCGGCCCTGAACTCCAGCGCCTGGCTGGCCAGCAGCGCAGGGTTACCGCCGCCGGCCGCAAGGCCGGCCACCCGGAACCGGCTGGGGTTGCGCCGGACGATGTCGGCGGCCTGGATCCCGATCGATCCGGTCGAGCCGAGCAGGACGATGTCACGGCGGGGCGCGTTCGCTGGCTCCAGCATCCGGCCATTGTCCCCCAGCCCGGCCGGCCCCGTCCCCCAGCCCGGCCGGCCCCGTCCCCCAGCCCGGCCGACCTGTCCGCCCGCGCGACCGGCCCCGTCCCCCAGCCCGGCCGGCCCCGTCCCCCAGCCCGGCCGGCCCCGTCCCCCAGCCC
>Ga0302314_10009125_pt1 | contig 17584 bp, 18 predicted proteins | sample III_Palsa_N2_3_FD_200533 | JGI IMG/M metagenome (GOLD analysis project Ga0302314, IMG submission 200533) | Peat permafrost microbial communities from Stordalen Mire near Abisko, Sweden - III_Palsa_N2_3 | ecosystem: Environmental > Terrestrial > Soil > Palsa > Peat permafrost | place: Sweden...
CCACGAACAGGTGCGGGTGGTGGGCGTGCTCGTGCCGCGCGCGAACGCTGAAGGGTCGGGGCTCGGGGGCGGCGGTCATGGAAGGTCTCCTTGGATCGCAAACGCCCGGCGTCGGAAAAGGATTCAGACCCGTCCGCGCCAGCGGCTCAGATCGTGTCGAGCCTGTCCAGATCGGCTGGAGAGCTCATGGTAACCTCCAGATCGGTGACGTGGCCGTTGGCGATGGAATAGACCCAGCCGTGGACGCTGAGGGTCTGTCCCCGCGTCCAGGCGTCCTGCACGAAGACATCCGACGCCACATTGCGCACCTGGCGCATGACGCTCAACTCGCACAGCCGGTCCAGCTTGGCCTCCTGGTTCGGAAGCGCCGCCAGCTCGTGGCGATGGGCGCGCTCCACTTCCCGGATCGGCTGAAGCCAGTGATCCACGAGGCCAAGCCGCTGGCCGGTCGCCGCCGCCGCCACCCCGCCGCAGCCATAATGGCCGACCACCAGGATGTGCTTCACCTTCAAGACGTCGACCGCGAACTGCAGCACGCTCAGATAGTTGGCGTCCTGCGGCGGGGCGAGGTTGGCGACGTTGCGGTGGACGAAAAGCTCGCCGGGATCGAGATCCACGATCTCGTTGGCGGGCACCCGGCTGTCGGAACAGCCGATCCAGAGGTATTCCGGGGCTTGCTGGCCGAGCAACCGCTTGAAGAAGCCGGGGTCCTCGGCGACCTTGCGCTCAGCCCAGTTGCGATTGTTGGCCTTCAGGTGATCGAGCATGGGACGGCGATTTACGGCGAAACGGCGTCGCCCGCAATGCGGCCGAGGCGGGTTAGATCCCGCGAAGGTCAGAGGCGGTCGCCGGCCTTAGCGGTCGCGGCGACGGCTCCGGTAATCCTGCAGGTTGGCGACCAGCCTGCGCGCAGGCTCGCGCCCGCCGAAGATGAAGACGGCCGATCCGACCACGGCGCCGATGAGGAAAAGCGGGCTCATGACTACACTCCTGGCAACACGACGCAGTAGGCCGACTCAAGGTTACCTAATCGTGACGATCCGCAACATGCGGCGATGCAGCACGGCGCCGGCGAGACGGCGGGCGGCCCGCTTACAGTGTCCGCCGATGGAACTCTCCGTGAAGCTTGGGGTTGATGCAGCATAGGGCGGCTGATCGGTCGCCCGATGCAGAGATGGAGACGACAATGTCCTTATTAGCTTGGCTGGTTGTCGGCGTCGTCGCCGGCTTTATCGGCAGCCTTCTTGTGAACCGTCGCGGCGATGGCCTAATCATGGACCTCGTGCTTGGCGTGGTCGGCGCGTTCGTGGGCGGATTTCTGTTCAACTTCTTCGGCGCCGCGGGCGTCTCGGGCATCAACCTCTATAGCATCGGCGTCGCGGTCGTCGGCGCGGTGGTGGTGCTGGTGGCCTATCACGCGATCCGCAGAGCGTAATCGCCTACCTCAGTTCTGAAGAGCCAGCCGTTGCACCCGCAGCGGCTGGCTTTTTATTGCCTGCACATCCGCTGAAAGACTAAGGCTCGACCGGCGCGGCGACGGTGTCCGGGCCTCCGCCGCCGACCGCCCACAAAAGGCCGATCCACGCGCCCTTAATGAAGGGCAGCAGGGCGAGCGCGGCGACCGCCACGATCGGCAGGGCGAACGCCAGCAGCAGGAATGGCGACCAGGCCTTGATCACCGACAGCGCCAGCAGCGGCGCCACCACCAGATGTCCGACCACGAAGATGGTGAAATAGGCAGGGCCGTCGTCCGCCGGGTAGCGCCCGTTGTCGTTGCCGCACACTTCGCAGGTCGGCCTGACCTTCAGATAGCCGTCGAACAGATGGCCTTCCGCGCAGTTGGGGCAATGACGCCGCACGCCCCGCTTAAGGCCCGTGACGATGGATTTCGGTGCGAGGGTTCCGGTCGGCGGCGATAGGACGTCCATGCCCCGCATATAGGGGATCGAGCGCCGCGACGTTAGTTTTTCAGAACGCCCGGCGACTGAACAGTAAAAACCAAACACCATCCGCATTCGAATTGATCTAAATCAAATTCATTGCGATTTAAATCTCAAATGCCAAGCTTGATCATACCATAAGCAGTATTCTTCGCCGAGGCGGTGCAACCTCAAAGCTTTGATGCAGTTGTATCCACGACAACCGGGCGCACATGGCTCGGAAAAAGCATTCAAAGGATACTTTTCAAATGAAAACAATCATCATTTCACTTGGCGCCATCGCCGCTCTCGCCATCGCGGCTCCCGCATTTGCTCAGGCCGGCGCGTCGGCTGGTGCAGGCGCGGGCGCGTCCGCGGGCGGCGCGACGACCGGGGCCAGCGGCGCTGCGGGCGCATCCTCGCCGATGGGCGGAGCCGGCTCAGGCATGGGCGGCGCCACCACGCCCGGCGGCTCTTCCATGAGCCCGGGCGCCATGCCCGGCGCGTCGACAGGCGGGGCGATGAACGGGTCGATGAACAGTTCGGCGGGCGGCATGTCGCCGTCCACGTCGTCCTCAAGCGGCGCGATGGGAACCTCGGCCAGCCACGGTCGCAAGTCCGGCTCCTCCCGGCCCAGCAACAGCACCGCCCCCGGCGCGACCACCACGGGAACCCCCACGGCCCCCGGCGTGACGCCCCAAGGACTCTAAGCGGCGCATTTTGTCGCGACCTGAATAGAGACTGCAATCGGAAGAGGCGGCGTCGAAAGGCGCCGCCTTTTTTCTGTACCGCCAGCGGCGCAGCGCATCGACTCGTCGTCACCTCACTGTATTGGTTAACGCCTAGGCTTGAGCCTTCCAGCTACCGCCAGGGTAGCTTTGGAGTTCAGGCATGCGATTTGCGATTGCGGTTCGTAACCGTCCCACATCGAGACGGACGACCGGAGATTAGGCCCGTGGCCAACGATATCGATCTTCATCTTGGACGCCGCCTGCGTCGTCGTCGCCGCCTGCTGGGCCTGACTCAGCAGCAGCTGGCGACCACCGTGGGCATCCGGTTCCAGCAGATCCAGAAATACGAGTGCGGCGCCAACCGCATCTCCGCCGCCCGTCTGTGGCAACTGTCCGAGGCGCTGGAAATCCCTATCGGCTATTTCTACGACGGCCTGACCGAACTTCAGGCGCGTCGCGAGCGGGAGGCGCCGGTCGCCGCCGACAGCAAGTCCGGCGAAGTGATGGCCCGCAAGGAGACGATGGACCTGATCCGCGCCTATTATCAGCTGGGCGAACGGCCCCGCCGCCGCCTGCTCGATCTCGCCAAATCGCTCAACACCGAGCCCACCCCCGTCTGATCGACGGCCTTAGGCCACCATCGCTTCCGCTTCCGCCATAAGGGCCGGGGCGACCAGGTCGGCGACCGCGTCGAACTCGCTCCAGAAGACGGCGCGGCGCGCGTCCGTCTCCATCAGGATCTCGTGATAGGCGCCCTCGACCTCCAGATAACGCCCGTGCGGCGCGTGTCCGGCGACGGCCTTCGACGCCGAGTTCATCACCAGCTTCTCCTCCTCCGCGGCGACGATCGTCAGCGGGATCGGCAGCCGTCTCAGCACGCGGGAGGTCTCGATCCGCTTACAGAGGATCAGCGCGAACTGCAGCCAGCCCCAGGTGACGCCACCCTCCTTCAGGTCGGGATCGCACGTGCCCTGCTGCACCGTCCGCTCCCAGCGACCGCGGTCGTGGGTCAGGATGTTGTTCTCGAAGGTCTCGTCGTGGGGATCGGGCGGCGGCAGCAACAGCTCCCGCGCCCTGCCCGCGAGGTTCATGACGATGGAGAGATGCTTGACCGAAGTCAGGCTACGCTCTCCGGTGGCGACGCACATCATCGGCGACGACAGCACCACTCCCGCGAAACGGTCCTCGCCCTCCGCCAGGGCCAGCGTGGTCAGCCCGCCGCCCATGGAGTGGCCCATGGCGATCCAGGGCCGTGGCAGCCGATCCTCGAACGTGTCCAGGAGGTGGTTGTAGTCTGAGATGAAGGGCCGCCAGCCCCGCGCATGGCCCCACATCTTGGCCGGCGGCGCGCGGCCCGAAAGCCCCTGCCCCCGCCAGTCATGGGTCAGGACCATGAAGCCCCGCTCCAGAAGCTCGCCGATCACCTCGAAATACTTCTCGATGAACTCCGCCCGGCCCTGGCTCAGGATCACCGACCCGCGGATCGGCCCGTCCGGCGTGAACAGGGCGGCGCGCAGGCGAACCCCGTCTTTGGCGAACACCCATTGCGGGCTGGCGCGCCCCGGCGCAGGCGCGTCGGGAATGGAGAGCAGGGGCGCGACCTCAGTCACCGGGAAGCATGCTCCTCGCCTTGGACAGCAGGGGCTGCAGCTTCATCGCCACGCCCATGTCGCCGTTCACCTTCAGCTTGCCCTTCATGAAGGCTGAGGTGGGATCGAGCGTGCCCTTGGCGAGGCTCTCGAAGTCGTCCTTGGAGACGAGGATGGTGCAGTCCGCCGCCGTGTCGTCGTTGCTGACCTTGCCGCCGTCGATCAGGATCACCCCGTCGCCCTTGAGGTCGAACTTGACCGATTTGCCGAGGCCCGAGTCGGCCCCCACGGCGGTCTTGAAGCGGTCGGTGATCTCTTCCAACGTGGCCATGGCGCAACCTTTTGGGATGAGGACGTCCGGCCCGATAGCCGCGCCCGCGCTTTGATGACTAGATACGGTCCTTGAACGCCCACACAAGAGCAAGCGCTCCATAAGCGCGCCGAGGAAACGCATGAGCTGGAAGCCCGAGATAGAACACCTGCGCCATCGCGAGTCCCTGGCTGAGGACATGGGCGGCGAGGAACGGGTTGCGCGGCAAAAGTCCTTCGGCAAGATGACGGTGCGTGACCGGGTGGACGCCCTGATCGATCCCGGCTCCCTGCACGAGGTCGGCAAGATCGCCGGCGCCGCCACCTATGACGAGGACGGGGCGATGGAGAGCTTTCGCCCCGCAAACATGGTGTTCGGGCGCGCGAAGATCGGCGGGCGGCCCGTCGTGGTGCTGGGCGACGACTTCACCGTGCGCGGCGGGGCGGCGGACGCCTCCATCGGGCGCAAGATGATGCTGGCCGAGCAGACGGCGCTGGAGTGGCGGATGCCGATGATCCGCATCGTCGACGGCACCGGGGGCGGCGGGTCCGTGCGGACGCTCGATACGGGCTCGCGCACCTACATCCCCGAAGTCCACGGCTGGCATGTGTCGGTGGCCAGCATGAGCCATGTGCCCGTCTGCGCCCTGGCGCTCGGCCCCTGCGCGGGCCTCGGCGCCGCGCGGGTGGCGGCCAGCCACTACAGCGTGATGGTCAAGGGCCTCTCCCAGGTGTTCGCCGCCGGTCCGCCGCTGGTGAAGGCGCTGGGCGAGAATGTCACCAAGGAAGAGCTCGGCGGGTGGGAGATCCATGCGAGGAACGGCGTAGTGGACGATGCGGTGGAGAACGAGGCCGAAGCCTTCGAACAGGTCCGCAAGTTCCTCTCCTATCTCCCCTCCTCCATCGACGAGCTGCCGCCCCGCGCAGAACCAACCGACCCTGCCGACCGTCGGGACGAAAAGCTGATCGCCGCCGTGCCGCGCGAGCGCCGCCGGGTCTATAAGATGCGGCCTATCGTCGAGGCGGTGGTGGACGCGGGCTCATTCTTCGAGATCGGCCGCTACTGGGGCAAGGCGTCGATCACCGGACTGGCGCGGCTGGACGGCTGGCCGGTGGCGGTGATCGCCTCCGACCCGTACGCCGCAGGGGGCGCGTGGACCGCCGACTCGGCCGACAAGCTGATCCGCTTCATCGACCTGGCGCAGACCTTCCACCTGCCGGTGGTGCATCTGGTGGACGTGCCGGGCTTCGCGATCGGCGTGGCGGCGGAGAAGGCGGGCACCATCCGCCACGGGGTGCGCGCCATGTCGGCGGTCTATCAGGCCACCGTGCCCTGGTGCACCATCATCGTACGCAAGTCCTTCGGCATCGCCGGCGCGGCGGTGCGCAACGCCGAGCGCGCCCAGTTCCGCTACTGCTGGCCGTCCGGCGACTGGGGCTCCCTGCCGGTGGAGGGCGGGATCGAAGCCGCCTACAAGCGGGACCTGGAAGCCGCAGCGGACCCCGACGCCCTACTGGCCGAGCTTCGCGCCCGCATGGAATCGGTGCGCTCGCCGTTCCGCACGGCGGACGCCTTCCTGGTCGAGGAGATCATCGATCCCCGCGACACTCGTCCGCTGCTCTGCGAATACGCCAACCTCGCCCAGCGCCTGCTGAAGACCGGGCCGAGCGCCTTTCCCATGCGCCCCTGACGAGGGCGTCAGGGCTGGATGTCGATGTGGACGGCGGCCTTGGTGAAGGTGAGGTTCACGGCGTTACGGATCTTGGACGGGTCGTAATAGGGACCGTCCTTCTTCAGCGGCAGGGGCACGGTCGTGCCGTCGGCCATCACCGCCGCCCCGCCCTCGGCGCTGTCGAACAGGGCGCTGCGGAGGCGCGGCACGGCCACGCTGAACGGCCCGACCAGATGGTGTATGGCGCTGTTGGCCTGCCAGATCGCCCGCGTCAGGGTCCCGGCGTCCATGTTCAAGGCGGGGGGCGCCAGGGGCGCGAGGCCGATACGGACCTTCATCTTCGTGCCGCTCGACGCGTTGAAGCTGACCATGTCGTGGTTCTGCACCTCGGCCAGGGTGGGCAGGGTCAGGAACCGCCCGTCGGCGTTGACGGGGAGCGGAATGCGGGTTGTCCCGTCTGTCAGGACCGCACCGGCGTCGCCCGCGGGCTTGCCGTCCCGACGGAAATAGTAAGCCACCGTGTAATCGGTGTGGTCCGCCGCCGCCATTTTCAGGAAGTGCTCGATATAGGGGAACACCTTGCCGGCCTCGGCTTGGTGGCCGGTCAGGTCCACCGCTTCGGGGGCCGGCGCAGCTGTGGCGCTGGCGGCCGCGACGGCCAGGGCGACCGCCATGACGGGGGACGCGATCATCGTTTCACAAAGCGCAGGGTCATACGATCCGGTTCTATCGGCTGGCTGAAAGGCAGACCATGCTTGGCGCCCTTGCGGTCATTGGGATTGGCGTTGATGTCCGACGATGTGTCGAAGGTGAAGCCCGCCTCCGCCGCCATCTGCTTCACAAACGCCTCCTGAACGTATCCGTTCACCGCCAGCGGGTCCTGCTCGCCGCCGGGATCGGCGCGCGCCTGCACCACGCCCAGCACGCCGCCGAGCTTCAGCGCCGCATAGGCGTCATGAAACGCTTTTTCCGCAAGGCCCGCGGACATCCAGTTGTCGAGGTTGAAGAACAGCACGAGATTGGCGCTTCCCGGCGGAGACAGGTCGCCCGAGTGCGGTCCGAAGCTCGTGAGCGTGACCGCCCCATAGAGGTCGGCCTTCTCGGCGACCATCCTGCCATAGGCGTTGACCACAGGGCCCGCCGCCGGGTCGTCCGGATTGGGAACTTCGAAGGTCGCGCCGTAGAGCCTGCCCTTGCCGGCCGTCAGGAAGGGCCCGAGGATCTGCGTCCACCAGCCGGAACCGGGCCACAGCTCCACCACCGTCGCATTGGGGGTGACGTGGAAGAAGCGGAGCGTCTCGATAGGATGCAGGGCGGCGTCGCGCTGACGGTCGGCGGGCGAGCGCCAGGGGCCGGTCTGCGCCCATTCCAGCGTGCCGACAGGCGCAGCCGGAGCGCCGGGCGCGACAGCCGGAGCCGCCGCCTTTTTCCCGCAGGCCGACAGGGCGCCCGTCAGGGTCAAGCTCAGGGCGCAGGCCCCGATCAGGACCCGTCGCCGGGACGATCCCGTGCTCACCGTCGTCAAATGCAAACCCTCAAAGTCCCGTCCTAGCGCAGCCGTGGGCGCGGCGTCAAAGCGGGGGCCGCCCCGGCGACAATATGTCGGGCGCGCCGCCGCCCGGTTCAACCCGGCCAAGCTTCATAGAGACTGTTGGTCAGCCCGGCTTGCGGAAACGCAGCGTCATGCGGTCGCTCTCGCCGATGGCGTCGTACTTGGCGTGGTCGAAGGCCGGGTCGGCAGGCTTGCCGTCCTCCGCGCTCTGGCGCGTGGGCGGCAGGGTCCAGACGCCGAACGGATAGTTCTTCAGGTCGGCGGGGTTGGCGTTGACCTCCGAGGACGCGTCGAGCTTGAAGCCGGCCTTGGCGGCGGCGTCCACCACGGTCTGGGTTGCGATGTAGCCGCTCTTCCACTTCGGCGATTCGGGGATGGGATCGGCGCGATGGTCCTCCACGGCGAAGACGCCGCCGGGCTTCAGGGCGGCGAAGGCGTCGCCCATGATCTTGTCGAGCTGGCCGATCGGCGCCCAGTTGTGCAGCTCCCGCGAGGTGATCACCATGTCCACGGTGCCGGGGGGCGCGAAGGGCGCGGATTTGGGCCCGAAGTTGGCGAAGACGATGGACCCGTAGAGCGCCTTGTCGGCGAACTTGGCCTCGAACGCGGCGCGGCCCCTCTTGGCCCCCTCTGACAAGGCCGGGTTGGCGAGATCGGACAGCCCGGCGATGTACTGGCCGTGGGTCTTCAGCGCGTAGGGCGCCAGAATCTGGGTCCAGTAGCCGCCGCCCGGCTGTAGATCGACCACCGTCATGCCGGGCTGCAGGCCCCAGAAGGTCAGGCTCTCCAGCGGATGCCGCGCCGGATCGCGCGCCACATCGGCGGCGGGCCGCCACGCGCCCTTGAGGGAGTCCACCAGCGCCTGATCTTCCATGTAGTGAGGGGCCGACGCCTTGACCGCCTTCTTCAGCTCGGGCTGGGCATGGGCGAAGCCGCCCGCGGAAATGGAAAGGGTCAGGATCGCAGCCGCGACGCCCATGCTTGTCGAAACGCTCATTGTCTGAAACTCGTGTGAGCCGCCCCCGGATCGAAGCGCGCGACCGTCGATCCTCCCTGAGGCGAAAGCAAGGCCGTAAGCGCAAGGCCGATAGATTTTCTCGCGCGGCTCTTGCGAGGGAAAAGGCCGATCCCATCTCTGTTCGGGTGGAGGCGCTGGATGTCCGGGCCTTCATGGATGATGGGAACGCCGCAAGGGTTCCGGCGTCCAAACTCCATAGCGTCTTCGGCTTAAAAGGCCGGCGGCGTAGCAACCTTGCTTGATCCGAGGAGGATGTGCTTATGCGTACCGTTGATTTATCACCCCTTTACCGTTCCGTCGTCGGCTTCGACCGTCTCGCCGGACTTCTCGAAGCGGCGGCCAAGTCCGATCCGGCTTCGGGCTATCCCCCCTACAATATCGAATCGGTGGGCGATAACGCCTATCGCGTCGAGATCGCCGTCGCCGGCTTCAAGGCCGACGAGCTGGCCATCGAGGTCAAAGAAAATCTCTTGACCGTCTCGGGCCGCAAACCCGCCAACGACGAGCAGAAGCGTTATCTACACCGCGGCCTCGCCGCCCGCGACTTCGAACGCCGCTTCCAGCTGGCGGACTATGTGGTGGTGACCGACGCCAACCTGTCGGACGGCCTGCTCACCATCGCCCTGAAGCGCGAACTGCCGGAAAGCCTGAAGCCCCGCCAGATCGCGATCAACACCACCGCCCCCTCGGCGCTGGTCGAAGGCGACGTCGCCGCGGCCTGATGGCTCTGCGATAAGGACAGAGGAAGGGCGGCGCCGATGCGTCGCCCTTTTTCGTGTCTGGCCTAAGCGGCGGCCTTGCCGAGCTCGATCCCGACCGCGCCGTCGAGGATGGTCCGCGTCCAGCTGGCGCCGTCGATCGCCGCGCCCTCCAAATTGGCGCCGTGCAGGTCGGCGTCGTCGAAGACAGTGCCGGTGCAGTCGGCGCCCTGCGCCTTCACATAGCGCATCCGCGCGCCCGTACAGACGGTCGGCGCCGAGCGCCCGCCCACAGGGAGCGGCGAAAGCTTGGCCTGGCGCAGGGACGTCTTGGTCATATTGGCGCCGGCCAGTCGCGCGCCGCGCAGGTCCGACGCATTGAGGTTGGCGCCGCGCAAATCCGCCCCCTCGAAGTTGATGCCCTGAAGCTCGCAGCCGGCCAGATCCAGCCCGACGCAGCAGGCGTTCTTCGCCGAAAGGGCGGTGAGCAACATGCCCTTCAGCTGGGCGCCGAGGCCGCGAAGGTCTGCATTGTCGAACGACGTGGGCTTGCCGACCCGGCCGCCGCTCCGGCACCAGGCTTCGTGATCCCTCGCCCGCTGCAGCAGGTCTGCATCATGGGCGCCCGCATCGGCGGCCCGGTCGCGCAGGGCGCCCGAGAGGTTGGCGCCCCCCATACGCGCGCCGCCGACATCCACCCCGGTGAGGACGGCGCCGGAGAGGTTCGCCCCCTCGAAGTTGGCCCCGCCGATCTCCGCATCCTGCAAAAGGGCGCCGGAGAGGTTGGCTTCCTTCAGATTGGCGCCGGTCAGCTTGACGCCCCGCATGGAGCAGTCGGTGAAGTCTGCCTTACAGGCGGTCGAACCGTTCATCTTGGAGCCGTCGAGCGTGGCGCCGGAGAAGTTGGCCACTCCCGCCTCGCCCTGCCGCGTCTCGTGGCGCATCACCGAGAGCCCCTTGCTGGGGTGCGGGATGGCGATCTGGCCTTCACGGAAATCGGCCTGGCTGAGGTCGGCCTTGGCGAGATTGGCGCCGCGCAGGCTCGCGCCCCGCATGTCGGCGCGCTTCAGATTGGCCCCGCGCATATCCGCGTTGCGCAGGTCGCAGCCGAAAAGGTTGCCCCGCTCCAGATTGACCTTCAGCATCTTGGCGCCGTCGAACGAGGAGCCCGAGAAATCGGCTTCGGCGAGGTTTCGACCGGAGAGGTCCAGACCTGCCAGGTTCACGAACCGCAGGGAGATGCGCTTGCCGCCCGGCTTGCCGGCGATCAGGCGTTCGTGGGCGACCAGCATCAGGTCAAGCTGGCTCTGCGTGAGCCGAGCACGGCCCTGGCTCATGGTGTCAGACATCGCGATCAGGCCGCCCCACGTTTCTTGTTTTGAGATGGGGCAAGCTTAGCCGAGCAAGATAGCAGAGCCGTTAACGAGCGGCCCGAAAGGTCATTCGCCCCGCTGCAGGCCGCGCACGTGGGTGAGGTTCGCGTCCTCGAAATCGGCCATCCGCACATTGGCGCCGCGGAAGTTGGCGCGCTCCAGATCGGCGCCCACGAACACCGCGCGGCGCAGGTCCGCGCCCGAAAGATCGGCGCTCTTGAGTACGGCCCGCGCCAGATCGGTGGGCAGCACGTGATCCTGCCGGATCATCAGCGGGCTCATGTGCACCTCCCGCAGGTCGGCGCCCGAAAGCCTCGCGCCGGTGAGCTTGGCGCCGCGCAGGTCGGCGTGGCGGAGGTTGCAGCCGCGAAGATCGGCGCCCTCCAGATGCGCGCCTTGAAGCTGCACGCCTTCCATGTCGAGGCCATAGAAGACCGCGCCCTTGGCCGAGAGGGCGGTCAGGTTCAGGCCCTTGATGGATTTCAGCGCGCGAAGGTCCGCCCCGTCGAAGGTGGAGGGCTTGCCCTGCCCGCCGCCGGTCTCGCACCAGAGCGCGTGCGCCTCCAGCATCTCGCCGTAGGGCAGCTCGGAGACGTCCTGCCCCACCGTCTTCTCGGTGAGGGCGCCCGCCATGTCGGCGTTGTCGACGTTCCACATCATGGTCTTCGCGCCGACAAGGATGGCGTCGCGCAGGTCCGCGCCCGACAGGTCCGCGCCGCAGAGATCGGCGCCCGCGAGGTCGGCCCCGTTGAACGACGCCTGCTTCAGGTTGGCGCGCACCAGCTTGGCGTCCTTCAGGATGGCGTCGGAGAAGTCGGCCCGCATGGCCATGACGCCGGAGAGCTTGGAGCGCTGCAGGTTGGCGCCGCGGAGGTTCGCACCCTGGGCCTGGGCCCCGTGGCTGGCGTGCTCGATCACCTTGTAGCCCTCGGCGTGATCGGCGGCGGCGATGGCGCCCTCCCGCAGATCCGCCTCGAACATATCCGCGCCGCTGAGGTTGGAGCCGCGAAGGCTCACGCCCCGAAGGTCGGAGCGACGCAGGGAGGCGCCGACCATGGATGCGCCCTGCATGTCGGCGCAGAAGAAGTTCGCGTTATCGAGCTTGGCGCCGTCGAACATCGCATCGTGTAGCACCGCGCCGGTGAAGTCGGCGTCGGTCAGATTGCGCTTTGAGAAGTCGAGGCCGGAGAGCTCCATCCAGGAGAAGACCGCCCTCGCCCCGCCCGGTTGCGCCTTCCACAGGCGCTCGTGCCGCTGGCAGATGGCGTCCACCTCGACTTGGCTGATCCGGCGATGGGCTACGGCGACGCGGGACATGAGGCCCCCAAAAACTACACTGAACGACGATCAGGATAGGCCGCAGGCGTTAAGGAAACCCGAAAAGCGCGTTGATAACATTTCGGATTTTGCTGAGACTCGGTCAGATCGGCGGCAGCGCCTCGGCCCGCGCCGTATCGAGATAGCGCGCCGCGCGGGGTTTCAGGTCGCCGTCCAGCTCGATCAGGAGCGGGTTGCCGGTGGGAATCTCCACCCCGACGATGGCGTCGTCGGCCACGTCGAACAGGTGCTTGACGATGGCGCGCAGGGAATTGCCGTGCGCCGCGATCAGCAGCGTCTTGCCGGCGGCGATGTGGGGCGCGATGTCGGCGGTCCAGTAGGGCAGCACCCGGTCCAGCGTGGTCTTCAGGCTCTCGGTGTCGGGGATCGGCGCGCCGGCATAGCGGCGGTCCTTCCTGAAGTCGTAGGGGCTGGAGGCGTCCAGCGGCGGGGGTGGCACGTCGTAGGAGCGGCGCCAGATTTTCACCTGATCCTCGCCATGCTTCTGCGCCGTCTGCGCCTTGTCGAGGCCGGTCAGCCCGCCGTAGTGCCGCTCGTTCAGCCGCCAGTCCTTAGTCATGGGGATCCACAGCTGGTCCGACGCCTGCAGCGCGATCTGGCCGGTGCGGATGGCCCGCGTCAGCACCGAGGAAAAGCAGCTGTCGAACTGCAGCCCTTCGGCCTTCATCAGCTCGCCGCCCTTCAGCGCCTGCGCCGCGCCCTCGGGCGTCAGGTCAACATCCACCCAGCCGGTAAAGCGGTTCTCGAGGTTCCACTGGCTCTGACCGTGACGAAGCAGGGCGAGGGTCGGCATGGAGAACTCCTTCTGGGCGGAGGTTTCGGCTAGAGGGCGGCGACGGGGGCGTCAAGCGCCCAGCCGGGGCGGGGTCGAATTTCACGCGCCGTTAACCAAATCTAGACCGCTGCGGCGCGATCATTCGGCCTGCTGTTCCATCCTGTCGTCGGGCGAGGCCGTGGTGAATCTGACCGTCGGAAACAAGGCCCCGCCGATCATCGGCACGAACCTCGGCGGCCGCTTCTACTCCCACGATGCACAGGCGGGGCGGCCCGTGGCGCTCGTGGCGCTGGGCGTGCTGGAGCCGGACCGGGTGAAGGCGCAGCTGGATCGGCTGGAAGCCTGCCGCGCGCGCCTCGCGCAATCGGGCGTCGACATCGTCGCCCTCCTGCCCTTCTCGGTCCGCTACGCCGCTGTGGTGAGCGAGCACGCGGCGGGCGATCTCGTGATCCACATCAACGACGGCTCGGGCCTCGACAGCCTTCAGACGGATGGCGAGCCGGGGCTGGTGGTGCTCGACCGCGGCTGGCGCGTGGTCCATACGGGCGCGTTCGGCAAGGAGACCGACCTTCCCGCCCTCTGCGGCTTCCTCGCCCCGCAGCTGGCGTCCGAGCCGAGCCGCGTCTGCGCCATGAACGCGCCGGTGCTGATCGTGCCCAACGTCCTCTCGCCGGCGGACTGCCGTGCCCTGATCGCCCATTTCGAGGCCTCGCCCCACCGCCCCGGCGTGATGGCCTCCATGCAAGGGGACGCCGCCGTGGCTAAGCTCGACGAGAGCAAGAAGAAGCGCCGCGACATCGAGCTCACCGTCGAGACCCCGCTACACGCCGAGATCGTGCGCGTGCTGGGCGAGCGGCTGGCGCCGGAGATCAAGCGCGCCTTCCAGTTCGACGTGGCCTTCGCCGACCGCATTCTCCTGGCCCGCTACGACGACACCGGCGGCTACTTCCGGCGCCACCGCGACAACGCCGCCGCCCACACCGCCTTTCGCGACTTCGCCGTCTCCATCAACCTGAACACCGACGCGTACGAGGGCGGCGAGCTGCTCTTTCCCGAATACAACGATCACCGCCACAGCCCTCCGGCGGGCGGCGCCCTGGTCTTCTCCGCCTCGATCCTGCACGAGGCGGCGCCGGTGACACGCGGCAGCCGCTATGTGGCGCTGTCCTTCCTCAGCGGACCAGGCGCCGAGGCCCGCCTCAGCCAGGCGGCCTGAGCCGAAATGCCGATCCGCCCATGCTGATAAGAAAATCCACCTACGTCCACCTGACCCCGCTGGCCGAGGACCGGGTGCTGATCGTTCACGCCATCAGCCATTTCCGGCTGGTGGTGGACGCCGAAGTCGCCGCCATCATCGGCTGGTTCGAGACGCCCCGCGACATGCCGGGCGAGATGGACACGCTCGCCGCCCACACCCTCGCCCCCGACGTCCTGGCCGGGTGCCTCGCCACCCTGATGGAGCGGGAGGTGCTGACCGATAAGGACGCTGAGGCCGAAGGCGCCGCCGTCGCCGCTCGCCTGGCCGACCTGCACGGCCGCGACCCCGGCGAGGCGCTGGACCAGCTGCGCCGCGAGGACAAGGTGGGCGCCGATCCCTACTGGTCCGTCTCCGCCAGCCAGAGCCCCGCGGATCTCGGCCAGAGCTTCAAACATAAATGGGATGCGCTGCTGTTCGGCGACTGCGAGCTGCAGATGGAGGCCGACTTCCTTCGCCGCGCCGCCGCCGCCAGGGGCGTGGACCTGCGCATCGCCACGGCGTTCCCGGACGACCTGCGCCTCGCCGGCGAGCGCCCGCACCAGGCCATCTTCATCGGCGCGCTGCGCTCCCGCAAGATGGTCACCCAGGGCTCCGCGGCGGATCACGGCGGCGATCCCACGCGGGTCTATATCGACGAGGCGCGCGCCGTGATCGAAGGTCTGCGCGCCCACTCCGCCGCCCCGATCCTGATCGACAACCTGCCCGAGCCCACGGTCCAGCCCATGGGGTTCGCGGACAAGGGCGTGCATGGCCACCGCAACCGCTTCCGCCTGCTGAACCTGCAGCTGGAAGCCCTCGCCGCCGACTATGCCGACGTGCATGTGATCGACATAGCCGCCGCCCTGAACGCAGAGGGCTCGGCGGGCCTGCTCGACGATGGGCTGGTCGGCTTCACCCATTTCGGCTCGCCGGGCTGGATGCTTCAGCGCCCCGCCCATGAGCGCGCCGCCGTCCACGACCTCTTCCCAGACACCGCGCCCCTGAAGACCCTCGTCGGCGCCCATCCCTATCGCCGCGAGGAGATCGCCGCCCGCGCCCACATGGACGCCCTCTCCGTCCTCCTCGGCCTCGACGCGAAGAAGTGCGTGATCCTCGATCTCGACGGCACGCTCTGGCCCGGCGTCCTGGCCGAGACCGGCGCGCCCTTCGCCTGGACGCCGGAGATCAGCGGGCTCTATTCCTACGTCGGCCTCTGGTTCGGCCTGCACGAGGCGCTCCTGGCCCTGAAGCGCCGGGGCGTGCTCCTGGCCTGCGTCAGCAAGAACGACGAGGCGCTGGTGCGCGAGCTGTGGCGCTATCCCGACCATTATCCCAAGGATCGCCTCCTGACCTTGGACGACTTCGTCACCGTGCGGATCAACTGGGAGGACAAGGCGGCCAATGTCCGCTCCATCGCCGATGAGCTGGGCTTTGCGCTGGACGCTTTCGTGTTCGTGGACGACCATCCGGTGGAGCGCGAGCGGGTACGCTCCGCCCTGCCGGGCGTCGAGGTGTTGGGCGAGGATCCGTTCGCCCTCCGCCGCGCGCTCCTCACCGATCCGAGACTGCAGTCCGCCCGCGTTACTGGCGAGTCGGCGGCCCGCACCACGCTCGTCAAATCCCAGCTCGACCGCGACCGCCAGCGCACCTCAGCCGCCGACGCCGACAGCTTCCTGACCTCGCTGGAGGTGGTCTGCAGCTTCGACCAGCCCACCGACGCCGAGCGCCTGACCCGCGTCTGCGAGCTTTTCCAGCGCACCACCCAGTTCAACACGACGGGCGCCGCCTTCTCCCTCGCCCAGCTGATGCGGCGCGCGGAGGCGGGCGAGGTCTTCATCGCCCACGCCAGCGACCGTTTCGGCGACTATGGCCTTGTCGCCGCCGCCGTGGTGGACGGCGGCGAGATCATCGCCTTCGCCATGAGCTGCCGCGTGATCGGGTTGAGGGTCGAGCACCGCTTCCTGACCCATGTGCTGGACGCGCTGTCCGCGGAGCACGCCGCGGTGCAGGGCCGCATCATCCCCACCGCGCGGAACGGCCCCGTGAGGCACCTCTACGCCGACAACGGATTCAGCGAGACGGACGGCATGTGGCGGCTGGAATTGAGAAGGGCGCATGAGCCCCTTCGCCCCTCCGGGGAGAAGGTGGCGCGCAGCGCCGGATGAGGGGAACCGCCCCGCCGCCATCCCAAAACGTCCGTCATCCCGGGCCCTGTGCCTGGAACCCGTACGCGCAACGCAAACAGGGTGGGCTGGGCCGGCGCCGCACCCGAACGATCGGACGTCGCGTTCATGGGTCCTAGGCACAAGGCCTAGGATGACGGGGGTGAAGGCGGCAACCTCACAAACGCCAAGGCGCGCGTCCCTCTCCCCTTGCGGGAAAGGGTGGCCCTCCGCAGGAGGTCGGGTGAGGGGTCGCGCCGCCCTCTCAATGGCCTTCGTCGAGAAACCCCTCATCCGTCAGCTGCGCTGACACCTTCTCCCGCAAGGGGAGAAGGGACGCTGATCGGGAGCCGTAGTTCCAATAGCCCTCAAGGCCCATGGTGGAACGATGCGGCGAGAGCGGGCGTGGCCGCCGCGGAGCGGCGCGCTGCGCGCGTCCTTGACTGCCGCGACCGCTCTCGCCGAAACTTGCCTCCATGAACTTAAGGGCGGGTGCATCAACTGTCGACTTGACGCATTTACCTGCATGCGCAACCTGTAGGTGGTTGGACGGATGAGAGAAGCCTGTGGTTAAGAAGAAAAAATCGGGTCCATCAATCCATAAATCGATCAAGGAGCGCCTAGGATATGATCCGAATGATGCGGATGAAGCCGTCTACAAAGATTGGAATGAAAGAAAACGCTTGGTTTGTAAGCCGTGTTGGGAATTGAAGTATTGCCCATATGGGCCGCTTGTTGAACAAAGCCCAATTCTACCTTCTCTGCGCGCAGAGTCCGCCGAACAAATTGCTTATTTCCAACGATGCATTGCTGCAGATACTGTCGGTAATGAGGATCCACTCTCAGATGAAAGACGAGAACATTTAGAGCGTTGGCTTGACGATGAGCAAACCATTCTGATGCAAGCTCGCACAAGCCTAGCGCACAAGCTTTCTTTGAAGCACGCGTCCTCTAAAGGTTCTGAAGAAGAAATGATCGGAACATGGCTGGGAGGGAGCCTCCCTCCCATTGAACAATATAGAACACCATTTAATAATGAAATTACGGAAGTAATCGAAAATAATTATCAATCTGATCAATGGGATCAAATTTTAGACGAAGCAACAATAATAAGAAATTCTCACGCCAAAGCTCTAGAAACTGGGATAGAAGATAATCGCCAACCATTAGAGCCTGCCCGAAAAGCTTGGTTCAAAAAGGTAGTGGATAA
>Ga0302314_10009126_pt1 | contig 17583 bp, 11 predicted proteins | sample III_Palsa_N2_3_FD_200533 | JGI IMG/M metagenome (GOLD analysis project Ga0302314, IMG submission 200533) | Peat permafrost microbial communities from Stordalen Mire near Abisko, Sweden - III_Palsa_N2_3 | ecosystem: Environmental > Terrestrial > Soil > Palsa > Peat permafrost | place: Sweden...
CGCTCCCGTTCAGACCTCGGTCAGCCGCAGGATTTCCGGACGGCCATCGAGGAAGGCGCCCATCTTGCGGCCGAGTTCGCGAAAATGGTCGGTCGCGACATGGGCGTCGTTGGCCGCCTGGTCGACATAGCGCTCCATGAACACATAGGTCTGCGGCAGCGGGCTGCGCGACAGGACGTAGAGCTTGCAACCGGGTTCATGAGCATTGACCTTGGCTGCCAGTTCCAGGGCCACCGCTTCGAATTCGGCTTCCGTCCCCGGCTTCACCTTGAGCGTGGCAATCACCGCGAGCATCGCATCCCCCTCGAGTTTCCTGCGACACCGCAGCGGTGCGCCTGAGGGCCTTCTTAGCACGAGACCCGTCCGGGCGCGCTAGGGCGGTCAAATTAAGAAAACTTAATGAGCCGCACATTCCGGCTCAATCTTCCCCGGATTAGAAATCCGTCCACCCTCGTTGCCAGCGGAATCATGATCATCTCGCACCTCGGACCAAACCCCCGTCGATGCCCTGCCGCAACGGCGCGCTTATGGCCGGTCGCAGCACTCGCGCTGCTGCTGTTCGGCTGCTCGGTCGGGCCGGACTACAAGCGCCCCGAAACGCCGACACCGCCGAACTGGCTGGCCAGTCCCGAGCCCGTCGCCTGGCCGTCGGCCGGATGGTGGCACGGCTTCGGCTCGGACAAGCTGGATGGCTATATTGCCCAGGCACAAAGCGCCAATTACGATTTGGCGGCCGCCATGGCGCGGGTGCGCGAGGCCGATGCCCAGGCACGCATCGCCGGGGCGCCCCTGCTGCCCTCGATCGGGGCGGAGGCGGATGTCACGCATGAGCGGGCCTCGACTGGCACCGGCAACCTCAAGACCTTCACCGCCTATGCGCCGGGGCTGACGGCCAGCTACGAGCTCGATTTCTGGGGCAAGAACCGCGCCGCCGCGACCGCCGCCGAGGCGAGTGCCGCGGCCAGCCGCTTTGATCAGGCCACGGTCGAGCTGACCATCATGACCAGCGTCGCGACCAGCTATTTCCAGGCCCTGGAGCTGCGCGACCGGCTGAACGTGGCCGAGAACAATCTCGCTAGTGCCGAGACCATCCTCCAGGGGCTGAAGCTCCAGGAGAATGTCGGCACCTCGGCAGCCCTCGACGTCGCCCAGCAGGAAACCACGGTGGCGACGCTCAATGCCGCCATCCCGCCGCTGCGCCAGCAGCTGCGCCAGACGATCGACGCGCTCGCGATCCTGCTCGGCCAGCCGGCCGAAGACCTCGACATCACCGACGGCACGCTCGCCGACCTCGCCTTGCCCGCGGTCGCCCCCGGCCTGCCATCCGAGCTGCTGGCGCGCCGGCCGGACGTGGCGGAGGCCGAGGCCAAGCTGCAATCGGCCAATGCCAATATCACCGTGGCGCGGGCGGCGTTTTTCCCGAGCATCCAGCTGACCGGTTCCGCCGGCTTCGCCAGCACGGCGCTCGCGAGCGCGTTCAACCCGGCCAATGGGTTGTTCTCGCTCGGCGCCGGCCTCACCCAGCCGATCTTCGAAGGCGGCGCGATCGAGGGGCAATACGAGCTGTCCAAGGCGACCTATGACGAAATTCAGGCCGATTACCGTAAATCGGTCATCGCCGCCTTTGGCAATGTCGAGGACGCGCTGACCGGGGTGCAGCAGACCACGGACCAGGTCGCGCGCCAGGACAATGCGACCGCGGCGGCCCGGCGCGCCTATGAGATCGCCCAGTCCCAGCTCCATGCCGGGACGATCAATATCCTGACCGTTCTCAATACCGAAGGCGCCCTGTTTACCGCCGAGGACGCCCTGGTGCAGGCGAAGTTTGCCCGCCTTCAGGCGCTCGTCACCCTGTTCAACGCGCTCGGCGGCGGCTGGCAGCAGAGCTAGGACCTGATGATGCCCAAACCCCAGAACGACAAACTCGGTTTCGCCCGGCGGATCGGCCGGACGCGCCTCGTCATCGCGGGTATCGGGTCGGCAGCGCTGCTGGCCCTTGCCTTCGGCGGGCTGCACTCCCCCAGCTCGAAGGCGGCGCCGCCCAACCTCCCGCCTGCGATCTCGGCCGATACCGCGGTCGCGGCACTCGCCGATGTGCCGGTCTATCTCGCCGGTCTCGGCACGGTCCAGGCGTTCTATACCGTGACGGTCTCGCCGCGGGTCGATGGCGAGTTGAAGAGGGTCGCTTTCACCGAGGGTCAGACCGTGAAACAGGGCGATCTGCTGGCCCAGATCGATCCCCGCCCCTATCAGGCGACCTATGACCAGGCGGTCGCGACCAAGGACAAGGATTCGGCGCAGCTGGCCAATGCCCAGCACGATCTTGAGCGCTACATCACCTTGGCACCGCAGAATTTCACCAGCAAGCAGGTGCTCGACACGCAGCGCGCGCTGGTCGCCCAGCTCACCGCCCAGATCAAGGGCGACCAGGCCTCGATCGACAGCGCCAAAACCCAGCTGGATTACACGACGATCACCTCGCCAATCCCGGGGCGCACCGGCATCCGGCTGGTCGATCCCGGCAATAATCTGCACGCAGCATCGACCACCGGCATCGTCGTGGTGACCCAGATCCAGCCGATCTCGGTCATCTTCACCCTCCCCGAAGAGGATCTGCTGGCGATCAATGCCGGGCTCGCCGCCGGCCCGGTGCCGGTCACCGCCTTGTCGCGCGATGGCAAGACCGAGTTGGGCAGCGGCACGGTCATGCTGGTCGACAACGAGATCGACCAGACCACCGGCACGATCCGCCTCAAGGCCAGCTTTCCCAATACCGACAACAAGCTCTGGCCCGGCGAATTCGTCAACGCCAAGGTCCTGGAGCGGACCCAGCAAAACGCGCTGACCATTCCCACCGCCGCTCTTCAGCATGGCCCCAGCGGCGTCTTCGCCTATGTCGTAAAGCCGGATTCGACCATCGAAATGCGTCCGCTGCAGGTCGCCGAGGAAACCGCCACCACCACCATCGTGACCGGCGGGCTGCAGGAAGGCGAGCGGGTTACCACCAGCAATGCCTACCGCATGCAGTCCGGGGTTCACGTCAATATCACTCCGGCGGCGGCCGCCGGCAATCAGTCGGCCGATGCCGGCAAGGCCACGCCATGAGCATCTCGACGCCGTTCATCGAACGGCCGATCGCGACCTCGCTGCTGATGGTCGGCGTGTTTCTGGTCGGCCTGGTGGCGTTCTTCCTGCTGCCGGTGGCGCCGCTGCCGCAGGTCGATTTCCCGACCATCGTGGTGACCGCGGCGCTGCCCGGCGCCAGTCCGGAAACCATGGCCTCGGCGGTGGCGACGCCGCTGGAATACCAGTTCGCCGAAATCTCCGGCGTCTCCCAGATGACCTCGACCAGCGTGCTGGGCACCAGCCAGATCACCGTGCAGTTCGATCTCAGTCGCAACATCGACGCCGCGGCCCAGGACATCCAGGCGGCGATCGATGCCGCCGGCGGCCAGCTGCCGAAAAACCTGCCGTCGCCGCCCTCCTACCGCAAGGTCAACCCGGCGGATTCCTCGATCCTGGTCTATTCGATCCATTCGGACACGCTGCCCATCACCGCCGTGGACGACTATGCCGAGAACGTCATCTCGCAACAGATTTCCCAGCTCCCGGGCGTCGCCCAGGTCTCGATCGGCGGCCAGCAGAAGCCGGCCGTGCGCGTTCAGATCGACCCGACCAAGATCGCCGCCCTCGGCATCCAGCTCGAAGACATCGCGACCGTCATTACCCAGGCGACCGTCGATTCGCCCAAGGGGGCCATCAACGGAGCCACCCATAATTACGTCATCTACGACAATGACCAGCTGCTGAAGGCAGCACCGTGGAACGACGTGATCGTGGCCTACAAGAACGGCGCTCCCGTGCGCATCCGCGATATCGGCGTTGCCGTCGACGGGCCCGAGAACAACCAGCTCACAGCCTGGCAGAAGGGCGGATACGGCATCCTGCTACAGGTCTACAAACAGCCGGGCGCCAATATCATCGACATCGTCTCGCGCGTCGAGGCCGCCTTGCCCCATCTCAAGGAATCGGTGCCGCCGTCGATCCAGATCGACAAGGTGATCGACCGGACGACGACCATCAAGGCGTCGGTCGACGATGTCGATTTCACCCTGCTCCTGACCATCGCGCTCGTCGTGCTGGTGATCTTCCTGTTCCTGCGAAATTTCTGGGCGACCCTCATCCCGGGCGTGACGGTGCCGCTGTCGCTGCTCGGCACGGCGGCGCTGATGTATGTCATGGGCTACAGCCTCGACAATCTCTCGCTGATGGGCCTGACCATTGCCGTGGGCTTCGTCGTCGACGACGCCATCGTCATGGTCGAGAACATCTACCGCCATCTCGAAGACGGGCTGTCGCCAATGGAGGCGTCCTTGAAGGGCGCCGGCGAGATCGGCTTCACCATCATGTCGATCAGCATCTCGCTGGTCGCCGTGTTCATCCCGCTGCTGCTGATGGGCGGCATCATCGGCCGTCTGATGCGCGAATTCGCCATCACCGTGACCATGACCATCGCAGTCTCGGCCTTCGTCTCGCTGACCCTGTCGCCGATGATGTGCTCGCTGTTCCTGCGCGACGAGAAGCATGTGAAGCATGGCCGCCTCTATCTGGTCATCGAGCGCTTCTTCGATCGGCTGGTGGCGGGCTATGCGCGCGGGCTGGATTTGGTCCTGGGCCATCAGCGGCTGACCCTGGCCGTCTTCTTCGTGACCCTCTTCGCCACCGTGGTGCTCTATGTCTATGAGCCCAAGGGCTTCTTTCCGCAGCAGGATACCGGCATCATCGCCGGGCTGGCGGATGCCTCGCAGGATGTCTCCTTCGCCGAGATGGTCCGGCTGCAGCACAAGCTGACCGACGTGATTTCGCAGGATCCCGATGTGGCGACCTACGCCACCTCGGTCGGCGGGTCGCGGCCGATCAACAACGGCTTCATCGTCATCGGGCTGAAGCCCCGCGACGAGCGCACGTCGACTGCCGACCAGATCATCTCCCGTCTGCGGCCCAAGCTCGCCCAGGTCCAGGGCGCCACCCTGTTCCTGCAGGCGAGCCAGGATCTCAATGTCGGCGGACGCCTGGCGCGCACGCAGTATCAATACACCCTGCAGGATTCCAGTATCGAGGAGCTCAACGACTGGGCGCCGAAGCTGCTGGCGAAGCTCAAGCAGCTGCCGATGCTGCGCGACGTCGCCTCCGACCAGCAGGCCAGCAGCACGATGCTCTCGCTCAGCATCGATCGCGATCAGGCGGCCCGGTTCGGCATCCAGCCGGCGGTCATCGACAACACGCTCTACGATGCTTTCGGCCAGCGCCAGGCCGCCCAATACTTCACCCAGCTCAACAGCTATCACGTCATCCTGGAGATCGACCCGAAACTGCAGGCCGACCCGGACACCTTGAACAAGCTCTACATCACCTCGCCGGTCACCGGGCAACAGGTGCCGATGTCGACCTTCGTCAAGTTCGACACCAATCACGTCAATTATCTATCGATCAACCATCAGGGCCAGTTCCCCGCGGTCACCCTGTCCTTCAACCTCGGCGCCGGGATCTCGCTCGGCGAGGCGGTCGACGCGATCAACGCCGAATCGGCCAAGATGCAGCTGCCGAGTACCATCACCGGCACCTTCCAGGGCACGGCGCAGGCGTTCCAGACTTCGCTGGCGAGCGAGCCCTATCTCATCCTGGCCGCCCTGGTCGCGGTCTACATCATTCTGGGCATGCTCTATGAGAGCTATATCCACCCGCTGACCATTCTCTCGACCCTGCCCTCGGCCGGGGTGGGGGCACTGCTGATGCTGATGTTCTTCCATTTCGACCTGTCGGTCATCGCCCTCATCGGCATCATCCTGCTGATCGGCATCGTCAAGAAGAACGGCATCATGATGGTCGATTTCGCCATCCAGGCCGAACGCGAACAGGGGCTCGACTCCCAGGCTGCGATCCGCCAGGCCTGCCTGCTGCGCTTCCGGCCGATCATGATGACCACCATGGCGGCCCTGCTCGGCGCCCTGCCGCTGATGCTCGAGCAAGGCACCGGCTCGGAATTGCGCCAGCCGCTCGGCTACACCATGGTCGGCGGGCTGGTGCTGAGCCAGATGCTGACCCTGTTCACCACGCCGGTGGTCTATCTCTATCTGGACCGGGTCAACAACTGGCTCGGGCGGGGCCATCGGGCCGAGTCCGGCGCGGCACTCGGAACGGCCCCCCGGCCGTCCCCGGCGGAATGACCGGGTCGATGGTCATGCGAGGCCTGCCATGAAAGTGCTGCTGGTCGAGGACAACGAGCGCGTCGCGAAATTCGTCGCCAAGGGGTTGCGCGAGGCCGGCCACACTGTCGATCATGCCGATAACGGCCGCGACGGCATGTTCCTGGCGGTCAGCGAGCGCTACGACACCATCATCATGGACCGCATGCTGCCCGGCCAGATCGACGGCCTCGCCATCATCGCCGCACTCCGAACGTCCGGCAATCTGACGCCGGTCCTGATCCTGAGCGCGCTGTCCGATGTCGATGAGCGCATTCGGGGCTTGCGCAGCGGCGGCGACGACTACCTGACCAAGCCCTTCGCCTTCGGCGAGCTGCTGGCCCGGCTCGACGCGCTCTCCCGCCGGTCCCAGGGCAGCACCACGGATACCAGCCTGACCGTCGGCGATCTGCGCATGGATTTGCTGTCGCGCAAGGTGACGCGCGGCGAGCGCAGCATTATCCTGCAGAATCGGGAATTCATGCTGCTGGAATATCTGATGCGCCATGTCGACCAGGTCGTGACCCGGACCATGCTGCTGGAAAGCGTGTGGGACTATCATTTCGACCCGCAGACCAATGTCGTCGACGTCCATATCAGCAATCTGCGCCAGAAGATCGAGCACGAGCCGGAGCCGCCGCTGCTGCGCACCGTGCGCAATGCCGGCTATATGATGACAGCGGGCGGGTGATGGTGCGCTCCTCGGCCTATACGCTGGCCGTGGGCTATGTCCTGCTCGGCCTCGTCACCCTGGCGCTGTTCGCGGCCCCGCTCTGGTATGCCTGGCGGGTCACCATCGCCGACAGCCGGACCGAGATCCTGCAGGAAGATACCCAGCGCTTCGCCGAGGTCTTCCGCCAGCAGGGGCCGCAGGGCCTGGCGGCTTTCATCGAAGAACGCGTGCGCATGCAGATCGCGGCCGAGCGGCTGCTGCTGCTGGCCGACCCGTCGCTGAAACCGCTGGCCGGCAATCTGTCGGAATGGCCAGCGGAAATTCCGGCGGCAGCGGGTACCTATGACGTCACCATGGCGCTGGGCGGCCAGCCTGTCGATGTCCGCGTCGTCCGGACCACGCTGCCGGGCGGCTACAGCCTGCTGGTCGGGCGCGATCAGGCCCGCTTCGCGCCGCTCGAACAGCGCTTCTGGTATGGCCTCGCCGCCGCCGTCGCCGTGCTGTCCGTCGTCGGCATGTTCGGCGGCATCCTGATCCGGCATGCCGTGCTCCTGCGAATGGACAGCATCAGCCGGACCGTCTCGGGCATCATCCAGGGCGACCTAAGCCGCCGGCTGCCGGCCAATACCGGCCAGGACGAGTTCAACACCCTGTCGCGCACCATCAACCGCATGCTCGACCAGATCGAGCAGCTGGTCCATGGCGTGCACAATGTCTCCAACGCCATCGCCCATGATTTGCGCACGCCGCTGGCCGAGCTGCGCTCCAGGCTCGAGGAGCTGAGCGTCACCCGCCCGCCGCCCGAGGAGAGCTTCGCCGAAATCGACGGCGCCGTGGCCGATGTCGATCGCGTCATCGGCATCTTCAACGCGCTGCTGCGCCTGGCCGAGATCGATACCGGTGCCCGCCGCTCGGGCTTCGTCGAGGTCGATGCCGACGAGCTCGCCGCCAAGGCCGTCGAGTTCTACCTGCCGGCGGCCGAACAGAAGGGGATTTCGCTGTCGTTCCGCGGCGAGGCCGGCGCCATGATCGCGGGCGACCCGGTGCTGCTCGCCCAGGCGATCGCCAATCTGATCGACAACGCCCTGAAATTCACCCCGGAAGCCGGCCATATCGCCGTCGAAACCCATCGACGCCCGGATGGCACCATCGCGGTCACCGTCGCCGATAGCGGCCCGGGCATCCCGAATGCCGAGAAACCCAAGGTCACCGAGCGCTTCTATCGGGTCGATGCCGGGCGGGGCCTGCCGGGAGTCGGCCTCGGCCTCAGCCTGGTGGGCGCGGTCGCAAAACTTCACGGCGGCGCGCTCGACCTGACTGATAATCATCCCGGGCTGTGCGCCGGCATGATCCTCGACGGCGGCGCCGGCCCGGCGACGTCCGTGGTGGCCCGGCACGATCTTCCGGCCTACCCCGAACCGGTCGGTTCGTTGACGCCCGGTGCGGCGCGATGACCGCACCCCTGCCCCTCGCCCGCTTGGCGGGAGAAGGAGGGTGAGGGTGGGTGCTCAGAGCGTACGGCTAGGCGGGGCCGGAGCACCCACCCTCACCCGGCTCGCTCCGCTCGCCACCCTCTCCCGCCAAGCGGGCGAGGGTTTCTGCGGCTAGTCTCCGGCTCCGTGGCACGAGCAGATCAACCTTGCTCAGAACGGAATCTCGTCATCGAGATCGGTTGCCGGCCCCGGCCCGCCGCCGCCGCCCGTGCGACCGCCACCACCACCCGTCGAGGACGGGCCGCGGCCGCCGCCGCCATAGCCGCCGCCCCCGCCGTAACCGCCGCCACCACCGCCGCCGCTGTAGCCGCCATCATCCCCGCCGCCCTCGCCGCCGCCGCCCTGGCGGCCGTCGAGCATGGTCAGCTCGCCGCGGAATTTCTGCAGCACCACCTCGGTGGTGTAGCGTTCCTGGCCGGTGTTATCCGTCCATTTGCGGGTCTGCAGCGCCCCTTCGATATAGATCTTGCTGCCCTTCTTGATGAAGCGCTCGACCACATCGACCAGCCGGTCGTTGAAGATCACGACCCGATGCCATTCGGTGCGCTCCTTGCGCTCGCCGCTGGTGCGGTCCTTCCAATTCTCGGACGTCGCGACCGTGAAGCTCGCCACCTTGGTGCCGTCGCCGGTCGTGCGGATCTCGGGATCCTTGCCGAGGTTGCCAATCAAAATCACCTTGTTCACCGAGCCGGCCACACTACCCTCCTGAAAACGGAATTATCCGCAAGTGCGCATCCTAGCGCCGCAGCGTCGGCGCTGTCAGCACCACAACGCAATGCCCCTATGATAGCAAATCCGCACGCGGATGGTCGACATTTGTTCTCACGCTCCGATATAGTGGTCTCCCCGACCAGCGTTGGATCCCCATGCAGCAGATCAGCGTCCGCGGCGCCCGCGAACATAACCTCAAGAATGTCGATGTCGACATTCCCCGCGACCGACTCGTGGTCATCACCGGCCTCAGCGGCTCCGGCAAATCGTCGCTCGCCTTCGACACCATCTATGCCGAGGGCCAGCGCCGCTATGTCGAGAGCCTGTCCGCCTATGCGCGGCAATTCCTGGAGCTGATGCAGAAGCCCGATGTCGATTCGATCGAAGGCCTGTCGCCGGCGATCTCGATCGAGCAGAAGACGACGTCGAAGAATCCGCGCTCGACCGTCGGCACAGTCACCGAGATCTATGACTATCTGCGCCTGCTCTATGCCCGAATCGGCGTGCCCTACTCGCCCGCGACCGGGTTGCCGATCGAGAGCCAGACTGTCAGCCAGATGGTCGACCGCATCATGGCGATGCCGGAAGGCACGCGCCTGCTGCTGCTCGCCCCGGTCGTGCGCGGCCGCAAGGGCGAGTACAGGAAGGAGCTGCTGGAGCTGCAGAAGCGCGGCTTCCAGCGCGTCAAGATCGACGGCAAGCTCTGCGACATCGACGAGGCGCCGGCGCTCAACAAGAAGCTCAAGCACGATATCGAAGTGGTGGTCGACCGCCTGGTCGTGGCACCCGAGCTCGGCAACCGCCTGGCCGATTCGCTGGAGACGGCGCTGCAGCTGGCCGACGGGCTGGTCTTCGCCGAAAACGCCGATACCGGCGAGCGCACGACCTTCTCGGCCAAATTCGCCTGCCCGGTCTCGGGCTTCACCATCGACGAGATCGAGCCGCGGCTGTTCTCCTTCAACAACCCGTTCGGCGCCTGCCCGGCCTGCGACGGCTTGGGCAGCAAGCTTTATTTCGATCCCGACATGATCGTGCCGGACGGCCTGAAATCGCTGCGTGCCGGGGCCATAGCACCCTGGGCCAACTCAACCTCGCAATACTATGCCCAGAGCCTGGAGAGCATCGCCAAGCACTATAAGGTGAGCCAGGCCACCCCCTGGGACGAGCTGCCGGAGCCGGTGCGCAACACCATTCTCTACGGCTCGGGCACGGAAGTGGTGCCGATGACCTTCGAGGATGGCTTGCGGCACTACACGACCTCGAAGCCCTTCGAGGGCATCATTCCGAATATGGAGCGGCGCTATAAGGAGACCGACAGCGCCTGGATCCGCGAAGAGCTGTCGCGCTACCAGAACAACCAGATGTGCGAGACCTGCCAGGGCGCGCGGCTGAAGCCGGAGGCGCTGGCGGTCAAGATCGGCGGGCGCCACGTTTCGGAAGTGACCGAGCTGTCGATCGCCGATGCCGGCGCCTGGTTCTCCGGCCTGACCGAAGGGCTGAACGCCAAGCAGCGCGAGATCTCCTATCGCATCCTCAAGGAAATCAACGACCGGCTGGGCTTCCTCAACAATGTCGGGCTGGATTACCTGACCCTGTCGCGCGCCTCGGCGACCTTGTCGGGCGGCGAAAGCCAGCGCATCCGCCTGGCCTCGCAGATCGGCTCGGGCCTGACCGGCGTGCTCTATGTCCTGGACGAACCGTCGATCGGGCTGCATCAGCGCGACAACGACCGGCTGCTGGAGACGCTGAAGCGCCTGCGCGATATCGGCAATACCGTGCTGGTGGTCGAGCATGACGAGGATGCCATCCGCTCGGCCGATTACCTGATCGACATGGGCCCGGCCGCCGGCCGCCATGGCGGCGAGATCATCGCCCGCGGCACACCCGAAGAGGTCATGGCCAACCCGGCCAGCATCACCGGCGAATATCTCAACGGCAATCGCGAGGTGCCGATCCCGGCCCAACGCCGCAAGATCGACACCAAGCGCCAACTCACCATCGTCGGCGCGCGCGGCAATAACCTGAAGGACGTCACGGTCGATCTGCCGCTCGGCACCTTCACCTGCGTCACCGGCGTCTCGGGCGGCGGCAAATCGACCCTGATCATCGAGACCCTATACAAGGCGCTGGCCAAACGGCTGAACGGATCGCGCGAACATCCGCTGCCGCATGACCGCATCGACGGGCTCGAATTCCTCGACAAGATCGTCGATATCGACCAGTCGCCGATCGGGCGCACGCCGCGCTCCAACCCGGCGACCTATACCGGCTGCTTCACCCCGATTCGCGACTGGTTCGCCGGGCTGCCCGAGGCCAAGGCACGCGGCTACGCGCCCGGACGCTTCAGCTTCAACGTCAAGGGCGGCCGTTGCGAGGCCTGCCAGGGCGACGGCATGCTCAAGATCGAGATGCATTTCCTCCCCGATGTCTATGTCCAATGCGATGTCTGCAAAGGCCGGCGCTACAATCGCGAGACGCTGGAAGTGCTGTTCAAGGGCAAGTCGATCGCCGATGTCCTCGACCTCACGGTCGAGGCCGGGGTCGAGCTGTTCAAGGCAGTACCGGCGATCCGCGACAAGCTCCTGACCCTGCAGCAGGTCGGCCTCGGCTATATCCATATCGGCCAGGCCGCAACCACGCTCTCGGGCGGCGAGGCGCAACGGGTCAAGCTGGCCAAGGAGCTGTCGCGCCGGGCGACCGGCCAGACGCTCTATATCCTGGACGAGCCCACTACTGGGCTGCATTTCGAGGATGTCCGCAAGCTGCTCGAAGTGCTGCACCAGCTGGTCGACCAGGGCAATACCGTACTGGTCATCGAGCATAATCTCGAAGTCATCAAGACCGCCGACTGGATCGTCGATCTCGGCCCCGAAGGCGGCGCCGGCGGCGGCCGCCTGGTCGCCGAAGGCCGGCCCGAGCAGGTGGCCCAGGTCGCGGAAAGCTATACCGGCCGCTACCTGGCCCCCTATCTCGAACGCGCCGCGGCGAGTCGGAAGCGGCGGGCTTAGGCCTGCCGGCCGGCACAAGCCCCTCGCCCGCTTGGCGGGAGAGGGAGGGGCCCGCGTTAGCGGGAGGGTGAGGGTGGGTGCTCCGAGCGTGCGGCAGTTCGGCGCATCCGGAGCACCCACCCTCACCCGGCTCGCGCCGCTCGCCACCCTCTCCCGCCAAGCGGGCGAGGGTTTCGGATGATCGGCCGGGTCGCCAATCTGGGCGCTTCATCCCGCCCGCGACCAGCAAAGTCGAGGAGCCGCCATGCCACCGATCGATCGCCGTTCGCTTTTGCTCGCTTCCGCCGGCTTGCCCGCAACGCTCGCCGGTCTGCACGCCCGGAGCATCGCCCAGGCCGCGGAACCCGTGCCGCCGCCGCAGCCGGCCACAGCGGCCGAGCCCGGCGTCACCCGGATCCTGGCACGCTACATCGTCGAGGCTAAATACGCTGATCTGCCAGCCAATGTGCGCAAGGAGGGCGTCCGCACCCTCTTCAACTGGGTCGGCGTCGCGATCGGTGGGTCCCATCACCAGACTGTGGATGTCGCCGTCTCGGCCCTGGCGCCCTTCTCCGGGCCGGCCCAGGCCAGCCTGCTCGGCCGGGCGGAGCGGTTCGACATCATGAACGCCGCCTTCCTCAACGGCGTCGCCAGCCATATCTTCGACTATGACGACACGCATCTGAAGACGATCATCCACCCGGCCGGGCCGGTCGCCTCCGCCATCCTGGCCTATGCCGAGTTGCATCCGGTCAGCGGCACCGAGTTTCTGAACGCCCTGGTTCTGGGCGTCGAGACCGAATGCCGGATCGGCAATGCCGTCTATCCCAATCATTACGATGTCGGCTGGCATATCACCGGCACGGCCGGCGTGTTCGGCGCCGCCGCTGCTGCCGGCAAGCTGATGGGGCTCAGCGAGCAGCAGATGGTCTGGGCGCTCGGCCTCGCCGCCTCGCAGCCGGTCGGTTTGCGCGAATCCTTCGGCTCGATGAACAAGAGCTTCAACCCCGGTCGCGCCGCGGCCAATGGGCTGTTCGCGGCCCTGCTCGCCGCCAAGAATTTCACCAGCTCGGATGCGATGATCGAGGCCAAGCGCGGCTGGGCCAATACGATCAGCACCAAGCAGGATTACCGCGAGATCACCGAGGGGCTGGGCCGGCGCTACGAGGCGGCGCTCAATACCTATAAGCCCTTCGCCTGCGGCATCGTCATGCACCCGGCGATCGACGCCGCCATCCAGTTGCGCAGCGAAGAGAAATTCACGCCCGACCAGATCACCCGGGTCGAGCTCAAGGTGCATCCGCTGGTGCTCGAACTCACCGGCAAACAGACGCCGCAGACCGGGCTCGAGGGCAAGTTCAGCATCTACCACGCGGTCGCCGTGGCGCTGGTCGAAGGTGCGGGCGGCGAGAAGCAGTTCAGCGACCGGGCCGTCCGCGATCCGGTGATTGTGGCGCTCCGCAGTAAAGTCGTGCCGGTGGTCGATCCGGCCATCAAGCCCGAGCAGGTCGACATGACCATCGTCCTGGCCGATGGCCGGCGGCTGCACAAATATATCGAACACGCCATCGGCAGCCTGGAGGTGCCGATGAGCGACCAGGCGCTGGAGCGGAAATTCGCCGATCTGGCCGACGGCATCCTGCCCGCCGCCCAGGCCCGTCGCGTCATGGATCTGTGCTGGAGCCTCGAAAGCCTGAAGGATGCCGCCGAGATCGCGAAAACCGCGGCCTCGTCCTGAGGGTGCCGCGCGATCAGAAGCTGCGGGCGATGCTCAATGCCAGGAAATCCCCGTCGCTGAGCGCGCGCCGGGTCCCGACCTGGCCCAGCGGCAGGGCGGTATTCCCGGTCTCGCCGAAATAATGCGTGGCACTCAAGCCGAATTTCCAGCTTTGGTCGAAGGTGAGCGTGGCGCCGATGGTCAGGTCGGCCGTGCCGCGATTCATCGACGGGTCGACCTCGGACAGGCCGAGGAAATTATAGCCGAACCCAACCGGCAGGGTCAGGTCGAAGCGCGGCCAGACCTGGAAGAATTGCGGCTCGAAGACACTGCGCAGCGCCGCCGCGGCGTGGGTCCGGCCGGGAATCAGCTGGTCGGCATTGGCGGTGGTACCGAGCAGATCATTGGCCGCGACTTCGCCGGTCCAATTGGCGCCCCCGGGAATGCCGGGCAGCGGCGGCGTCGTATAGATCCAGGAGAATTGCCCATGCAGGGTATCGCCGACCGGATAGCGCGGATGGTCGTCATTATCGGCCGAAAACCCGGCGGGCGGCAGCAGCACGATGCCGGCATTGACCAGCGGCATGTTGCGCCGGGCGGAAATCTCCGCCCCGAAACTGGCATCGCCGAGCGGGCCGGCCAGGCTGACGCCAAAGGTCTCGATCCCCTTCGGATAGACCAGCGCGTAGCTGCCGATATTGGCCGGATAGGGCCGATTGGGCGGATAGAAATACAGCTCCGGCGTCTTGGCATTGAAGCTCAGCCCATAGAGGCCCCAGTCGAAATCGCCTAGATGGCCACGCAATCCCAGGCCGAACTGGTCGGTCGAGCCCGGATCCCGATCGCTGATCCGGTCATAGGCCACGGGCTGGCCGCCGGGAATCGGCAGCACGATCTGCTGAGTATAGGAGCTGCCCAGCATCGTTGCCGTGCTGTCATAGGTGTCATAGGGGCTGATCCGGCTCGCCCGCCACTCGAACTGGTAATAGCCGATGACCGCCAACGCCGCCATCGGCTGCCAGCTGAAACTCGCCTGCCCGACCGGCAGGAGAGCCTGATTGGCCTGGTAATACCCGCCGGTCTGATAGCGGTAGGTATCGATCGGTGCCTGGCCGGCGGCGATGCCATTGTCGACGAAATACAGGCTCTCGCCCCAGAGTGCCACCTGTCGCCCGAGGCGAAAGGACAGGGGCTGATCGGTCCCGAGACTGGTCGTGCCATAGACGAAGGCATCGAAAAGCTCGATATCGCCGCTGGGTTCGGTGCTGCTCGCGGCAAAATACTGGTCCGCGGCAGCACCGGCCCCCGCTACCCGGCCCTGCTTCTTCCAGGAATCATAGGCGGGATCGTACCAGGCGGCACTGCTGAGCTGCAGGCCGACATCCTGGTAGCTCATGGTCACCCGCGATAGCCAGTCGAGCCGATCCGAAATCAGGCCGGAGCGCGCTGCACAGGTATAGCGCTCGGTCGGCAGCGGGTATTCGCTGCCCGGCGCGCAGCTTCCGGCCGGGCCGTACCAGGAGGTGCCCGGCTGATCGACCAGAGTCAGCTGGATGGAATTGTCCCAGCTCAAGCGCAGATCGCTGCCGGTTTCGATCGGCATTGCCGACGCACCCGTGGCCACCAGCCCCAGCGTCGAGATCACGAGAATTTGAACACGCTGGGCGGACATGCTAGAAAATCTGCCAGAGGGAATATAGTAAATCAAGTGTCTAGGGCCGAGCCCAGGGCGAAGGTATTAAATGATGCGCGGTACCATTATTGTAACATTCTGCCTCGCCGTCTTGCCGATTCTGCCAAAATCTGGATGGGCCGCGGTTTCGGCCGAGGCGGCGGCCCAGCTCGGGGGCAAGCTGACGCCGGTCGGGGCCGAGCGGGCCGGTAATGCAGACGGCACGATCCCGGCCTGGACCGGCGGCTATGCCACCGTGCCGGACGGCTATGTCGAGGGCAATCCGCGCCCGGATCCCTTTGCCGGCGACGCCCCGCTGTTCACCATCACGGCCGAGAATTACCAGCGCTACGCCGACAAGCTGCCGGAGGGGCAGAAGGCGCTGTTCGCGAAATACCCGGATTACCGCATGGTCGTCTACCCGACCCATCGCAGTGCCGCACTGCCGGCCGCGGTCTATGCCAATATCGCGGCCAATGCCACCCGCGCCCATGCAGCGGCGGATGGCATCCGCTACGGCATCGAGGGCGCCGTCGGCGGCATTCCGTTTCCGATCCCGCAGAATGGCACCGAGATCGTCTGGAACCACCTCCTCGCCTTCTGGGGACCGGCCCGCGAGGACCGGATCGAGAGCTATTTCGTCGCGGCCGACGGCACCAGGCAAAAGACCAACGACTACCTGGAAATCGTCGATTTCCCCTACTACTACCCGCAGGCGACACCGGACAGTTTCGGCGCCTATTATTTCAAGCGTCGCGAAATCAGCAGCGCCCCGGCCGATCTCGCCGGTCGCGGCTATCTGCTGTGGCAGCCGGACAATGTCACGCGCGACCATCTGCAGGCCTGGCAATATCTGCCGCGCGAGGCGCGCATCCGCAAATCGCCGCTGCTGTCCTATGACACGCCGACGCCGGACGGTGCCGGGATCGAGAGCTTTGACGATTACTACGTCTATAGCGGCAGCCCCGACCGGTATGATTTCACGCTGGTCGGCAAGCAGGAAATGTTCATTCCCTACAACAACAACCACATGTACGCGCTGCCGGTGGCACAGATCGCCGGCCCGCATCATGCCGAACCACAGGCGCTGCGCTACGAGCTGCACCGCGTCTGGGTCGTCGACGGCGTGCTGGCGGCCGGCGAGCATCACGCCGTCCCGCATCGCCGGCTCTATCTCGACGAGGATAGCTGGTTCGCCGCCTATAGCGATGCCTGGGACGATGAAGGGCGGCTGTGGAAATTCAGCCATGGCACCATGTATCTCGTACCCGACCTGCCGGCGGTCGTGCTCGGCAGCGAATTCATCTACGATCTGATCGGCGGCGGCTATATCTTCGCCTTCGCCTTCAACGACCAGCCGGTGCAGTTCAAGCTGACCGCACCGCACAAGCCCAGCGACTTCACCCCGGAAATGCTGGCGGCGGTCGGCGAGCGCTGATCAAAGGTTAAGCGGAACATAGGTCAGCTGTTCGGTCTGCAGCATCTCCTGCTCGGACATTTCGCCGAGCATCACCACGCTCAGATCCTGGGTCTCGACGATGCAGGCCCGTTTGCCGCCCCGCTCCGGCAGGATCACGTAGCGATCCGCCCCGGTCGGACGGTGCAGATAGACGGTCAGCAGCCGCCCTTCGCCGTTCCGATAGCTCAGCTGGACGGCGCGGCCATGGGTATGGTCCGGGTAGATGCCGAGGCCGGCCAGCACATAGCCCTTCTGGCCGAGATCGGGGATCCTGATCGCGGCCGCCATGGTCCTTGCCACCAGCGCATCGTCGGCCGCATCGGCGGCGACCTGCTGCTCGGGTACCACATCCCCGCCGCGCACGGCGATCGCCTCGGCCAGCAGGGCATCCTTGGGGCTGCCGCCGAGCCCCGGTCCCAGGACCAGCAGGAGGGCCGCGGCCGCGGCCAAGCCGGCAGCGGCGGTCCAGGCCCAGACCGGGCGGCGCTGAGCCGGCGTTTCGATGAAGGGGCGGAGCAGCCGGGCCGGCAGTTTCTCCTCGATCAGCGGGGCATAGATCCGACGCAGCTGCTCGCGATCGGCGCGATGCCGATCGGCTTGCGCGCGCAATGCCGGATCCGCCTCGA
>Ga0302314_10009127_pt1 | contig 17583 bp, 21 predicted proteins | sample III_Palsa_N2_3_FD_200533 | JGI IMG/M metagenome (GOLD analysis project Ga0302314, IMG submission 200533) | Peat permafrost microbial communities from Stordalen Mire near Abisko, Sweden - III_Palsa_N2_3 | ecosystem: Environmental > Terrestrial > Soil > Palsa > Peat permafrost | place: Sweden...
GGCCGCGACAATGGCGATCCTCGCGCCGAGCAGGGCTATATCCACGCCGGCCCCTCAGGCGCCGGCCACTTCGTGAAGATGGTCCATAACGGCATCGAGTACGGGCTGATGCAGGCCTACGGCGAGGGTTTCGACATCCTGCGCAACAAGGATTCGAAGGATCTGCCCGAAGACGAGCGGTTCGAGCTCAACATCGCCGACATCGCCGAGGTCTGGCGGCGCGGCAGCGTGATCTCGTCCTGGTTATTGGATCTCGGCGCCATGGCGCTCGCCAAGGACCCGCACCTTGCGAGCTTCTCCGGCTACGTGCAGGACTCCGGCGAGGGCCGCTGGACCGTGGAGGCGGCGATCGAGGAAGCCGTGCCGGCCGACGTATTGACCAACGCCCTCTACGCCCGCTTCCGCTCGCGCCAGCAGCACACCTTCGCCGAGCGGATGCTGTCGGCCATGCGCTTCGGGTTCGGCGGCCATATCGAGGGCCAGGAGCCCATCGACCCGGCGGGCGCCCAGGATCAGCCGGCCCCCAAGGCGGCGGAATAGGGCCATGCCCGACGATCGCCCGATCCGGAACCCCGCTGCCTTGAAAGACGCCGCGGAGAAGTCGCATCACCCGCTCAAGCCAGCCGATGCCTGCGCCATGGTGCTGTTCGGGGCCACCGGCGATCTGGCCGGGCGGCTGGTCGTTCCCGCGCTGTACAACCTGGCCCGCTGGCGCGCGCTGCCAGAGCATTTCGCCCTGATCGGCGTGGCGCGCGGGCAGGACTCCCTGGAGGATTGGCGCAAGGCCCTCCACGACGAATTGCAGGGCTTCGCCGGCGCCGGGTCTGGAACCTTCAGCGGCGACCATATCGATGAAGCGGCGTGGAAGCGGCTGGCGGACACCATGTCCTTCGTCCAGGGCGATTTGACCACGCCGGAACTCTATCAGGCGGTCGGAGGCGCCCTCGACGCGGCGCAGAAGGCCCACGGGACCAAGGGCAACGTCATCTTCTACCTCGCCGTCGCCGATCCGCTGTTCGGGCCGGTGGTGGAGCAGTTGGGCAAGGCCAAGCTCACCGATCAGCCCACGGACAAAGCCGGACGCCAGGCCTTCTGGCGACGCGTGGTGATCGAAAAGCCCTTCGGCCATAGCCTCAGTTCGGCGCGCGCCCTCAACGCCGACATCGGGAAAACCCTCGGCGAAGAACAGATCTTCCGCATCGACCATTTCCTCGGCAAGGACACGGTCCAGAGCATCATGGCGTTTCGCTTCGCCAACGGCCTCTTCGAGCCGCTCTGGAACCGCGACCGGATCGATCACGTGCAGATCACCGCAGCCGAGACGGTCGGCGTCGAGAAGCGCAGCAATTTCTACGAACAGACCGGGGCGCTGCGCGACATGGTTCCGAACCATGTGCTCAGTTTGGTGAGCCTGGTGGCGATGGAGCCGCCCGTGGATTTCGGGGCCGCTTCGGTTCGCGGCAGGAAGGCTGACGTTCTCGCCGCCATGCCGGCCGCCAACCCCGCCAAGGCGGTGCGCGGCCAGTACGGCGCGGGTCGCGTGGGCGGAAAGCCGGCCCAGGCTTATCGGCACGAGCCCGGCGTGGCTCCGGACTCGCCGGTCGAGACCTACGTCGCCATGGAGCTGCATATCGACAACTGGCGCTGGGCCGGGGTGCCGTTCTTCGTGCGCACCGGCAAGCACCTGTCGGCGCGGATGACCGAGATCGCCATCCGCTTCAAGCAGGCGCCCTATGCGGTGTTCAAGGACACCCCGATCGACACGCTGCGGCCAAACTGGCTGGTGATGAGGATCGCGCCGGACGAGGGCATAACCCTGCAGTTCGAGGTGAAGCGCCGGGGGCCGACCATGGATCTCGACCCCGTGGAGATGAAGTTCAACTACGACGACTGGTTCGAGAAGGAGTCCATCGTCGGCTACGAAACCCTGCTCTACGACGTCATGATCGGCGATCCGACCTTGTTCATGAACGCCGACATGGTGGAGCAGGGCTGGCGGATCGTGCAGCCGGTGCTGGACGCCTGGGCGGCGGAGAAGCCCGACTTTCCAAACTACGCCTCGGGTGGCGAAGGCCCCGCGGCCGCGGACCACCTCATCGCCGGCGACGGCGACCGGACCTGGCGGCCGACGGACGGCGCGTCGTGAGCGTCGCCAGGGACATCAGGCTCCTCCTGAGCGATGTGGACGGCACCCTAGTCACCCACGACAAGATCCTGACCGACGCCGCCAGGGCGGCGGCGCGTGAGCTTCAGGCGGCGGGCGTCGGCCTCGCCCTGACCAGCAGCCGGCCGCCGCTCGGCATGCGCATGCTGGTCGAACCTCTGGGCCTGCGACTGCCCCTCGCCGGGTTCAACGGCGGGGTGCTGGTCAACCCTGACATGTCGGTGATCGAGACCCGCGCGATCGATCCGCACGCGGCCGAACAGATCGTCGACCTGCTGTTGCGGCTGGGTCTCGACGTCTGGGTCTATACAAAGACGGATTGGTATGTGCGCGACCCGAACACCCCGCACGTGGCGCGCGAAGCCTGGATCGTGCAATTCGACCCCGTGATGGTCGCCGCGTTCACGACCCAGCATCTGGCCCGGGCCATCAAGATCGTCGGGGTCAGTGACGATCCCGCCCTGCTCGCGGCGAGTGACAAGGCTGCGTGCGATCTTTTGGGCGATACGGCGAGCGTCACGCGGTCCGCGGCCTATTTTCTCGATGTGACCAACCCCTTGGCCAACAAGGGCGCGGTCGTCGCCACACTGGCAAAGCGCCTGAACATCCCGCCGGCCCAGATCGCCACCATCGGCGACATGCCGAACGACGTCCTGATGTTCCGCCAAAGCGGCTTCTCTATCGCCATGGGCAACGCCAGCGACGAGGTGAAGGCGCAGGCGAGCGCCGTGACCGACAGCAACGAGAACGACGGCTTCGCCAATGCCGCACGGAAATTCATCCTGCCCTCGGTGACCCCGGACGGGCAGCCAGGGAGGCGACCATGACGCCGCGTGTGAAAGAGATTCTCAGCTGGTACGGCGCGGAGAACGTCGGAACCCTGACCAACCTCGCGCGGATCCTGAACCATGGCCGGCTGGGCGGCATCGGCAAGCTGGTGATCCTGCCGGTCGACCAGGGCTTCGAACATGGGCCGGCCCGATCCTTCGCGGCCAATCCTCCGGCCTACGATCCGCGCTACCATTTCGACCTGGCCATCGAAGCGGGCTGCAGCGCCTACGCCGCGCCCCTGGGCTTCCTGGAAGCCGGCGCGCGGGACCATGCTGGCGACTTGCCGCTGATCCTCAAGGTCAATGACGACGACACTCTGCTGGGCGAGAAGGATCCGGACCAAGCCCTGACCGGCAGCGTGCAGGACGCCCTCCGGCTCGGCTGCTGCGCCATCGGCTTCACCATCTATCCGGGATCGGCCCACCAGCTCGAGATGTTCGGCGAGCTGCGGGCCTATGCCGAGGAAGCCAAACGCAACGGCCTGGCGGTGGTGGTCTGGTCCTATCCGCGGGGGTCGGACCTGACCAAGGAAGGCGAAACGGCCATTGACGTGATTGGCTACGCCGCCCAGATCGCCGCGCAGCTCGGGGCCAACATCATCAAGGTCAAGCTGCCGACAGCGCACATCGAACAGGCGGCCGCGCGCCAGGTCTATGAGGACCAGAAGATACCCATCGCCTCTCAGGTCGATCGGGTGCGTCACGTCGTCCAGTGCGCCTTCGCCGGGCGACGCATCGTCATCTTCTCCGGCGGCGCCGCCAATTTCGATGACGACGCCCTGCTGGACGAGATCCGCGCCATTCACGCCGGCGGCGGCTTCGGCTCGATCCTCGGCCGCAACTCGTTCCAGCGTCCCAAGGCCAAGGCCCTCAAGATGCTGGGCGAGGTGATGGACATCTACGCCGGGGCGCCGCCGCCGTCATGACCGATCAACCTTTCTATCCCCTGCGGTTCGAGCCGATCTTCCAATACCGCCTCTGGGGCGGCCGGCGCCTGGGCGCGTGGCTGGACAAGTCCCTTCCAGACGGCCCGATCGGCGAAGCCTGGGTGCTGAGCGACCGGGACGACCACGCCAGCCTCGTCGCCGACGGACCGCTCAAGGGATCCACCCTCACCGAGCTGATGGCGCGGTCCAAGGCCGAGATCCTGGGCGGCCTGGCCGCGCGCTTCGATCGCTTTCCGCTGCTCTTGAAGTTCCTCGACGTCCGCCAGATGCTCTCCGTCCAGGTGCATCCGTCGGACGACAAGCCGCAGCTGATCCCCGCCGGAGAGAGCGGCAAGACCGAGGCCTGGGTCGTGCTCGAGGCCGACCAGAAAGGCCGGATCTATGCCGGGCTGAAGCCTGGTGTCACCGCCCAGGATTTGCGCGCCCTCACCACCCGGACGGCGGACGATCGCTTGGCCAGCTTCAAGCCCGAGCCGGGCCAGGGCGTCCTGATCGAGGCCGGTACGGTCCACTCCCTGGGCGACGGCGTCATGGTGTTCGAGGTCCAGGAGAACAGCGACGTCACCTACCGCCTTTATGACTGGGACCATGTGGACGCCAAGACCGGCAAGCCGCGGGATTTGCAGGTCGACGCGGCCCTGGCCTGCGTCGATTTCAACCAGGGCGCTATCCTGCCGGTGAGGCCCGTGGCCGAGGCGGCCGCGCCGGTGCTGCGCGAGCTGTATTTCGACAACCAGCATTTTCGCCTCTGGCGGCTTCACGGCGCGGCGCCGTTTAGCGTCGGCGCGGCCGCCGAGCCGCGCATTCTGGTCTGCGTCGAGGGCGGCGGCCAAATCGAGCACCAGGGCGCAGACTTCGCGATGCAGCGAGGCTCGGTGACTCTGTTGCCGGCGGCCGTGGGCGTTTGCCGCTTTCGCCCCGACCCCACCGTCACCCTGTTGGAAATCGCCGTGCCGGAGTTGTCATGAAAGAACTGATTGTCTTCGACCTCGACGGCACCCTCGCCCAGAGCAAATCGCCGCTCGATCCCGAGATGGCCGGCTTGCTCAGCCGGCTTCTCGACCTGGTCAAGGTCGCCATCATTTCCGGCGGCGCCTGGGTGCAGTTCGAGAAGCAGGTTCTGCCGAACCTTCCGGCCACCCACAGGCTGAACGGTCTGTCTCTCCTGCCAACCTGCGGGACCAAGTTCTTCCAACACAAGGACGGGCGATGGGACATCCTCTATTCCGAAGACTTCCAGGCCGCCGAGAAGAAGACCATCATCGACTCGCTCAACAAGGCCTTCGATCAATCGGGTTTCCGCCCCACCAAGCACTGGGGCGACTTCATCGAGGATCGGGGAGGGCAGGTGACCCTCTCCGCCCTCGGGCAGGAGGCGCCGCTGGGAGAGAAGAAAGCCTGGGATCCGGACTTCGCCAAACGCAAGAAGATCAAAGCGATCCTCGAGCCGCTCATTCCCAGGTTTTCCGTGCAGCTGGGCGGCGCGACATCGATCGACATCACCCGGCCGGGGGTCGACAAGGCCTACGGCATCGGCAAGCTGAAAGAGGTTCTCGACGTCCCTTTGAAGAAGATGCTGTTCATTGGCGACGCCCTGTTTCCCGGCGGCAACGACTACCCTGCGGAAAAGGCCGGGGTGGAAAGCATCGAGGTGCGCGACCCGCAGGAAACCAAGCGGGTCGTCCAGGCCATCATCGCCTGTGAGGGGGCCTAGATGACGCCGTTCAAACTGGAGCGCATGGGCGTCATCATGGAGCCCAAGCCAGGCGAGGCCAATGAGGTCGAGGGCGTCCTCAATCCCGCCGCCGCCCGTGGCCGCGACGGTCAGCTTTATCTGTTTCCGCGCCTGGTGGCCAAAGGCAACTATTCGCGCATCGGCATGGCCCGCGTGCTGTTCGACAAGTCCGGCGATCCCACCGGCGTCGAGCGCATGGGCGTCGTTCTGGAGCCTGAGGCCGATTATGAACTGGCGCCGGACGGCCGCGGCGGATGCGAGGACCCGCGCATCACCTATGTGGAGCCCCGGGGGCATTATGTGATGACCTATACGGCGCTGTCGTCCCACGGTCCCCGCATCGCCATCGCCACATCGGACGACCTCTTCACCTGGACCCGCATCGGCCTGGCGAAGTTTCATCCGTACAAGGGCATTTCCTTCGACGGGATCGACGACAAGGATTCAAGCTTGTTCGGAGCCCTGGTTCCCGATCCGTCCGGCGAGCCGTCCGTCGCGCTGCTTCATCGACCCTTTTTCCCCGGAACGACCCCGTCGGAGAAAGTCGAGCCGTCGGTCCCCGCGCCCGCGAGCCCCGAACTCGAGAGTATCTGGATCTCCTATTGGCACATGGACGCGGATACCCAGACGCCGCGAAGCACTCAGTTCGTCGCCCACCGGCTGCTGGCCCGACCCCATGCGCCCTGGGAAACACTGAAAATCGGCGGTGGCGCGCCGCCCATCATGTGCCGCCATGGATGGTTGCTGGTCTATCATGGCGTCCAGGAGGCGCCCGGATCGACGCCGGCCAAGCGCAAGTTCATCTATTCGGCCGGGGTCATGGTGCTTTCCAAGGAGCAACCGGACAGGATCCTCTATCGGTCGCCAAGCCCCGTTCTGACGCCCGAGACCCCGCAGGAACTCGAAGGCATCGTGAGCGGCGTCGTCTTTCCCACCGGCATTGATCGCCGCGACGATCTCGGCCAGCCCGACCGCTTCGATGTTTACTACGGCATGGCCGATGACCGCATCGGCGTCGCCCGCCTCGAAGTGCCGAAAACGCTGCCTTCGTAGGAGCGTTGCGGCGGCAGCGCGCCTTACAGCACCTCCGCCTCATCGCTTTCGGCGACCCGGCCGGGCGCAACCACCTGAACGTAGATGCCGCAGAGCAGGTGGCCGTAGAGCTCGTGCAGGCGCGCGGTCACTGCGATGTCGCGCTGGGCGGTGGCGGGGTCGACGTCGGGGGCGGCGCAGCGGGTGATCGGCGCGAAGACCCGCGCCCGCGCATCGCCCAGCGACAGCTCGCGCCCCACCCAGTCGTTCTCCACCCAAGCCGGCCAACCCTCGACATGCAGGTTAGCGCGGAAGCGCAAGGGATCGACCGGGCGTTCGATCCGCGCCGCGAAATCGCGCACGCTGGCGAGGTTGAGCACCGAGACATGGCCCTGCGGATGGTCGAGGAAGCGGTGGCCGCCGCCGTCCAGCACGCGCAGCGGCCCAGTGGCCGCTTCGCCCAGAACCTCGGTCAGCCAGGCTGCGAACGCCGTCCGTCCAGCCGCCGCGTTCAGGTCGACGCGGAGGTCGGTCGCACCAGGCGCCGAGGCCTCGAGCACGCCGCTCTCCAAGTCGTAGTTGGTGCGGGCGCGGGCGACGTCGGCGATCTTGTGCAAAACCGCGAACCGGCTCTTGGAGATGTGCGCCGGCCGCGCCGGATCGAAGCCGCTCGGCCCGTCCTCGACGGCCCACTGGCGGTCGCCCGGAAACCGGCCGTCCGTCTCAAGATGCGCCGCCTTGACCTTCTGCGGCGTAAACCCCTTGATCGGGTAGCGGAAAAGTGCGGCGATGCGGCCGGTCATGGCGCGTTCCTGCCATTGATCGCGCCGGGATGCGACCAGGAACAGGGGCCACGCACAAGGGCATGAGCGCACCGCCGCCCGGCAAGGGCCCGAAGTTGCTGCAACGCGCGGGCAAGGCCTCGCTCCAGTTCGCGCCTTGGCTGGCGCTGGCGGCCTTGGCCGGCGTGCGGCGCTGGCGACGCACGCCGCCGCCCGCCCCGGGGGTGACTCCGGCCGACTTCGAGGCCGCCGAGCCCGGCCGCGGCCGCGCCGCCGAGTTCCCCTGGCGGATCCCGCCACGCGGCTGGAAGGACATCGCCTGGCGCACCTGGCATGAGATCGGCCGCGCCCGTGTGCCGTCCCTGGCCGGCGGCGTCACCTTCTATCTGCTGCTGGCCACCTTCCCCGCCGTCGCCGCCTTCGTCTCGCTCTTCGGCCTGTTCTCCAACGTCGACACGGTCGAGCGGCAGTTCCTGCATCTGTCGGCGCTGTTCCCCAGCGACGCCATCGACTTCCTGGGCGACCAGATGATCCGCGTCGCCGCCCAGGAACACGGGACCCTGGGCCTGGCCTTCGTGGTCAGCGCCGCGGCGTCGATCTGGAGCGCCAGGGCCGGCATGGGCGCGCTCTTCGATGGCGTGAACGTCGCCTACAACGAGCGCGAGACGCGGCCGTGGCTGCCCCGGACGCTCCTCACCTACGCCGCCACCCTGGCGGCCATCGCCTTCATCGTCAGCACCACCAGCGCCGCCCTGGCCGTGCCGGAGGTGCTGCACGCTCTGGGCGTCCACCATATCGTCGACTGGTGGGAACCCTTGCGCTGGCTCGCCATCCTCGCTGTCGCGGTCCTGGCCTTCACGCTCCTCTATCGCTTCGGGCCCAGCCGCCGGCCGGCGCGCTGGCGCTGGCTGATCTGCGGCGGCGCCGGCTCGGCGGCGGCCTGGATGGCCGGCTCCTGGGCCTTCTCCTGGTACTTCAATTCCTTCACCCATCTGGGCGTCACCTACGGCTCGCTCGGCGCGATGATCGGCTTCATGCTGTGGATGTGGTTTTCGGTGATGATCGTACTCGCGGGCGCCGAGTTCAATTCCGAGATCGAGCACCAGACCGCCTGCGACACCACCATCGGTCCGCCGGCCGCCCTGGGTGAGCGCGGAGCGGTGATGGCCGACGCCGTCGGCGCCGCTTTTCCCCTGTCGCCGCGCCAGATGCGTGAGGCTTTCGGCGCCATGCTGGCCCGGGAGACGGCGGCCATCCTCCGCTGGCTGAGCCGGGTCTTGAGCGTTGGCCGCTAGCCGCGGTATGGCTCAGCTTCGGGAACCCGTGCCATCTTATGGCCGTTATAACCCGCTCCCCTGAAGTCCGGGGGAGCCGTTTTTGGGGTCCCACCGCAGTGTGGGCGAACGAGTTGAGGAGGCATAAATGAGGGTCAAGTCAGGCGTATTGCTGATGGGCGCCATACTCATCGCAGGTTGGGGCGTGAGCGGTTGCGCCACGAAAGGCTTCGTGCGCCACCAGGTGGCCGATGAAGACGTGAAGGTGCAGGTCGTCAGCGGCACCGCCGGCGAGGCGTTGGAGCGCGCCAAGGCGGCCCACAAGCTGGCCGAGGGCAAGTTCCTCTATCAGATGGTGTTGTCGGACGACTCGGTGAAATTCCCGACCAATGGGCATGATCTCTCGGACGAGGCCAGGACCCGGCTGACCGACTTCGTGAGCAAGCTTAAGGACGACAATAAGAACGTCTATCTCGAGATCCAGGGCCATACCGATTCCACCGGCACCGACGCCATCAACATGCGCCTCGGCCAAGATCGGGCGGAGGCCGTGCGGCTGTTCATGAACCAGCAGGGCGTGCCGCTGAACCGGATGGCGACCATCTCCTACGGCGACAAGAGCCCGGTGGCGCCCAACGACACCCCCGAAGGCCGCTCCCAAAACCGCCGCGTCGTCGTCATCGTGATGGCGTAGGAGTCTCTTCCCCCCTCCGTGAGGGTAATTATATACGTGCTTGACCCAGCCTGAGGCATGTGGTTATATCTCCCTCATAGGAGATCGCCCGTGCTTCAGACCTTCACGACCCTTCCCCAACTGTTCGCGGCCTTCCCGACCGAACAGTCCGCCGTTGACCATTTCACGTCGATCCGCTGGGCGCACGGCAAGTTCTGTCCGCTGTGCGGGAACGCGGATGAGGCGCGGATTGGCACGCTGACGGGAACGAACGTCCACAAGTGCTACGTCTGCCGGAAGCGTTTCAGCATCCGCGTCGGCACGATCTTTCAGGACACGAAGCTTTCGCTCCGCACTTGGTATGCGGCGATCTGGATGATTACGGCACACCCGAAGGGGATCGCCAGCACGACACTCGCGACGGACCTTGGGATCACGCAAAAGAGCGCGTGGTTTGTCCTGCATCGTCTGCGCCACGCCCAGCGGACCAGGAGCTTTAACATGCCGCTCACGGGCCAAGTCGAGATTGACGAAACCTATGTCGGTGGAAAGTCGGCCAATAAGCACCACGGCCGGAAGGTCAAGGGAACGGGCGGCGCCGGGAAAACTATCGTGATCGGAGCCGTGAGCCGTCAGGGCGGCTTTGTCGCGCGCGTGATCGACCGCACTGACACGCGCACCCTCGACGGGTTCGCCCATGAAGTCGTTTCGCCTCAAGCCGATCTGGTTTCGACCGATGAGCACTCCGGCTATCGCCACCTTGGGCGCACCTTCAACCATCAAGTCGTCCGCCACGGCCTTGGCGAATATGTGAACGGGGACACCCACACGAACACCATCGAAGGCGCGTGGGCGCTCTTGAAGCGCCAAATCATCGGCGTTCACCATTGGGTGAGTCCAAAGCACCTTGACCAATACGTCGGCGAAATGAGCTACCGTGTGAACCGCCGGGACATGGCCAAAGGCGACCGCGTGAACGACCTGCTCGCGCAAACCGAAGGCCCGCTCCCCTACAAGGTGCTGATCGCATGAAGGACAAGAAAGCCCGGAAAACCGATCCGCCGCTCCACTACGATATGGAGTTTGGGGAAGCCTTGGCACGACTAGCGCAGACCAAGCCGGAAGAAATCGAGCCCCCGAAGGGGCGCAAGCGCAAGAAAGCCAAAGCGAAGCGGCGGCCGGTGCTTTCATCGGGCGAAATGGCCAACAAGCTCTAGGAGCGCGAAGATCACGACCGCGCCCGGAACGCCTAGCAGCGGCACCCACCAGAAGCGCCCATTTCCCCCGTGGCGCCTGCCCAACGGCGTGAACAAAGCCAGAGACGACGCGCTCAACCACGTTATCGAGGCGTGCGAACTCTTCGAGAAGATTTCTGGGGCGGTCGTTATTCTCGGCGTCGTCCTTGAGGTTCTACTTGCGTGGCAAAATCCCCCATATGGCTCTTGGCTTGAACACTGGGGCCCAGTCGTTTGCGACGCGATGGTGGCGGGCGGCGTCGTCGGAGAAATCCTATTCGCGACCAGGGCCGGCGCTTGCCAAGGTGAGCTTACGCGAAGAACTAACGAGCGTTTGGCCGATGCCGTGGGTCGCGCCTCTCGTCTTGAACTATATACGATGCCGCGAAGCTTGCCGTATTTTATGGCCGAGAAAATAAGAGACGTATTCTCGAACCACCAAGATTTGCGCGTCAGAATACAATTCCAGTTGTCAGATGCAGAGGCGCAAAAGTATGCGGATGAAATAGTCCGGGCCTTCTCATGGGCTAACATCCACAGTTTATCTATTTCATCGTGGACGCCATCAGGAAGTGCGTTTGGCACTTGTGCATATTGGCGCACTAACGGCCCGCTGCCTTCAGAGATAGAAGAAATACTAAAATCTGACGTTTTCGATGAGTATTTCGTGGCCCAGAAGGGCAATTCGCCAGACCAATCCGATATATTTATATGGGTTGGCCCAAAAAAGATTCCATTTGCCGAACACCCGCTCAGCGAGAGCGCTAAGGCTGAGATAGCCGAGAGGTAAGCGCGGGAGTTATTCACTTCCCGGACCCACGGAGGGAATATGGACGAGCGAGGCATGAAGAACGCCATGCGCCTGCTGGCGGTGGAGCACGTGCTTTCGGTCATGTTGGCGACCGAGTGCGTCCGGACGGATGACCCGTTGGGCTATGCAGAGAAGTTGAAGCAGAACTTCGTTCGGACCGCGCAAGCGAGCGCGTTTCCCGGCTTGGACGATCCTGCGATGTCCGACTTAGCTTCCGCAGAACTCGAAGCAGCGCTGGATCGTCTGTTATCGATGACGATAGAGAAGGTGAAATTTCAGCAGCAGAGAGGCTGAGCAGCGCGTCTGCCCTATCGCGGCTTGGGTCACTCATGTACATAGGTCCCCTCCGTGAGGGGGGAGCAAGCTCCGGGTCGCCCCCTTAAATTGCGTCATCCCGGCCGCGGCGCGCCAGCGCGGCGAGCCGGGACCCAGGGGCGGCTCGCACTTGCGCGCGGAACCCTGGGTCCCGGATCTGCGGCCTGCTCGCGCAGGCCTCCGTCCGGGATGACGCAATATTTTGGGATTGATCGCCCGCTACCTCATCCCTCGGGGCGTGAGCAGGTCGGACCAGCGCCATTGGCCGGCGCCCAGGACCAGCCGGGTCGGGCCGGCGTGAAACAGGATCAGGCCGCGCACCGTCTGGCTCTTGCACTCGGCCGGCGCGAAGCCGACCGCCCACAGGATCGCCTCGCGCACGGCTGACAGGCCGCGGCCGTCCTCGCCGCCGGTCTGCACCCAGTCGCCGTTCCATACCCGGATGGCCTGGCCCGGCCGCCGCGAGGCCGCCTGGGTGACCAGGCCGTCGCGGCGCAGCGCCGCCTGCACGCGGCCGGCCATGTCGCAGCCCGCCGAGCTTCCTTCACCGTCCCCGGCGACGGCGGCGCCGGCCAGTTCGCCCGCGCTCACGCCATCGGCCGAGCCCTCGCCCGGCGATGGCGCGCCCTTGACCTGGCCCGCCGCCAGGGTCGGGACGGGAACCGGCGGCGCCGGCGTCTTGTGGGCGACGATCGGCGCTTGGGCCGGACGACCAGGCGCGGGCTTGGGCGCCGTCTTCGGCGGCGCGCTCGCCGCCAGCCTGGCGAAGACGCGCTTCGGTTTCGGCGGCGGCGGGGGTGGCGGCGGCTGGGGGACCAGCTCGATCGGGATCGGCCTCGGCGGCGGCGGCGGAAGGCTCAGCGTCGGCTTCACCGAATAGACCACCATGGCCAGGATCGCCGCGTGGATGGCGAGGCTCAGCGCCCCGGCGAGCCACCGATCGGCCGGCCGGCGGCGGGAGGCGGGATGCGGCTGCGTCCAGGCCAATCTCGAGTCCTCAGCGCCCCTGGAGACCACGCGCGCGCGTCAGGAACGTGGCGGCGGCCGATCGCTCTCTATCAGGCCGCGCGTCCTAAAGGCGGGTGAACGCGCCGACGCTGGCCTGAGCAAAATCCTCGAAGCGGATCGCGGGTCGCCCCGTCAGGGCCTGGACGGCGTCGGTCACCCGGTCCTCGGCGCCGCCGGCGATCGCCAGATCCATGATCGCCAGCATCTGGGCGGTCGTCGCCGGCAGGCCGCGCGCCCGGTGGCGCTCCGCCACCTCGGACGCCTCGATCCGCCGATGGACGATGGGTCGGCCCGCCGCCGCGCCGATCAGCGCCGCCACCTCGTCATAGGTGAGCGCTCGCTCGCCGGTCAGGATGAAGTCGGCGTTTGGCGCCTGCGGGCGGGTGAGGGCGGCCAGAGCCGCGGCGGCGATGTCGTCCGCGTCAATGAACGGCGTGCGTCCGTCCGCCGTGGCGGAATAGATCGCGTCGTCCTCACGGATGGTCGCCAGGTGCTGGCCCTCGCTGAAATTCTGCATGAACCAGCTCGGCCGCAGCACCGCCCACTCCGCCGCGTGCGTCTGCAGCCAGGCGTGGACTTCGCCCTGGAGTGGGCCGCCCGCCGGTATGGGCGAGCCGCTGAGAAGCACGAACCTGCGGGCGCCGCGGTCGATCGCCGACTGGACGAAGGCGATCATCGTCGGCGCGTCCGCGCCGGTTGGCGGCGGGACGAGGTAGACGGCGGAGACGCCCTCAAGCGCCGGGGCCCAGGTCTCGCGCCGGGTCCAGTCGAACGAGCGGCTTTCCGGCCCCGCCGCCGCGCGGGACGCCACCGCGAAAGGCGCGCCGGCATCGCGCAGCCGCGCCGCCAGGCGCCGGCCGGTCTTGCCCGTGCCGCCGGTGACCAGGATCATTCGCCCGCCTCCGGCGATCCGAACGCCGCCGCCCACCCCTCGCCGAAGGCGTCCATCGAGACCAGCGGGTTCCAGTACTCGCGGTAGTGGCGAATTTTGCCGTCCGTGGTCTCGAAAATAATCAGATAGCGCTGATTGTACGGGCGGCCCGTCGTCGTCGCCCGACCCCTGACGGCGAACTCCACGGCGGCGATTTCGGGATCCAGCATGGGGAAGACCCGCAGCCCGTCCGTGGCGTCGATGGCGATCCGCCCCAACGCCGCCTGCATATAGGCCAGGATCTCGGCCCGGCCACGATAGACGCTGCGCCGGCCCTTGGGCGCGAACGGGAATTCGAGCACGGCGTCTTCGGCCCACAGCTGGGTCCACTCGTCCCAGCGCCTCTGACCCATCAGGGTCTGGTAGGCGCCGATCAGCTTCAGGGTGCGCCCGCGCGCCGCTTCGTCGTCCATGGCGGTCTTCCTTGCCCGATCAAATTTCATCAACTATACCGACGAGTGAGGTTAACATGTCAAGGCCGCCGGATAAATGACCGCGATCATCGTCGAGCGCGGCCCGCTGTGGGGCCGCACCCCCGCCTCGCAGGAGCGGCGGCGCAGCATCCTCATGGCCGGCAAGCACCTGTTCTTCGAGCACGGTTATCAGCTGGCCAGCATCGACCGCATCGCCGAGGCCGCCGGCACCACCAAGCGCACGGTCTACGACCACTTCGGCTCCAAGGAGGCGCTGTTCGCCGAGGTCATCGCCTTTGGCTGCCGCCAGTTCGTTGAACTGCTGCCCGCGCCGGAGGACCTGCCGATCGCCCCGGCCGAGGGCCTGCGCGCCTTCGTGGAGCGTCTCGGCCAACTTCTCGCCAGGCCGGAGATCATCCGCTTCCAGCGCCTGATCATCGCCGAGGCCGAGCGCCATCCCGAGTTCAGTCGCGTGCTCCACGAAACCGCCCTCCTGGGCGCCGAACAGCGGCTTGCGGACTATCTGAGCGCCTGCGTGGCCGATGGCCGCCTGCCGGCGCAGGATACGGACCAGGCGGCGCGGATCGTGTTGGACCTCACCGTGGGCGGCGCGCGCCTGCGTTCGCTGATGGCGATCGACAAAGCCGCGCCGGAAGCGGAAAATTCCGCCGCGATGGATCTCGCCGTGGCGGTTATCGAGCGGAGGCGGCCATGAGCCCGAGCGACCAATGGGTGCTGGTGACCGGCGGGACGGGGTTCGTCGGCTCTCATTGCATCCTGAAGCTCCTCGGCGCCGGCTATAATGTGCGCACCACCGTGCGCTCGCTGACCCGCGAGGCCGACGTGCGGGCGATGCTCAAGGAGGGCGGCGTCGAGCCCGGCGCGCGGCTCAGGGTCGTGGCCGCCGATCTCGAACGCGACGAGGGCTGGGCCGAGGCCGCCGCCGAATGCGCCTATGTGCTGCATGTCGCCTCGCCCATGCCGCCCGCGAAGCCCAAGCACGAGGACGACCTGATCGTCCCCGCCCGCGAAGGCGCCCTGCGCGTGCTGCGCGCAGCCCGCGGCGCCGGCGTCAAGCGCGTGGTGCTGACCTCCTCGTCCGCCGCCATCGCCTATGGCCACAAGCCGCGCAGGACGCCGTTCGACGAGACCGACTGGACCGACGTCAGCAGCCCGGACGTGCCCGCCTATCAGAAGTCCAAGGCCGTGGCCGAACGGGCGGCGTGGGATTTCATCGCCTCTCAGGGCGGCGGCCTGCAGCTTTCGGTGGTCAATCCGGTCGCCATCCTGGGCCCGGTGCTGGGGGCGGATTATTCACCGTCGATCCAGCTCATCCAGCGCCTGATGGACGGCGCCGTCCCCGGCTGCCCGCGCCTGATCTTCGGCTATGTCGACGTGCGCGACCTGGCCGACCTGCACCTGCGCGCCATGACCCAGCCCGCCGCCGACGGCCAGCGCTTCCTGGCCGTCTCGGGCGAACCGCTGTCGATGCTCGCCATCGCCAGGATCCTGCGCCGCCGCCTGGGCGCGAAAGCCGCGCGCGTGCCCAGGTGGCAGCTTCCCGACGGACTCGTCCGCCTCGCCGCCCTGCGCGATCCGGGGCTAAAGTTGCTCGCGCCCCAGCTCGGCGTCGTCCGCCGCACGACCGCGGCCAAGGCCCAGCGCCTGCTCGGCTGGTCGCCCCGGCCGATGGAAGACTCCATCGTCGACACCGCCGAGAGCTTGGGGCGGCTGGGGCTGTTGAAAGGCTGATTGCTCCTCCCCCCGACCCTGGGGCGCGGCTTGATCAGTGCTTGGCGACAACCGGGCTGGTAAGCAACAGAGCCACAAGGGCGAGCCAGGCGGCGAAGCCCACCGCATAGACCAGGCGAAGCCGGTTCACCGCGTCCATGAGGGCCGGATCGTTGAGCGCCTTGGCCCGATCGCCCCAGACCAGGCTGCTACCGGTGCTGTTGGCGAACCAGGACTTCATCGAGATCTCGCGCCAGACCTCTGGGTGGCGATCAGCCAGAGCGGCCCGAACCCCGCGAAGCGCTGGGAACTGCAACAAGGCGCAGCAGAAGAACACCCCGAACGGAATCAAGATCAGTGGCGGCATTTTGGCCCGTGCCCGATTCCATCAAAGCCTAGCGTTCCCGCCCGCGCCAGCCAAGCTCCGTTTCGGGTCCAGCTGCCACGACACGGGGTTTCCGCACGCGGTCGCCAGAGCCCACCATTGGCACCCGACGGTCAGATCAAGATGGGTTGGGTGGCTTCATCGAGTCGGATGATTCCCAGTAGCAGCCACTGACTTGGGCGCTTTTTCACGGTCCCAAGCGCGAGCGCTACGCCGCGAGTGAAGTATTCGTCTTCGTAGGTCGAGCGCAAATGTTCGAGGGCAGCTTGCTCGCCATAGCCACGACGGAGATTGAAGAATGCCGCCGCTGTCTCCCAGTCGCCGCAGATCATCTCATGTTTGCCGTCCCCGTCCTCAAACGCCAGGGACAAGTCAAAGGGGCATGGCTCAATGGTCTCCAATTCACGGTCGAACAAACTGCCCTGTTGCATTGTTTTAGTTCGGCGCTGGCGCTCCTCCTCTAGGAGTCGTGGACATTTAACGTGTCCATATGACGACGGCGACGAGTTGGACCATTGAGAGGAAGGCCCTGGCGGTCTGTTCGTAACGGGTGGCGATCCTTCGGAAGTGTTTGAGCTTGTTGAAGAAGCGCTCGACAAGGTTGCGCTCTTTGTAGACGTGGCGGTCGTGGTTTGAGACAGCCGATCGGGAGCGGCTAAAGGGGATGACGGCTTGCGCCTTGGCGGCGGCGATGGCGTCGCGGAAGTGGTCGGCGTCATAGGCCGTGTCGGCCAGGACATGGACGGCCGGCAAGCCATCGATCAGAGCGTGGGCCTGGGTGATGTCGTTGCGCTCGCCGGGCGTGACGATGAAGCGGATCGGATTGCCCAGGGCGTCGACGGCGGCGTGCAGCTTGGTGGTCAGACCGCCGCGCGAGCGGCCGATCGCCCGATCTTCAGGCCCCCCTTTTTGCCCGTGGCGTGTTGGTGCGCCCGGACGATGGTGGAATCGATGATCAGGTATTCGAAGTCGGGGTCGTCGGCCAAGGCGTTGAAAAGACTCTCCCATACTCCGTCGTGCGACCAGCGGCTGAAGCGTCGGAAGGTGCTGTTCCAGCGGCCGAACACCGGCGGCAAGTCGCGCCAAGGCGAGGAAGTCCGCACGATCCACAGCACCGCCTCCACAAACAGGCGATTGTCCTTGGCCGTCACGCCCCGGTCCGTTCCCTTACCGGGCAGGTGTGGCGCGATGCGCTCCCACTGCGCGTCGTTCAACACCAACCGCACACCCTCGACCACTCAAGCCTCCTTCCGAAAAAGGAGCTTGAATCATGATCCGCTCAGGTCGTGAATCCCCTAATTGTCCACGACACCTAGC
>Ga0302314_10009129_pt1 | contig 17582 bp, 18 predicted proteins | sample III_Palsa_N2_3_FD_200533 | JGI IMG/M metagenome (GOLD analysis project Ga0302314, IMG submission 200533) | Peat permafrost microbial communities from Stordalen Mire near Abisko, Sweden - III_Palsa_N2_3 | ecosystem: Environmental > Terrestrial > Soil > Palsa > Peat permafrost | place: Sweden...
CCGGAGCAAATCCGGGCGAAGGCACCGGCTCGGCGCGGGCGCTGGAGGTGCTCGCAGCGGATACCCTTAAACGTGTACGGCGTCCAGCTCCCGCCCCCGACGGCGAGGACTGGACCGCCGCTCCGGGCACCGACCGACTGCTGGCCTTCCTTGAGACCAAGACGGTTTGGCACCCGATGGGAATCTGAGGCTCCGGCCCCGGAAACCCCCGCAAGCCGGGCGGCTCCACCCACCCCCCCTGGGTCCGGTCGCCCGTTGAGAACGGGCACGCGCTCCTCCCCCCCGAGTGCGTGCCCGTTCGCGTTTTCCGTTCGCGTCCGCGAACGCAGGCAGCCAGGACATGCGAAACGGGCGCGGCGTCCCTCCCCCGAGGTGCCGCGCCCGTTCCGTGTGCCACGGGTTCAAGTCCCCCCGGACCGTCCCCCACCCCGTGGCCTCCCCCGTCTCCCCGGATGCCCCGGGTCTGCGACCTCGTGATCCCCCCGGACCACGCGGACCCCGTCGTCCGGCTCCCAGCGGCGCCTGGCCGCCGGAAGCCGGCTCAGGCCACCAGCTCGCCGAAAGCCATACCCAGGTCGCCGTCCTGCGACGCCAGGCTCTCGTCCTCACGCAGCCGGCGCAGTGCGCGCCAGATGCTGCTCTTGACCGTGCCCACGCTGATGCTCAGCACATCCGCGATCTCCGGGTCGGTCCGGCCCTCGTAGTAGCGGAGCACCAGCATCGTGCGCTGGTTCTCCGGCAGCCTCGCCAGGGCCTGCCACAGGACGGCGCGCAGCTCGGTGCCGCCCATGGCGTCGGTGTCACCGACGGTCTCCGGCATCTCCTCGGTCGGGTACTCGTTGACCTTGCGGCGACGCCACGCGGAGATGTGCAGGTTGGTCATGGTGCGGCGCATGTAACCGCCGACCGCGGCCTTGTCGGTGATCCGGTCCCACGCCCGGTAGGTGCTGAAGAGCGCGCTCTGCAGCAGGTCCTCGGCGGCGTGCCGGTCACCGGTGAGGTGGTACGCGGTGGCGTACAGCGCCGCGCGGCGCTCCCGGACATAGGCCGAGAACTCCTCCTCGTTGGAGCTGCGGGTGGCGGCGACGGCGGCGACCGCCGGCACCGCCACCGGCGGCGTTCCCCCGGTGCTGCTCCCGGTCCCCCCCGGGGCCCCCGCCCCGGCCGGAAGCTCACGGACCGTGGTTCCGAGAACCACGCCCCGCAGTGACAGCGTCATCGTGTTCGTGGTGCCGTGCGCGCCGTGCGCTCCGATTCGGTGCTGCGGCGCACGTCCAGGGCGCGCGGTGCGAAGTGCCGTGACGCTCCGGCCCTCGGTGACTGCGGTCATGTTGCGCTCCCTGGTGTTTGGTGCGGGTTTCCGCCGGGGTCCCCCGACTCCGACAACCAGAAGCCTGCCGTTCCCGCGTCATGGCCGTGTCCGCCGACTGTCACAGCACTGTCACAGAGGCCGGTCGAACGAAAAGACCAGCCGGGGTCGAGCCGGAGCGGCCGGATACGCCAGAATGGCGGGCGTGTCACATCTGCTGCTCATCGAGGACGACGACGCCATCCGCACGGGTCTTGAGCTCGCGCTGACCAGGCAGGGCCACCAGGTATCGGCCGCTGCCTCGGGCGAGGACGGCCTGAAGCTGTTCAAGGAGAAGCGCCCCGACCTGATCGTGCTGGACGTGATGCTGCCCGGCATCGACGGCTTCGAGGTCTGCCGCCGGATCCGCCGCACCGACCAACTGCCGATCATCCTGCTGACCGCGCGCAGCGACGACATCGACGTGGTCGTGGGCCTGGAGTCGGGCGCGGACGACTATGTCGTCAAGCCGGTCCAGCCGCGTGTGCTCGACGCCCGGATCAGGGCGGTGCTGCGGCGCGGCGAGCGGGAGAGCGCCGACTCCCTGACCTACGGCGACGTGGTGATCGACCGCAATGCGATGACCGTCACCAAGGCCGGCGAGGACCTGCAGCTGACGCCGACCGAGCTGCGGCTGCTGCTGGAACTGAGCAACCGCCCCGGCCAGGCCCTGTCCCGGCAGCAGCTGCTGCGGCTGGTCTGGGAGCACGACTACCTGGGCGACTCGCGGCTGGTGGACGCCTGCGTGCAGCGGCTGCGGGCGAAGGTCGAGGACATTCCGTCCGCGCCGACGCTGATCCGCACCGTCCGGGGTGTCGGCTACCGGCTGGACCCGCCCCAGTAGGCTCGGCCGCGACCACCCCTGATCCGACCAAGGCGACGAAGGCGACGTGACCGACCGTACGAAGGCTTCGGAGGCCTCCTCCCCGGCACCCGCCATGCGGCTGGTGCGCCGCCTGCAGACGACCTCGCTGCGGATACGGCTGATCGCCGTGTTCGCGCTGGTGGCGCTGGCCGCCGCGGTCTCGGTGTCCGGCATCGCGTACTGGCTGAACCGGGACGCGGTGCTGAAGCGCACCCAGGACTCCGCGCTCAGCGACTTCCGCAGCTCCCTGGACCGGACGATCACCGCGCTGCCGCTGCAGCCCACCTGCACCGAACTGCAGCGCGCCGCACTGGTGATGGCCCACTCGGGCCTGCAGTACAGCGTGGTGCTGGTGCAGGGGGGCTGCTCGGTCTCGTCGGACCCCGGCATCAGCGCGTCCGTGGTGCCGGCCACGCTGGTGGCGTCGGTCGGCGAGCCCTGCGCCCACTGCGTCACCGAGCCCGACCAGTACCACCTGTTCTGGCAGCGGATCACCCTGGACGGCGTCCCCTACCTGGTCGGCGGCACGCAGGTGCAGCCGACCGGGCCGACGGCGTACATGTTCACCTCGCTGGACGACGAGCGGAAGGACCTCGACTCGCTGGCCTGGTCGCTGGGCATCGCGACGCTGCTGGCCCTGGTCGGCTCCGCGCTGATCGCCCAGGTCGCGGCCTCGACGGTGCTCCGCCCGGTGGCGCGGCTGGGCGAGGCCGCACGGCAGTTGGGCGCCGGCCGGCTCGACACCAGGCTGGAGATCAGGGGCGCGGCCGAACTGGCCGACCTGTCGCAGACCTTCAACCAGACGGCCGAGGCACTGCAGGCCCAGGTCGAGGAGTTGAGCGCACGCGAGCACGCCAGCCGCCGCTTCGTCGCCGACATGTCGCACGAGCTGCGGACCCCGCTGACCGCGATGACCGCGGTCACCGACATCCTGGAGGACGAGGCCGACGCGCTCGACCCCATGATCGCCCCGGCGGTGCGCCTGGTCGTCAGCGAGACCCGCAGGCTGACCGAACTGGTGGAGAACCTGATGGAGGTCACCCGCTTCGACGCGGGCACGGCCAAGCTCGTCCTGGACGAGGTGGACGTCTCCGACCTGATCACCTCCTGCATCGACACCCGCGCCTGGCTGGACGCGGTCGAACTGGACGCGCCGCGCGGCATCGTCGCCCGGGTCGATCCGCGCCGGGTCGACGTGGTGCTGGCCAACCTCATCGGCAATGCGCTGAAGCACGGCGGCTCACCGGTGCGGGTCCAGGTCCGGGTGGAGGACGACGAGCTGGTAGTGCAGGTCACCGACGGCGGCCCCGGGATCCCCGAGGACGTGCTGCCGCATGTCTTCGACCGCTTCTTCAAGGCGGACGCGGCCCGCCGCCGCTCCGAGGGCAGCGGCCTCGGCCTGTCCATCGCGGTGGAGAACGCCCGCATCCACGGCGGGACCATCACCGCCGCCAACGCCCCCGAGGGCGGGGCCTGCTTCACCCTGCGCCTGCCGATGACCCCGGCGATCGAGCCGGGGCACCCGCTGGCTGCCGACGGCGGGCCCAGGGGCGCGGGTCCGGGCGCGGGCCCGGCAGCAGGCGGCAACGAAGGATCGAAGGGCAACACAGCGTGACGCAACGGCACCACCCCGACCGTCCGGGGCACGACCCCCGCACCTCCGCACGGATCAGCAGCCCCCACGGCTCAGGACCGCGGGGCCGCCGGGCCGCCGCCGTGGCGACGGCCGCGCTCGCGGTCGCGGTCGCCGTCCTGCTCAGCGGCTGCGGGATCCGCGACACCGCGCTGCCGGTGGACGCCGGTGAGGGCGCGTCACGGACCGCCTGCCCGCCCACCTCCGGCGCGAGCCTGTCCCGGCTGGCGGGCGAGGCCTTCGCCTCGCCGTCCACCGGCACCGACCTGCCCACCATCGCCTGGGTCAGCACGGCGCCGACCGTACCGGTCCCGTCCACCACCGCCTCGGCGAGCGCTCTGGCCACCGACTCGGACGGCACCCTGTCCTGCCTGTCGGTCAGCCCGTCGGCGAGCAGCTCCCCGGTCGGCGCGGCGACGGCGACGCCATGACGGCGGCACCGTGACAAATGCCGGAAATCCCGCGCGAGGGGTGCGGGAACCGCAACGATGACGTCGTGCGTCCTTCCGGGCGTACTACGAGGAGGCACGGGCGTGGAAAAGGGCCATGGCGGGCAGTCCCCCGAGGGGGGCCCTGTCGGCGACCTCCCCGACGTGCACCACCCGGCGCGGCGGCTCGGCCTGCTGCTCCTCGCCGTCCATGTGGGCCTGGTGGTGTGGATGGCGTTCCAGCCGATCTCGGCCGCCTGGATCGCCGACACCAATCTGACCCCCTTCGCCACCGTCCGGGCCGAGCTCGAGCTCGGGACCGGGCACGCCTACCTCGAGCTGGCGCGCAGCCTGCTGCTGCTGGCTCCGCTGGGGGTCCTGCTGCCGCTGGCCGGCGGACGCCGGGACGCGGCGGCACTGCCGTCCTTCGTCCGGACGGTGTTCGCCGGACTGCTGATCGCCACCGGCGTCGAGGTCCTGCAGTCCACCCTGACCAGCCATCTGCTGAATGTGGACGACATCCTGCTGGCCGGAATCGGCATCGCGGCGACGCACCTGCTGTTCGTCCCCGCCGCCCGCGCGGCGCTCCGACGGCACGAGCGCACCCGCGGAACGGGCGCAGGCCGCACGGCCGGCTTCGAGATCGCGGCCTCCCCGAACTAGACAGCCCCCTGCCCGCCCTCCGCTCACGTGGATGACGCAGATGACGGCGCAACAGTCACGCAAACGGCCGGGGGTCGCGTATTCTCCGCAGGTGCAATCCATCGACAAGGCCCCCGTGCTCCTGACGGACACCACCGCCCAACCCGCTCCCCTCCCCCGCGAGGACGGGCCGCGGCTGGGGTGGCTCGATGCCTTGCGCGGCGTGGCCGCCCTGGCCGTGGTCTTCCAGCACCTCGGCCCCTACCTGCTGCCCCACGCCGAGGCCGCCGTGGACCGCCGGATGGATCTCGGCATCTTCGGCGTCATGCTGTTCTTCCTGGTCAGCGGATACATCGTGCCCGCTTCCCTGGAGCGCCGCGGCGACGTGCGCGGCTTCTGGGTCGGACGGATCTTCCGGCTGTACCCGCTCTACCTGACCGTCATCGCCGCGGCGGTCTTCCTGTTGCCGCAGCGGTTCCCCGGCGTGCAGACGGTCGTCTTCCACGAGCCGCTGCTCTCGGCGGTCGGCAACGGGACGCTGCTCCAGTTCGTCACCGGGGTCCCCAACGCCCTGTCGGTGGCCTGGACGCTCAGCTTCGAGATGGTCTTCTACTACCTCGTCAGCGCGCTCTTCGTACTCCGCCTGCACCGGCGCAGCGCGCCGATCGCGGTCGGCTTCGCCGCGCTGGCCCTGGTCTCGGGGCTGCTCTCGGACGACCTGCTCTCGCGCACCGCGTCCGACACCCGGCTGCTGACCGCCGCGGTGACGCTGATCGTGGTCGCCGCCCTGGGCGGCATCATCAGCGGCCGCGTGGAGCTCGTCCGGGCGGGCGCACTGCTGCTGGGGGCCACCGGACTGGTGCTGCTCCTGGTGAACAGCCGCTCGGCGGGATTCGAGAGCATGATGATCCTCGCGATGATGTTCTCCGGCACCGTCCTGTTCCGCGCCGAGCAGGGCCAGATCAAGCGCTGGACGGCCCTCACGGCCGTCCCCCTCGTCATCGTCGCCGGCGTGGTGTCCTCCTACCACTACGGACAGGGCAAGGGCATCGCCCCGACCTGGGCCCAGTCCTGGTCCTCCTGGTGCGCCGCCTTCCTGGCCGCCTGGCTGCTGTTCGGCCTGGCCATGCTCGCGCGGCGGCGCCGGTTCCCGGCCGTACTGCCCTGGCTGGGCAAGATCAGCTACGCGACCTACCTGATCCACCTGCCCCTGGCCGCCGCCATGAGGTGGATGTTCCACGCGGCCGGCTACCAGCCGCGCGGCACCGTGCAGGGCGGCGCCTGCATGCTGGCCTTCCTCGCGGTCCTGCTCACCGTGTCCTACGCCGCCCACCGCCTGATCGAACTGCCCGGCCAGAAGCTCGGACGCAACCTGCTCCGACGCGGCACCGGAGGCGAACCCCGTACGGCGTAGCCCTGCGGGTGGTGGGCGGACCCGAACCCCGGGACGCGAAGAGGGAACCTGTCCGGCCGAACTGGACAGGTTCCCTCTTCGCCTACCGGTCGGGTCAGCCGACCGGGGTCTGCATGGGCAGCCCGCCGGTGACACCGCCGAGCTGCCCCGTCGGGTCGGCGCCGGGCATGCCGCCGGCGCCGGACAGGGGCTTGTCGAGACCGCCCGGAAGCCCGCTGACGCTGAGCGGCAGCCCGCCGATGCCGTGGGTCTCGGCGATCTGCTTGCGCAGCGCCGGGACCGTCTGCGCCGCGTGCTGCACCGCCGGCGCAGCGGCGTTGACCAGGTGCTGCGCCGTGCCGGTCACCGCGTGCACGCTGCCGCTCGGCGAGTTCAGCGCCTGGGTGCCGTCGGCCAGCGGGGCACCGGCCAGGTTCTGCAGCGGCAGGTCGCCGCTCGGCAACGCGGTGAGCGTGCTGCCGAGCCCCTCGGCGGCCGCCGGGGTGATGGCAGCGGCGGCGAGCGCGATACCGAGCGCGGCAGTACCGGCAGCCTTGATCGTTGCCTTGTTCATGGGCGGAATCCTCGCGTGGTCGGGTGCGTGCAGCTACTGGCCGGGCCACGGATGACTACTCCGTGTGCCCGACTGGCGGCCCAACGTATCCACGAGCTGGATGTGCGCCCAAATCCCCGTCCCCTGTTCGGGCTAGTCCGGGGCCGTGGTCAGCCCTGCGCGGAGAAGAGCCACTCGGCCTTCAGCTCGGCGTAGCCGGGCTTGATCACGTCATTGATCATCGCCAGCCGCTCATCGAACGGCAGGAACGCCGACTTCATGGCGTTGACCGTGAACCACTGCATGTCCTCCAGCGTGTAGCCGAAGGCGTCGACCAGGTGACCGAACTCCTGGCTCATGCTGGTCCCGCTCATCAGCCGGTTGTCGGTGTTGACCGTCACCCGGAAGTGCAGCCGGCGCAGCAGGCCGATGGGGTGCGCGGCGTAGGAGTCCGCCGCACCGGTCTGCAGGTTGGAGGTCGGGCACATCTCCAGCGGCACGCGCTTGTCCCGGACGTAGGAGGCGAGCCGTCCCAGCTTGACGCTGCCGTCGTCGGAGACGGCGATGTCGTCGATGATCCGGACGCCGTGCCCGAGCCGGTCCGCGCCGCAGCACTGCAGCGCCTCCCAGATGGACGGCAGACCGAAGGCCTCGCCGGCGTGGATGGTGAAGTGGTTGTTCTCCCGCTTGAGGTAGTCGAACGCGTCGAGGTGACGGGTCGGCGGGTGCCCGGCCTCGGCACCGGCGATGTCGAAGCCGACGACGCCCAGGTCGCGGTAGCGGTTGGCGAGTTCGGCGATCTCCTGGGAGCGGGCGGCGTGCCGCATCGCGGTGATCAGGGTGCCCACGCGGATGCGCTGCCCCTTCGCCCGCGCATTGGCCTCGCCGAGCCGGAAGCCCTCGTTGACGGCCTCGACCACCTGGTCGAGCGTCAGCCCGAGCTCCAGGTGCTGCTCGGGGGCGTAGCGCACCTCGGCGTAGACGACGCCGTCGGCGGCGAGGTCCTCGGCGCAGTCGGCGGCGACCCGGATCAGTGCCTCGCGGGTCTGCATGACGGCGCAGGTGTGGGCGAAGGTCTCCAGGTAGCGCACCAGCGAACCGGAGTCGGCGGCCTCACGGAACCACACCCCGAGCTGCGCCGCGTCGGTGGTGGGCAGGCCCTCGTAGCCGACGGCTGCGGCGAGTTCGACGATGGTCTCGGGGCGCAGCCCGCCGTCGAGGTGGTCGTGGAGCAGCACCTTGGGGGCGCGGCGGATCTGGTCTGCGCCCGGTGTCCGGGGCGCGGCGGTGATGACAGCGGTCTCCATCGCCCAACGATATCTCCTACGCGCGTAGACGAGGACCCCGAAGGGCCTTCGTCATCGAATCGTGCCCCAAGCGCGTCTCAGCTGTGCAGCGGGAGCTGGTCCCTCATGGAGAGCACATGGATGCGGAAGGCCTCGGCCGGCGCGGTGAGCCTACGTCCGGTGACCCAGGCCAGCGAGATCTCCCGGCGTGCGCCCGGCGAGCTCAGCTGCAGTTCCGCCACGTCCGGGCGGGACGCGGTCGCCGGCGGCAGCACCGCCACCCCCAGACCGGCCGCGACCAGGCCGCGCAGCGTCTCCGCCTCCTCTCCCTCGAAGGAGATCCGCGGCGCGAAGCCGGCCTCCTCGCAGAGCGCGTCGGTGATCCTCCGCAGCCCGTAGCCGGACTCCAGCGTGACGAAGGCGTCCCCGGCCGCCTCCTCCAGCCGGACCCGCTGCCGCCCGGCCAGGCGGTGGTCGACCGGCACCACCAGGCGCAGCCGCTGCTCGCCCAGCCGCCGGGCCGTCAGCTCGGAGGCCTCCGGCCTCGGTGACACCAGGCACAGGTCGAGCTCGCCCTCGCGCAGCCGCTGCAGCATCGAGTCGGCGTAGTCCTGGACCAGCTGGAACCGCGCCTTGGGGTATTCGGCGCGGAAGCCGCGCAGCAGCATCGGCACCGCCTCCGAGCCCATGGTGTGCAGAAAACCGAACGCGACCCGGCCGCCGACCGGGTCGGCCTCGGCGCGGGCCGCCTCCGCCCCGCGCTCCACCTCGGCCAGGGCCCGCTCCGCGGCCGCCCGGAAGATCTCCCCGGCGCGGGTCAGCCGTACCGTGCGGCCCTCGCGGTGGAGCAGCGCGACGCCCAGCTCGCCCTCAAGACGGGCGACCGCGCGGCTCAGCGTCGGCTGCGGCATGCCCAGTTCGGCTGCGGCGCGGGTCACGTGCTCACGCCTGGCGACGGCGACGAACTGCGCCAGCAGCGGTGCGAGAAGGACCGCCGGAGCCTCCGCGGAGAGCTCCGCACTCGACGGTGGCGTCTCGTCCGTGTCACAGCGCTGTTGCGGACCCGGCACCGACCTGTGGTCATTCCTCACAGCATCAATAATCCATGATTCATGCATTGGACGCATCAGCAGGGCCTGCCTACGTTTGCCGTATGTCCTCTGCAGTACCGACGTCCGCCTCCACGACTCCTGCCACCGCCTCCGCGTCACCGGACCTGCGCCACCTGCCCGGGAGCAGCGGGCTGCGCCGCACGCAACTCGCCCTCTTCGGCGCCGGACTGGCGACCTTCCTGCTGCTGTACTCCACCCAGGCGCTGCTGCCCGTGCTCTCGGCGAACCTGCACCTGACACCGGGCCAGGCCAGCCTCACCGTCTCCGCCGCGGCGATCGGTCTGGCCCTCGCCGTCATCCCGATCAGCGCGCTGTCGGAGCGCTACGGACGCATCGCGGTGATGACCGCCTCGGTGTTCGCCGCCGCCGCGCTCGCCCTGGTGATCCCCTTCTCCCCCGACCTCACCGTGCTGACCGCCCTGCGCGCACTCCAGGGCGTGGCCCTGGCCGGGCTGCCCGCGACCGCGATGGCCTACCTCGCCGAGGAGGTCCATCCGCGGGCGCTGGCCTCGGCCATGGGGCTGTATGTCGCGGGCAACAGCATCGGCGGGATGAGCGGGCGGCTGATCTCCGGCGTGGTCGCGGGCGCGTACGGCTGGCGCTGGGGGCTGGCCTCGGTCGCCGTGCTCTCACTGCTCTGCGCGGTCGCCTTCCGGGTGCTGATCCCCCCGGCCCGGCACTTCCGCCCGGGGCCGGTCAATCCGCGGGCCCTGCTGCGGACCGTGACCGGGCACCTGCACGACCCCCTCCTCGGCCGGCTGTTCGCGCTCGGGCTGCTGTTCATGACGGTCTTCGGCGCGGTCTACACGGTCATGGGGTACCGGCTGGTCGCCGCGCCCTTCAACCTCTCGCAGGGGCTGGCCAGTTCGATCTTCGCGGTGTACGTCGTCGGCACCTTCGCCTCCGCCCTGTCCGCCCGGGTGACCGGTCGCTTCGGCCGGCGCGGCACCCTCTACCTGGGCATCGGCTGCACCTCGGCCGGGCTGCTGCTCACCCTGCCCGACTCGCTTCCGCTGGCCCTGCTCGGCCTGGTGCTGATCACGGCGGGCTTCTTCACCGGGCACTGCGTCGCCTCGGCCTCGGTCGGCCGCACCGCGACCCACGGCCGCGCCCAGGCCTCGGCGCTCTACCTCGCCGCCTACTACCTGGGCAACAGCCTCGGCGGCACCCTCGGTGCGGACGCCTACCACGCGGGCGGCTGGAACGACACGGTCCTGGTCGGTCTCACGGCCATGGCCCTCGCGGCGGGCGTCACGCTCTACGGCACCGTGCGCGCGGGTCAGGCTATGCGGTCCAGGATGATCGGGGTCGGCTCGTAGGAGGTGCCGGCCGGGGAGACGGTGACGCCTCCGACCAGTGCCTCCAGGGCGTAGTCGAAGCGCTCCGGGGTGTCGGTGTGCAGGGTCATCAGCGGCTGGCCCGCGGTCACCTGGGCACCGGGCTTGGCGTGGAGCTCCACACCGGCACCGGCCTGCACCGGGTCCTCCTTGCGGGCGCGGCCGGCGCCGAGGCGCCAGGCGGCGACACCGACGGCGTAGGCGTCGAGCGCGGTGAGGACACCGGAGGAGGACGCCGTGACGACGTGCTGCTCGCGGGCGAGCGGGAGCGGCGCGTCCACGTCGCCGCCCTGGGCGGAGATCATGCGGCGCCAGTGGTCCATCGCGGAGCCGTCCTTGAGCGCGGTCTCGGGGTCCTTGCCGTCGACCCCGGCCGCGGCCAGCATCTCGCGGGCGAGCGCCAGGGTCAGCTCGACGACGTCGGCCGGGCCGCCGCCCGCCAGCACCTCCACGGACTCGCGGACCTCCAGGGCGTTGCCCGCGGTGAGGCCGAGCGGGGTCGACATGTCGGTGAGCAGCGCGACCGTGTTCACGCCCGCGGCCTGCCCCAGGCCGACCATGGTCCGGGCCAGCTCCTGGGCCTGCGGCAGCGACTTCATGAAGGCGCCGGAGCCGACCTTGACGTCCAGCACCAGCGCGCCGGTGCCCTCGGCGATCTTCTTGGACATGATGGAGCTGGCGATGAGCGGGATGGCCTCGACGGTGCCGGTGACGTCGCGCAGCGCGTAGAGCTTCTTGTCGGCGGGGGCGAGCCCGTCACCGGCCGCGCAGATGACCGCCCCGGCCTCGCGCAGGACGTGCATCATCTCGTCGTTGGAGAGCAGGGCCCGCCAGCCGGGGATGGACTCCAGCTTGTCGAGGGTGCCGCCGGTGTGGCCGAGCCCGCGCCCTGACAGCTGCGGCACGGCCGCCCCGCAGGCGGCGACCAGGGGGGCGAGCGGCAGGGTGATCTTGTCGCCGACGCCGCCGGTGGAGTGCTTGTCCGAGGTGGGCAGCGGAAGCGAGGAGAAGTCCATGCGGATGCCGGAGCGGATCATCGCGTCGGTCCAGCGGCTGATCTCGCGGAGGTTCATCCCGTTCAGGAGGATCGCCATGGCGAGCGCCGACATCTGCTCGTCCGCGACCTCGCCGCGCGTGTAGGCGTCGACGACCCAGTCGATCTGGGCGTCGGTCAGCTCGGCACGGTCCCGCTTGGCGCGGATGACGGAAATGGCGTCCATGGAATCTTCCTGGGGGTGTCGGCGAACAGGGGAACGAACGGAGAGGGCTGAACTCTACGCGCGTTGCTACCGGAGCGGAACGCCGCTCACAGCCGCTCGGGGCCGAAGGCGTCGGGCAGGAGCTCGGCCAGGGGGCGGATCCCCGACACCGATTCGACCAGCAGCTCCGCACCGCCGTGCTCCCACAGCAGTTGGCGGCAGCGCCCGCAGGGCATCAGCGGGGAGCCGTCGCGGTCGCAGCAGGTGAAGGCGACCAGCCGGCCGCCGCCGCCGAGCTGCAGCGCGGACACCAGCCCGCACTCCGCGCACAGCGCGAGCCCGTAGGAGGCGTTCTCCACATTGCAGCCGCTGACCACGCGCCCGTCGTCCACCAGCGCCGCCGCACCCACCGGATAGCGGGAGTAGGGGGCGTAGGCGCGGGACATGGCCTGCTTCGCGGCGGCGCGAAGGGCCTCCCAGTCGATTCCGGGCTGGTCGGCTGACGGTGACGACACTGGGGCTCCTCTCGGTCCACGCGCACCACTCCGGCACGGCCTGGGCCGACAGTAACGCGCGTAGAACACGAGAGGGTAACGAACCGCGGACGTCAGGTGTCAGGCGTCCGACCTCAGGCGTCGAGCGCCAGGGCCGAGAACAGCCGCACGCCGACGCCGATCGCGTCCTCGTCCACGTCGAAGGTGCCCTGGTGCAGGTCGCGTGAGACGGTGTCGCCCGGGGTGCGGACGCCGAGGCGGGCGAGCGCGCCCGGAACATGCTCCAGATACCAGGAGAAGTCCTCCCCGCCGAGGCTCTGCTCGGTGCCGTCGACCCGGTCGGGGCCGACGCCCCGCTCCATCGCGTCGGTGAGCATCGCCACCGAGCCTGCCTCGTTGACCACCGGCGGCACGCCCCGGTGGTAGTCCAGCACCCACTTCGCCCGGTAGGTCTCCGCGATCTGGCCGATCAGCTCCTCCAGCGCGCCCGGGGCCTCGCGCCAGCCGGCCAGCTCCAGGCAGCGGACCGTGCCCTCCAGCTCCGCGTGGAGCGGGATGACATTGGCGGCCGAGCCGGCCTCGATCCGGCCCCAGACCAGGCTGACGCCCCAGCGCGGGTCCATCCGGCGGCCCAGGGCGCTCGGCAGCTCGGAGGCCGTCTTGGCCACGGCTGTCACCAGGTCGGTGGTCAGGTGCGGGCGGGCCGTGTGGCCGCCGGGACCGTCCAGGGAGACCACCAGTCGGTCGCAGGCGGAGGTGATCGCCCCGACCTTCAGGCCGATCCGCCCGACGTCGACCTTGGGATCGCAGTGGACGGCGAAGATCCGGTCGACGCCCTTGAGCGCCCCTCCCTCGATCATGTCCAGCGCCCCGCCCGGCATGACCTCCTCCGCCGGCTGGAACAGCAGCCGCACCGGGCGCTTCAGCCGCCCCTCCCTGGCCGCCTCCGCGAGCACCAGGCCGAGGCCCAGCACAACGGCGATGTGCACATCGTGGCCGCAGGCGTGCGTGCGGCCGGGGACGGTCGAGCGGTAGGGGACGCCCCCCGGCTTGGCGTCGTCGATCGGCAGCGCGTCGATGTCCGCACGAAAGGCCATCAGAGGGGCGCCGACCGGGGTGCCGTTCGGAACGATGTCGCAGGTCAGGCCCGTCCCGCCGGGCATCACTCGCGGCCGCAGGCCGGCCAGTTCGAGTCGCGCCCGCACCAGTCCAGTGGTTCGGAACTCCTGTCGCCCGAGCTCCGGGTGCATGTGCAGGTCGCGGCGGATGTCGATCAACTCGGGTACGAGCGCGAGCACTCGGGCAGCGAGATCGAAGGGGGCATCCGGCACGGGCGCGTCGTCAACTGTGTGGCTCACCCCCACAAGGCTACGGCTGTGGGGCAGCTGCGGCAGGGGATCACCGGAAAAACAACCGCCGGGAGGGAAGGAAGTCCCCCGCTCGGCGCATAGGCCGCTTGCTGCTGGGTATGACATCTCGTTACCGCCCTCCCTGGCCGACCCCCGTTGATCCCCTCAACGAGTGCCGTCCCGGTAGGGCACGGACCGGGGAGTGTGATCCACCCCACTCCGAGAAGTCAGGACTTGGGGAAGGCCAGCCGCAGCACCGAGAGCACCGACGAGGTGAAGCCCATGCGCCCGTCGAGGGCGACGTCCTGCGGCCCGGCGTGCACGCTCAGCTGCACCCCGCCGCAGCCGCCCTCGTCCGCGGACACCGAGGCGAGCGGGGTGCTGTCGCCCGTGCCGTAGAAATCCAGCAGCAGGGACGCCCCGTCGTCCATCGGGCATCCGTAGACCGCGCCGGGGACCGGCACAGGCAGCCCGTTGACCAGCGCCGCGGCCGCGCCGATGAGCCGCGGGTCGGTGACCGTCGCCAGGGTCACCGGCTTCGGGCGCTCGCCGTGGGTGCTCCCCGGCCGGGCCACGACGACCAGCCTGGTCGCCCCCCCTGGCACCACGGCCCCGGCCGGACGCGGCGGCAGCCACCGGGCGAAGGCGTCCACCCTGAGCAGGGCATGCCCGTCCACCGGGTCGACCATGATCCCGAGGGTGCGCTCGGCCAGCTCCCGGGTCACCGGCCGGTCGTAGGAGAGATCGGTGGAGTACGTGTCGGGTTCCCTGGTGGTGCCGAACGCCCCGGGGGACGTCCCCTGCGGCCGGTGCGCCGAGAACCACGCCACCGCCTGCGCCGCCGTCCCCGGGTAGGACCACCACTGGGTCAGCAGCACCAGTGTGGGATTGCCCCCCGCGTCGTCCGGGAACGGCACGCTGAGGGCGGACGGAACCGGGCTGGGCGCGTTCGCCAGGATCTTCGCCCCGGGCGGGGGGCCGAAGGAGGCGAGCAGGGATATCGCGTCCGCACGGGCGGCGGCGGCCGGTGACGACGCCGACGCCGACGGCGCGGACGTTCCGGGGGTGGTCACCTGCGTGGCGCAGCCGGCCAGCAGGGTGCAGGCGATCAGGGTCAGGGGGGTCCGGATTCGCTTCATGGCACTCTGACGCGGCGTCACCTGATCCGGTTCCCCGCGGTCGGACCCGCCTGCCTACGATGATCCGGACGACGACACCAAGGAGCGGAACGATGGCAGAGCAGTCCCCGGAGAGCCGGAGCACCGGCAAGGTCGCGGTCGTGACCGGCGCCAGCAGCGGCATCGGCGCGGCCACCGCGCGAAGGCTCGCCGACGAGGGCTTCCGGGTGGTGCTGGTCGCCCGCCGCAGCGAGCGGATCGACGCGCTGGCCGAGGAGATCGGCGAGGCCGCCGTCAGCCGCACCCTGGACGTCACCGACCGTGCCGCCGTGGACGCCTTCGCCGCCTCCCTGGACCGGGTGGACCTGCTGGTCAACAACGCGGGCGGGGCGTTCGGCGCGCACAGCGTCGAGCAGGGCGACCCCGCCGACTGGCGCCGGATGTACGAGGTCAACGTCATGGGAGTGCTCCATATGACCCAGGCGCTGCTGCCCGCGCTGCGGGCGAGCGGCGAGGGCACCGTGCTGGTCATGTCCTCCACCGCCGCCCTGGCCCCCTACGAGGGGGGCGGCGGCTATGTCGCGGCGAAGGCCGGCGCCCACGCCATCGCCGGGACGCTGCGGCTGGAGCTGGTCGCCGAGCCGATCCGGGTCATCGAGATCGCCCCCGGCATGGTGCGCACCGAGGAGTTCGCGCTCAACCGCCTCGGCGGCGACGCCACGGCGGCCTCCGCCGTGTACGCGGGCGTCGCCGAACCGCTGACGGCGGAGGACGTCGCCGACACCGTCGCCTGGACCGTGACCCGCCCGGCCCATGTCAACATCGACCTGCTGGTGGTCCGCCCGCGCGCCCAGGCCGCCGCCCACAAGGTCCACCGCGAGGGCTGAGCCCGCACCGTCCGTTCACCTTTCGGCAGCCGTCTCATCATTCGGCCGCAAGAGTCTCGACTTGATAGCCAATTCGAGTGAATCCTTGTCCTGGGCACCGAACCTGCGCACGGGCTCGGACCGCCTCCGGGCCACCCGTATCCCCTCCGCCGCACCCGTCGCACGCCGGGCGGGGCGCTGCGGCGGAGCACCTGCGAATTGGACTAACGTCGCCGCGCCGCCCCGAACCGCAGACCGTCGACTGAGGAGGACACGCTGGCCAGTCACATTCCGGCACAGCCGGAAGCCGCGCCCACCGGGTTGCACCGACTGAACACGGCGACCCCCGGCGCCGCGGAGGAGGCCCTGCTGGCGTGCTGCGGCAGCCGCCGCTGGGCGCTGCGGCTGACCGCCCACCGCCCCTACCCGGATCTGCCCTCGCTGCTGGCGGCCGCCAGCGAGGCCTCCTACGACATGTCCTTCGCCGACCTCACCGAGGCACTGGCGGACGAGAGCTGCATGCCGCAGCCGCTGCTCGGGGTGCGGGCCCCCGGCAGCGCGGCCGCGCACACCGCGCTGCGCGCGGCCCACGCCGCCTACGAGGCGCGCTTCGGCCATGTGTTCGTCGTCGCGCTGGACGACTGCCCGACCGAGGAGATGCTCGACCGCGTCCTGGTCAGCCTGCGCACCCGGCTCGGCGGGGACCCCGACGACGAGCGCAGCACCGCCGCCGAGGAACTGCGCCGGATCGCGTTGAGCCGTCTGGAGCACCTGGTCGCGTCTCACGCCTCGGCGACAACCTGAGACGACGCAGGTGATCTCCAACACACCCGCCGGCGGGCCCGAACAGCCGGTTCCGGTGGGAATCCCGGAAGAATCCCAGGAAGGAGGCATCGCGAAGGGCCCAGGTCAGGGCTGGGGATTGACACACAGACAGCCCCGGATTAGGCCGCACGAGCCTGTTTGATCATCCTGTAGACCCCCGACGAGCTGGCAACCTCCCGGCGTGGCTACGATGGCCACGGCCGGTGGACCGTACCCGGCCGGGCCGACCGACGCTGATGCCGGACGAGCCCCCGCCCCGCTTCCGGAGGGTTGTTCCGTGCCGGCTGGAACGCTGTACCGCGGCCGGGAAGGCATGTGGTCGTGGGTGGCTCATCGAGTCACCGGTGTCCTCATCTTCTTCTTCCTGTTCGCCCACGTCCTCGACACGTCTCTTGTACGCGTCTCCCCCAACGCCTACAACAGCGTCATCGCGACGTACAAGACCTGGCCCGTCAACCTGATGGAGTACGGCCTCACAGCCGCCATCGTGTTCCACGCGTTCAACGGCCTGCGCATCATCGCCGTGGACTTCTGGGCCAAGGGCCCGAAGTACCAGCGGCAGATGCTGTGGACCGTCGTGACCCTGTGGGTGATCACCATGGCGGGTACCTTCTACCCGATCCTGCGTGAGACCCTCCGCACTTGGTTCGGGTGAGGCGAGAAATGGCTATCGAGACCAACATCGAGCTCACCGACGGCGGCGACCCCTCCGCCTTCCTGATCGAGCCCCCCCGCGCCCGCACCAAGCGGACCGGGCGCAAGTCGCGCACCAACTTCGAGATGCTGGCGTGGCTGTTCATGCGCCTGTCCGGCGTCGTGCTGGTGTTCCTCGTGCTCGGCCACCTGGTCATCCAGCTGCTGCTCGACGGCGGTGTCTCCAAGATCAGCTTCGCCTTTGTCGCCGGTCGCTGGGCCTCGCCGTTCTGGCAGGTCTGGGACCTGCTGATGCTGTGGCTGGCGATGCTCCACGGCGCCAACGGCATGCGCACGGTCATCAACGACTACGCCGAGCGCGACACCACCCGGTTCTGGTTGAAGGTCCTCCTGGTGACCGCCACGGTCTTCACCGTGCTGCTGGGCTCCCTGGTCATCTTCACCTTCGACCCGACAATCAGCTGAGCGCGGACGGACGAG
>Ga0302314_10009131_pt1 | contig 17580 bp, 12 predicted proteins | sample III_Palsa_N2_3_FD_200533 | JGI IMG/M metagenome (GOLD analysis project Ga0302314, IMG submission 200533) | Peat permafrost microbial communities from Stordalen Mire near Abisko, Sweden - III_Palsa_N2_3 | ecosystem: Environmental > Terrestrial > Soil > Palsa > Peat permafrost | place: Sweden...
TTCTCCCTCGGTCACCTCGAGCGCACCCGCCACGACCTTGGGGGTCGGGCTTTCCCTGATCTCGGTGCCGATCGTTCCACAGGTCCAGCCCTGGGTGGCGGCGAGCGATTCCAGGCTCTCCAAGCGGTTCAATCCGGTGATCACACGCGACGCGCGGACCGTCGTGCCGCGGCCGTGTACGCGCTCCACCACCCCACTTAGCTCGAGCTCGCGCAGGCCCTCGCGGACCGTGCTGCGGGAGACGCCGAGTATCACCGCGAGCTCGGCCTCCGGGGGCAGCCGGTCGCCCTCGCCCAGCTCGCCGTCGGCGATGAACTGCCGCAGCTGCTCCGAGGCCCGCACGTACAGCGGGCGCGCGTCTTGGCGCAGCAGGGTCATACAGCAATCTCCTCTCCGGTGAGCATCCGCCTCGGGTTGGCGGTGCGAATCTGGTCGATGTCGTCCTGCGAGACGCCCACGTCCAGGAGGCGTTCGACGATATCGGTGTCGATGTGGGCATACCCGCCGCCGCCATGGCGACGGAGCATCGTCTGCATGCACACGTCCTGGCTGATCAGCACTCGATCCAGGTACCCCGCGTCGAGCACGCGCAGGAGAATCTCGATCCGGTCGGGATCATAGGAACGCCGGACCGGGCCGCTGGGGTGACGCCAATTGGCTGCCCAATGCTCCATCCCGAACGTGTCGAGCTCGATCCATGCCCCTCGTTCTCCGACCTGGAGCGCGAACTCGGGCTCGGGGCGCTCGTCGCAGTGGCACATCACGATGCGCGCCGGGTCGACGCCCTCGGCGATCACGAGGTCGAGGGCGTCGAGCGCGGCGTAGAGCTCCGGGAACACGGTCCGGTGGATGCTCAGGGCCAGCCCGGTCTGCCGCTGTGCCATCGCCGCGGCACGGAGCACCTTGCGCTCCCCGTCGGTCAGCGGATTGCCGGAGCCGATCTCGCCGATGATCCCGGGGCGGATGTCCGTCAGTCCTACCCCGTTCTCGAGCTCGGCCAGGATCACGTCGCGGATCTGCTCGGCGCTGCACACCTCGACGTAGCCGGCGTGGGAGCGGGCCACGTACTCGCCACAACCCATTACCACGTGCACGCCCGCGAGCCGGGAGATAGCCGCCAGCGCCGTCGGATCGCGTCCGAGTCCGGCGGGGGTGAGGTCGACCACCGTGCCCCCGCCGGCCTCGACGAAGGGCTCGAGCTCCTCGACGGCGGCGAGCGGGTCGTGGAGCCCGAGCACGGCACGGTAGTGGGCGGGCCGGATCTGCGAGCGGGCGTAGAGCTCTGGGCTCAGCCGCCTCAGCGCGTCGCGGAGCGCGTCGTCGTCGGCCGGCATCTCCCATTGACCGCCGAGATCGGCGATCAGGTGCTCGTGGGGCAGGACGACGCCGAGCTCGTCGGCGTCGATCTCCCCGAGCACGGTGATCACGCCCCTCACGCCGACCCGACCGCGCCGAGGACGGGATCGACGTAGCTGAGCGAGGCGTACTCCACGAGCCCCTGGTCGGTCAGCGACCACTCCGGGAGCGTGGTGATCTGGGTGAAGAGGAAGCGCGCGAAGGGCCGCTCGGGGAGCTCGCCGAGGGTGTGCGCCGCCGCCTCGAGCGTCGCCTCGGCCGCGACCATCTCGGCGGCGCTGATATCGCTGAGCATCCCCGCCACCGGCAAGGCCAGCTCGGCCAGCACCTCTGTCCCCTTGGTCACCACCTGCCCGCCTCCGAGCGCGGCGAGCCGGTTGATGGCCGTGGCCATGCTCTCGAGGTCAGCGGCGACGCAGAGGACGTTCTGATCGTCAGGGCAGTTGGACGTGGCCAGGGCCCCGGCGCGCAGCCCCATCCCGACCATGAACGCAGTGCTGCCCCCCCCGCTGCCGGTGTAGCGCTCGCGCACGCCGATGTAGGCAACGTCCTGCTCGGGGTCGGCGAGCACGCGGCCGTCCCTCACCTCGAGCTCCACGTCGACGCGGTAACGGACGGTGCCGTCGTCGGAGGCCATCGCCAGCACGCTCACCGGGCCGTCGGGCAGCTCGGTGTGGACGGCGAGATCGTCGACGCCGAGGGGTGGGAGCCGGAAGGTCTCGTAGAGCGCGGGGGCGATCTCCGGCCGGGGTCGGTCGTCCACCCTCGCGCCATCGGCCGCCACCTTGACGCCACCCGCCCACGTCTCCGCGACGACAAACTCGGTCAGGTCCTCGATGAGCAGGAAGTCGGCGTAGAGCCCTGGACCCACGGCGCCGATCTCCTGATCGAGGCGGAGTCCTTCGGCGGCGTTGAGCGTTGCCATCTGGATTGCGGTCACCGGAACCACCCCGTAACCGATCGCCCGGCGGACGATGTGATCCATGTGTCCCTGCTCGACCAGCGTGCGTGCGTCGACGTCATCGGTGCAGAACGCGATCCTCCGCGTCGGCAGCCCCAGCTCGGTCACGACCTTGATGCACTCCTCGAGGTTCGACCCGGCCGGACACTCGCGAATCATGCAGTAGAAGCCTGCGCGGAGCTTCTCGGCCATCTCCTCGGGACCGGTCATCTCGTGGTCATCGCGGCAGCCCGCGCACATGAAGGCGTTGACGTCGGATCCCCGCAGCGCCGGTGCGTCCCCGTGGACCAGGAGCCGGCGCTCGGCGCACGCCCGCATGGCCGCGAACAGCGGCTCCTCGCCGCGGCGCAGGAAGTCCATCGACACCTCGGCGATGCCCCGCGCCTCCGGCCATGCGAACGCCCGCAGCTGGTCCTCGAGCCCGACCGAGCCGCCGATGGTCGAGGGCGGGATGGTGTGGGGCACCTTGCAGGGCAACGGGTTGAGGACGCGCAGGGGAACCTCGGCGGCCTGGTCGAGCAGCATCCGCACGCCGTCCAGCCCGAGCACGCAGGCCATGTGATCGAGCGCCGTGTACACCGCGGTGGTTCCGTGGGGGAGAACGGCGTCGGCGTACGAGGCGACGGTCAGCTTGCCCACCTCGATGTGGACGTGGGTGTCGATCAGTCCGGGGACCACGTACGCCCCGCCCACGTCCACGACCTCGGTCTCGGAGCCGGCCAGGTGCGCGACGTCTCCGACCGCGGCGAACTTGTCTGCGACGATGGCGATGTCGGCGGGGAGGATCTCGCCGGTGTAGACGTTGACGACCCGGCCGCCAGTGATCAAGGTGTCGGCGGGGAGATGGCCGAGCGACACGTCGAAGGCGCGGCGGTCAAGCATCGAGGCGCGCCCGCTCTCTTGCGCTCCTGATCGCCCGGCCGACCGATTCGCGCAGCGCTCGCCGGGTCAGCTCGTCACCGGTCGAGTCCAGGCGATCGACCCCGTCGATGTCGATCTCGATGTCGTCGTCGGCGCCCCAGGCGGGCAGCTCGGCCACGCGGGGCGGCGATGTCGCGGTGGCGATGCCCACCCGCAGGGTGGCCGTCCCTTCGGAGTCGGCGATCAGCAGCGCTGCGGCGGCGGCGAGGGCGCGGTCGTTGAAGCGCCGCGAGACCTCGTGAAAACCCCAGCCGCCGGACGCCGGGGCGGGAATGATCACGGCCGTGATCAGCTCGCCGGGGGCGGCGGGGCGCGAGCCCGCGGCGACGCGGACGGTCCCGTTCGGTCCGGCGATCTCCACCTCGGCACCGAGGACCGCCAGGGCCAGCGGCACCTCGGCGGGCGGGTCGGCGAAGGCGAGCGCGCCGCCGACAGTCGAGCGAGCGCGGATCGGACGATGGCCGACGTGGCGGGCGCACTCGGAGAGGAGGGGCCAGCGCCGGGCGACGCGGGGGTCGTCCTCGAGCGTGGCCACGGTGACCATCGCTCCCAAGCCCAGCGACTGCTCCTGCTCGCAAACCGAGCGCAGCTCGGCCACCCCGCCGAGGTCGATGAGCCGATCGACCGCGAGCTCGCGCCGGGTGAGCTGGGGGACGAGGCTCTGGCCTCCGGCGAGCACGCGCGCCGCCGGCCCGCCCTGCGCCAGCGCGAGCATGACCTCGGTGACGGTGCCGGGTCGCTCGAGCGTGAACGGCGCCGGTCGCATTACGCCGGGACCTCAGCGGCGAGGGCGATCACGCGCTCCGGGCTCAGCGGCAGCTGGGTGAAGGGACCTGCCGGGCGGGCGAGCGCGTCGTCGACGGCCTGGGCGATCGCGGCCGGTGGACCGAACACACCTGCCTCCCCGATCCCCTTGGCCCCGCTCGGGAGGCCCGGACTGGGGGTCTCCCGGACCCGAAGCTCGATCGGCGGCATCGTCGTCGCGATGGGCAGGAGGTAGTCACCAAACCCTGTGCTCTGCGGCGTCCCGTCGACTCCGTAGCGGAGCTCTTCGAGGAGCGCGGACCCGACGCCCTGGACGATCCCGCCGCGTAGCTGTCCTTCGACGGTCGCCGGGCGCAGCCGTGGCCCGCAGTCGTCCATGGCCAGATACCGCCTGACGGTGACCGCGCCGATGGCCGGATCGACCTCGACGACGGCACCGTGAACCCCATAGGTCATAGCCATTGCCGGGGGGTCGACGGTGGCGACGCAGTCGAGTCCGGGCTCGAGCCCGTCGGGGACCTCGAGCCCGGCGAGGATCTCGCGCGCGAGCTCGGCGACCGATCGCGTCCCGGCGACACCGCGCGCCACCCCGTCGGCGAGCCTCACCTCGCCCGGCTGGCAGTCGAGCCGCCACCCGGCCTGGCGGCGGAGCTTGTCGGCGAGGGGCGCACACGCGGCGCGCACCGCCTCGGCGACCACAGCGGCGGTGCGGCTGCCCACCGCCGAGACCGGTGAGTAGGGCGTCAGGTCGGTGTCTCCGGAGACCACTCGTATCTGATCGTCTCGCAGTCCGAGCGTCTGCGCTGCTGCGTCCGCCAGCAGCGTTGCGTGACCCTGGCCCTGGGCGCTCGTGCCCACGTGGACGATCGTGGTGCCGTCGTGCTGCATGCGCACGTGCGCGGTCTCGTAGCTGCCGTGATCGAGCCCGGATCCCACCGCGCCCTTGGACGGACCCAGGCCGGAGATCATCACGTACGGCGCCACCCCGGAGCCGATCCGTCCGCCCTCGGCGGGCTCGGTCTGATCGGCGGCCGCGCCCACGGCCGCCACCATCTCCTCGTAGGCCCCGAGGTAGTCGCCGGTGTCGAGCTCGACGCCCGAGGGCATGGCGCGTGGGAGGTCGGCGGCGCTCAGGAGGTTGCGTAGGCGGATCTCCTCGGGCGAGATCCCCAGGGTGCCCGCGAGCGCGTCCAGCGCACGCTCCATAGCCAGCTGCGCCTGGGGGGCGCCGTAGCCGCGGTAGCCCCCGATCGGCGTCTTGTTGGTGGCCACTCCGCGGACGAGGATCCTGCAGGCATCGATCCGGTAAGGACCCGTGAGGATGGCGGCGCCGAAGCGTGCCGGTCCCAGTCCATGCGAGGAGGGGTGACCGCCGACGTCCCACAGCCAGGTTCCGGCTACGGCGCTGACGTGGCCGTCGGCGTCGGCCGCGAGCTCCAGGTCGATGATGGATTCGCGCGCGTGGCAGCCGCCGATCAGGTTCTCGCGCCGATCCTCGGCCCACCGTACCGCGCGCCCGGCGCTTGCCGCGAGCAGACAGACGATGGCCTCCTCGGGGTAGATGTACTCCTTGAGTCCGAAGCTGCCGCCGACCGCGGGACAGATCACGCGCAGGCGGTCTTCGGGCCAGCCACACGCCGCGGCGACCGCCCCGCGCGCGTGATGGGCGGCCTGCGTCGAGAGCCACGCGGTGACGCGACCGGTCTCCGGGTCCGGCTCCGCTACGGCGGCACGGCCCTCCATCGGCGCGGCGGCCTGACGCTGGAAGCGCAGCCGGCTGCTCACTCGCACCTCGCAGCGGGCAAGCTCGGCGTCCACGTCGCCGCCACCGACCTCGATCTCGGCCACCACGTTGCTTCCCCAGTCAGGGTGGAGTACCGGCGCGCCGGGTGCCAGCGCCGCCTCGGCGTCGAGCACCGCGGGCCTTGGAACAATCTCGGCCTTCACCAGCGCGGCAGCGTCCTCGGCGGTGTAGAGGTCCTCGGCGAGCACCGCGGCCAGGGGCTGGCCGGCGTAGTGGACCGCCGCTTGCGCCAGCGGCGCGATCGCCGTCATCCGCTGCCCCTCGGTGAGCCAGCTGCACGGCACGGGGCGCGCGCCGAGCTCGCGCAGCTCGTCCGGGCCGTACACGCCGACCACGCCGGGGAGCGCTCGGGCCGCGCCGAGCTCGAGGGCTCGGATCTCGCCGTGGGCGACGCGGCTGCGCACGAACACGAGGTGCAGCGTCCCCGTCGGCCTGAGGTCGCTGGTGAAGCGGGTGCGGCCAGTGAGCAGGCCAGGATCCTCACGCCGTATCTGATCACGTCCGCCTGTCAGCGGATCCGCATCCTCGCGGCAGATCTCAGGAGTTCCCGCCCGTGCGCGCCGAACGGCACGCACGATCCCCTCATAGCCCGTGCACCGGCAGAGGTTGGCCGAGGCCGCTCGGCGCACGTCAGCCTCGCTCAGTGGTTCCGGCACCCCGAGCAAGGGCTCCAGCAGCATCAGGAAGCCGGGCGTGCAGAACCCGCATTGGAGCGCGCTCTCGGCGGCGAAGGCGCGCTGCAGGGGGTGGAGCTCGCCGTCGGATTGGGCGAGGCCCTCGACGGTGCGGATCTCACGTCCGTGGGCTTGGGCCGCGAACATCAGGCAGCTCCGGACCGGCACGCCGTCGAGCTGGACAGTGCAGCTCCCGCACGGCCCTTGCGCGCACCCCACGCGCACGCCGGTGATTCCGAACTCGTCGCGGAGGACGTCGCAGAGCAGCCGTCTGGGCTCGACGGTGGCTGAACGCATCCGGCCGTTTACCGTCATCGTCACCTCGACCTCCACGGCTTGGCTCACGCGGGCCCCGTGCCGAAGCGGCGGTTGGCGATGTTCTCGGCGACGCCGATGAGCAGGTAGGCGACCACGGCGAAAGCGGTGGCCACCGCCGCCTCCGCCCAAACGATTCCGAACTCGACGAGGAAGCGGGCGTTCTGCATGTCACCGCCGAGGCCGGTGCCGGTCGCGAGCCACTCGGCGATCATCACGCCCAACAAGGCGAGCGGGGCGACGAGCCGCGCGGCGGCGAGGAACGCGGGCACGGCGTAGGGGATCCGTACCCGCCACATCGTCGTCCACCGCGACGCCCCGTAGACGTCGAGCACGTCGACCGACGCCGAAGGAACCCGGCGCAGGCCCTCGACCACGGTGACCAGGCTGGGAAAGAAGGTCACGATCGTGGCGATGATGATCGTCACCGCCACGCCTCGACCGAAGATGGTGATGAGGACCGGAGCGCTGGCGGCGAGCGGCACCGATTGGAGCACGAGCGCGAGTGGGAGCGTTGCCCGTTCCATGCTCGGCAGGAGCACGAACACGATCGCGCCGGCCGAGGCGGCGAGCAGACCGCCCGCCAGCCCCGCGATCGTGACGGGGACGGTCTGTCCGAACGCGTGCCAGATTCGGCCGGCGCTCGGGCCCGTGATGATCGACCACACATCGCTGGGTGTCTTGGCGAACAGCGGGTTCAGGCCGAGGCCGTCGACGAACAGATACCAGGCGCCGATGACCACGGCTACGCCCACCACCGTCTGCGCGGTGAGAGCGAGGGCGCGGCGTCCCCGATTCCCGCTTACGGCCCGGGTCACGGGCCCGAGCCCGATGACCGGCGAGGCGTTGGACGCGGCGATCCGCCGACCGATGAACATGAAGATGAAGAACGCGGCGCTGGCGAGCAGCGTTGCCACCAGGCCCGCGCCCCACGTCCGCGCGGCGTTGAATTGGGCCAGTGAGTTGAGCATGAAGACGCCGAGGCCCTTGGTTCCGCCGACGAACTCGGCCAGGATGGCCCCGAGGAGCGCCGCCGGCGCCGAGATCTGCAGCCCGAGGATCAGCGACGGCAGCGCCGCGCGGGCCCGCGCGCGGCGCATGACCGTTAGCCGGTTGCCACCGAATACCTCGATCACGTCGATCATCGCCCGGTCCACCGATCTGAGCCCGAGCAGTGTGTTGATGAGCGTCGGGAAGAACACCATCATCGCCGCCAGCGTGACCTTCGCTGTGTCCGCGCTGAACGCGGCTGCGAGCACCGGCAGTGCGGCGATCGCAGGCATCGAATAGAGCGCGATCATCAGCCCCATCAGTGCTCGCTCGGCCGGAGCGAAGAGCACGAACAGATAGGACAGGGAAATCGCGACCAAGTTTCCGATCAGGAATCCGAGCACCGCCTCCCTGCCGGTGGCCTCGAGGTTGGCTGGGTAAAGCGAGCGGTCGTGCCACAGCTGGCTGAGAACCGCGTGTAGCGGGGGAACGGTCTGCTGGCCAAGGAGGTTCGTGTCGCCGACCAGCTCCCAGACAACCAGCGTGCCGAGCAGGATGGCCACCACGGGCCAGTGCTCCCAGCGCGGCAGGCGCACGCGCTTCGGGGCGATGGTGACAGCAGTCATGCGCGCGCCCTCACTCCGCGTGGTAGAGCTGCTCGACGACCTCGTCCACGGTCCGGCGGAACTGATCGGTGCGCATCGTCTCCTCATTACGCGGCCGCGCGATCGGAACGTCCATCACGGCACGGATCTTGCCCGGCCGCGGGGTCATCACCACCAGCGTGTCGGCCAGGAACACCGCCTCCTCGACGCTGTGAGTCACGAGCACTGTGGTGGTCGCCCGCTCGGTCCAGATCCGCTGGAGCTCGACGTTCAACCGGTAGCGGGTCATCTGGTCGAGCGCGCCGAACGGCTCGTCGAGCAGCAGCACCCGTGGGTGGGCGACCAGGGCGCGGGCGATCGATACGCGCTGGCGCATGCCGCCCGAGAGCTGGCCGGGCCGTGCCTTCTCGAATCCCTTCAGGCCGACGAGCTCGATCAGCGTCTCGATCTCCCGGTCGACGTCGACGCCCGGACGCGGCGCGACGATCTGCAGCGGCAGCCGGATGTTGTCGGTCACCGAGCGCCATGGCAGGAGGGCCGAGTCCTGGAAGGCCACACCCAGCGCGCCGACCTTGCGCGCACGCTCGGCCGGGCCGCCGTCAATTGTCAGCGCTCCCTCGGTCGGCTGCTCGAGTCCGGCGATCAGGCGGAGCAAGGTCGATTTGCCGCACCCCGATGGGCCTACAAGCGCTACGAACCCCCCGCTCGGGATCTCGAGGCTGACGTCGTCGAGCGCGGTCACCCCGTCGGCACCGAGGCCGAAGCGCTTGGTCACGCCCACGACCGAGATGGGCGCGCCCGGCGAGGAGCCGGACGCGCTGTGGCTCTCCGCGGTGGTGCTCACACCGGTCGTCTCGAGCGCCGGTGCGCTCTGTGCCGGGGTTGCGGCAAACGACAGTCTCACAGCGCCGGGTGCGGCCCGTCGGCGTAGGCCTCCTCGAGCACGGAGGTATCGAACAGGTCCGGCGGGGCTTTGATCTTGAGCAGATCGATGGTCTTCAGGTTGCCGTCGATCCCAGCCTGGTCCATCCAGTAGAGGCCCTTGGCCTTGGTCACCGCCGAGGTCATCAGCGGGATCTCGGATTGCAGCTGGAAGAGCTGGCTGTTATAGGAATCGCCGAGTGACTTGCCGAAGTCCTGGGTGACCAGGTCGACGTACTGCTTGCGGTTCGCGGTGTCGGTTATCACCTGGTTCCAGGCCGCCGAGCTCGCCTTGATGAACTTGACCAGATCGGCACGGCGGTTCTTGAGCGTGTCCGCGGTGACCACCATCGCGTCGTTGTAGAGCTCGACGCCGTAGTCCGCAAGGAGGAACGTGTTCGTCTTGATCCCCTTCGAGAGGAGGAGGAAGGGATCGGTGGTGACGAAGGCGATCGCCGCATCGAGATCGCCGTTGGCGACCGGAGTCGGGTCGTAGGAGTAGGGCAGGATCTTCACCTCGCTGGGGTTGATCCCGTTGACCTTGAACAGCGCCGCGATCGTCAGCTGGTTGACCGACGGAACCCCGACCTTCTTGCCGATCAGGTCGTGCGGCCCGTGGATGTTGGATTTGGGCAGCGACATGATCCCGATCGGGTTCTTCTGAAACTGCGCTCCGATGATCTTGAACGGCGCTCCCTGCTTGGCCGCGATGCTCGCGGTCAAATCGGGCTCGGAGAGCGCCAGCTGCGCCTTGCCCTCGATCACTACTGATTCGGGCGAGATCGACGAACCGCCGGGGATGAACTGGTAATCCAGTCCGACCTTCTTGTAGTAGCCACCCTTGATGCCCTCGAAGTAGCCGGTGAACTCCGCGTCGGGGACCCACGAGGACTGCATAGCGAGCGGTCCGCCCGCCTTCGCCGCGGGACTCGAGGGCGAGCCCGCCTGGTTGCCGCATGCGGCAAGGGCGGTGGCGAGAAGACCGCTGCCGGCGAGCCCCGCCAACGCGCGCTGGGAGAACATCCGGCGGGTGATCTCAGAAGTCACGAACTCGGACTGCGTCAAGGCGGGATCCTTTCTTAGGCCTGGCCGCAGAACAGGCCAGTGGTCTGAGGACTGACCTATCCTCTCCCCTGCATCTGGGCTCGTCTTTGGCCCTTTGGACGATATTTCCGGCGAAGCGGCTCTCCACCTGGCCCGGATGGGCGCTGGATCAGCCGACCTCGACGGGCACGTAGGCGAAGCGCTCGACGTCGACCAGCCCGCCGTCGGTCAGCCGCAGCTCGGGGATCACCGACAGCGCGATGAACGAGAGCTGCATGAACGGCTCCTCGACCGTGGTGCCGAGGCGCTCCGCGGCGGCGGCGCCCAGCACGCGGAGCTGCTCGGCCACCCGCTCGGCGCTCTGGTCGCTCATCAAGCCGGCGAGCGGGAGCGGGACCTCGGCGAGGATCTCGCCGTCGAGCACCGCCACCTGGCCGCCGCCGAGCTCGGCCAGGCGCTCGAGGGCGAGCGTCATGTCCTCGCCGCAGGCGCCGACGATCACGCAATTGTGGGCGTCGTGCGCGACCGTCGAGGCGATCGCCCCGCGCTTCAGTCCGAAGCCGGTGACGAAGCCGCGGCCGATCCGGCCGGTGCCGTGATGGCGCTCGACCACCGCGGCATGATTGAGATCGGCATCGGGTCCGACCATCAGCTCCCGGTGCCGCGTCGTCAGGCTATGGCTCTCGACACCGATCGCGCGGACGCGCGTCCCTGGCGCCGCGTCCAGCACGAGCGCGGTCGGCGCCGGCAGGGCGCCGATATGGACCGTGCCGCGCATCAGCTCCGGCGGCGGCGATGACGGCACCGCGTCCGCGAGCACCTGACCGTCGCACGCGACCAGGCGGCCCGCCTGCCAGACCCGCTCGGGCTCCCACGAGGCCAGCTCGGCGAAGCAGAGGATGTCCGCCTGGTGCCCGGGGCCGAGGTTGCCGAGGTGGGTGAAGCCGTGGTAGCGCGCCGGGTTCGTGCTCGCGAGCAGGATCGCGTCGATCTCCGAGACGCCGGCCGAGACCGCCAGGCGGGCGCAGTCGTTGACGTGGCCGAGCCGGCGCAGCGTGTCCGGCTCTCGGTCGTCGGTGCAGAACGCCGCCAGGTCGGTGCCGTGGGCGACGATGCTGGGCGCCAGCTCGACGAGGTTCTGGCTCGCCGAGCCCTGCCTGAGGAAGATCCACATGCCCTTGCGGCGCTTCTCCTCGGCCTCCTCGAGACGCGTGGCCTCGTGGTCTGACTCGATTCCCGCCGCCAGGTAGGCATCGAGCGCGCGCCCCGACACCCCGGGGCTGTGACCGTCGACGCGGCGCGGCCCGGCGGCAGCGATCCGCGCGAGCATCTCGGGGTCGCCTGCGATTACGCCGGGGAAGTTCATGACCTCCCCGACGCCGACCAGGCCGTGGCGCTCGATCAGCTCGCGGATGTCCGAGGCGTCGAGGAGCGCGCCCGAGCGCTCGAACGAGGACGCGGGAACGCAGCTCGGCGCATACAGGGCGAAGGTGAACGGCAGCGGCGCGGCGGCCTCCATCAGCGCGAGGATGCCGGGCACCCCGAGCACGTTGGCGAGCTCATGCGGGTCAGCCGCGACCGCCGTCGTCCCATGGGGCAGGACGGTGCGGATGAACTCGTCGATCCACAGCTTGGTCGACTCGAGGTGCATGTGGGCGTCGACGAAGCCCGGCGTCAGCGCTGCGCCGCCGACGTCGATTACCTCGACCGCGTCGCGCTCGCCCCAGCCGGCGATCACCCCGTCGGCGAGGGCGAGCGCCGTGTCGACCCACTCGCGCGTGGCGGCACTGAACACCCGGCCGCCGGTGATCAAGGTGTCGGCGGGCTCGTCGCCGCGCGCCACGGCGAGCGCGCGTCGGCTTACCTGAGGTCTCGCCATCGAAAAACTGTGGCACAAACGCTGCGGGCGGGCGAGTCCTCCGCTCCGAGCGACCCAGGTATGGTTCGCGGCCCTGATGCCCGACGATCGAGTCGCCACGACGTCCGCTCACGCCGTGGCGCCGAGCGGCGTGGCGGCGCTGAGCGGCGCGGTGGCGCCGAGCGGCGTGGCGGCGCTGAACCGCCTCTCACCGGAGGCCGCGCACCAGGCGTTTCTCGGCTGCTGCGCCTCGGAGCGATGGGTCACCCAGATGGAACGCGGGCGCCCATACGCCTCCTCGGACGCCGTCTTCGGGCAGGCCGTGGAGGCGTTCGACACCTTGGTCCGCGAGGACTGGCTGCAGGCATTTGCCGCCCACGCGCGGATCGGCGCGCCGCGAGCCGGGGACGAGCGCGGAGCCAAGGAGCAGGCCGGGGTGTCCGCGGCCGACGCCGAGGAGCTGGCCGCACTGCGAGACGGCAATCAGCGCTACGAGGCCAAGTTCGGGCACGTCTTCCTGATCCGCGCGAGCGGGCTCGATGCACGAGAGATCCTCGCTTCGCTGCGGCAGCGGCTGGGTAACTCACCGGCATGCGAGCTCGAGATCGCGGCGGATCAGCAACGCGAGATCACCCGGTTGCGACTGGGCGGCCTGATCGCCTCCTGACCGAACTCGCCTCGTGACCGAAGTCACCACGCACGTACTCGATACCGCCGCCGGGCGACCCGCCGCCGGGGTGCCGGTCTCGCTCCACGAGCGCGAGCAGGACGGCAGCTGGAAGCAGCTCGGGAGTGTCGCCACGAACACCGACGGCCGCGCCCGCGCTCTCTCCGGCGAGGGAGGCGTGAGTGCCGGTTCGTACCGGCTCGTGTTCGATACTGCCGCCTACGGCGCGACGTTCTTCGCCGAGGTGATAGTCACCTTCCGGGTGGCCGACGAGGACCATCTGCACATCCCGCTGCTCCTCAGTCCCTACGGCTACTCGGTCTACCGCGGGTCCTAAGCATGCGCCCCTCCACCGCATCCGGCGATCTGCACGAGCGGATCGAGCAACTGGCCGAGATCAACTCCGGACGCGAGGGCGGCGGGATCACCCGGGAGGTGTACACGTCCGACTACGACCGCGCCAGTGACTATGTCACCGAGTTGATGCGCGACGCCGGACTCGAGGCGCGCCTTGACTCCGTAGGCAATCTCTTCGGTCGCTGGACCGGCACCGCGCCCGATCAGCCGCGGGTCCTCACCGGCTCGCACTTCGACACCACGCTCAACGCGGGGCGCTTCGACGGCGTGGTCGGCGTCCTCGGCGCGATCGAGGCGGTTCGCCAGCTCCAGCGCGCGGGGTTCGAGCCGCGGCGGACGATCGAGGTGATCGGCTTCGCCGGCGAGGAGCCCCGGTTCGGAGCCGGATGCATCGGCAGCCGGGCCATGGTCGGCTCGATCACCCGCGCCGACCTCGACCAGATGCACGACCGCGAGGGCATCAGCGTCGCCGAGGCGATGCGGAGGTGCGGACTCGACCCCGACCGGATCGAGGAGGCGCTGCTCGACGGTGACACCGTGCACGCGTTCGTCGAGCTGCACATCGAGCAGGGCGCGGTGCTCGAGTCGACCGGTGCGCAGATCGGCGTCGTCGAGCGGATCGCCGCCCCCCACGACCTCCGGGTGACCCTGCGGGGAGCGGCCATGCATGCCGGCGCCACGCCGATGCGGCTGCGCCGCGACGCGCTGGCGGGGGCCAGCGAAGTGGTGCTCGAGCTCGAGCACCTGGCCCTGGCCTCCCGCAGCGGCACGACGGTGGGCACCGTGGGCGTCCTGCGCGTCGCACCCTGCGCGGTCAACGTGATCCCGGGCGAGGTCGAAATGGATATCGACATCCGCGACAGCGACCTCCCCGCCCGCCAGGGGGTGGTCGACGCGCTGCGGGCCAAGCTCGAGGAGATGGCCTTCCGGCGCGGGCTCGAGCTCACGGTCTCGACGCTGACCCGGGACGACCCGGCGGCCTGCAGCCCGCTGGTCGTCGACGCCGTCCGCGACGCGTGCGAGGAGCTCGGCGTCCGGCACCTGGCGATGACCAGTGGCGCCTATCACGACGCGATGGTCCTCAGCGCCCGGGTCCCGATCGGGATGATCTTCGTGCCCAGCGTCGATGGGCTCAGTCACCATCCCGACGAGTACACCGACCGGCAGGACATCGATCGCGGCGTGCAGGTCCTGGCCGGCACGCTCGCGCGGCTGGCCGGCTGACCCTGTTGGCGCCGGGGCGTCCGCCTGAGGTGCGCCTGTGACCGAATGCGACCTGCTCGTGCGGGGTGCCCGTCCGCCGGCAAGCGAGGAGCCGGTCGATCTCGCCGTCCTCGACGGCAAGCTCATCGCCGTCGGTCCGTCGCTCGAGGTCTCCGCCCGCACGCAGATCGACGCCCGTGGGCTGCTCGTGCTCCCCGGCGGGGTCGATCCCCACGTGCACTTCAACGAGCCGGGAAGCCGGTCGCACTGGGAGGGCTTCTCCTGCGGCTCGAGCGCGCTGGCCGCCGGAGGTGTCACGACCACGCTCGAGATGCCCCTGAATGCGAGCCCGCCGACTACCACGCCCGAGGCCTTCGACGCCAAGCGCGCCGCCGCGCAGGGGGTGTGCCGCACCGATTTCGGGCTGTGGGGAGGGATCGTCCCCGGTAACCTCGCGCAGCTCGAGCCGCTGGCCGAGCGCGGTGCGGTGGGCTTCAAGGCGTTCATGTCAACGAGCGGCGTCGAGGACTTCCCTGCCTCCGACGAGCTGACGCTGTATGAGGCGATGTCGGTGAGTGCCGGGCTGGGGGCGCTGGTCGCGGTCCATGCCGAGAGCGACGAGATCACCCGCGAGCTGGCGGCACGCGCGCGGGCCGATGGGCGCGTCGCGGTGCGCGATTACCTGAGCTCCCGTCCCGCCGTCGCCGAGACGGAAGCGGTGGCGCGCGCGATCGAGCTCGCGGCGGTCACCGGTTGTGCCCTGCACGTGGTGCACGTGTCAACCGGCCGGGCGGTGGCCCTGGTCGCCGAGGCCCGCGCGCGTGAGATCGACGTCACCTGTGAAGTGACTCCCCACCACCTGGTGCTGACCGAGGAGGACGCCGAGCGCCTCGGCGCGGTGGCCAAGTGTGCGCCGCCGCTCCGTCCCGGTAGTGAGACCGTGGCCCTGTGGGAGGCGCTCGCACGTGGCGAGCTCTCGTTCGTGGCCTCCGATCACTCACCCTCGCCACCGGACCTGAAGCTCGGCACTGACGCGTTCGCGATCTGGGGCGGGATCGCCGGCGGTCAATCGACGCTCGAGCTGCTGCTCAGCGAGGGCTATCACCGCGAGCGACTGTCACTGACCCGGCTCGCGGAGTGCTTCTCCGGCGCCGCTGCCCGGCGCTTCCGGCTCGGGGGTAAGGGGACCCTCGCGATCGGGTCGGACGCGGATCTCGTCCTGGTCGAGCTCGGCGACGAGCGGGTGCTGCACGAATCCGAGCTGCGCTCCCGCCATCGTTTCAGCCCGTATGTGGGCAGGCGGCTGACCGCGCGGGTGGCGTGCACGATCCTGCGCGGAGAGCCGATCTACCGGGCGGGCGAGCCGGTGGGCCCGCCGCGAGGGGAGCTCGTCACACCATCGCCGCCTTGCGAGCGAGGCCGAAGTAGACCCGGGAGCGGCTCAGGGGTAGGGTGGTGAAGCGCACTCCGGTGGCGTCGCGGATCGCGTTCGCGAGCGCGGGGGCCACTGGATTGAACGGACTCTCACTCATCGGCTTGGCCCCCAGCGGACCGACCAGTCGGTCGCGCGTGTCGGCGAAGTGAACCTCGGTGATGGGAGCGTCGGCGAGCACCGGGACGTGGTAACCGCGCAGGGTCCGGGTCACCACCTGTCCCGAGGAGTCGATGTCCACGTGCTCGAACATCGCCGCGCCGAGCGCCTGCACCACGCCGCCCTCGATCTGGCCCCGACACTGCATCGGGTTGATCACCGTGCCGGCATCGGCCGCCTGGACGCTGAACAGGATCCGCACCTCTCCGGTCCGCGGCGACACGGCCACCCGGAAGCCGTGCACGTTGAAGGCCACGGAGCGCTCGAGGCCGTCGCAATCCCCCTCGGCGGTCAGCAGCTCGTCACCCGAGTCGCGCTTTCGCTGGAGCTCGCGCAGGCGCTCGGCGGCGCGCAGGACCGCCGCTCCGGCGACAACCGTGCCCGTTGAGCCGTAGGCGCCGGTGTCGTGGTCGACGACGTCGGTGTCGGACTGCACGATCCGGATCTCCCCGGGCGCGGCGGCGAGCGCGCCGGCCGCGAGCTGGCTCAGCACGGTGGTGGTGCCGTTGCCGAACTCGGGGGTCCCGACCGCCAGCGTGTAGCCGCCGCCGGGACGCTCGGCGATCCGCGCGTGGGCGATGTGGCCCCCGGGTGGCGTGGTGTCGAGCATCGAGATCGCGATGCCCTCGCCCACCTGCCAATCCCCCGCCGGGAGCGGGGCCCCGCGCTTCTCCGCCAGGGCGTCTCGCACCGCGCCGACGCACTCGTCGAGTCCGTAGCTCCCGATCTGCGCCACCGGGCCGTCCTCGATCGAGGTCAGCGCGTCGCTCGGGCCGATCATGTTGCGGCGGCGGACCTCGATCGGATCGAGCTCGAGCCTGCGGGCCAGCTCGTCGAGCGCCGAGTCGACGGCGAACACGGTCTGGCTGAGCCCGTAACCCCGCAGCGCTCCCGCCGGGACCGTGTTGGTGTAGGCGGCGTACGCGTCGACCCGCTTGTTGGCGCAGCGGTACAGCGCGATCGACTCGCCGCAGGCGTGGAACAGCACCGCCGGGCCGTGATTGCCGTAGGCGCCGGTGTTCGAGACGACGCGGAGGGCGATCGCGGTCAGCCGACCGGTCGCGTCGGCTCCGAGCTTGACCGCGACGCGCATCGGATGCCGGGTGGTGGCGGCGGTGAACTCCTCTTCGCGGGTGAGCTCGAGCTGGACCGGGCGCTTCAGCCGGAGCGCGGCCAGCGCGACGATGTCCTCGATCAGCAGCTCCTGCTTACCGCCGAACCCCCCGCCGACGCGGGCGGTGAACACGCGGACGTGGTCGCGGGGGAGCTCGAACAGCCGGCACAGCGCGTCGCGGGTCAGGAACGGCGTCTGGCTGCTGGTCCGCACCACCAGGCGGCCGTCAGCTTCCACCCACGCGATCGAGGCGTGGGTCTCGAGATGGACGTGCTGGACGCGATGGGTCACGAACGTCTCCTCGTACACCGCGGCGGCCTGCGCCAGCGCGGCGTCCACGTCCCCGAGCTCGCTGTGGATCTCGCTGGCCAGATTGTGGGCCGGATCGGCGATCCGCGACGGCTCTCCCTTCTCACCGTGCAGCAGGGGCGCCA
>Ga0302314_10009133_pt1 | contig 17579 bp, 20 predicted proteins | sample III_Palsa_N2_3_FD_200533 | JGI IMG/M metagenome (GOLD analysis project Ga0302314, IMG submission 200533) | Peat permafrost microbial communities from Stordalen Mire near Abisko, Sweden - III_Palsa_N2_3 | ecosystem: Environmental > Terrestrial > Soil > Palsa > Peat permafrost | place: Sweden...
ACGCAGATCGAGGGCCACCGCGCGCCACCCTTTGCGCTCGAACGCGCCCAGCCAGCCGAGCCGTCGCCAGTTCTCCGCCCGGTTGGTGGCGAAGCCATGCACCAGCACCACCGTACCGGTCTCGCCGTCTTCGGGACGAACATCGTCGTAGGCAAGCGTGAAGCCGCCGGATTGAAAGGTTGCCATACGCGCAGGTTAGCGCCGCCGTCCCCCTTGAGCAAAGGCGGCCGGGCGCCTTAATCGGAGACATGAAGCGCGATCCCAAACAGGAAGAAGTGTTCATCGGCGGCTGGACCCGCGGCAAGCTGCGCGAGCGCAGCCAGAGCGAGCGCTATGCAGTGTGGAAGCGCGCCCGCGCCCTGCACTCGGCCGAGGGCAATCACCTGGCCCGGGCCATCGAGCGGCTGGGCCTGCCTTACGCCGAACCGGAGGCGCTCGCCGACGATGACGCCCTGATGGCGCGGATGCGCGAGATCATGGCTTCGCCCGCCGCGCGCTCGGCCGCCATCGAGGCGACGCTCGACGGTCTGCCGGCGATGGGTGGCGTTGATTCGCTGATGCACGATCAGCTGGGCCCGGAATACCGCCAGAACCCCGCCGCCGTCCCTACGGCCCAGGCCCTGGTGGGCGAACTCATGGCCTCCCTCGGCTACGTCGAGTCCGGCCGCAAAGACCTCCCCGCCCGCAACGTCGCCCGCTCAGGGGTGTTCTGGAAGCGCGGCTGAGGCCGTGGCGGGGGGTTGCGCAGCCGCTGCGCGGCGCGGTGATTCATGAAGTGGCGCCTCGCCGCCATGGCGGTCGTGCTTCTGCTGGCGGGCGCCTACCTCGCCGCCCGCCGCTACGCCCTCGTCCAGGCCGAGCACGGACTGATGGAGCTGCACCCGAAGGGCGCGGCGACGCCGGCGACCTATGGCGTGGCGTTCCAGGAGGTTACCATACCCAGCGGCGGCCGGCGGTTGGACGCCTATCTCGTGCGCGCACCGGCCGCCTGCGACCGGCCCCCCGCCGTGCTGATCTTCCACGGCCGGGGCGAGACCGTGTCGGACTGGGCCCGGGCCCAGGCGTTCCTGAGCGGCGTCTGCATCTCGTCGCTGGTGTTCGACTATTCCGGCCACGGCTCGAGTTCGCCGCCGGCCACCATCGCCAATCTCAATGAGGACTCGGGGTCCGCCTACCGCGTGTTCGCCGCGCTGTTTCCGCGCCCCACGCGGCGCTGCCTCCTGGCCCACTCCATGGGCAATGCGCCGATGCTCGTGGCCTATCCCAGGATGGCCCCGGCGCCCGATTGCGTCGTCGCCGCCAACGCCTTCACCTCGGTGGCGGGCATCGGCGCCGCGGAGGGCGCGCCCAGGGCGCTGCTCTTCCTGGTGAGCGGCCTCTGGGACAACACCGCGGCGATCCGCGCCGTGCGCGCGCCGCTGCTGGTGATCCACAGCGACGCCGACCGGGTCGTCCCGCCCGCCATGGGCGCCAGCCTCGCGGCCGCGGCGCCCGCGGGCGCGATGCGCGTCACCGTGCACTGCTTTGGCCACAACGCGGTCTATGAGCAGCCGGAGGCCGGGTGGTGGACCCCGGTGACAGCGTTCGTGCGGCCGCTTGCCGGGGCGCGGCCGAGCCACTAAGTCTCGCCTCCCGGCGGCGATCCCGCCCTCGGAGCCGTTCTTGCCGCAAACCCTTCATCACGGCGACCTGCCCGACGGACTGTTCGCGGGCGCCCAGTCCCTGGCCATCGATTCGGAGACCATGGGCCTTCGGCTGGGCCGCGATCCGCTGTGCGTGGTCCAGCTGTGCGGCCCGAGCGGCGACCCGCACGTGGTGCAGCTGGAGCGCCCCGGCTACCACGCGCCCAATCTCAAGCGCCTGCTGGCCGACCCGGCCATCCTCAAGATCTTCCACTTCGGGCGGTTCGACATCGCCATGTTCGATCTGCACCTGGGCGTCCTTACCGCGCCGGTCTACTGCACCAAGATCGCCTCGAAGCTCGCCCGCACCTATACCGATCACCACGGCCTCAAGGACGTCACCCGCGAACTGCTGGGGATCGAGCTTTCCAAGGCGCAGCAGAGCTCGGATTGGGGCGCCGCCCAACTTTCGCCCGACCAGGTGCTCTATGCGGCCTCCGATGTCGTCAATCTGCACGCATTGAAGGCCAAGCTGGACGCGATGTTGCTGCGTGAGGGACGCATGGGCCTGGCCCAGGCCTGTTTCGACTTCCTGCCCCATCGCGCCCGCCTGGACGTGGCCGGCTGGGAAGCGGTCGACATCTTCGCCCACGCCTGACATGGCCCAGGCCCTCGCCCCCCGCGCGCCGGCCGCGCTCTCCACCCGCCCGCGCAAGGGCAAGGCGCGGGCGCACAGCCGGTTCGTGCATTTCCTCAGGATATTCCTGCCGCTGCTGATGGTCGCGGTGATCGGCGCGTTGGCGGGTCTGGTGATCAACCACGCCATGCGGCGCGAGGCGGCCGCCAACAAGGACGGGGTCACGCCGATCCGGATGACCAATCCCCACTTCTTCGGCCGCGACGACAAGGGCCGCGCCTACACTCTGGGCGCGCACCAGGCGGCCCGGGACGAGAAATCGTTCCAGACGGTGCTGCTGCAATACCCGTCGCTGACCCTGGACGTCGGCGGCCCCCACCCCTCCACGATCACCGCCGACACCGGCGTCTATCATGAGGATACGCGCATGTTGCTGCTGCGCGGCCATGTGCGGGCCGACAACGCCCAGTCCTCGCGCTTCGCCACCAACGAGGCGCTGGTCAACACCCGCACCGGCATCGTGACGGGCCCCGCCGCCCTTTCCAGCCAGTCCGCCGCCGGCAACCTGCAGTCCAACAGCTTCGATGTGTTCCACAAGGGCGACACGATGGTGTTCAAGGGCCGCGTCCACGCCAGGCTGAACGGCCACTAGGATCACCCCTGAGGGCCCTCATCGCGGCTGGCGCCGCCGCCACGGCGGTCGTAAAGGTGGCTGCATGAGTGCGTCCGCCGCAGTGCTTGGAATGATTGCGGTGGCGATAGCCGTCACGGCGGCGCCGGTCATCGTGCGCGCGCAGGTGGGCGAGCGTTCCAGCGCGCCCATCGACATCACCGCCGATCAGGCCGAGGTGGTGCAGTCCAAGTGCCTGGCGATCTGGCGCGGCGCCGCCGAGGCGCTGCAGGGCGACACCCGGCTGCGCGCCGACACCATCACCGTCTATTCCATCCCCAAAGGCGTCGATCCCAATGGCCAGGCCGCGTGCGGAGGCACCGACAGGATCATCGCCGACGGTCACGTCTACTACGTGACCCCCGAGCAGCATGCGCGCGGCGATCACGCGGTCTACACCGCCGCCGCCGACCAGATCGTCATGACCGGCGACGTGATCGTGGTGAAGGGCCAGGACGTGGCTCGCGGCGACAAGCTGACCATCGAGGTTTCCACCAAGCAGGCCACCCTGCAGTCCGACGTGACCGGCCCTGGCAAGGCCGGGCGGGTGCGCGGCGTCTACTATCCCGACAAGCCGCTGCAGCCGGGGACCGCCAAGCCGGGGTCCGCTCAGCCGACGTCCGGCGGGGCCAAGCCTTGAAGCCCCGATGATGAACGACGTGATCGCGCCCGACTCGCCCCCCAGTTCGCCCCCGGATTCGCGTGTCTCATCGCCCAGCCCGATCAGCGCCGACGAGGGGCTGATCGTCGATCGGATCGGCAAGTCTTTCCGTGGACGCGCCGTGGTCAAGGGCGTGAGCCTGCGCCTCGGCCGCGGCGAGGTGGTCGGCCTGCTCGGACCCAACGGGGCGGGCAAGACCACCTGCTTCTACATGATCACCGGCCTGATCGCCGCCGACTACGGGACCATCTTCCTGGACGGCCAGGACATCACCAACCAACCGATGTACCAGCGCGCCCGCGAGGGGCTGGGCTACCTGCCGCAGGAGACCTCGATCTTCCGGGGCATGACGGTCGAACAGAACGTCATGGCCGTGGTGGAGATGCGCGAATCGCGGCGCGACAAGGTGAGGGCCATCACCGCGCAGCTGCTGGCCGAACTGCACATCGACCATCTGCGCGGCTCGGCGGCGGTGTCGCTGTCAGGCGGCGAGCGTCGGCGGGTGGAGATCGCCCGCGCCCTGGCCAGCGAGCCCTCATACATGCTGCTGGACGAGCCGTTTGCCGGCATCGACCCCCTGGCGATCGCCGATATCCGCGATGTGATCGCCTATCTGCGCAAACGCGGCATCGGCATCCTGATCACCGACCACAACGTGCGCGAGACGCTGGACATCATCGACCGCGCCTCGATCATCCACGCTGGTGAGGTGCTGTTCGAAGGCGCGCCGGACGAGGTTCTGGCCAACGCCGAGGTGCGCCGGGTGTATCTGGGAGACCGTTTCAGCTGAGCCTCGGCGCCGCTTGACACCGTTGCTCGCCCGGAGCGTTGATAGGGCATGAACGTTCAGGTTTCCGGCAAGCACGTAGACGTCGGCGAGGCGCTGCGCACCAAGGTCGGCGATGAGCTTTCGGGTAGCATCGGCCGGTATTTCGACCGCGGCGGCGACGCCGACGTGGTGGTCAGCCGGGACGGACACGGGTTCCGCGTCGACTGTGCGCTCACCCTCGCCAGTGGCCAGAAGCTGCAGAGCCATGGCCTGGGCGGCGACGCTCACGCAGCCTTCGGCCACGCCCTCATCAAGATCGAGGCGCGCGTGCGGCGCTACAAGCAACGCCTCAAGAGCCACACCCAGGCCGCCACCGCCCGGGCCGCGGAGACCGCCGCCTTCTACATTCTGCGCGCGCCTTCGGACGCGGAGGATGAGGAGGAGTGGGACGGCGCCGGCGGCGATTCGCCCCCTGCGGCGATGATCATCGCCGAGACCGAGACGGCGCTGAAGACGATGACCGTTTCGATGGCGGTGATGGAGCTCGATTTGATCGAAACTCAAACAATCGTGTTCAGGAACGCCGCCCACGGCGGATTGTCCGTGGTATATCGCCGGCCGGACGGGAACATCGGCTGGATCGACCCGGCGCGGACCAAGGCAGTCGTCGGCGCACGGGGGCGCTGACACCGCCGCGCCAGCGTCGGACGCTGACGGGGCTTAAGGGAACTAGGGGCCAAACGCTCAATGTGTGACCTGCGATGAACATCGGGGATCTGCTGGGACGCGCCTCGATCTCCGCCCGCGTATCCGCCTCCACCAAGCGCCAGGCCCTCGCCGTCGTCTCGGAGATCGCCGCACGCGCTTTCGACCTGAAGGCGGCGCGGGTGTTCGACGCCCTGATGGAGCGCGAGTGCGCCGCCGCCACCGGCGTCGGGCATGGCGTCGCCGTGCCCCACGCCCAGGTCCAGGGTCTCGATCGCATCCGCGGCGTGTTCGTGCGCCTGGAGGCGCCGGTGGAGTTCGGCTCGGTGGACGACAAGCCGGTGGACCTGATCTTCGCCCTGCTAGCGCCGCCTGGGGCCGGATCCGAACACCTGCGCGCGCTGGCCCGCGTGTCGCGCATCCTCCGCTGCGTCGACGTGCGCGAGCAACTGCGCCACGCCGCCAGCGCCGACGCCATCCACGCCCTCCTCACCCAGGAGCCGAGGTCCTCCGCCGCCTGAGCGACCGGATCCGACGCTCGGCGCGGACATCGCGTGGGAAAGCGGCGCGTTGCCCCACGCCTCCCACACTATCCCCCGAGAGCCGTCATGGCCGGGCGTCAGTCCCGGCCAGCCATGAACGCGCGCTCTGCCTTGGCCGCGCCGGCGCGGCCACTCGCGATGGTGGCGTTCATGGGCCGCCGGGACTTGCGCCCGGGGCGGTGACGGTAGGAGGGGAGAGAGGCCGGATGATGATGGCGCGCGAGAATGCCGGTGGATGGCGGATGGGCGCATGCGAAAGGCCCGGGGCGGCCATCGCCCCGGGCCTCGTATGGCTCGGCGTCCGCCGGCGCGGACGCGCCAGGCCGCCTTTAGTGGACCGAGACCGGCGCCAGTTCGTGGGCCAGGGCCGCGGCCACGGCGGAGTTCCTATCGCCCAGGACCGCCAGGCGCGCGCCGTCGGCGCGGTGGACCGCGTACAGGGTCTGTTCGGGCTTCAGGTCGAACCCCTGGATCTGCTCCAGCGGAGTATCGGCCATGATCTCGGCGGCCTTGATCGGCCGGACATACACCAGATTAGGTCCGCCCAGAGCCGCGAAGGCTTCAGGGGACAGATCAGAAACAAGCATCACTTTCTCCTCGTAAACATGAAACGCGCTGAACGCTGAACGGTTCAGCCGGCCTTCTTGATGGGCACTTGGCGGGTGACACGCGCCGGCTCGGGCCGGTTCATGTCCACGTGCAACAGCCCATGCTCCAGGGTCGCGCCCTCCACCTCCATGCCGTCGGCCAGCACGAAACTGCGTACGAACCCGCGCGCGGCGATGCCGCGGTGCAGGAAGGCGCGCTCGCCGTTCGGCTGAGCCTCACTTTCGCGTTTGCCGGTAATGGTGAGGTGGTTGTCCTCCACCGTCACGGCCAGCTGGTCGGCGGTGAAGCCGGCCACCGCAACGGTGATGCGCACGCGCCCGTCGCCGGCGTCTTCGACATTGTAGGGGGGATAACCCTCGCCCGCAGCCCTGGCGGCCCGCTCGATCAATGAGCGGGTGTGGTCGAAACCGACCAGGAACGGACTGTCGAACAATATAGCGCGGTTCATGGCGAGCCCTTCGAGAAGCGACCCCACCGCCTTGCCGCCCCTCGATCAGGCGACGGCTTGCGGTGTGACCCTTAGGTGGCGATTGCGAGGCGGTTGCGCAAGCAAGGGAGGGGCGCCGGCTTGAAGACATCCGCAGATGTCGCCGATGTGCGCAGATGCGGCCGGCATTCGACCGATCGGGGGCGATATTCGTGACATCTGCGCAATAGGCGAGCGAGAAACCTCTCGCGGCCGGCAGCGCATGCCGTCACTCGGTGACTTGACGATTATGTGGACGGTGGTGGAGCTAAGCGGAGTCGAACCGCTGACCTCTTGAATGCCATTCAAGCGCTCTACCAGCTGAGCTATAGCCCCGAACCCATCGGGATGTCGGCCGCCACCGGAACACGGGTGGGGGCGGCGCGAGGCGGCGGAACCTAGTGTGGTCGCCCGCCGCGATCAAGTGCGGCGTGCGAACGGCGCTCAATCTTCCTCACTCCCCCTTGTGGCGGTCGAGACGAAGTCCGGGGTGGGGTCTGGGCGCCGAGCGCTTTCCGTCGAGAGCCCCGCCCTGGCCTTCGGCGTGTCCCTCCCCAAAAGAGGGGAGCGAGGAAGCTGCCTCGACGCCTGAGACGCCTGAGATCGATCTTTACAAAATGCAATTTATCTGCCACTCTACGGGCCTCACGCCCTTCTCGCGAGGTCCCATGTCCGACCCTTTCCCTGCCGCTCCGCGCTCCGGCCACCGTGTCAACGGTGTTTAACGGTGAGAAGGCGGCTCCAGCGGAGCGCCGCCTGTCCGCCACGCCGGCGCCGCTGGCGTGCTGGTGAACCACGCCAGCGCCGATCCGGCGCCGTCCGGTCACCGTGTCAACGGTGTTTAACGGTGAGAAGGGGGTCCTCGGCGGCGCGGTACTCCGCTTAAGCCCCCCTACCCGGCCTTCGGCCCTACTCCCCCCACGCCAACGAATAGAGGGGAGGGAGGGGGCGCCGCAGCCGGAACTCCTCAGCGATCTTCCGGACCGCCCTCGGCGGGCAGGCCGTCGATTTCGTCTTCGGGGAAGTCGTCGTCCTCGTCCTCGATGAACGGCACTTCGTCGTCGTCCGCGTCTTCGAGGTCGTCTTCCTCGGCGAAGTCGACGCCCAGGGCCTCGCTGGGCGCGGCGGGGGCGGCGTCGGCCTCCTCTACGTCATCGTCGTCGGCGATCAGGGGCGGGTCGTCGACGGCGGCGTCGAGTTCGGGGGCCTCATCCGGCTCGGCCTCGAAGCCGTCCTCGACATCGGCGGCCACGGCCGGCTTTTCCTCTTCGGCGTCATCTTCGGGCACGAGGGTGCGGGCGCGAACCCGGCGATTGCGCATCGCTTCCTCAGGATCGAACTCCGCGCCGCACTTGGGACAGGCGGCCGGCCGGCGGCCCAGATCGTAAAACTTCGTCGAGCAGGTTGGGCAAATCTGCTTGGCGCCCAATGCGGGATTGGCCAATGCGGCGACCTTTATCTGAAAGGGGGGGCTTGAAGCGGCGGCTCCCTTGCCACGGCGGGGGGCCACTGTCAAAACCAAAGCCTCCCGAGGTTGGACGGCAGCATTGACACCCACGACGCCCACGGCCGCGGCCGCGATGACCGCGCACCCGGGGCTTCCGTTGCGCGGCAGGGTGCGGGCCCCGGGCGACAAGTCGATCTCCCATCGCGCGTTGATCCTGGGCGCCCTCGCGCGAGGGGTGACACGGATCGAGGGACTCCTGGAAGGCGACGACGTGCGACGCACAGCTGCCGCCATGGCGGCGTTCGGGGCGGAGGTCTCGCGCCTGGGCGAGGGCCGATGGCGGGTGGTGGGCGCCGGCGCGCTGGCGGAACCCGGCGACGTGGTCGATTGCGGCAACGCCGGCACCGGCGCGCGCCTGCTGCTGGGCGCCGCGGCCGGCTTCGACATGTCCACGACGTTCACCGGCGACGCCTCGCTGCGCGGCCGGCCGATGATGCGGGCGCTGAGGCCGCTCGGCCTGATGGGCGCGCGCTGGCTCACCCGGGAGGGCGGGCGCCTGCCCCTGACCCTGCGCGGCGGGGGGCTGACGGCGATCGACTACCGGCTGCCCGAGCCGTCGGCCCAGGTGAAGTCGGCGGTGCTGCTGGCCGGACTGAACGCGAGCGGCGTGACCCGGGTGATCGAGCCCGAGCCGACGCGCGACCACACCGAGCGCATGCTGCGCGCGTTCGGCGCGCAGGTGACCGTGACCGACGCGGACGGCGAGCGCGTCATCGCCCTGGCCGGCGGCCAGGCCCTGGCGGGCGCGCACATCGTCGTGCCGGGCGATCCCTCGTCGGCGGCGTTCCCGCTGGTGGCGGCGCTGACCACGCCGGGCTCGGAGGTGACGGTGGAAGGCGTTCTGCTCAATCCCTTGCGCGCCGGCCTGTTCGAGACGCTGCGCGAGATGGGCGCCGATCTGGCCATCACTCGCGTGCGGGAGGCGGGGGGCGAGACCGTGGGCGACGTCACCGCACGCTATTCCCAGCTCACCGGGATCACCGTCCCGCCGGGGCGGGCGGTGTCGATGATCGACGAGTATCCGATCCTCGCGGTGGCCGCGGCGCATGCGCACGGATCCACGGTGATGCGCGGCATCGGCGAGCTGCGGGTGAAGGAGAGCGATCGCATAGCGCTGATGGCGCAGGCCTTGGCGGCGTGCGGTGTCGCGGTAGAGGAGGAGGCCGAGGGGCTGATCGTGGTGGGCGCCGAGGGTGGAAACCATCGCGTCGCGGGGGGAGCGCGCGTGCGCACGCACGGCGATCACCGCATCGCCATGAGCGGGCTGGTGCTGGGCCTGGGCGCCTGCGAGGCGGTCAGCGTCGACGAGGCCGGCATGATCGCCACCAGCTTCCCGGGCTTTGGCGCCCTGATGGCCTCGCTCGGCGCGCGGCTGGACGCGACCTGACATGGGCTTCGTCGTCGCCATCGACGGTCCCGCGGCTTCGGGCAAGGGCACCATCGCCGCGCGGCTGGGGGCAGCCCTGGGCCTGCCGGTGCTGGATACCGGTCTGCTCTATCGGGCCACGGCGGCGGCGGTCATGTGCGCCGGCGCCGACCTGGACGACGAGCGCGCCTGCGCTTGGGCCGCCCGGCATCTCGACCTCGACGATCTGGCCAACCCCGCCCTGCGCACGGGGGCGATGGGCGAGGCGGCCAGCCGCGTGGCGGTGCACGCGGCCGTCAGGGAGGCCCTGATCGCCGCGCAGCGGCGGTTCGCGGCCCGGGAGCCCGGCGCCGTGCTCGACGGGCGCGACATCGGCACGGTGATCTCCGCCGACGCGGCAGCCAAGATCTACGTCACCGCGACGCCGGAAGCGCGCGCGCGCCGGCGCTGGCGCCAGCTGATCGGCCAGGGCGAAGAGGTCGGCTACGAGGACATCCTCACCGACATCCGCGCCCGCGACGCGCGCGACGGCGGCCGCGCGAGCGCGCCGATGCGCCCGGCGCCCGATGCGGTCTTGCTCGACACCACCGATCTTAGTATAGACGCCGCCTTCGAAGCGGCCCGCCGCATCGTCGAGGCGGCGCGCGCCAGGTCGGACCAGTCCTTACGATAGGATCGGTCCTCGCCGGGCAATCCCATCGCGCCAGACCTTCGCACGGCCGCGGGCGCGACACGAAATCCCGACATTCCATTGGCGCCCCGCCAGGACTCCGCGCGGCGCCCCAACCCTAGACACGGTGAGACGAAAGCATTCATGGCCGACGACCTGAGCATGAACCCCTCGCGGGATGATTTTGAAGCCCTCCTCGACGAGAGCATGGGCGGGCGAGACTTCGCCGAAGGAACGGTGGTGAAGGGCCGCGTGGCCGCCATCGAGAAGGATTTCGCCATCATCGACGTGGGGCTCAAGACCGAGGGCCGCATCGCCGTGAAGGAATTCGGCGTCGACGACGCCGGGCGCCCCACCCTCAAGGTCGGCGACACCGTCGAGGTGTTCCTGGAGCGCATCGAGAACGCGCTGGGCGAAGCCGTGATCAGCCGCGACAAGGCGCGCCGCGAGGAGGCCTGGACCCGGCTCGAAGGCGTGTTCGCCAAGAACGAGCCCGTCATGGGCGCCATCGTCGGACGGGTGAAGGGCGGCTTCACCGTCGATCTCGGCGGAGCCTCGGCCTTCCTGCCCGGCTCGCAGGTGGATATCCGGCCGGTGCGCGACGTCGGCCCGCTGATGGGCAAGGAACAGCCGTTCGCCATCCTCAAGATGGACCGCCCGCGCGGCAACATCGTCGTCTCCCGCCGCGCCATCCTGGAGGAGGCGCGCGCCGAACAGCGCACCGAACTGGTCAGCCAGCTGCTGGAAGGCGAAGTCCGCGAAGGCGTGGTCAAGAACATCACCGACTACGGCGCGTTCGTGGATCTGGGCGGCATCGACGGGCTATTGCACGTCACCGACATGAGCTGGAAGCGCGTCTCGCACCCGAGCCAGGTCCTGGCCGTGGGCGATACGGTCAAGGTGCAGATCGTCAAGATCAACCCCGACACCCAGCGCATCAGCCTGGGCATGAAGCAGCTGCAGTCCGATCCATGGGACGGCGTCGAGGCGAAGTATCCGGCCGGGGCCAAGTTCACCGGCCGCATCACCAACATCACCGACTATGGGGCGTTCGTGGAGCTGGAAGCCGGCGTCGAGGGCCTGGTCCACGTCTCGGAGATGAGCTGGACCAAGAAGAACGTCCATCCCGGCAAGATCGTCTCCACCTCCCAGGAGGTCGAGGTGGTGGTGCTGGATGTCGACTCGTCCAAGCGCCGGGTGAGCCTGGGCCTCAAGCAGGCGATGCAGAACCCGTGGGAGCAGTTCCTCGAGAACCATCCGATCGGCTCGACGGTCGAGGGCGAGGTCAAGAACGCCACCGAGTTCGGCCTGTTCATCGGCCTCGACAACGACATCGACGGCATGGTGCATCTCAGCGACATCGACTGGAACGTGGCCGGCGAAGAAGCCATGGCCCGCTACAAGAAGGGCGAGCTGGTCAAGGCGCGGGTTCTCGACGTCGACGTCGAGAAGGAACGCATCAGCCTTGGCATCAAGCAACTGGGCGGCGACCCGATGGTCGGCGACGTCTACCGAAAGGGCCAGACGGTGACCACGACCGTCACCGAGGTGACCAGCGGCGGTGTCGAGGTGAAGTTCGGCGACGAGGCCGCGCCGATGACCGCGTTCATCCGCAAGTCCGACCTTTCGCGCGACCGCTCCGAACAGCGCCCCGAGCGTTTCGCGGTCGGCGATCGGCTGGATGCGCAGATCACCAACATCGACAAGGCGGCCCGCCGGGTCTCGCTGTCGGTCAAGGCGCTGGAGATGGCCGAGGACAAGGAGGCGATCGAAAAGTTCGGTTCCTCCGACAGCGGCGCGTCGCTCGGCGACATCCTGGGCGCGGCGTTGAGGGAGAAGGCGGCGACCAAGGAGTAGGCCGGCCGGCGCCTCGGGCGCCGGGCCAGTCGATTGTGTCGTTGAGCGGCCTCGCAACCCCTTGATCTGCAACCCGCGCATGGGCAAAGGTCGAGAGGCGTGCGGGGCGGGATATCAATGATAAAATCGGAGCTGATCACAGCACTGGCCGCCGAAAACCCGCACCTCACCCAAAAGGACATCGAGAGGGTGGTGTCGGTTATCCTCGATCGGGTGATCCAGGCGCTGGAGGCGGGCGGCCGGGTCGAACTGCGCGGGTTCGGCGCGTTCTCCGTGCGCTCGCGGCCCGCGCGCGCCGGCCGTAACCCGCGCACCGGCGAGGCCGTGCAGGTGCGCGCCAAGCATGTGCCCTTCTTCAAGAGCGGCAAGGAACTGCGGGCGCGACTGAACGCCGAGTAGTGGGGGGAGCCCAGAGACGTGTCCATGTTCGGGGAGTTTCGCGAGTTCATCGCCCGCGGCAACGTGGTCGACCTCGCGGTCGGCGTGATCATCGGGACCGCGTTCGGCAAGATCGTCACCAGCGTGGTCAACGACGTGGTGATGCCGCCCATCGGCCTGGCGCTGGGCGGGGTGGACTTCTCGGCGTTGCGGATCGCCCTCAAACCGGGCGATCCGGCGCACAAGGTCGCCGAAGTGGCCATCCGCTACGGCGAGTTCATCAACACCGTGATCCAGTTCGCAATCATCGCACTGGTGATCTTCCTGATCGTCAAGGCCATCAACAGCCTGCGCCGACCCAAGGCGGTGGCGCCGGCGCCGGCGCCCGCGCCGACGCCGGTCGAGACCCTGCTCACCGAAATCCGCGACCTGCTGGCGTCGCGAGGGCCGGCTTCGTAAGGGACGCGCAGTCTGGGGGCGCCGACCCGGGCTGTCGCGGGCAGGCCACTCCGCTGGAGCCCCCACCCGCCCTTCGGGCGTACTCCCCCCAGAGGGGGGAGAGAGGCCTACGGCGAGCCGCGACCCTTCTTTCTCTTCCCCCCCGGGGAAGTACCGGCGAAGCCGGGGTAGGGGGCTCCAGCAGAGTGCAGACGCCGCCGAACCCTCCGCGTTGTCCCCTTGCACCGTAAGCGCTTAAACAGCAGCCATGGTCACCGCCGTTCGAACCCGTGCGCAGAGCGCCGCCTTCACGCGCGGGGTGACGGCGCTCTCGGTCACCAACGCCGTGATCCTGGTGGCGCTCAAGGCGTTGGTCTGGCGCGTGAGCGGATCGGTGGCCGTGCTGGCCTCCATGGCCGACTCCGGCCTGGACGTGGTCGCCGCCTCGGCGACCTTCTTCGCCGTCCGCTATGCGGCCGCCCCGCCGGACGCCGAGCACCGGTTCGGCCACGGCAAGGCCGAGGCGTTCGCCAGCCTCATCCAGGCCGGCCTGGTGTTCGCCTCCGCCGCCGTGATCGGCGAGGAGGCCATCCGTCATCTGGTCAGGCCCCAGCCGGTGCTGCGCGAAAGCTGGGCAATCGGGGTGATGCTGGTGTCCATGGTTCTGACCAGCGCCCTGATCTACTTTCAGTCGCGGCTGCTGCGGAAGACCGCCTCGGTGGCCGTCGCCGCCGATCGCGTCCACTACGCCGCCGATCTGGCGTCGAACGCGCTCGCGCTCGCTTCGCTCGCCGCCGTGGCGGCGTCGGGCTGGGTGGGATTCGACGCCCTGGGCGGCCTGGCCGTGGCCGGCGTGCTGCTGTGGGGCGCCATCCGGGTGTTCCAGGAGGCTTCCAGCCAACTCCTCGATCATGAGCTTCCCGACGCCGATCGGCGCCGCATCATCGCCCTGATGCGGGAGGATGGCCGGATCAGCGACGTGCATCAGCTGCGCACGCGCGCCTCGGGACCTGTCATCCATATCCAGATGCACGCCGACCTCGATCCCGACCTTTCGCTGGAGGCGGCCCATCATGTGGTCGTCGCCGCCGAGCGGCGCGTGCTGACGGCGTTTCCGGCCGCCGACATCCTCATCCATCCCGATCCGCGCGGCCGCGCCGAACCGCATGGCGGCGCGTTCGCCGAATCCTATGAAGGCCCACGCGATTCGAAGTAAACGTGGTCTTAACGCCACCGGGCGCGTTGTGCATTTTTCCCCGATCCGGCTGTCGCCCGCGCGCCCATGAGCCTCGTCCGCACCCTCCACCACTTCCCGCTCGACCCGGCCTCGCGCCAGGTGCGCCTGTCGCTGGCGGAAAAGCGGCTGCCGTTCGTGGAGGAGGTGGTGCGCTATTGGGAGCAGCCCAAGGCGTTCCTCAGCCTCAACCCCTCGGGCCTGACCCCGGTGCTGGTGGAGGAGAGCGGTAGCGGCGAGGCCGTGGTGGTGTGCGAATCGCGCGCCATCCTCGAGCACCTGGAAGCGGCGGCGCCGGAACATGATCTCCTGGGCGCCAAGCCGGCCGACCGCGCCGAGGCGCGCCGGCTGATGCAGTGGTTCGACCGCAAGTTCGACAACGAGGTCAACGCCTATCTGCTGCACGAGAAGCTGGAGAAACGGCTGCTCAAGCTGGGCGCCCCCGACCTCTATCACATGCGCCAGGGCCGTGACGCCCTGCGCGAGCATCTGGTCTACATGGAAAAGCTGCTGCAGGCGCGCGACTGGCTGGCCGGCAAGCGGCTGAGCCTGGCCGACTTCGCTGCCGCCTCGCACATCTCGGTGCTCGACTACTTCGGCGACATCCCCTGGCGCGACTTTCCGGGGGTCAAGACCTGGTACATGAAGGTGAAGTCCCGGCCCGCTTTCCGGCCGATCCTCCTCGACCGATGGCCGGGCCTGGCGCCGTCGAGCCATTATGACGACCTCGACTTCTGAGGATCCGCGCGAGGCGATCCGTTCGGCCGCGCGGACGTTCGGGTTCGACGCCTGCGGCTTCGCCAGCGCCGCCGCGCCGTGGCCGGCCGCGGCCCGGCTGGCGCAGTTCGTCGCTGCCGGGCGTCACGGGTCCATGGACTGGATGGCGACCACCGCCGCGCGGCGCTCCCACCCCACCGCCATGTGGCCGCAAGCCCGCTCGGCCATCATGCTGGGCATGAACTATGGCCCCGAACACGACCCGCTCGCCTCCCTCGAAGCGCGCTCGTCCGGCGCGATCTCGGTCTACGCCCGGGGCCGCGACTACCACAACCTGATCAAGGGACGGCTGAAGTCGCTCGCCGGCGCCCTCCAGCGCCGGCTGGGCGGCGAGGTGAAAGTGTTCGTGGACACCGCCCCGCTGATGGAAAAGCCGCTCGCCGAGGCGGCGGGCCTCGGCTGGCAGGGCAAGCACACCAACCTCGTGTCCCGGGAGTTCGGCTCCTGGCTGTTCCTCGGCGCCATCCTTTCCAGCGTCGATGTGCCGCCGGATGCGCCGAGCGCCGATCACTGCGGCGCCTGCCGCGCCTGCCTCGACATCTGCCCGACCCACGCCTTCCCCGCGCCCTATCAGCTCGATGCGCGCGCCTGCATCTCCTACCTGACCATCGAGCACGCGGGACCCGTTCCGCTCCAACACCGGGAGGCGCTGGGCAACCGCATCTACGGCTGCGACGACTGCCTGGCCGTCTGTCCGTGGAACAAGTTCGCCAGGGCGGCGAGCGTGGCCAAGCTGCAGGCGCCCTCGCCGCCGCGCGCATCGGCGCTGGCGGATCTGGCGGCGCTGGACGAGGGCGCCTTCCGCGCGCTGTTCGCCGGCAGCGCCATCAAGCGCATCGGCCGCGACCGCTTCGTCCGCAATGTGCTCTATGCGATCGGCAATTCCGCCGACCCGGGCCTGATCGAAGCGGCGCGCGAGCGTCTGGGCGACGGCTCCGAGACGGTGCGCGAGGCCGCGCGCTGGGCGCTCTGGCGGCTGGCGGGGGGAGCTGGCGCCTATCCCTGCCCGACCGAGGAGGCGTCCGGCGACACGTCGATCAGATCGAGCTTGAACTCCAGCACCGCGCCGCCCGGGATCGGGCCGACGCCCTTGTCGCCGTAGCCGAGGCTGGAGGGCAGCCAGATCTGCCACTCATCGCCCGGCCGCATCAGCTGCAGCGCCTCGCGCCAGCCGGGCACCAGGTCGCGCACGGTCATCACCGCCGGCGCGCCGCGATCGTAGGAAGAGTCGAACACCAGGCCGCTCAACAGCTTGCCCTCGTAGTTGACCTTGACCTCGTCGGCGAGCTTGGGACGCAGGCCGCCGGGCGGTCCGGCGTGGACGACGCGGTATTGCAGACCCGACGCCGTCGTCACCACGCCGGGGGCCTTGGCGTTCTTGGCCAGGAACGCCTTCCCGGCCGCCGCGAGATCGGGGGCGGGCTGGGCCTTGGCGCAGGCGCTGACCGCCAGCGCGGCGCAGAGGGCCAGGACCGCGCGTCGCGTCGTCGTCATCAAACCACCCGGGGCGGATAGCCCCGCTCCCTCAGGGCGTCCATGATTTCCTGGGTGTGCTGGGCGTCGCGGGTCTCGATCATCAGGTCGAACTCCGCCCCCTTGGCCGGCACGTCCAGCGCCAGGCGATTGTGCGCCACTTCCAGGATATTGCCGCCCAGTTCGCCAATGGCGTGCGACACCGTCGCCAGCAGGCCCGGCCGGTCGTCGCCGACGATCCTCAGCGAGACCAGCCGCTGGGCGCGCACCAGTTCGCGCGTGAGCACCGAGGCCAGCAGGCGCGGATCGATGTTGCCGCCGGTGATGATCAGGCCGCACTTGCGGCCCCGGAACCGCTCCGGATAGGCCAGCAGCGCCGCCAGCGCCGCCGCCCCGGCGCCTTCGGTCACCGTCTTCTCTACATTGCAGTAGAGGGCGATGGCGCGCTCGAAGAACGGCTCTTCCAGCAGCAGCACATCGTCGATCAGCGGCCGGGCGGTGGCGTAGGTGAGATTGCCTACGGACTTCACGGCGATGCCTTCGGCGATCGTCTGGCCGCCATTGGGCGCGTTGAGGCCGCGCATGCGGGCGGTGAACGAGGGGTACATGGCCGGCTCGACGCCGATGACGTGGATGTCGGGCTTGAGGCTCTTGGCGGCGGTGGCGACGCCGCTGATCAGGCCGCCGCCGCCGATCGGCACCGGCAGGATCTCCAGATCGGGCGCGTCCTCCAGCATCTCCAGGGCGATGGTGCCTTGCCCGGCCATCACGTCCAGGTCGTCGAACGGATGGACGAACACCAGGCCGCGCTCGTCGCGCAGGGCCAGGGCGTGGTCATAGGCGCTGTCGTAGCCGTCGCCGTCGATCACCACGGTGGCCCCGAATTCCCGCGTCTGCTGCACCTTCACGTGCGGCGTGCCGCGCGGCATGACGATGGTCACCGGAATTCCCAGCCGCTCGCCATGATAGGCCAGGCCCTGGGCGTGGTTGCCGGCCGAGGCGGCGATGACGCCGCGCCGGCGCTCATCGTCGGTCAGGCGCGAGAGCCGGTTCAGGGCCCCGCGCTCCTTGTAGGAGGCGGTGAACTGCTGGTTCTCGAACTTCACCCACACATCCGCGCCGGTGATCTGCGAGAGGGTGCGCGAATAGCGGCACGGCGTGCGCTCGACGTGCCCGGCGATGGCGCGGGCGGCGCTCT
>Ga0302314_10009134_pt1 | contig 17579 bp, 17 predicted proteins | sample III_Palsa_N2_3_FD_200533 | JGI IMG/M metagenome (GOLD analysis project Ga0302314, IMG submission 200533) | Peat permafrost microbial communities from Stordalen Mire near Abisko, Sweden - III_Palsa_N2_3 | ecosystem: Environmental > Terrestrial > Soil > Palsa > Peat permafrost | place: Sweden...
CGATGCCGCTGGACGACTTCGAACGGGTGATCAAGGTCAACCTGATCGGCAGCTTCAACACCATGCGCATCGCTGCCGCCGACATGCAGGCGCTGGACGCGCTGGCCGACGGCGAACGCGGCATCATCATCTCGACCGCGTCGGTCGCGGCCTTCGAAGGCCAGATCGGCCAAGCCGCCTATGCGGCGTCCAAGGGCGGCATCGTCTCGCTGGCCCTGCCGGCGGCACGCGAATTCGCCCGCTTCGGCATCCGCGTCAACACGATCGCGCCGGGCCTGTTCGGCACGCCGCTGTTGTTGAACATGCCGCAGGAGGTCCAGGACAGCCTGGCCGCGAGCGTGCCCTTCCCCAGCCGCTTCGGCCTGCCTGAGGAATATGCCCGCCTCGCCATCCACATGATCGAGAACACCATGATCAACGGCGAGGTCGTCCGGCTCGACGGCGCCATCCGCATGCAGCCGAAGTAAGATCCCGGGCGTGTTTAGATTTGGTGCAATAGAAACAGGCGCGCTCAACCGGCCAAGGGCTCGACCAGGATCTTTTTCGCCGCCGCCAACCCGAGCGACGAGATCTCTCGCTCGGCGACACGGAGACGCACCGACTCGGCGACGGCCTCGCGACCGACGATGACCAGCGTGGCACCCGGCACCAGCCCCTCGCGCTCGACGAACCGCAGGAATTCGGGATCCTGGTTCAGGATGCGGCTCACCCGCTGTGGCTCGGTCAACGGACAGTTCGCGAGGCTCGTCCGATGCAAGCCTTCCACATGGCCGTTGGCGCGGGGGATCGGATCGCCATGAGGATCCACCGCCGGATAGCCGAGCAGGGCATCGATGCGTTCGAGCACCCGCTCGGAGACCGCATGCTCAAGCATCTCCGCCTCTTCATGGACGATCGACCAATCGAGCTTCAGCACCTCGACCAGGAACAGTTCCATCAGGCGGTGCCGACGCAGCACGCCCAACGCCAGCGCTTCACCGTCGGCGGTCAGTTGCACGCCCTTGCGCGGCTCGTGTTGGACTAGACCGGAGGTCGCCAGTGCCTTCACCATGGAGGTCGCCGTTCCCGGTGCCACCCCCATCACCACGGCAAGGCGGCCGGTCGTCACGGACTCGTTCTGCCCCGAAGCATGCTGCTCGATATAGAGCTGCTTCAGATAGTCCTCGACCGTTCCACTCGTCACCAGCGCCCCCGTCGCGGGCGACCGTCGCAAGGGCGGCCGCTGTTCATCGCCTTGTTCTTATCGGCATGCAAAGCGATTGGCCATAATTTCGGCTTGCCGGAGTTTATATTTTGACTTATCAAAAAATGAATTGATGGCGATAGAATACGGAGCGGCCTGATGAATGCACCACCGTCCCCTGCCGGCGAAGCGACGCTCGGGCCTGCCGGCGCGTTCCGCGCGGGCGCCCTGTCGCTCGAAGGGATGCATGGCTCGGTCGACGTGCCGCAACGCAGCGCGGGCCGGTTCCGCCAATATGGCGCGTTCTTCGGTCCCGCGCTGCTGGTCAGCGTCGGCTATATGGATCCTGGCAACTGGGGTACCGACCTACAAGCTGGCGCGCAGTTCAAATATGGTCTGCTGTGGGTCGTGGCGGTCGCCAGCCTGATGGCGATCATCCTGCAAGTGCTGTCCGCGCGGCTCGGTATCGCCACCGGGAAGGACCTGGCACAGGCCTGCCGCGCCTGGTATCCGCGCTGGACGCTCGTCCCGAATTGGATCCTGTGCGAGATCGCGATCGGCGCCTGCGATCTGGCGGAGGTGCTGGGCAGCGCCGTCGCGATCAATCTGCTGTTCCACATTCCGATCTTCTGGGCGGTGCTGATCACCGCCTTCGACGTCCTGCTGCTGCTGGCGCTGCAGCGGTTCGGCATGCGGTTGATCGAGGCCGTCGTGGGCGTGCTCGTGGCGACCATCGCCGTCTGCTACTGCATCGAGCTGTTCGTCCTGCCGAAGACGATCCCCGATTTTGCCGAGATGGGCGGGGCGATGGTCCATTTGAGCCTGGGCCAGATCGGCATGGCGACTGTGGCGATCGGCATCATCGGGGCCACCGTCATGCCCCATAACCTCTATCTGCATTCCGCCCTGGTGCAGAGCCGGAAGCTGCGATCCGATGACGAGTCGAAGCGGAGTGCCATACGCTACAACACGCTCGACACGGCGGTGGCGCTCGGTCTCGCCTTTTTCGTCAATGCCGCCATCCTGGTGCTGGCGGCGACGGTGTTCTACGGTCACGACAGCGTGACGGTGGGCGCCGACACCTATCAATTCAACGACGATACCGACTGGATCCGCGTCGCCTTCCTGACGCTCGAGCCGCTGCTCGGCACCTTCGCGGCGAGCCTGCTGTTCGCGGTGGCATTGCTGGCGAGCGGCCAGAGCAGCACGATCACCGGCACGCTCGCCGGTCAGGTCGTGATGGAAGGCTTCCTCAATTGGCGGGTCACACCCTGGGTGCGCCGGCTGATCACCCGCCTGCTGGCGATCATACCGGCAATCCTGATCATCGGCTTGCGGGGCGACAGCAGCATCAACGATCTGCTCGTGCTGAGCCAGGTGGTGCTCGCCCTGCAGCTCCCATTCGCCATGTTTCCGCTGCTGCATTTCGCCAGCCGCCGGAAGTTCATGGGCAAGTGGCGCAGCGGACCGTTCCTGCTCGCGGCCGGCTGGATCAGCGCGATCCTGATCACCGCGATGGATCTCTATGGCCTGCCGGACGCGCTCGGCGACGCCTGGAAGGTCGTCGTGGGCGGATAACGCCCGGCACGATCGGCCGTTTCACCCCATAGATCCGGCTTCGGCCGATAGGCACAGCCCGTCCGACGCGGGCGGCGAAACTCCAAGCGGAGATGATGATGCGTGGCTTCCCTCTGGCGAAGCGCGGCGTGCTGTGCCGTGCCGCCCTGCTCGGCCTGCTGAGCGCTTCGGCGGCCGAGGCTCAGTCCGTTGAGCCGGGAGATGGTCAGCCGGAAACGATCGTCGTCACGGGGGTCCAACATTTCGTCACCTCGCGAGTCGATCCGGCGCTGGGGGTCACGAGCTACACCGCCGATCAGGCCCAGATTGCAAACGTGCCGGGCGGCGATGGGGCGGCGTTCCAGCAGGTGCTCCTGCGCCTGCCGGGCGTCGTACAGGATTCCTATGGCGAGATTCATATCCGTGGCGAGCACGGCAACACCGGCTATCGGATCGACGGCGTGACCCTGCCGGAGGGGCTGGAAGGCTTCGGTCAGCAGTTCGATTCCCATTTCATCCAAAGTGCCACCCTGCTGACCGGCGCGCTGCCGGCGCAATATGGCCTGCGCCTGTCGGGCGTGGTCGACATCACGACGAAAAGCGGGGCCGATCTCGACGGCGGCGAAGTCGGCGTCTATGGCGGCAGTTTCGGCACCGTCAGACCCTATGTCGATTTCGGCGGCAGTACGGGCAAGCTCGACTATTTCGTCAGCTTCAGCGATCTGCACAACGATCTGGGCATCGAAAATCCGACCTCCAGTACCGCGGCGCTGCACGACCGGACGGATCAGCTCAAAGGCTTCGGCAGCCTCAGCTATCGGTTCGACGATGAAGACAAGCTGACGCTGATCTGGGGCGCCTCCTATGGCGACTTCCAGATCCCCGACACGCCCGGGGTCGCGCCCCGCTTTACGCTGGCCGGCGTGGCGCCGATCCCGTCGTCCCAATTGAACGAGAACCAGAACGAACAGGATTATTTCGCCGTACTGGCCTATCAGCTCACGCGCGGCGATCTCTCGGTGCAGACCTCGCTGTTCTATCACTATGACGGCATCCGCTTCGTGCCGGATGCGGTGGGCGACCTGGAGTATCAGGGCGTTGCGGGCCGGACGAACAACATCCTGCAGTCGGGCGGATCCCAGGTCGATGCCACCTACACGCTGAACGACCGGCACACGCTGCGGTTCGGCGGCATCGTCAGCGTCGAAGCCTATGATCGCCATGATGAGACCAGCCTCTTTGCCGCGTCGACGACGGGGGCGCAGCTGTCCGACGTCCCGTTCACGATCACCGATGCGGACAGACAGGGCGGCCTGCTGCTCGGCCTCTATGCCCAGGACGAATGGCGTTTGACGCCCCGCCTCACGATCAACTACGGGGCGCGCTATGACGTGAGCCAGGGCTTCACGGACGCGAGCCAGCTCAGCCCGCGGATCAATGCGGTCTATCAGCTCGATGACGAGACCACGCTGCACCTCGGCTATGCCCGCACTTTCACACCGCCCGGGATCGAATTCATTTCGGCCGCGAATGTCGCGAAGTTCGCGGGCACGACCAACGCGCCGACGGTCCATACCCAAGATCCGCCCTATCCCGAACGGGCGAATTATTTCGATGTCGGGGCGCTCTGGAAGCCGACATCGGCGCTGAGCCTGACGCTCGACGGCTTTTACAAGGCGTCGAATGGCGGCATCGATCTGGGCCAGTTCGGCGACGCAGTCATTCTCACGCCGTTCAATTATAGCCACGGCCATACCTATGGCGCCGAGGCCGGTGTAAACTATAGTTTGGGATCGTGGCAGACGGGCCTGAACGTCTCCTGGGTCCGGGCGACAGCGGTGGGCATCACGTCGGCGCAATCGGAATTTCCGGCCGCCGAGCTTGCCTATATCGACCGGCATTGGATCGTGCTCGATCACGATCAGCCCTACACCATCTCGCTCGACAGCTCCTACGTCTTCGATGACGGCAACACGCGGCTGTTCTCGGATTTTCTGTTCGGCAGCGGTCTGCGCTACGGCTTCGCCAATTTCGGCACGCTCGATCCGCACTATCAGCTCAATCTCGGGATCGAACACACGATCCCGGTCGATCGGTCCGATGTGAGGGCAATCAAGCTGCGGTTTGATCTGACCAATCTGTTCGATCAGCGTGCCGAGTTGCGCGCCGGCTCCGGCGTCGGCATCGCCGAACCGCAATACCTGCCGCCACGGGGTTTCTTCGGGACGGCGGCTTTCGAGTTTTAGCAAACCGATCGTCCCCGGTCGTGATGCCCGGGCTATCCCGCCAGAAGGAAGTCGGTGAAAGGGCTGCTCGAGTTTGACCCTAGACCCCGGCAAGCGCCGCCAGCTTCAGGATCGTGTTCCAGTTCCGCCCGGTGGCGGGGCCGAGTTTGGCCTCGATCATCGGGTTGGTCAGGCGCGAGCGGCCGATGCCGTCGGGATAGGTGATATAGGCGTGGCGCCCGTGGGCCCGGACGATCTCCGGCCCACGGATCGCCGCCTGCAACGCCGCCACGGCAGCGGCATCCGGGGTGGTGCGCAGGAAATAGACCAGCAGGTGGCTGGGATCGGCCTTGGCCTCGTCCGGAAACGGATTGGCCGCAATCACGTCCGTCCATTGGCCGGTGTCGCGCAAGAAATAGGTGACGGCAAGGCCGAAGCGCTCGACCGTCGCCGCCTCCAGCCGAGGCTCCAGCGCTTCCGGCGCCTCGCTGCTGCGGACCACCAGATTGCCGCTTTGCAGCAGCGTCTGCGGTTGCGAGAGCCCGAGGTCCGAGGCCAGCGCCTTCAGATCGGCCATGGCGATCTTGGCATGGCCGCCGACGTTGATGCCGCGCAGCAGCGCAATGCGCGCGGGGGTCACAGCGCGTCGATCGCCTTGGCCAGCGCCACGTCGCGGGCCGACAATCCATCGGCATCGTGGGTGGTCAGCAGGATCTGGACCTTGCTATAGACATTCGACCATTCCGGATGATGGTCGGCCTTCTCGGCCAGCAAGGCGACGCGGGTCATGAAGCCGAACGCCTCGACGAAGTCGCGGAATTTGAAGTTTTTTTCGATCGCGTCGCGGCCCGTCGTCGGCTGCCATCCGGCCAGTTCGGCCAGCGCCGCCTTGCGCTCCGCCTCGGTCAGTTTCGCTATCATTCCTCGGTCCCTTCGTCGCAATGTCGGGTGCGTCATCTTGGCCTAGGGCGCCCTCGACACGATATCGCCAGGATCGCCCGTTCTTTTCGTGACCCGAAAGCCGCCTTTACCATGCCCGACGAGCCGATCCTACCGCCTAGCCTGGATGACCTGGAAAGCCTGGCCCGCGAGGCCTTCGAGGGTATTCCCCCGACGCTCGCCCGCTTCGTCAAGGATGTCGAGATCCGGGTCGATGATTTCCCGGACGAAGAGACCGAGAAGGAAATGGAGCTGGAGAGCCCGTTCGACCTCCTGGGCCTCTACCGCGGCGTCGCCTTGCCGAACAAGAGCGTCAGCGCTGGTGCCTCGGATCTGGACCGGATCTTCCTCTATCGCCGCCCGATCCTGGATTACTGGTGCGAGACGAACGAGGACCTGTACGACATCGTCCGCCATGTGCTGATCCACGAGATCGGCCATCATTTCGGTTTTTCCGACGCCGATATGGAGCGGCTGGAGAACGAAGCCGAGTGAGCTGAACCGGCATGGTCTCTGCAACCTTTCCTTGGTGACCGCCCTCGGTACCCGTCCCAGGAAAGAACTTCCATGCTGGCCCAGCCCCTGCCGCCCGCCACCGTGATCGATGCCACCGCCCTGTTGGGGCAGGAGCGCACGCTGTTCAGCGTCTCCACCACCCCGGAAGCGATCCCCGATCAGCGGCTGGGCGACAAGCACCGCCGGCTACTAACCTATTGGAAAGCCAAGCGTGGCCGCTATGACGCGCCGCGTCGGACCGACATCGATCCGTGCGATCTGGGGCCGGTTCTGCCCAATATGCTGCTGTGGGACGTGGTCGCATCGGACTATCGCTGCCGCCTGGCCGGCACCGACGTCTGCCACAACACGATTGGCAATTTGCCAGGCACAATGCTGAGCGAACTGCCGTGCCCGCTGATCGACGAGGCCCGCGCCGAGTTCGACGCCGCCCGCGACGCGGGTCAGGCGACCCTGGTCGAGCGCACGCTGCATTGGCTGGGCCGGCCGCTGGTGTTCTATCGCCATCTGCTGCTGCCGCTGGTCAACGACCGCAGCGAGCGTCACATGTTGGTCAGCGTCATGACGTTCCACCGCCTCTCGGCAAACTAGCGCGGCCGCTCCTCCGGCGGGAGTTTCCCGCGCACGGCAAAATGCACCCGCTCGGCGATGTTGGTCGCCTGGTCGCCGATCCGTTCGAAATTGCGCGCGGCATAGAGCAGAAACACGCCGGGCCGGACCTGCGCGGGGTCGGTCTCCATCGCCACCAGCAGGGCCTCGTGATAGCCGGTATAGAGCCGGTCCAGCACGACATCGCGGGCGCAGAGCGCGAGCGCCAGCTCGGCATCGTCGGCGCCATAGGCCCGCACCGCATCCTCGACCTCTCCCAGCGCCAGGTGGCCGATGGTCAAGAGATCCGGATCGACCGGATCGGTCAGGCGATCGATCAGCGGTGGCAGGCGCTTCGCCACGGTCTTGGCATGATCGCCGATCCGCTCCAGCGCGGTGGCGATGCGCAGCGCCGCCAGCAGCGCGCGCAGGTCGCCCGCCTCCGGCTGGTGCAGCGCCATGATGCGAACCACCGCCGCGTCGATGGCGCTCTCCGCTGCGTCTAGGCCGCTGTCGGCCCGGGCGACGTCGAGCGCCAGCCCGCCGTCACGCCGCTCGACCGCCTGCAACGCGCGCTCAAGCTGTCGGATCGCGAGCCCGCCCAGATCCAGAACTTCGGCCTTGAGCGTCCCCAGTTGCCGATCGAATGTCGCGCGCATCGTCTCCTCCCGAATCCCGTCGCCGCCCCAAGTGTCACGCGATCGTCACGGTCGCGCAATCACGGTGTCGGCGTACGGCAGCCGTCGAGAAAGATGCGCACAGCGAAATCGGCCCGCCGGTCGAGCGCCGCCCGGTCCGGCGCCGGACCGATGCCCAGCATGGCGCGCCGATGGATGCCGCCGATCGCCAGATGCAGGAACTGCTCGGCCGCGACCTCCGGGTCTTCGATCGCAAGCCGGCCGGCGGCGTGCTGGGCTGCCAGAAACCGCGCCAAGGCCGCCTGAATGCGGCCGGGGCCGTTCTCATAATAGCCCTGGGCCAATTGTGGAAACGCCCGCGCCTCGGCCTGGATCATGGCCGACAGCATCATGCCCTCCTGGCTGACCGCCCCGTCCAGCACCTGGCGCGCGAAGGCGCGCAACGTCGGCCGCAGGGCCGCCCCCTCGACCGCGACCTCGCCCAACAGCCGCAGCCACCGGTCGGACAGGCGGCGCAGCACGGCGCCGAACAGCGCCGGCTTGTCGCCGAAGCGGCGATAGATCGTCTTCTTGGCGATGCCGGATTCGCGCGCCACCGCCTCGATCGTGGTGGCGCCATAGCCAAGGTTCAGGAACCGGTCGGTCGCGATGTCGAGCAGATGGTCGAGCCGACGCGCCGACTCCGCCCGGGTCGGCCGCCCGCCGGTACGATTTCGATCCGGAGTCATCCTGTCCAGCGCGTCGCCCATCGCCGGAGCATGCGGTCTCGGGCGCCCCGGAGCAAGCGATCACGGCAGGACCGAGTTCATGGCACTCGGCCACCGCTTCCTCTACAATTTCCCAGGGAAGGATCGATCGCTGGCATGTTGCCGTTAGCGCGTTCGGGGGCCGTGAAGGCGAAGCACTTGTGGAGGAAAAGCGGTGAGCGGAAGCCGGCAACGGTCGCGCCGTCCAGCGATGGGAACCTTGTCCGTTCGGCATGGCCTGCTGGGCGCGGCCGTGTCGATCGGCCTGGCCAGTACGGCAGCGGCCCAGTCGCTCGACGATCTGCAGCGCCTGTCGATCGAGGAGCTGGCCAATATCCAGATTTCGTCGGTATCGAAGACGTCGGAGCCGCTGAGCGACGCACCGGCAGCGGTCTATGTCATCAGCCATGACGACATCATGCGGTCGGGCCTGACCCGTCTGCCGGAGATCCTGCGCCTGGCGCCGAACCTGGAGGTGGCGCAGCTCTCGCCCACCTCCTACGCGATCTCGGCGCGCGGCTTCAATGTCGGCATCAATGCCAGCCTGTCCAACAAGCTGCTGGTGCTGATCGACGGCCGCAGTGTCTACACGCCCCTGTTCGGCGGCGTCTATTGGGACATGCAGGCGGTGCTGCCGGAGGATATCGAACGCATCGAAGTGATCAGCGGCCCGGGCGCCACGCTCTGGGGCGCCAATGCGGTCAATGGCGTCATCAACATCATCACCCGCAAGTCGTCCGACACCGAAGGCGGCAGCCTGACCATCGGCGCCGGCAATCTGGAGCGCAGCGCCAGCCTGCAATATGGCGGCAAGATCACCGACAACCTGACCTATCGCGTCCATGCCGAGGGTGCCTATTACAGCGACTACCAGACCAGCGACGGCAAGAATGCAGGCGACAGCTGGTCCCGGCCCCAGGGCGGTTTCCGCCTGGACTGGACGCCGCCCGGCGAGGCGGTCTCCGTGCAGGGCGACATCTATCAGGCGTCGGAGGCGCCCGACGGCTCGGTCGGCGGTCGCGACGCCGTGGCGAGTTGGCAGCACACGCTCGACAATGGCTCGTTCCAGCTCCAGGCCTATTACGACCAGGCCAAGCGCTATAACGACAATGGCGGCGGCGGCTTCACGATCGACACCTGGGACGCCGAATTCCAGCACAGCTTCACGGCCGCCGGTTGGAATTCGATCGTTTGGGGCGTGGGCGACCGCGTCGTCAGCTATCACATCGAGAACACGGCCCTGGCATTCGCCCCGCCGGGACAGACGCTCAATCTGTCGGACGTGTTCGCCCAGGACACGATCGGGCTCAGCGATACGGTCAAGCTGACGCTGGGGCTCAAGCTCGAAGACGATCCGTTCGCCAATTTAGAACCGCTGCCGAGCGCCCGCCTGTCATGGAAGGCGACCGATGATGCCCTGCTGTGGGGCGCCGTTTCGCGCGCGATCCGCGCGCCGACGCCGGTCGACCGCGACCTGCGCGAGAACGTCGGCAGCGAGACCATCCTCGAAGGCTCGCAGACTTTCGTGCCCGAGGTGCTGACCGCCTATGAGGCCGGCACCCGCATCCAGGCCTCGCCGAGCCTCTCGTTCTCGGTCTCCAGCTTCTACAATGTCTATAGCGACCTGCGCAGCATCGAGGTGGCCCCGGGCGGACTTTATCCGCTGCGCTGGGGCAACAAGATGACCGGCCTGGTCTATGGCGCCGAGGTCTGGGGCAGTTTCCGCGTCGCCGACTGGTGGAAGCTGAGCGCCAGCTTCAATCTGCAGCACGAGCATCTGGAATTCTTGCCGGGCAGCAGCCAGATCGGCGGATTGATGTTCGCCGCCGAGGACCCCAACCACCAGGCGGCATTGCGCTCGTCGATGAACGCCGGCGACGCCGTCACCTGGGAGGCCGACCTGCGCTATGTCGGCAAGCTGCACAATACGACCGTGCCAGAATATGCCGAATTGAACACGAGCGTCGGCTGGGACGTCACGACGTCGTTGGAGCTGCGGCTGTCGGGATTCAACCTGCTGCACGACCGCCATCCCGAATTCTTCGAGGCCGGCGAGACCGACCAGATCCCCCGCAGCGTCTTCGTCGAAACCCGCTGGCGGTTCTGACCCATGCCCGATCCCGCACGCATCGCCGGGACGATCCGACGTTGGACGAGCGTCGCCGCAGCGCTTGCGTGCCTGATGCCCCTCGCCACCCACGCCGAGGACCGCACGGTCGTGGCCGCGATCGAGGCCGCCTACCTCACCAGATTCCCGGCCTTTGTCGAATGGCCGCCGGGTGGCCCCACGACGCTGTGCGTGCTCGCCCCCGACGCTATCGGCCGCCTGATCGAACAGGCCGAAAGCAAGCTGCCGGCCGATGCCGGTCCAGCCACGGTGCAACGGCTCGCCCCCGACGTGACGGCATCCGGCTGCGGCATGCTGTTCGTCGGCGACCGAGACGCGGCCCTGCCGCCGCTGGCACCGACCACCTTGGTCGTGACCGACCAGGCGGCGGACGGGCATAAGGGCGTGATCAATTTCGTCATCCGCGACGATCGCGTCCGATTCGAGATCGACGATGCGGAGGCCGCGCGGCACGGGCTGATCATAAGCTCCAAGCTCTTGAGCCTGGCCGTTTCCGTGAAGCCGCGAACATGATCCGCCTCGCCGATCTTCGCCGGCATCTGCCGAAACTGGCCCTCTTGGCCGCGGGCATTCTGCTGGGCCTGGGCCTGCTGATCGTGCTGCAGTCGGAACGGAGCTATCGCCAGGAGCGTCTCGGCCAGTTGGGCGTGCAGGCCCATATCCTGGCCGCGACCGTCACCGCCGCGCTGGCGTTCGACGATCAGACCGCCGGCAGCGAATATGTGGCGGCACTGCGCGCTGACCAGAGCCTGCGCGCGGCCGCGGTTTATCGCGCCGACGGGTCGTTATTCGCGTCCTATGCCCAACCGGATGACCGGCCGATAGCGCCGACCCTGGCGCCGGGATCGACCCCCGTCGAGGACGGCCGGCTGATCGTGACCGCCCCGGTCACGCAGAACGGCGCGCTGCTAGGGACCGTCTATGTCCGCACCTTGGCCGAGCCGGTCTCGATGCGGCTGCAGCGCTATGGCGCCGTCGCGTTGTTGGCAGTGATGGCGTCGCTGGTGGCGGCGGTGCTGGGCTTCGGCCAGGCGGCCCTGGCCCGGGCCAATGCCGATCTGGAACAGCGTGCGGCCGAACTAGCCGACGTGAACCGCATGCTGGAGCAGCAGATCGAAGAGCGCGAGCGGGTCGAGGAGACGCTGCGCCAGGCGCAGAAGATGGAGGCGGTCGGCCAATTGACCGGCGGCATCGCCCACGACTTCAACAATCTGCTGCAGGTCATCCTGGGCAATCTCGATGTCATGAGAAGCCGCCTGCCGGCCGAGGACAACGGCTTCGGCCTGAAGCTGGAGGCGGCCCAGCGCGCGGGCGAACGGGCAGCGGTGCTGACCGCGCAACTGCTGGCCTTCGCCCGGCGCCAGCCGCTCGACCCGCGGCCGATGGAGATCAACCGGCTGGTCGCCGGCATGTCGAACCTGCTGCATCGGACGCTGGGCGAGGCGATCCGGATCGAGACGCGGCTGGCGCGTGACCTCTGGTGGGTCTCGGCCGACGGCAACCAGCTGGAAAACGCACTGCTCAATCTGGCGGTCAACGCCCGCGACGCCATGCCGGGCGCCGGCACTCTGACGATCGAGACGCGCAACGTGCGGCTCGACCGCGACGATCCGGCCTTGAGCGACCGGCTGCAGACCGCCGAATGCGTCGCGATCACGGTCAGCGATACCGGCACCGGCATGACCCGCGAGGTGATCGAGAAGGCATTCGAGCCGTTCTTCACCACCAAGGACTTCGGCCGCGGCACCGGGCTGGGCCTGTCCCAGGTCTATGGCTTCGTCAAACAGTCGGGCGGCCATATCGAGATCATCAGCGCACCCGGCGCCGGCGCCACCATCAAGATCCTACTGCCGCGCATCGCCGATCCCAACGGCCACAGCGATGCCGTGGCCGCGGCCGAGCATCTGCCGCAGGGCCAGGAGCAGGAGCTGATCCTGCTGGTCGAGGACGATGACAATGTCCGTATGATCGGCCTGGAAATGCTGCGGGCACTCGGATACCGCGTGATCGAGGCCGCGGACGGCCACGAGGCGCTCCGCCACCTGGCGGCGGAGCCGAGCGTGCGGCTGCTGTTCAGCGATATCGGCCTGCCCGGCGGTCTCAGCGGCCGGCAATTGGCCGACCGGGCGCGGCTCACCCGACCCGATCTACCGGTGCTGCTGACCACCGGCTATGCCCATCAGGCGATCACCCAGGCCGGCGGCCTGGCACCCGGCATCGATCTGTTGGCAAAGCCTTTCACCCATGCCGCCCTCGCCAAGAAGATCCGCCAGGTGCTGGAGCAGCACCGGGTCTAACCTCAGGGCAAGAGGCCCAGCTTCTTGTCGCCGAGCGTACCGTCGACCCGGCGCTGCATCGCCTGCCACGGCAGGCCGGCGGCAAGCGGGACGATGTCATCGTCGAAGCTCTGCGCCGGCGGGGTTGCGTGGCCGAAGCGCGCTTCCAGCGCCGCGTCGAGCTGCGCCCGCTCGGCCACGCGGGTCGCGTGGTCGGGCAGCGGCACCAGCCACAGCGGCGGCAGGGTCGGCGCCGGCAATCCCGGGCTATCGGGCTGGCCCGGCAGGATCAGCTTCGAGCGATCGTGCGGCGGCGCCTCGGTGTCGTCGGGCATCACCAGGACCGTGCCGGATGTCGGGCCGGCGGCATGGGCCGCCGCCGCCATCATTGCCAACCCCAGGATTGCCGTAACCGCCTGACGCTGCATCCGGTTCCCCATTTGCCCCCACACGCACCAACGGGTGGCGGCGCGGATCCATTCCATCACGGATTGTCGAGCGCCGTCCGCACTCTTTCGCGCAGCACGGGCAATAATTCTTCGCCGAACCACGGGTTGCGCTTTAGCCAGCCAATATTGCGCCAGCTCGGATGCGGCAGCACCAACCGGTCGGGCGGCTGCTCGCGCCAGGCCGCGACCCGCTCCGTCACGCTCAGTTTTCCGGCGCCGGGCAGATAGAGTTTATGAGTATGCAGGCCGATCAGCAGGGTCAGCCTGACCGCCGGCAGCAGCGGCAGCACGCGGGGATGCCACAGCGGCGCGCATTCCGGCCGGGGCGGCAGATCGCCGCCATGGCGATCGACGCCCGGATAGCAGAAGCCCATGCCCATGATCGCGACCTGCGCCTCGTCATAGAACGTGTCCCAATCGAGGCCCAGCCACTCCCGTAGCCGATCGCCGCTGCGGTCGTTGAACGACAGGCCGGTCTCATGCACCCGCGTTCCCGGCGCCTGGGCGATGATCAGCAGCCGCGCGGTGGCACTCGCCCGGATGATCGGTCGCGGTCCGCGCGGCAGATCGGCGCAATGTCGGCAGGCACGGATGTCGGCGAGGGTCTGGGCAAGGTCTGACATGGTTCGCCCGGCATATGGCGTCTGACGACGCGGGTTTCCAGACGGGTCAGCCGCGGATCGCCAGCACCCGGTCGCCGTCGCCGACATGGGGCGCGAGGCTGTCGCAGTCATAGAGGCGGAAGCCGTGGCCGGTGAGCAGCGCCAGGAGCTCGGTCCGGCTGCTCTCCAGGATGCCGTCGATCAGGATCGCCCGCACGGCGCCGCGCGCCAGCGCCTTGGCCGCCCCCTTCACCACCTCCAGCTCATGGCCCTCGACATCGACCTTCAGCACCAGGTCGCTCAGGTCTTCGCCCAGAAAATCATCGAGCGGCTGCGCCTGGATCTTCTGTACCGCGCCCGCGATCTGGAATTCGCTCTGATGGATGCCGAACACGCCCGAGGCAGCACCGCCGACCATGTCGAGCGTGCGCGGCGCGTCCGAGAGTGCGACATTGAAGCAGCGCACGCCCGGCAGCGCCTCGCAGGTGCGCTGCAGCCGGACGAACGTGTCGGGATTGGCCTCGAACGCCAGGACCTGGAGGTCGGGCACGATCGTGCTCATGCGCCCGACCTGGGCCGACCACAGGCCGACATTAGCGCCGCAATCGACGAAGGTGGTGCCGGCGCGGATCTGGGTCATCAGCGCCAGCAGTTTCGGCGCCTCCTGCCAGGTCACGATATTGCTGCGCACAATCCGCGCGGCCCGGTAATAGCCGAGCTCCTTCTGGGTATCGATGAAGATTCCGGCGCCCAGGATCTGTGCGAATTCGGTCCGGTGCGGATAGAGCCACCCCTGCAGCGTCAGCCGCAGCCGGGGATTTTTCAGAATGAAGCGCCAGACCAGGTAGCCAATGTACTTGTTCTTGAAAAAGTTCACGCCGCACCGCCCGTCAAAGCAAGGGTCGGAGCTTACGGTGCCGGCGGTTGGCGGCCCAGCGGAAACTTGGGTTAGGATATCCCACCACCAACGGAGACGAACATGCGGTCGATCGTGATCCTGACCGGCGCCGGCATCAGCCGGGAGTCGGGCCTCGCGACCTTCCGCGACGCCGACGGCATCTGGGCCAAGGTCCGGATCGAGGATGTGGCGACGCCAGACGCGTTCCGCGCCGACCCAGCCCGGGTCCAGGGTTTCTATAACGCCCGGCGCCGGCAGTTGCTCGACCCGGCGGTGCGGCCCAATCCGGCCCATCTGGCGCTGGCGCGGCTGGAGCGGGAGTGGCCAGGTGAGGTGCTGGTCGTGACCCAGAATATCGACGATCTGCACGAACGCGCCGGTTCCCGCCATGTGCTGCACATGCATGGCGAGCTGTTGAAGGCGCGTTGCACCGCCTGCGGCCGGATCGTGCCGGTCGAGGAGGATCTGACGCCCGACCTGGTCTGCGCCGGCTGCGACGGCGCCGGCACGCTCCGGCCCCATGTCGTCTGGTTCGGCGAGAAAGTCCAGTTCAGCAGTGTTGCCGCCTCAAGCAGCCCCCACCGACGGTGACGTATCTCGGTGGTGCGAGGGTATGATTCGATGACGGGGCTCAAGAGGTTATTGCCCTTCCGCAAAAACCTCTTGAACCCCGGCGGCACCATCAAGCTACTTTGGCGAAGGTCAGGTGCAACCTGACCTTCTGCCTAGCGGCGAGCGACAGACTTAAACGAACAACTTGCGCCAACGGCGCTCCGTTAAAGAGATGACTCGCGCCGAAGGCGCTCCGCCTAAATGCTCAAACCTTTAATGGCGTGCGGCCTCTTACAAAGCCCATCTCAGAACCGTTCGGCTATTATTCAGAACCGGACGGATCAAAGCGTTCCACCTGACTGATGAGATTGGCAACGAGCTTGAGCTTCCCCTTATCCAAGCTCTCAAGCTGGGCGTTGATCGCAGCGATCAGCATCTTTTTCGGCGAACTGGGGTCCTCCGGCTCGAAGCCGAGGAGGAAGTTCGGCGACAAACCCAACGTCGCGCAAATCCGAGCGACCGTCTCAAGATCAGGCTGATGTCGACCGGCGAGATAGTTGGCGAGACGCTGTGGCTGCAGCTCCAAGCGCCGGGCGGTCTCAGCATCTGACCAGCCCTTGGATTTGATCCAGTATCTCAATCGATCGGCGAAAATTCCCATGCAATCTGTGTCGCCTGCCGCACGCGACGCAGCTACCAAAACTCTATTGATGACTATACAGGAATCCTGTAGGTAGCGATGCGGGCCGCCCCGTCTTGGGCGCCCGTCTCATCGGAGCCAGTATGCTTTTTCCTACCGATCTGGATCCGAACGATCCGGCTTATCCGTTCTGGGCTGAGAGAATGGCCGTTTATCAGCGCTCCCACGCGCTGTGGCTTGCGATGGGAAATCCCTGGTCTCCAATCGAGACTGCGCCCATGGAGTTGGGTGTGCTCGTGTGCGGCGAGGGTCGGGCTAGGGCTGTGGCACAGAATTTCGGCGAGGAAGGTTGGTATTCATCGCCGAACGATCGCTTCTATGATCCGAAGTGGTGGTGCCCTCTCCCTCCGCATCCCCTACTGATTCCGAGTCAAGTCTCGCCGTCCGCTGCCAGAGACAAATCTGCGAAACAGCGGGCGCGGTCGGAGTTTTTGGCCGCCATCCGTGCGCGCTCCGCACGTGGCTAACCGAATATCCGACTGGACCAAACAAATCGGATTTGTCCCCAGCGGCGGCTTGCTCGCGGCGCTCCTTCGGGGTGAGGCCATAAAGGAGGAGATCTTCAGATCTGAGGATCTTCTCTCGACGAGGGAGATGGCTGATCGGCTGCACGTTTCCGTCGAGACCGTCCGTCGCTGGAGGCGGCAATCGCATCTCTTGGGGCTCCCTCGGAGAGGACGAGGATATTTGTATCCGTCCTGGCAGATAGTCGATCAGCGGCCGCTGCCGCGACTCGTGGCGATAGGCGGGTATTTCAATTTCGATCCCTGGGCGATTTATCTCTTTCTGACGGAGACGCTTGAGGCCCTGAACGACGAGACGCCTCTCGCAGCGATTCTGGCAGGCCGTACCGACTTGATCATAGGAATGGCCGCCGGGATCGCTGAGGGCGGAGTCCTCTAAGTCGCTATCGAACATGACCTCCAAAACGAAGAAGCCCGTTTCGCCGCGTGCGAGTGCCGGTCCTCCGGTGTCATGGGAGGAGATCCGGTTTTTCCTCGCGGCGGCGCGACGAGGCTCTCTCAATTCGGCTGCCGACGAGGCGGGTGTCGATCACACGACATTAAGCCGACGGCTGACTGGGCTCGAACGTCGTCTTGGGGTTCGGCTACTGCAGCGAGGCCCCACCGGCCTGCGGCTGACGGGAGACGGCAGAGCCGCGCTGATAGAGGCCGAACAGATGGAGGCGGCGGCTCATCGGTTTGTCGGCGGCTCGGCCGGCAACGATTCGCGCCTCGCTGGAACCGTGCGGATCAGCATGACGGAAGGGCTTGCTTCGCACTGGCTGGTGCCGCGCTTGCCTGCGCTGGCCGAGAAATATCCGCAAATCGACATCGTTATCGAGCCGAGCATCAAGCTGTCAGAGATAAACCCCGATACGGACATCTCCGTCCGATTTGCGGCACCGACCAGCAACCTCGATTATCTGGTCGCCCGACGTGGCCCGACCCTGCATTTCAAGCTGTTCGGCACACCGGCTTATATCGATCGTTACGGGCTGCCGGGGTCGATCCTCGAACTGGGTCAGCACTGCTACATCGACCACACCATTCAGCACCAGGTACCTTCGCTGATGCCGTGG
>Ga0302314_10009135_pt1 | contig 17576 bp, 17 predicted proteins | sample III_Palsa_N2_3_FD_200533 | JGI IMG/M metagenome (GOLD analysis project Ga0302314, IMG submission 200533) | Peat permafrost microbial communities from Stordalen Mire near Abisko, Sweden - III_Palsa_N2_3 | ecosystem: Environmental > Terrestrial > Soil > Palsa > Peat permafrost | place: Sweden...
CCTCGGCAGCGAGGCCGGCCTCGAGGCCACCGGGATGGTGGGCCGCACGCTGGCGGCGATGGCCCGGGGCGGCGTCCACGACCACGTGGGCGGCGGCTTCCACCGCTACTCGGTCGACGCCGAGTGGTTCGTGCCGCACTTCGAGAAGATGCTCTACGACCAGGCGCAGGTCGCCGCCTGCGCCCTCGGGGCCTGGCAGGCAACCGGCGACGAGCGCCATGCCTGGCTCGCCCGGGACATCCTCGACTATGCCCTGCGCGACCTGGCCGACCCGGCCGGCGGCTTCTACGCCGCCGAGGACGCCGACTCGCGGCCGGCCGGCGGCGGGGCGCCGGTCGAGGGTGCCTTCTATGTGTGGGCCCTGGCGGACGTGGAGCGGGTCCTCGGCCCGGACGCCGCGTTTGTCGCCGGGCACTTCGGCCTCAAGCCCGGCGGCAACGTGCCCCCGGACCGCGACCCCCACGGGGAATTCACGGGGCAGAACATCCTCGCCCAGGCGCGGCCGCTGGCCGAGTCGGCCCGGGCGTCCGGGCTCGACCCGGAGGCCGCGAGCAACCGGCTGATCGCCGCCCTCGGCCGGCTGCGGTCGGAGCGGGCCACCCGCCCGCGGCCGCACCTGGACGACAAGGTGGTCACCGGCTGGAACGGCCTCATGATCTCCGCGCTGGCCCACGCGGCGGTGCTGCCCGCGGAGTCGCTCGCGGACCGGCGGCCGGCCTACCGGGCCGCCGCGCTCCGCGCCGCCGCCTTCCTCGAGGCGAACCTCCTGGACCTGCCCGGGGGCCGGCCGCGCCGGTCGTGGCGGCGCGGCGCCGTCTCCGGGGCGGGCTTTGCCGAGGATTTCGCGCTCGTGATCCAGGCGTGGCTCGACCTCTACGAGGCCACCTTTGACGAGGCTTGGATCATCAAGGCCGAGCGGCTGCAGCAGGCGCTGGACGAGGGGTTCTGGGATGCGGCCCATGGCGGATACTTCAACTCGGCGGCCGGCGCCGCCGACGTCGTCGTGCGGCTCAAGGAGGACTACGACGGCGCGGAGCCGGCGGCCAGCTCCACCGCCGCCCTGAACCTGTTCCGGCTCGCCGCCCTGACGGGCGAGACCGCCTACCACGACCGGGGCCGCCGCACCCTGGCCGCCTTCCGGGCCCGGTGGGAGGAGGCCCCCCAGGCGCTACCGCAGATGCTCTGCGCCTTCGAGCCCGCCCTGGATCCGCCGCGCCACGTGGTCCTCACCGGCCCACCCGGGTCGCCGGGTTTCGCCGCCCTGGCCGAGGCCGCGCGGGCGCGGCTCGGTCCCCGGCGCACCCTCCTGGCGCTGGACACCACCCCGGGGGCGCGGGCCTTCTTCGCCCGCAAGTCGCCCTGGCTGGGCGCCATGGGCGCCGGCGACGCCCGCGCCGCCGCCTACGTGTGCGAGGAGTATGTCTGCCGGGCGCCGGCGCGGTCCGCCGAGGACCTGCGCCGCATCCTGGACGGTCCGCCCGCGGCGCGGCCGGCGTAGCGCAGGATTGTTTACATTGCGGCCGCGCTCAGACAACCTCGGACGTTCCATGAAGGTGCTCGCGGTAGAAGACGACAAAGGCTCCCGGACCCTCCTCCGCCGGCAGCTCGAGAACCTCGGCCATGAGGTCATCGAGGCCGCCAATGGTGAGGAGGGCTGGGCGGCGTGGCTCGCCCACAAGCCGCGCGTGATCGTGAGCGACTGGATGATGCCGAAGCTGGACGGCCTCACGTTGTGCCGGCGCTTCCGGGCCCAGGTGGTCGAGGAGTACATCTACTTCATCCTTCTCACCGCCGGGGGGGCGTCGGCGCGGAACCGGCGCGCCGCGGCCGTGGCCGGGGTCGACGACTTCCTCACCAAGCCGGTCAACCTGTCGGAACTCTGGATGCGCCTGCGCGTCGCCGAGCGCATCCTGACCTACACCGTCCAGGTCAACCGCCTGGAGGAGCTCATGCCGATGTGCTCCTACTGCAAGAAAATCCGCGACGACAAGAATTACTGGCAGCAGATCGAGAGCTACCTCAACGAGCGCACCGGGGCCGAGATCAGCCACTCCGTCTGCCCCGAATGCTATGCCAAGGTGGTCGCGCCGGAGATCGCGAAGCTGAAGGCCATGGCGGCCACCGCCGGCCGGCGGCCCCCCGCTAAAAGGAAGCGGTGAATTCCTGCTGGGCGCCGGGTTCGAGCGAGAGCTCGCCGAGCGCCGTGCACTCGACCGCGTCGTTCTTAAAGAGCCGGAACCGGACCGGGCCGATGGCATCGTTGGTCTCCCACCGCCACTTCCCGATCGAGACGAAGTTCAGCGGGACGCCCTTGTCCCAGGAGAGTCCGGGGCCGTCGCCGCGGATGAAGAGCCGGTTGCCGATCCCGATGTAGGCGGTGACGACGAGCCGGGTGGCGCCGTCCGCGGAGACGGCGGCCTCCGGAATTTCTCCGGCCGCGGGTGCCGGCTCCGGCTCCTCCGGCCCGGGCTCGGCTGGGGAGGGCGCGGGCGCCTCCTCCGCCGCGGGCGCAGGCTTGCGCGGGCCGCGCTTGCGGTGCCCGGGGCCGGGAGCGGGCTCCGCGAGTTGTTCGGCCGGCGCCACCGACTCCACCGGGGGCGGGGCGAGGTCGACCGGGGATGAGAAGGCCGCCGCGGGCATCGGCGCGGACGAATCGTCCGCGGTCAGGAACGCGGGCCTGATCTCCACCATCTGGCCCGGGAGGACCGGCGCGGGCTCGGGAATCATCGGCGGCGGCGGGGTGGACCGGGCGGCCTCGACCACCTTCGTGACCGTGAGCTCCAGGGCGGCCGCGGCGCGGTTGACCTTCTTGACCGCGGCATCGAGGCGCCCGTCGGATTCCGCGCTCTCCGGGCGCGGACCGCCGAGGCGGCCCTCGAGGGCCGCCAGCTTGTCGCCGATCTGCAGGGCGGCCTCCTCCGACCGGGCGAAGTTCTCCTGCGCGGCGGCGGCGATCGCCTGCAGTCCGCTGGCTGCGATCGAGACCTGCTCGGCGGCGGTCGCCACGGTGGTCGCCAGCGTCTGGAGGGCCTTCTGTCGGTCGTCCACCGCCTGGTCATACTTGCGGGCGTCGTCGGTGATGAAGGGGTATGAACCGATCGCGACCGCCGCGACGACCAGCACGACGATGGCGATCAGCGGTCCGCCGGTGGCGGGATGGGCGGCGCGACTGCCCACGAACCACGCGGCCACGAGGAGCGCCGCGTCGCCGGCGAGGAAGATCCACTTGGGCAACTTCGGGATATCGCTCGGGAAGTTCATTTGGGGTGCATCGATTCTCTGCGTCCCCACTCCGCGATATCAACCCGGAAACGAATCCCGCGGGGCCGGCGGCGGGAATTGGCCGCGCACCGCGGCGACGACCCGCGCCCATTCGGCGGGGTTGAGGTCGTGCTTGCGGCCGGGCGCCACCTGGCGGTGGTCGGTCAGCCAGCCGAGGTCCCAGCCCCGGCGCCCCCACCGGAGGGCCAGCCACTCCAGCGCCGAGGCCAGCTGGGACGCCGAGAGGGGGACGGCATAGGTGTCGCCGGCGAAGGCGAGCCCCAGCATGAAGGCGTTGCAGTGGGCGCGCCCCCGGAACTCGGAAACCCCGGCGTGCCACGCCACCTGCTCATCGGGGACCAGCGTGCAGCGGGTGCCGTCGGCGTCGATCAGGCAGTGGTAGCTGACCTGGCTGGCCGGGTCCGCCATCCGCGCGATCGTCGCCTCGAAAGTGCTTTGGCTGTGGTGGAGGACCACCCCGCGGCGCTCGTTCGCCGCCGCGGAGCGGTTGGGCGAGAGCCGCTCGAACTCGGGGAAGGCCATGGCTGCCGGCTAGAGGTGGCTGAGGACGAGGCTGGAGAAGAAGGCGAGGAAGCCGACCCGGACGGCGCCCTCGATCGTGAGGACGATCAGGATGAACTTGATCCCGCAGTTGCGCCGGAAGGCGTAGCCGGCCGCGGTGGTGCCAAGGAGGCAGAGGGCGAAGATCCGGCCCTCGGCGAAGGCGAGGAGGCCGACCATCCACACGCCATAGAGGATGAGGCAGGCGCTCCAGAAGCAGGCCACCACCTCGCCGGGGCCCATCTCGCGGGGGTTCGCGCCCCGGGCGATCTGTTTGATCCCCACATAGCGCTCGCTCATCACCAACTGCCAGATTTCGAAGAGGATGAACCCGGGGGCGGCCAGGAAGAAGCCATTCACTATCGGAGAATACCTGAGAAGGGGGGAACCGGACAGCCATTTCAGCGGACTTGCCTACTGCCCCGGAATGTTAACTGTAATTCCACGGTGCCTGTACGAACGGTCATTATCGATGATGAGGTCGTATTCCGCCAAATGCTCTCGTCGGCGTTGAGCCGGGTGCGGGGGCTGGTGGTTTCAGGAGCTTTCAAGGACGGCAAGTCCGGCCTTGATTTCTGCATGAAGGATCCGCCGGGCCTCCTGATCGTGGACCTCTACCTGCCGGGCATGCACGGCCTCGAGGTCGTGCGCGAGGTCCGCGCGAAGCTGCCGAACACCCGCATCCTCGTCCTCACCGGCCACCCGGACGGGGACCTGCCCGCCCGCCTGATCTCGCAGGGCGTCCACGGCTTCGTGGACAAGAGCGCGCCCCTCAACTACGTCCTCCAGGCGATCGAGTCGGTGGTGGCGGGCGGGATGTTCTTCGCCGCCCACATCCCGCCGAAGGCGACCGCCGGCGCGGCCCAGCAGCCGAAGGTCGACCCCTCGACCCGCGCTGGCCCGCAAACCACCTCGGTGAACGCGGTCGAGACGCTCTCGGCCCGCGAGCTCGAGGTCGCGCGCCTGGTGGCCGAGGGTTACTCCTCGAAGGAGATCGCCGACCGGCTGGACCTGAGCGTGCGCACGGTGGAAAAGCACCGCGCGAACATCATGGACAAGATCAACGTGAAGGAAGTCGCGAGCCTGGTCCGCTGGTGCGTGCAGGCCGGGATCGTCAAGTCGTAGGCCGCCGCCCTCAGAGGCCGGCGTAGGACCGCAGGGCCGGCGCAATCGCGTCAAAGTCCGACCGCAGGCCCTCCAGGTCGGTGGCGCCCAGCCCGCTGCCGGGGTGGGCCAGATGCTCCTCGATCTGCGCCATCCGGTCGGAAAGCTGCCGGGCGCCCATGTGCATGGCGCTGCTCTTCAGGCCGTGGGCGATCCGCAGCTGCTCGGCCCGGGCCCCCATGCCGAGGCGCTGGAAGGTCTCGGGGAAGCCATCGAGGAAGAGGCGCACGATCTCGCGGGTCGCATCGTCACCCAGGACGGCCGCTAGGTCGTCGAGGGCTTGGTTGGGGGCTGGGGAGCTCACCCTCCCACTCCTGCCAGTTATTTGCGCGACGGCAAATGCTTAAATTGCGTAGTCACCCCTGGGGTCGCCGCCGGCGCCCCCGCGCCGGTTCCTCGGCGGCCCGGAGGTGCTCCCGGGGGCGGCCCTCGGCTTCGGGATAGAGGTGCCACTTGCCATCCGCCTTGTGGGCGTGGATGTCCGGCCGGAAACGCAGGTCCCATTCCACCAGCATCTGGAAGTACTGGCTGCGCCCGAACTTCAGCTCGGCGCAGCGCGCCTCGATGAGCGCCCACATCTCATGCGTGAAACTGATCCCCTGGGAGCGAGTGGATTGGCCCATGCACCAGTGTCGCCAATCATTGAAAGCGTGTTGAACCCATTCGGATGAAAACGGACGCTCTCCATTGACAACCATTGTTAACGGAGCTGCATGGTAGCCGACTGCCAGACCGTCAAAGATTCGCGACTAAGTACAAAAGCTAGCTACGCGGATCCAATTTCGCGTAATTTTACGCGGTAATATGCGTCGAACAACACGTCTGAACTGAGTTGATTCGTTGCGCCCCTGTCATGAGATCTTTTTGGGCATGCCATCGGATCCGTATTATTTTGCCACATATCCCGCGTTGGTGGCGCGTTTGCGTGAAAGATTAGGTGATCAGTCCGGCTTTGAGGCCGCCGTGGGAGGCGATTTCTTCACGGTTGGAAATCTTGAATTCGAACTGCTGCGCAGCGTTGGCCTACCCGAGAACGCGACGGTGGTCGACGTGGGTTGCGGGAGCGGGCGCCTGGCCGCGCAACTTGCCGGCATGAACAAGATTCGTTATGTCGGGACAGATATTGTGCCGGAACTGCTCGACTACGCCCGCAAGCTCGCGGGTCGGAGCGACTGGTTGTTCCACCAAACAGCCGGGGCGCAGATTCCTTGCCCCGATGGGACGGCCGACCTGGTCTGTTTCTTCTCTGTCTTTACGCACCTCACTCACGAAGACAGTTTCCGCTACTTGCGAGAAACTAAGCGGGTGCTTAAACCCGGAGGGAAGGTAGTCATCTCCTTCCTCGAATTTTGCATCTACTCTCATTGGGCGATCTTCGACCTCTCCGTCAATTCGAGCCACCCTGGCGACCATCTCAACCAATTCATGGACCGCGATGGCATTCGCGCCTGGGCGCACCATTTGGGCCTGACGGTGGAGTCAATTTTCGACGGCGACAAAGCGCATATCCCCATTCGCCAGGATCTGGCTTGGTCGGACGGCCGAGTGATGCGAAATTTGGGAGCCTTGGGTCAGTCGGTTGCGGTCTTGGTCAAGCCCTAGCTGGACGGCGGCGGGGCGGTTTGTCCTATTGCGCGGCGGCGCTCCTTCAGCCTAATGGGCTCATGGCAAGGGGCGCTCGACTCTCGCGGACCGTAGAGGCCGCTTAGGCTGATGGCCTCCTCCCGTGGTTCTTCGGTCGCCGGCCGCTTCTGGTCACCCGGAACTGTGCTAGCGGCGCTCATTCTGGCCACGATTGTCGTCCTGCCGTTCTGTCCCCCGTTTCATCCCAGCGACGTCGACTTTGTCTTTGAGGCTACGGTTAGCTCCAGCCAACGTGGCTTAGTCCAACTCTTCTTCGACGTCGGACGGGGTTTCAATGAGGCTGACTCCCGCTATGTCGCCGTCGCGGGCGATGGCATGCCCCGGACGATCGACCTGACTTTGCCCCACGGCCGATACGGCGCACTGCGCTTCGATCCGCTCGACCGCTCCGGTGTGATCACGGTTTCCGGGGCCGCCGTGCGAGACTACCGAGGCCGGATCGTCCTAACCCTCGCGCCTCGCCGTTTCCGGCCGCTGCACCAGATTCGCCGTCTGGAGATTACCGGGTCGGTCCTCCGTATCGAGACTGACGATCCTGCCGACGACCCAAACCTGTGGATCGACTTGGACGCCCCGTTTGAACTGGGGAAAGTCGCGGGTAGCGAATGGGAAACCTACGCCGCGGCAGTGATGCTGGTCTGGGCGCTGACTCTTTTCGCTGCGCGGGTCGGGGTAGCGGTGGCCGCGCCGCTGGGTGCCCAATTCCTCCGCCGACCGCGTCGGGCGCTCGCGCTGGTCGCTTTGGCGGCTGTCTTGGTCAGCTCCTATCCGGTGGCGTTTTTAGGGCGGAGCTTCGTGTCCCCGAACAACGGCGCCCTACTTCTCTATAATGTATTCCCGACCCTGCCGGGATACACCAGCGCTGCCTTTGAGGACAATATGGGGTCAGACACGGGTGCGGTAATGTGGTGGCACCTGCCGGTCGCAGCGGTGGAGAGGCAGGCGATTCTCCACGACCACGAGTTGCCGCTCTGGAACCGCTATGACCTCTGCGGGCAACCTCTTCTCGGCCAGGGTCAGACCATGCTCGGCGATCCGTTACACTGGGCCGCGGCAATCCTAGGCGGCGGCAGCCCGGTGGCCTGGGACCTGCGATTCCTAGTGGCCAAATGGCTGTTCGCATTCGGAGTTGGGGTCTCCGTCCTGCTTCTGACCGCCGACGTGACGGCGGCGGCGGTGCTCACCGTCGCCTCGGTTTATGTCGGGTTCTTCGGCTTCCGTATCGACCATCCCGCGATCTTCAGTGTCGGCTACGCTCCGTGGCTGCTTTACGCATGGCTGCAGATCCGGCGGGCCCCCACCCGGGCAGCGCTGTGGACTTGGGTTGCGGCCTTGGCCGGCGCCGATTGGCTAGAACTGAACAGCGGGACGGTGAAGGAGGCCTACATGCTCGCGGTTACCCTGAACCTGACCGGCGTGCTGCTGGTTGTGGCGGAAGACGGTCCTTGGGGCGGACGAGTCCGACGCCTTGGCGCTGCCGCCTGGGGGACACTGGTCGTCGTGCTGCTGGCGGCGCCCTTCTGGCTCACCTTCCTCGACGCGCTCAACGCCTCGATGAATAGCTACGAACAGCCCGCCGCCCAACAGCTCGCCTTCGGCCGGCTGATCGGCTTCTTCGAGGACCTGTTTGCGCGGCAGGCCAGCCCGGGCGAACACTTGGTGGCTCCGGCGGCAAACGTCCTTGCGCTGCTCGGAGTGCTGTGGGCGGCTGCCGGTTTCCGGGCCGTCGCCTCCCAGCGGGCCGCGAGAGTGCTGGCTTTTGCGGCCATGATCGCGGCGGCGCTGGTCTTCTCCGTTGTGCCGGAGGCCTGGATAGTCGCGGTGCCTTTCTTGCGCAACGTGCGCCATATCGACAACACGTTCTCCTGCGTGATGCTTGTGCTCGTGCTCCCGCTGGCTGGCTGCGGCGTCTCGGCTGCGCTCATCTCGGCGCGATTCGCCATCTGGCGGCGCCGTGCATTCGGGGTAGCGCTCGGCGCCTCGGCTCTCATCGCATGTTATTTCGGACTGCAGCGACCTGCCCATTTCAGCTCCTTCTTCATAGCTTATGCTGTTTCGCTCCTGCTGGGGTCGGTATTGCTTCACGTGTGCGCCCGCCGCCTGCTCTCGCGGCGGGATTCGAGTCCCGCCGCCTGCATCCTGCTGGCCTTGGGGCTAGCATCCCTTCTTTGGCGGCAGGGGCAGTACCTGCGCACGGCTTTTGACTCCTACGTTTTCAATCCCCAGGTACGGGTCAAACTGGATGCGCCGTCGACGGCGCTGACCTACATCCAACAGAATACCCCCGCGCCCGCGCGCACGCTCGGACTTGGCCTCAATTTCGTGCCAGGTTTCAACCAGGAGCACCTGATTGAAGCGATTTACGGTGTTGATGCGCTTCGCAGCCGCGAACTGGTCAGCCTCCTCTTGGCGCTGGGCCTGAGCCGGGTCGAAGATTTCGCCGACATGGATCTGGCGGATCAGGACGCTGCGCACCGTGCCGCCTACGACGCACTCAACGTGGAGTATTTCCTCAACACGCCCGGCCAGCTGCCTCCTGACAGCCCGTGGGAGCATTCCGGAGATTGGGACCTAGCCGTCTATCGCAGTCGGACCTTCTGGCCCCGCGCGTACTACGCCGCCCGCGTCGAGACCTACCGAGACTTGTCCCAGCTGGCGGCGCGTCTGCGCTCAGCGCGAGGACCGGTGGCCGCCGTGGCGGCGGGCGATAGGACCGTGGACCCCGCCGTGACGGCGCTTGCCGCCCATCCAGTCGACGAGGTGGTGGTGCCAGCCAGCCGCTACTGGCTTTCCGCCAACCGCACCGCGTTCGATATCCAAGCTCCGGGTCCCGGTGTCGCCGTGCTCGTCGAGTCTTGGTTTCCGGCTGATTTTCATGCCACCGTAAATGGACGCGAGGCACCCTATTTCCGTGTGAACCACGCGTTTAAGGGCGTTTACCTGCCGTCCTCCGGCAGCTATCGGGTAGAGTTTTCGTACTGGCCTCGCCACTTGACCCTTTCGCTTCGATTGGCGGCTATGGGGGTCGCTCTGGGGGTAGCAACAATCCTTCTAGTCTGGCTTGATGGAAAAATCCGTGGGCGCTCAGCCCTGCTGGGTTAGTGGGCGTCGCCGTCCAGCTCGCCCGGCTTCAGCAGGCCCGCGAAGGCGGCCTTGGTGGCGGCCTTCATGTAGGCCTCCTTGGCCGTGATCGTCCCGTCCTTGACCCGGTTCATCAGGCTCGTGTCCATCAGGATCATCCCGTCGGCGCCGCCGCTCTCGATGATCTGGCGGATGTTCGCGATCTGGCCGCTGCGCACCGTGTTGGCCAGCGCCTCGTGGGAGAGCAGGATCTCGTGCACCGCGCACCGGCCCTTCGGCACCTTCTGGCAGAGCAGCTGGGCGACGATCCCGGACAGGCAGCCGGCCAGCATCACCCGCACCTGGTTCTGGTCGTCGGCGGGGAAGGCGTTGATGATGCGGTCGACGGTCTTCGGCGCGTTGTTGGTGTGCAGCGTCCCGAAGACGAGCATGCCCATCGAGGCGCAGCCGAGCGCGAGCTTGATCGTCTCCAGTTCGCGCATCTCGCCCACGAGCAGGATGTCGGGGTCGTGGCGCATCGCGCCCTTCAGGGCGGCGGCGAAGGACTCGGTGTGCTCGCCGACCTCGCGGTGCACGATCACGCTCTTCTTCACCGGGTGCACGAACTCGATCGGGTCCTCGATCGTGATGATGTGCCGGCAGAAGTTCGTGTTGATGTAGTCGATCATCGCCGCGAGCGTGGTCGACTTGCCGCTGCCGGTCGGGCCGGTCACAACCACCAGCCCCTCGTTCAGGTGGCAGAGCTTCTTGATCGCCTCGGGCAGCTTCAGCTCCTCGAACGACAGGATCTTCGCGGGAATCTGGCGGAACACCGCCGCCTGCCCCCAGTGGTTGTAGAGGTAGTTGCCGCGGAAGCGGGCGAAGCCCTCGATCTCGTGGGCCAGATCGAGGTCGCGGCGCTCGAGGAACTCGATCCACTTCTTCTCCGGGACGATCTCCTTGAGCAGGTTGGCCAGCCCGGCGGAGGTGAGCGGCCGGTCGCCGAGCGCCTGGATCGCCCCGGAGATGCGGGCCTTCGGGGGCTGCCCGGTCATCAGGTGCAGGTCGGACCCGCCCTTGTCGACCATCATGCGCAGGAGGTTGTCGATCTCGGCCATGGGGGTCAGACGATCTTTACCCGCAGCGCCCGGTTGCTGACGTTGGCGAGCGCGGTTTCCTTCGAGACCTTGCCCTCCTGGAAGAGCCCGAAGACGACGTTGTCCATGAGGCACATGCCCTCGCGCACGCCCGTCTCCATCGAGTTGCGCAGGCCGGTGGTCTTGCCGTCCCGCACCAGGTTGGCGATCGCCATGTTGTTCACCATGATCTCGCAGGCCATCACGAGCCCTCCCTTGGGGGAGGGCAGCAGGCGCTGGCAGACGATGCCGCGCAGGCTCTCGGCCACGCTGGCGCGGATCTGGGTCTGCTGGGCGGCCGGGAAGACGTCGAGCAGGCGGTTGAGGGTGGTGGCGGCGTCGCTCGTGTGCATCGTGCCGATCACGAGGTGCCCGGTCTCGGCCGCGCTCACGGCCATCTCGATCGTCTCCAGGTCGCGGAGCTCCCCGATCACGATGATGTCGGGGTCCTCGCGGAGCGCACCCTTCAGGGCGGTGAAGAAGGTCTTGGTGTGGTCGCCGACCTGGCGCTGGGTGACATTGCAGCCCTTGGAGGTCTGCACCACCTCGATCGGGTCCTCGACCGTGATGATGTGGTCGTGGCGGGTGTCATTCAGGTAGGCGACCATCGAGGCGAGGGTCGTGGTCTTGCCCGAGCCCACCGGGCCGGTGATCAGCACCAGGCCGTTGTGGTAGCTGAGCATCCGCTTGAGGGTGTCGAGGTGGCTGGCGAACCCGAGCTCCGAGAGCGAGCGGGCCTCGCTGGGCACCATCCGGTAGGCGCCCGCGGCGCCATCCTTGTGGTACATCAGGTTGACGCGGTACCGCTCCGCCGGGCCCACGGCCAGGGCGTAGTCCAGGTCATGCTTGGTGATGAAGGCGTTCCTCTGCATCGGCGACAGGAGCGCCGTGTTGAGCCGGAGCGCCTCGTCGGCCGTCAGCGGCTTCTCGCTGATAAAGGTGATGTTGCGATCCTTGCGCACGAAGGGCCGGCGCCCGGTGCACAGGTGCAGGTCGCTGGCTCCGAACTTGATCGAGCTGGCGAGCAGGTCCTTGAGGGTCTGGCCGATCACCTGGTCGTCCTGGTTCGTGATCATCGCGCCGGAGAGGGTGGGGAGGGGGCCCGCTTCCTCCTTGCGCTTGGGCATCGCGACGACGTCCTCGACCAGGTCGTCCGGGGCCGCGAAGGGGTCCGGGGGCGGGGGGCCCTGCTGGGCCTTCAGGGCCGCATGGCCGGCCAGCGTCTCCAGCGCCTCCAGGTTGGTGACGATGTCCTCGTCGACCAGTTTCTGGGCAAACTCCAGCATGGTCGGGCGCCCCCCGAGCCGGGCCCGCACCGAGACGGCTTGGGCCCGCGTGAACAGGCCTTGGTCGATGCCGAGTCGAACAAGCCAGAGGGTTTCGGGGTTCATGCGAGGCGGGGCAGAAGGCGGACCATAAGGCGGTCAAAAGGGGTGCCAAGCGCGAATCCGGCCGTTGGATGGGGGGTTATACGGAGCCCGGCAGGGATCGGCTGGCCTCGGGGGGCCGGCGGGGTGATTCTCCGGGCTAACTGTCCGATATCCTGCCCCGGCTGCGGCCAGCCCGGGGCCAACCCAGCGGCGCCGTGGGCCCCGCTGCCGTAATGAGGGACTTCCAGAGCCCGCTCGCCTGGATCGTCCGGTTCGTCGGCGTCGCGGCCGCCGACGAGCCATGGCGAATGAGCGCCGGCAGGAGGCCGAGCAGGCCGACCTGATCGGAAAGCTGCGGGTCGCGGCGACCCAAGTGTCTCGCCTGAAGGATATTGTGACCTACTGCACCTGGACGGGGAAGGTCCAGATGAACGATCAATGGATCGCGGTGGAGCCCTTCCTCCACGAGCGGTACAGGTTGAACATCACCCCTGGCATTTCCGACGACGCGATGAACCGCCTCATGGCCGACGCGACGGCATCCAGGGCGGCCGATGCAGCCAGGGAGGCCGCGGTTCAACCGTCGGACTGAATGGGGGATTGCAAAGCCGGGGGATTTGCCGGAGGGTGTCCCTTTCATCTAGATCATGCTTCGGAAGTTCATTGCCCGGCTGCGCGAATCGATAGCCCCCGCCAAGACCACCCCACCGGTTGCCGCCCCCGCTCCCGCCCGTCCGCAGGCTAGCGCGGCCCCGCGCCGACCGCACTCATCCGGGACTCCCCGGCCGCCGGCGCGCAGCCACGGTCCGGCCGATTCCCACCGCCCGCACGAGCCCCGTCCCCGGGCCGAACCGCGTCCCCGCGCGGACGGCCCCGAGCCCCGCGGCCGCCATGAGGAACGCCGCCCCGCCGGCCGCGGCCCGAGTCGCGGCGGCCCGGCCCGGTCTTCCGACGGCCCCCGCGCCCGTCCCGCCCGCGATGACTTTGAGCATCCGGGCCGCACCACCGCCAAGCCGCTGGTGCCGGTCGACGTCCCGAAGATGGAGACCCCGTTCTCGGCCCTCGGCCTCACCGATGCCCTCGCCTATGCGGTGCAGCAGAAGGGCTACGCCACGCCGACGCCCATCCAGACCGAGGCCATCCCGCTGATCCTCCAGGGTTCCGACGTGATCGGCTCCGCCCAGACCGGGACCGGGAAGACGGCGGCGTTCGCGCTGCCGATCATCCAGCGCCTCGGCCAGCACGGCGCGCTGCGCTGCCTGATCCTCGAGCCGACCCGCGAGCTGGCGCTGCAGGTGGAAGAGGCCTTCCACAAATACGCGATGTTCACGGACCTGAGGGTCACGATCGTCTATGGCGGCGTCGGCTACGGCAAGCAGACGGACGACTTGCGCCGCGGGATGGACATCCTGGCGGCGACCCCGGGCCGGCTCCTCGACCACCTCGAGCAGGGCAACTGCTCCCTGGACAAGATTGATATCCTGGTCCTCGACGAGGTCGACCGCATGCTCGACATGGGCTTCCTCCCGGATGTGAAGCGCATCGTCCAGAAGTGCGCCAAGGACCGGCAGACCCTGTTCTTCACCGCCACGCTCCCGCCGGAGCTGGAGCAGCTCGCCGGCTGGGCGCTGCGCAACCCGGCCACGGTCAAGATCGGCCGCACCCACTCGGCCGCCGACACGATCTCGCACTGCTTCTACCCGGTCGTCGCCTCCCAGAAGTTCGAGCTGCTGCAGGTGCTGCTCGAGCAGACCGACTTCAAGAGCGTGCTGATCTTCTGCCGGACCCGCATGGGCGCCGACCGCATCGCCCGCCGGCTGACCGACAAGGGGCACCGGGTCGGGGTGATGCACTCCGACCGCAGCCAGCGCGAGCGGGTCGAGGCCCTGGCCGACTTCAAGAGCGGCAAGAACGAGGTGCTGGTCGCCACCGACATCGCGGCCCGCGGCCTGGACATCGCCGGCGTGTCCCATGTCATCAACTATGACGTGCCGGAGAACGCCGAGGACTACGTCCACCGCATCGGCCGCACCGGCCGGGCCCAGAACACCGGCGACGCCTTCACCCTCGTGACCGAGGACGACGTCCGCGACGCCCGCAGCATCGAGCGGTTCATCGGTGCGACCGTCGAGCGGAAGAAGATCGAGGGCTTCCCCTACATCTATTCGGCCCTCTTCGATCAGAAGGTGATCGAGGAGGCCGCCCCGAAAGTCACCAGCAGCCGCCTGCACCGCGGCGCCCGCCGATAGGCCCTGGATTCCCCGGCGTTTTGGGATTGCCGGCGCGGGGGATTCGGTCGTCGTTGCCCCTTCGCATGCAAATCCAGATCCCGGACGGCGTCTTCGCCGGATTCATTTTCGACCTCGATGGCACCCTCGTCGACACCATGCCGCTCCACTACACGGCCTGGGAGGACGCCCTCCGGAAGGCCGGCCTCCAGGGGGGCCTGGACAAGGAGAAGTTCTACTCTCTGGGCGGCGTGCCGTCGCGCAAGGTGGCGGCCCTTCTGGGCCGGCACCACGGGCTCACGCTCGATCCGGATGCCGTGACGCACGACAAGGAGGTGGGTTTCATGAGCTCGTCCCAGAAGCTCGACCTGATTCTCCCGGTGGTGGAGTTTGCCCGCAAGGTGAGCCGGGACTACCCGGTGGCGATCGCCTCGGGCGGGACGCGGGACGTGGTGGCGAGCACGCTCAGGAAGACCGGGCTCGCCCCGCTCTTCCCGACCGTGGTGACGGCGGATGACGTCGAGCACGGCAAGCCGGCCCCGGACATGTTCCTCCTCGCGGCCCAGCGCATGGGGGTTGAGCCGACCAAGTGCCTCGTGTTCGAGGATGGCGAGCCCGGGATGCGGGCCGCCGAGGCGGCCGGGATGAAGTGCGTCTTCGTCCCCAGCCGGACCTCAGCGTGAGGGCGGCCCCGCCGGGGCAATCGCGGTCAGCGTGACCAGGCTGCCGACCTTCAGGTGGGCGGTGTCCGCGGCGTTGCCGAAGCCGCGGGAGAGCACGGTCCGTCCGTCGGCGTCGGGGAAGGCGATCCACTCGTCCGGTTTCACGTCGCTGTAGGTGCGGCCGTAGAGCGCGCGGTAGGCCTTCCCGCCGGCCGCGAGCGTGAAGTAGGTCATGGGCGGGATGCCGGCCGCCGCGAAGTCCGCGGCCTCCGCCTCGAGCAGCACGTTGCCGTAGATGGCGTCCACCTCGGCGACGCGGGTGCCGAGGGAGTGCGCCTCGGGCTCGACCAGGGCGGTCGAGGGCCCCGGGTCGGGCGGGACGGTCGCGTCGTAGTAGAGGGCCTGGTTCTTGGGCGTCGGCAGCGCGTTGGGGCCGTGGTCAAGCCAGGCGTTCATCGCATCGAAGGCGGCCTCGTGCTCGGCCTGGTTGATGTTGGTATGGCCCTCGCGCGCGATCAGGAAGAGGGCGGGCTGGATGACCGGGGACGGGCGGGCCACCAGGGCGGTCAGGTAGCTCTTGGGTTGCGCCGCCTCCCGGAGGGTGGCGACGAAGAGCAGCGGGATCCGCGGCAGGAGCGAGAGGCCGATCTGGCCGTCGTGCTCCTTGGCGTAGAGCGTGGGGTCGAACGCGATGGCGCCCGCGTAGGGACCCTGGTCCCGCTCGGCCATGATCGTGACGATGAGGCCGCCCAGCGACTCGCCCTCGAGGATCACCCGCTCCGGCTCACCGAACTCCTCCGCGATGTAGGCGCGCAGCGCGTCGAGGTCGGCGATGGCGTCGGCGACGACGAGTCCATTGCGCCGGTAGCTGGTCGTGGCCACGATCCAGCCCTGGTCGAGGGCGGCCTTGGACGCGGCGCGCCCGGGGTGGAGGTCGGCGATCAGCGGGGCGCCCTCCGGGCGGTAGCCGTGGGCCAGCAGGAGGACGCGCCGGTTCCAGGTGACCGGGGGCGTCGCGATCGCGAACTGCGCGCCCTGGAGGTAGCCGACCTCGACGTGGGGGGGTTGGTCCGCGGCCGCGGCGCCCCGGACCAGGAGCAGCGCCAGGGCGGGCATCAGCCTCTTGAGCATCGGGGCCCATCCTGCGGCCGGGGCCGCCCAAGGCGAATCCCTTTTGGCTTCAGCTGCGGGCGGGGTTCCACTCCAATGGACGTCCCCCGCGCCCGTGCAACCCTCCGAGCTGGCCAAGCCCTTCGTCCTCACTTTCCCCGCCTATGTGCCGGGCCGGCCGATCGACGACGTCGCGCGCGACCTCGGCCTCGACCCGGCCGGCATCATCAAGCTGGCGTCGAACGAGAACCCCTTCGGCCCGTCACCCCGGGCGGTGGCGGCCGCCACCGCGGCGCTGTCCCAGGGCCAGCTCTACCCGGACGGCGGCTGCTCCGCCCTGCGCGGGCGCCTCGCCGCCCACTACGGCCTCCCGCCCGGGCAGTTCGTGATCGGCAACGGCTCGAACGAGGTGATCGAGCTCCTCGGGCACGTCTTCCTGAACCCCGGCGACGAGGTCGTGATGGGCCTGCCGGAATTCGTCGTCTACCGCCTGGTCTCGATCCTCTTCGGCGCCGTGCCGGTCGAGGTGCCCCTGCGCGGGTTCCGCAACGACCTGGCCGGGCTGGCCCGCGCGATCACCCCCCGCACGAAGCTCGTCATCCTCGCCACCCCCAACAACCCGACCGGCACCGCCAGCCCCGCGGCGGCGGTCCTGGCCTTCATCCGGGGCCTGCCGCCGCACGTGATCTGCGTCCTCGACGAAGCCTATGCCGAGTTCGCCGCCGACGCCCCCGACCTCCGCCCCCTGCTGGCCGAGGGCTGCAAGGTGATCGGGCTCCGGACCTTCTCCAAGGTCTATGGCCTGGCGTCCCTGCGGGTTGGATACGGCTACGCCAGCGCCGAGCTGGCGGGCCTCCTCGACCGCGTGCGGCAGCCCTTCAACGTGAACGCGGTGGCGCAGGCGGCGGCGGTGGCGGCGCTCGCCGACCAGGACTTCGCGCGCCACTGCGTGCGGGAGACCCGGGCCGGGCTCCGCCGGCTGGAGGCCGGCTTCACCGCGCTCGGCCTGGAGTTCGTCCCCAGCGAGGCCAACTTCACGCTCGTCAAGGTGGGCGACGGCGCCCGGGTCTTTGACGCCCTCCAGCGCCGGGGCGTCATCGTGCGGCCGGTCAGCAACTACGGCCTCCCCGAGTGGCTCCGCATCACCGTCGGGACCTCCGACCAGAACGAGCGCCTGCTGGCCGAGCTGGCGGCGGCCGTGCGTTAGCGGGCGGCGGCGCGGTCCAGCCGGTCGCGGAGCGCGTCGCCCAGGCCCCCGGCCGGCGGGCGCTCGGCGTGGATGCGCCGGAACCCGGCGGCGTCCAACTCGCGCAGGGCGGCAAACAGCCGGCGCGCCGCGCCCCGCGGGTCGCCGGCGCGGTCGAGCCAGAAGACGGGCCG
>Ga0302314_10009137_pt1 | contig 17574 bp, 14 predicted proteins | sample III_Palsa_N2_3_FD_200533 | JGI IMG/M metagenome (GOLD analysis project Ga0302314, IMG submission 200533) | Peat permafrost microbial communities from Stordalen Mire near Abisko, Sweden - III_Palsa_N2_3 | ecosystem: Environmental > Terrestrial > Soil > Palsa > Peat permafrost | place: Sweden...
TGCGCGGGAGCTGCAGCACGAGACGCCATCGCCGTGAGCCGGCGGTCAGCGGTGTCCGGGCAGTGCCCCCCGCTGCTGCGGCGCGGCGACTCCCCCGCCATCGGCGCGTATCAGGGCTGTCGCGGCGACCGTTAGGAAGGCCGAGGATCAGAACAAGGGATCCTGGCCCGCGCCCGGGTCGCCGCTGGGAGCGGCAGCGGACGCGAAGCGAGGGGGGCGCGAACGCGCCACCGGGGCCCGGGTCTCCGGAGCGGGGAACAGGGACCCGTGGTCGGCGAACGGGTCGCCGGCCGCGAGCGCACCGGCGACGACGGCACCCAGCTCCGCCGGATCGTGCACCCCGCGCTCGACCGCCGCCAGGACCGCTGTCCGAACGGCCAGTGCCGAGCCGTACGCCCCGCGCCGGTCTGCCTTGCCGACCCGGCCCGGGTAGGTGAGCCGATCCCGGCTCAGCGCGTCCGCGAGGTTGTCCACGTGGTCGCCCGGGGTCAGGCACTCCGGCCGGGCACACCAGCTCCGATCGCAGACGTGGCGAACTACGAGCCCAGCGGCGAGCGGACCGTGGTGGGCGTGCCACATCCAGCGCGAGGGACGCACCGAGGGCGACGCCTGCCCCAACGCCGCGGCCGCGAGGGGAGCGTGGAGCCGCCCGTACCCGTCATCGGACAGCGCACCGCAGTACACCCAGTCCTCATCCGTGACGACCAGGCGCGCCCGCAGCCTGGCCCACTCCCCCAGGTCCGCCCGCGGAGGCAGATCGACGGGCGGGCGGACCTGTTCGGGGACCCTAGGCACCGGATCCGACAGCGACCGGCACCGGGCCGCCCTGCGCCGGCACCGCGCCGACGCCCTGGCCGTCTGACTCGACGTCATCGACATCGGCCGCCCGCGCATCGTCGTCGACAGCATCGAGGTCGTCCGGCACGTCCGCTTCGCTGTCGAGCTTGAGGTACGCGGTGATCTCCCGCGCCTCCAGGCCGGTCACCTCCGCCGCGCGGCTCGCCCCGAGCGTGCCCACCAGCTTGGCGACCGCGGCCGCCGTCTTGAGGCGCGCGGACTCTTCCACGTCCAGCAGCTTGAAAACGAGGTCGGCAGCCGCGCGTTCGCGCTTCTGCTGTTCGACGAGTGCGGCCCGGCGGCCCTGACTTGTGTTGTTGCGTGCAGATGCCATGGTGGCAGTGTAGGAGCCTGCCGCCTGCGGCCGCCGCCGGTTTCACCAGTCGGCCCCCCGACTTTCTAACGGGTCCCTCCCCGCGCAGGCCGCTGGCGCGGCCTGCGCGGACTCCCGGGGGTGGTCCACTGTAGCCCGCCGTCCGGCCGGCGGGGGAGCTGGCGGCGCCGAGGGCTCTTGCATGAGCCAGCACGAACCCTATGTCGACGAAGTCGACACCAAGGATCATCCAGCGAAGCATGGATGATCCAGCATCAGCAGAGCTGATGCCACAAGCATCGAGAGCTATTCGATCATGATCGAGAAGAACACTCGACCATGATCGAATAGCTCAAATACCACAGCACACCTCTTGCACTCCGCGAAAGACCAGGTCAGAGCCCTGAAATCGGACCGTTTTTGATCATGGAATCGGGGTACCATTCTGGAGTGATTGCCACTCAGAAATGCCGCACCAACGGGCCCGTGTGCCCGGCGGCAGCGGGTGGTGATGCCGCGTGATGACGACGTACGCGATCTCAGCGGGCAGTGGCATCGACTACCTGATGTCCACCGTCGTCAGCGGCGACAAGGAGATCAAATCCCGGGACCTGGCCGGGTACTGGTCGCAGGGCGGTGACACTCCGGGCGTGTGGATGGGCGCCCAGGCCGGTGCGCTGGGACTGCACGGCACGGTCACCCAGGAGGCCGCGGACGCGATCTACAAGTACGGCGTCGACCCGGCCAGCCGGGAGCCGCTGGGCCGCCGGTGGCCGACCTACCCGACCGCTGACGAGGTCTACGAGTCCCTGTTGGCGAAGGAGCCGGCCGCCACGGAGGCCCGCCGGATCGTGCTGCGGAAGAAGGCCAACAAAGCTGGCGAGCGGACCGCCCGCGCAGGTTGGGAGAACGTATTTTCGCCGGTCAAGAGCTGGTCGGTGCTATGGGGCGTCAGTGATGACACGACCCGGGCACAGATGGAGGAGGCGGAGGCCGCCGCTTTCGCGAAGGTGTGGGCGAAGTTCGAGGAGCGGGCCGCGTGGACCCGGATCGGTCCCGGTGGTGTCGCCCAGGTCGGGACGCAGGGCCTGATCGCCTCAGCGTTCATCCACAGGTCCTCTCGCGCGGGTGACCCGGACTACCACCGCCACGTCGCGACCAGTGCGAAAGTCCAGACGGCCGACGAGCATCCCCGCTGGCTCGCGCTCGACGCACGCCCCCTGCACTACATGACGGTTGGCCTCTCCGAGATGTACACCACGGAGTTGGAGCGGGAGATGTGGGAGCGGTTCGGCATCCTGGCCGCCCCCCGGGACGACTCGATCCGCCCCGACAAGCGCCCCGTCCGCGAGTACGTCGGTGTCAGCAGCAGCACGGTGCACGTGTTCAGCCAGCGCCGCCGCCAGACCGAGAAGGCGTTGAAGAAGTTCACCAAGGAGTTCCGCGAGCGCGAGGGACGCGAGCCCAGCCGCGCCGAGCAGTACGCCCTCGCCCAGGCCGCGGCGCTGACCGAGCGCCCCGACAAGGAGCCCCACAGCGCGGGCGACGAGCGCCGCCAGTGGCGCCGGCGCCTGTGGCGCGAAGGCATCCCGATGCCCGCCTTCATGATGCAGGCCGCCAAAATGGCCAGCCGCGCCCTACTCGCCAAGCGCCCCACTCCCCCGCCGCTGGCCGAGGTGGCGGACGCGATCGTGGCCGTGCTGGAACAGGACCGCGAGACATGGACCCGGGACAATGTGGAGGCGGAGGCGTACCGCCAGCTCACCGCGAGCGGATGGCACCTCAGTGCCGGGGCGCGATTCGACACTGTGTTGGACGAGGTCATCGACCATGTCCTGAGCCCCGAGCGGTGCGAGCTGACGACCCCGCCGGAGCCGCTGACCGTGCCGTCGAGGTACCAGCGGCTCGACGGCACATCGATCTTTGTGCAGGTCGGCAGCGCCCGCTACACCTCCCACCGCATCAAGGCGTGGGAGAGGGACATCGTCGATGCGGCGAACACGCCGACGACCGTGCGCCGCCTGACGGTGGCACAGGTCGACGCAGCCGTGGCCGCCGGCGACGCGGAACGGGGCTTCACACCCAGTGGGGAACAGCTAGAAGCGGTCCGAAGGGTCTTCACCGGCGACACCCGCGCAAAGGCCGTCATCGGCCCCGCGGGCACCGGAAAAACGACGATCATGCGATTGGTCAAGGAAGTCGCCGACGCGCACGGCATCCAGGTCCTGGGCCTGGCCCGCGGGCAGGCCCAGGCCGACAGCTTGGCCGAGGCCGGGGGGTTCAGGGCCGAGAACATCGCCCGCTGGCGCATCATGTCCGAGGTGTTCGCGCGCGGAAAGCCCCATTGGACGCTGAAGCGCAACACCATCGTCATCATCGACGAGAGCGGACAGGCATCCACCCCGGACCTGCACGCGATCCTGCAGCAGGTCGAGGAGGCCGGGGGCCGGATGCTGCCCACCGGTGACCCGCGCCAGCTCGGTGCCCCCGGAGTCGGCGGCGCCCTGGCGCTGCTGGAGAGTGACAGCGATGTCATCTACCTGACCGAGGTCAGGAGGTTCCGCAGCGTCAACGGCGACTTGCGGCACTGGGAGATCGACGCCGCTACAGCCATCTCCCGGGGCGACGCCGAGGCGTCGTGGGAGGCCTACAGTGCCCGCGGACGCCTGCACGTCGGCACCCTGGACGAGATGGCCGACAAGACCTATACCGACTGGCTCGCCGACGTCGACGACGGCCTGTCCAGCGTGATGATCGTGCCGACCAACGCCCTGGCGGCCGAACTCTCGGACCGGGCGCGCAACGACAGGGTCGCCGCCGGCATCGTCGACGACAGCCGTGTGGTGACCCTGCCCGACGGCAACAGAGTGGGGGCCGGGGACCAGATCGTCACCCGGGCCAACAACCGGGAGCTCACCTGCGAGACCTCCACCCAGTACGTCCGCAACGGCGACGTGTGGACGGTGGAGCGCGTCCACCGCGACGGCTCACTGCTGGTGGCGCACGTCCTGACCCGCGGCCGGGTCGTCCTGCCCGCCGACTACACCGGTGGCGGAGGCGTCCAACTCGGCTACGCCGTCACCAAGGACCGCATCCAGGGTGCCACCGTCCAGACCTCGCGCAGCCTGTTGGTGCCGGGGATGAACGCCAACAGCGTCTATCCCTCCATGACGCGCGCGACGCTGGAGAACCACGGCTACATCGCCACCGACGGTGGTGTCGACGTCGAATCGGGTGAGCCCGGACGGCCGGTGACCGGACATCAGGCATGGTCCGCGATGGTCGGCCGCGACGGCACCCAGCTGTCCGCGACCGCCCGCCAGCGCCAGGCCTACGACCTCATCGAGGCCGTTCGCACCCATGCTCCGCGGATGCGGTTCGTCCTCGACGACATCGCCGACGACGAAGCCAAGAGGGCGATCATCGCGCTGATGGGCGAGGAGATCGGCGAGCTGGTCACCACCGCACCGGCCTGGCCCGCCCTGCGGTCCCAGCTGACCCGGCTCGCCGATGAAGGGCTCGACACCGATGTATTGGTGAAGACCGCTCACGAGGGCCGTGAGTGGGACGGGGTTATCCGCGACTACGCCCGCATCATGCACTCCCGGGTCCGCCTCCTCTTGGAGGACAAGGACGGTAATCCGATCCCCGGTGCCGCTGAGCGCTACGCGCTGCCCGAGGACGCCGAACGCCCGCTCACCGCTCCGACCTACGAGGAGGATCCACAGGCCACCGGCGCGGATTTCTTCGCCGCCTACGGGTTGCGCCTGCCCGCCGCCGACGTCGAGGGCCGCGACGACCGGCACGAGTTCGTCGACGAGATGGTGCAGCTGGTCAACGCGCGTGTCGACCACCTCGCGCACCAGGCCCAGGCCGACGCCCAAGCGGGCGAGGGATGGGCCGCGGCCTACGGACCGCAGCCCGAAACCGTCGCCGAAGCCGTCGCCTGGCTCGACCAGGTCACCGCCGCCGCGGTGTACCGCGACCTGGCCGACTACACCGCCGCCGACCCGGTCGGGCCCGCGCCCACCGAGGACGAGCCGCAGCTGCGCGGACTGTGGCGAGCCGCCCAACAGGTACCCCAGGGCGCCATGGCCTACGGCCACGCCCTGCAACTCGCGGGCAGCGGCGTGACCTGGCTCGACGGAATCGGCGCCGCGCCGCGACCCGGCGACCCCGCCCGCATGGCATGGGTCGCCGCCGTCAACGCCCTGGACACCTACCGCACCCTGTGGGAGTACGGACACGAGACGATCGCCCTGGGACAGCGCCCGGCCGATCCGGTACAGGCCGCCGACTACGACGCCGCCGCCGACGCCGTCACCGCCTACCGGATGGTCCGCCAGATCCCGTCACTGGCCGACGCCGACGCCGATACCCTTGCGGTCATCGTCGCCCGGGGCAACGACAGCGAGCCCGCAGCCCAGGCCGCTGCCGTCGCCATCGCCCGGTACGACGCCGCGGTGCGGGCACAGACCGCTGCCGTCCAGGCCGCCGAGGACGCGGCCAACCGCGCGGTGGAGGCCCGCGCCGCCACCGGCGACCAGGTCGCCACCCCCGGCCGGCTCGCCGAGCTCGACCGCGAAGCCGACCGCGCCCGCACCGCCGCAGCGCAGGCCAGAACCGAGACACGGACCGCCCGCAACGAGGTCGATGCCGCCGCTCCCGGCGCGGTCGAGGCCCGCGAGCGGATGCACCAAGCCGCCCAGGCCCGCCGCGCCCTGGCCCACCGCCGGCTCAACCCGTCCCCGGACGAGAACCCCGGTCCTGCGCAGCCGAGTCCGTTCGGGGACCGCCCGCACGGAGGCCTGACCGACCCCGAGTTGGTCGCCGCTGCCCAACGCTCGGTCACCGAGGCCGTCGCCATCGAGCGCGCCGCTCCCCCAACGGCCACCGAAGCCCAGCAAGCAGCTGTTGCCGCCCAGGCCGCGGCCGAGCTGCGCGAGCACGCCGCCGAACTGCGCGCCGAGTACGCCACCCGGGCCGTTATGGAACCCGACCAGCTCGCCGCCGAGGAGGCCGGACGGCTCGCCGCGCGTCAGCGCAGTGCCGAGGCCCGGCTGCAACAGGCCCACCAGGACACCACCAGCCCCGAGGCCCTGCACGCCGAACGCGGCCGCACCGCAGCGGTGCAGGCGACCGAGGCAGCGCGCCGGAACACCGAGGAGCCCGACCGGGAGAGCACCCCGGCCAAGAGCCGCCGGCCCCGACGCGACCCGGACCGGGCACCGCGCAACGCCGCCGAGGCACGGCTGCAGGCCGCCTCCGCCGACCCCACCAGCCCCGAAGCGCTCCAGGACGCGCGCCGCAAGAGCCGGTCGGCACCGGCCACCAGGTCCCAGCCGGTCGACCAGCCGAACGCCGCACGCAAGAAGCCGGACCCGGCCGCACCGAAGTCCCCGGCGAAGCGCCGCAACAGCGCTGCATCGCGTTTGGACGCCGCCGAGAGCTACGGCCAGGTACCGCCGCGGCCAGGCGCGAAGGGGCGCCAGATGCCGGCCGAGGACCCGCGCCGCCGCCGTCCCGACCCGCCCCGCAGCCCCGGCAGCACCCCGCGCCGGTAGACCCGACCACCGCACCCAGGAGGCCCGAGGATGTTCTACATCGCGCTGCACCGCACCAAGGGTGCGCCGGTCGTGGGCGCGCAAGGACCCGGCCACAGCGGGCCGTTCAGCCCCTGGCCGGGCGACGACGACACCGACCCGCCCGCCGGAGCCCCCGGGGACGAGGAAGCGGCCGCCACCCCAGGTGAAGGAGTGACGGCCGCCGGGCCGGACAGGACGCAGGGTCAGTCCGCTTCGGCCCTGCGCTTGTCGATCGCTTCCTTGACACCCGCGCGGGTGTAGTCCGCAGGGACGCTGTGCTTGCCGTTCAGGCAGTCCCGGCCGTCGTTCTCACCGAACGCGAAACTCATCCGCTTCTGGAATTCCTCCCAGTCGCCATGCCAGGTGATCACGAACTTCGGGGTGGCCGTCGCGTAGACGTCGAGCCGGCCGAACGCGAGTGCCGCCAAGTCCATGGCGAGCCCCGGATGCTGCTGCCAGCAGGCCGGGATCAGCTGATGCTCCTGCCAGCCGTAGACAGCGTTGTGCCACAGCACGACCCGGTCGAGCCAACTGAACACCGCATCCTCGAACTCGCCGCCGCCCAGCTCGCCCAGGTTCCACGGACGGGTCACCGCGGATTCCGTCACCTCACCGGTGGCGTAGTCGACCCGCTCGTCCGTGTCGCCTTCCTCTGCCTCCGCGCCCTCCGCCTGGATCAACTCCAGCTGCTTGGCGACCATCTCCGGCAGAGCCGGCCACCGCGGAACCCTACTCATCGTCCGCTCCCGCCGCCGCTTCCTTGGTCGCCGCCCACGCGGCCGCGTTCTCCGCCATGAACCGCCGCTTGTCCGCCGCGGCCCGCGCCCGCGCGGCATCCGCCATCGCCCGCACCTGCTCGACCTCCCGCGCGATCTGCGGCCAGTCCTCATCCTCCGAGAGCTTCGGCAACCGGGTGATGATCGGGCCGAGGTCGTTGCTCAGCAGCAACGCCTCACCCAACTTGATGTCCAGCCCACCGATCTCATGGGCCCTCAGCACCGGCTGCCAGTCCTCCTGCACGTTCTGCGAGGGCCCGCTTCCGCGCCCACTTCCCGAGGAGGCCGACGTGCGGAACACCCGCACCTGCCCGCACCGCTTCTCCAGGCCAGCCAGGAAATCTTCGTCACCGACCCCGCCGAAGACCAAGGTGTTGTTCGTAAAACTCGCCAGCTCCTTCGCGGCATCGCGTCCGAACCTGGCCTCCGCCGAGGCCCAGCCCTGCACGATGTACATCACGCTCAGGCCCCGCCCGCGCCCATCCGAGACCCGCTGCCGCAGCGTCGGCAGCGGCGTGTTCGCCGCCTCGTCCAGCCCCACCAGCAGCGGCGGATCGAGCCGACGGTACTGCTTGGTGTTGGCCAACGCCTCCGCCCGGTCCAACAGGTCCTCCTGCATCGCCGTCACCAAGGGCGCGATCGACAGGTACGGGTTGTCCTTCCCCAATAGGTAGATCGTGCCGTTCGCGTCGAGCAGCTGCTCGATCGGGGTGGCCCGGTCGCCGGACACGTCGATGGCCTTGACTACCGCATCGTGTCGGAAGCAGCCCAGGGCCTCAGCCAGCGTCGACAGGGTGTTGGTGACCTTCCGGTCATCACCGGTGGTGGCTTTCACAAACGCGTCCGCCCACCCGGGGCCGGCCCCCGGATGCCGGTCCAGGATCATCCGCGGCGCCGGATCACTGAACCGGTCCGACCAGCGCAGCACGTCCCGCAACGACGCGCCGTCCAACGCGGCCGCGTGCAGCAGGCACTCCAACACCCGCGCCGCCTGCCCCTTGTAGAAGGACGACGCCTCATCCGACACCTTCGCACCCGTCGAGGACTTGCCCCCGGCGACGAACGCCGCCGCCAGCACCGATGCCCGCTCGGTGTCCTCCGACCCGTGGATCGGCGACCACCGCAGCGGCTCCAGCCCCGGGCAGATCTCCTGCGGATCGAGCGAGACCACCGGCCCCCGCAGGACCCGGGCACCGTAGGTCAGCTCGACGACATCGGGCTTCGTCGACGACAGGATCAGCGGACCCGGTGCCCGGCGCGCGACCCGCGCCAGGAACCGGAACGTCTTCCCGCTGCCCATCGAGCCGATGACCCGCAGCGCCTGATCGTAGGGCGAGTACAGCGGCTGACCGGTCTCCGGTCGCACCGGCTCGCCCAGGTAGTACCCGTACTCTTCGGGAGCCGGCAGCGCATCGCGCTCCGGCAGCGTCCTAACGGCGGCCACGCGGCAACCCCTTCCGCTTCTTCGCAGGCACGATCTCCTCCACCGGAGCCAGGCCCGGACGCACCTGCGCGCCCGCCCTGTGCACCGCCTCCACACTCAACCGGTCGGCCACCTGCTGCGCAGAGGCGTACCCGCCGGCCGGGTTGTCGGCGGGTTTCGAGCCCGCCCGGGGAGCGGGGGCGATGGTCCCCCAGATCCATCCGCCCACACACACCAGGATCACCACGATCAGGAAGACCCCGATCAACTGCCCGCTCATACCGCCCCCTCGCGTCCGGCACCGGTGCGCATGGCGCCGTCGGTGTCCGTCATCTTCTTCTCCATGGTGGTGCGCAGGTGCCGGACCTGCCGCGGCGCCTCCGTGCCGATCTTCAGGATGTGGCAGCCCTGCGCGAGGGAGCCCAGGGTGTCGAACAGTGACGGCGGCAGCCGGAACTGCGCCATCGCCTGTTCGGCGTCGTCGGCCCGGGACTGCTGGTAGATGTGGACGATGTCGGCCTCACGGACCAGTGACATGGCGTCCGAGCCCGGCGGAATATCGCTGATGTGGTGCAGTACGGTGACGAAGCTCAGGCCGATGCCGCGGCCCCGCTTGGCCAGCGAGCGCAGGATGCTCGCCACCGATGTCGTCCCCGAGGACTGCAGCCGGGTCGTGTGGTAGCCCTCTTCCAGGACGATGATCCGCTGTCCCGGCTTGTGCGCCCAGACGGCTGTCAGGAACGACGCGACCAGCGCCATGATCAGTGCCAGCGCCGGGCTTTCCTCCGGCAGCGCGCTGGTGTCGAAGACCAGCAGCGGCGCGTCCAGGTTCAGTGTCTCGTCGGTCTCGCGGTCGATCAGCCCGGACAAGTCGCCGCGGATGAACCGGTCCAGGTCCAAGGCGAGCTGCAGGCCCCACCCGGTGACCGTCTCGACCGTCACCATCCCGCTGCCCGCCAGGTGCTCGCGCGGGATCGCCGAGGCGAGCGGGTCAAGGAGGCAGTCGAGCACGTCGTGCAGCGTCGCCACCCGGCCCGCCTCGCCCGCCCGCAGCAGCGCCGCCTGATGGGCCGCCCGCAGCGCGTAGTGCTCGGTACTCGACAGCCTGCCGTGCGCGTGCTCCGCCACCATCAGCAGCAGCCGGTCCTGACCCACCCGGTCCTCCCCGGCGTCGTCGAGTGACGTCGCCGAGATCCGCGGGTCAAGCAGGTTGATCGCCGTGCCGTTGGAACCCCGCGCGAACCGGATCACCGGCACCTCGCAGACCTCCGCCGCACGGGCGTACTCGCCCCGACCCTGTTGATCCTTCCGGTCGAACACCGCGACCTGGCGGCCCATAGCCACCGGCCGCACGCAGTACTGCGTTTTGACGAGCGAGCTTTTCCCGCTGGAGATGTCGCCCAGCACCACCACGTTCGGGCTCGTGATGCGCTTTTGGTCGTACAGCAGATGGGGGTCGGTGGAGACCGGCTGACCGGTGTGCACGTCGATGCCCATGATGGGCCCCGCGAGCGGCGGATGCGTGCTCACGATCGCCGTATTCAGCGCCCCCGCCTGCCGCGTGCTGGTGAAAATCGTCTCGGTGTCCGCCTCGTAGGACAGCCACCGGCGCCGCTTGCGGTGCGCAGTGGGCTCCCACTCCTGCTGCTGGTCCTGCCCCGGCCCGGTCGGCGGCGAGGGCTCTGTGCCCTGCTGCCGGGTGGCGTCCCGGCCGCGCTGCCAGGGCCGCCGGTGGCGCCCCGGCCGCGCTGCCTGCTCCGGAACCGGGCCCGCGCCATTGCTCTGCTGCGGTACTGCAGTCGTTGTCATTCGCGTACCCCTCGCGCCATCGGCAGCGCCGTCAGCATCGCCTTGTGGTGCCGGTTGTCCTGCCACGCCAGCCGGGTCAGCCCGCCGTCCTCCGCCGCCGAGGTCACCCGGCGCCGAGCCGCAGTCAGCAGGTTCGGGTCCTCCGGCGCCGAGATCATCACCCGCACCGCCGGCAGCACCCCGCCCACCACCGGCCGCAGCAGGTCCTGCAGCACCCGCCGGGACGCCGACATCGAGGCCTCCGTCTCCCCCGTCGAGACCTGGCCGCGCTTGCGCTCGGTTGTTGCTGTCGCCACGTCATACGTCATCCCGATCCGGGCCAGGTCCCGCGCCCGCGCCTTGGGCACGAGCCGGAACTGCGACACCACCGTGCGGATCGTCGCGGGATTCACCCGGGTCACCAGGTGCTCCATCCACCTGGCATTGACCGGCTGAGCCGGCCACGCATCGCGCGGCACGTGCGCCACCGCGTGGTACCAGTCCCGCGCCGCCCCCTCGATCCGCACATGGTGCGGATCCGCCCACCGGGTGTAGCCCCAGCCGTCGGCCACCGTCGCGATCCCCTCCTGATTGTCGATCCCCACATCAGGGTCGTGCAGGTGACGGATCAGCGCCCCCAACCGGCGCGGACCCAGCACCGTCCGCAGCCGGTAGCCAGCGCCGTCGACGCGCCGCACCACCTCGCCGATGACCTCGAAGGTCTCTTCGGCGACGCGCTCCAGGTCCGCGGTCCCGGAAATGGAGGCCACCAGCTGCGCGACCGGGATCCGCACCGTGCAGTAACTGCGGTACTCCTCGGTGTTGCCCGCCGCGGCCGCGCTCAGCTCCCGCATCGACCGCGCGAGTTTCGCCGGGGTGCCGGGCACCACCAGGGCATCCATCTGCGCCCGGTACGCATTCGGATGCACCGGCAGAATCCGGGTGGCGACGTCGAGTTGGTCCACCGGGATCTCCGCCGACGCCAGACCCCCCAACAGCCGCTCGAACAGCAAGCCGGAGGTGTTGACCTGGCGCATCGGCAGAATGCCGTCGCCGCTGCCCTGGATCTCGAACACCGCCGTCAGATGACCCGTCGCCCAGCTGCGGCGCTTGTGGTCCCGGTGGTGGACCAGCGCCATCGGTGCCGACGGCGCCGACGGCGGCGCGTACGCCAGCATCCGCACCTCCCCCACCTCCGGCGGCAAGGCCTCACCGGGCACGAAGTCCGGGGCACCGTGCCGGTGGGTGGCCCGGAACGCGGCCCCGTCCCACGCCTTGCCCATCCACGACTCGCCCATGGCCGTGCGCCGGCGCATCAGCGCAGCCCCCGCCATGCCCGCCGCCAGGCCGACCAGCAGCACCACCACCGAACGCGTCTCCAGCAGCGCCAGCATCCACACCCCGACGAAGCCCACGCCGACCGTGATCTGACGACCGCTCGCCGCGAACAAGCCGCGCCGACGGGTCTCCCCGCCCAGCACGTACGTCCGTTCCTGCGTTGCCATATCCCTCGCCCCTCGTCCTAGGCCACGATCACAGCGTCGTCCGCGGCAGCCCCAGCACCGCCACCGCCACCATCTCCGCCACCTCCGCCGCCGCCGCCACCTCCGCCGCCACCTCCGTCGTCGTCGCTGTCGCCGTCGCTGCCGGTCACCTTGCCCACCGTCGCGGAGACGCCGTCAGGGGTCGGATCGTCGGGCGACCGGGGCATACCGCCCACCTGGCCGCTGCCGTCGCTGTGGTCGGAGTCCTTGGTGCCCTCGGACGACTCCGCTTCACCGTCGTCCCCGTCGTCCCCGTCGTCTCCGTCGTCATCGCCACCCCCGGAGCCGCCTCCGCCGTCACCGTCGCCACCGCCCTTGAAGGCGCCCGCAGCGGAGTCGTACACGTCACCGGCCTGCGGATTGGGTGCACCCTCGCGCACCGAGGCGTCCATCTGCTCGGAACCGGGCGCGACGATCCCCAGCAACCAGAAAGCGACGGCCGGAAAAATGTCGATCATGAACAGGGAGACCAGCAGGAAGATCATGATGGTGACCGGCGAGTTGCTGCCGTTGCTGCCCGTGTGCACGAGGGAGTTCGTCGCCGACCACACGGTCCAGAAGAAGAAGAAGATCAGCACCGGCAGGAACATCAGGCCGATGATGATCCCGCAGAGCCTGCGCAGCATTCGCCCCCACGGCGGGTAGACCGCCGCGACCAGCGCGAACGGCACCAGCAGCCCGCAGATCATCATGCCCCAGGAGGCCACGGCCATCTCGACCAGCAGCACCGCTCCACAGCACAGGATCGGGATCGCCAGCACCATGAACAGCACGCTGCCGCCGAAGCCCGACCAGCCGTCCCCGGCGTTCTTCTCGATCGTGGACAGAAACGTGCCGATCGCCCCGTTGGCCTGCACCGCCGCCTGCGTGGCGAAGTCCTGCGTCAACGTGCTCGCCACCTGCTGCAGCGAGTACATGACGGCCGGAGCCAGCGCACAGGCCGGCACCACGAACACCAACCTGACACCCGACTGCCGCAGCAGCTCGATCCCGCTCACACTGCTGCCCTGGCCACCGCCGATCCGCGCCGTGACCATCAGCAACATGAACGCCAGGACGATCAGCGACAAGCCGAAAGTGACCGCGTACTGCTGGGCCCACCAGCTTTGACCGAAAGCGGGCGTGCCCACTTTCTCAGCAGTGGACTCGATGAACTCCAACACGAAGATCACCGCGTGCGCTATCCCCTGATCCCACGTGTCCAGGATGTTCTTCGGGGTCAGCCCGTCCACGGTCGCCATGGCGCCCTGCGCCTCTTTGATGATCCCGCCCAGTACCGGAACCTTCGTCAAGATGCCGCAGGCAGTGCCCCAGAACCCGGTTCCGCAACCACTGTCCGCCACCGCCGGCTGCGCGGGCGCCAGCACCATGACCGCGGTCACCAAGGCCGCCAGCCCGGCGAACGCCGTCCGCGGCCGCCTCGCCAACCGCAGCGCGACCCCGTCCGCGCAGGCCCCCGCCACTTGGCGCACGCTCGCTCGCACTCCCCCGACACCGCTCACTGTGTTGCCTCCATCTCCGCCGGAGTGGACTCGGAGGCATCCGAGTACAGCTCCCAGCCGCTGCCGTAAGAGGAGAGGATCTGCGCCCGTTGCGCGAACGTCGTCACCACCTGATCTCCCTGCGGCTGCGGCGCGGTGGAGTACCCGCCGTCGCCGGTGCTGGCGACAACCCAGTCACCGGCCGCCCACTTCATCGCCAGTTGGCCCAGATACCAACGGTCGTCCAGGTTGCTGGGGCCGTCGCCGATGGTGCCGGTGATGCAGACCTGCCACACATCCACCGTCACCGCGTCGGCCGCCGTCGAGACCACCTTGTATGCGCCCAGTTCGGGGTGACACAAAGAGGTGAACCGCTGAGTCGTCGACGGTTGACCCGTGGCCGGGTCGAGTAGTTGCCCCTGCGCGTTCAAGCCGTTCTGCTGCTGCCAGGTCGAAGCGTCGGTGTCGGACCCGGCCGGCACGTGGCCGCCGAACGCACTCGACAAGTAGGCGTGCCGGTCGCTCTCATCCATCCGATCCAGGGTGAACGTCGCCGCGAGCGCCGTCGTGGCCGCCTCCACCGCACCGCTTTCGGTGTGGGTGAACCCGCGGGGCAGGCCCGAGACCCTGGTGGAGCCGTCCAGGCCGAAAGCGGAGGCCGAGCCGCGCGGCAGACCACCCGCAGCAGCACTGCCCCCGGATGCCGTCGCCGAGGCGGATGCCGTCGACGACGCGCTGCCCCCGGATGCCGCCTTGCTCTTGGCCGGGTGCACGGCGATTGCCGCAACGGCCGTGACCAGCAGGCCGATCCCCACCGCGGCGACCAGCTGCAGGTTCCGGCGACGCGCACGGCTGTTCTTCGGCCCCCCCGGGCCGCGGGAGCCCTGCCGTGAAGGCCGCCGCGGTGACGGCGCTCCCCCCGGTTCCCAGTCCACACGTACGTTCATGGTGAAACCCCTCCCTGACGTTGACGTGCTGGATTAGGCGAGCAGAGTGACGTAGATCAGCGGGGCCGCGACCAGGCCGATCGTCGCGCCGGAGGCCAGCAGCAGGTTCGTGCGGACCTCCGACAGATCGTCGCCGAACCCGCCTTTCTTGGAGCGGGCGAACTGCGCGATGGAGACCATGAGGTGGTAGGCGGTGAACACGAAGCACAGCGCCCACACCAGGCTGAGGAACATGCCGACCTTGCTGTTCAGCAGGTTCGCGAACGGGCCGAAGGACGGCTGAATGCCACTGAAGGGGTTGAAACCGGCGGCGGTGAGGATCACGTGGTGCACTGCAAAGCCTTCCTGATGAGTGGTCACAGCGCGGCCGAGATAGCCGCGCAGGCGTGCAGCCAGGCCCGATGCGAGCGTGGCGAGATTGTGGTGTGGTCGATCGGCCCGCCGTCGACGAGGGCCGGGTCATAGGGGATACGGCACACGGCCCGACTGCGGCCGGAGAAAAACCGTTCCATAGCGTTCGCCAGGTGCGGATCCTGTTTGGGAGCCGGCTCGGACAGCACGGTGACCGTCCGGTCTTTGAGCCGGCCCGCCCCGAACATCTGCCGCTCCAACGAGTCGAGCATCCACACCGCGGAGTTCGCGGCGTCTATCCGCGTGGTGGTGGTCACCACCAACAAGTCGGCGGCCTGGACCGCGGCCAGCCAGTTGGCGGCGCGCAGGTTGTTGCCGGTGTCAACGAGGACGAGCCGGTAGTACCGGCAGAAGAGTCGGTGCAGACGGGCGACGTCGTCGCGGTCGATGTGCCCGGTCACCTCCGGCCGGTCATCCGACGCCAGGACGTCGAACCCACTGGGCCCCTGGCCGCGCAGGTACAGGCCCAGGTCCTCCGGCCGCGCCGACAGCGGATCCTCGAACTTGCCGATGTCCTGCAGCAGCTCGCGCGCCGTGTTGGTGTGGCCCGCCCGCATGGCACGTGAACCCAGGGTGCCCCGGGTCTCGTTGTTGTCCCAGGCCACGACCCCGCCCGCACGGAAGGTGCCGAAGATGTGCCCGGCCATCAGCGTCGACGTCGTGGTGCCCGCCCCGCCCTTGGGGTTCACGAACACCACGGTCCGAGGACCGCCCCAGATCCGCTGCACCGACGCCACATCCGCCCGGTACGCGGCCTCATCCGCCCCGGCCGACGGCGCGACCAGACCCCCCGTCACCTGCCGCACCCGCCGCCGCCAGCCCCACTGCGCCGGCGAAGCCCCCGCCCCGGCCGACGCCCCGCCCTGCCCGTGGTCAGGGCCGGCCGGAGCACTCGGCGCCCCAACCGGCGGAACCTGCCCGGCCGGTGGAGGCCTGTTCGTGGCGTACGGATTCGCCGCCGCCGCGTACGACCCGCCAGCCGGGTCGCTGCCAGCCATCGGCGGGTACGGGCCCGGCATCGGCGAGGGCCCGAACCCGTTTGTCGGCGGACCGATCGGCGCCGGGTACGCCAGCGGCGCGGCCGCAGCCGCTGGGGCAGGGGCCGCCGGGAATTCCGTCACAAGGCCCCGGGTGACAGTAGAGGGGGGAAGGGGCGCCGGAGTCGGCAGCACGTACTCCGCAGGCTCCACCACCGGCTCCACCGGGGCCGGTTCGGACGCAGCCACCGGCCGGGCCGGCTCCACCAGGTCCTCGGCCACCGGTTCCACGGCAGCCTCCGGCGCGGGCAGGGGGACCGTGATCAGGCGCGGGGAGACGTTGCGCCTGGATTGCGCGGCGTGCATGAACGCCTCAGCGGTCAGCGCCTCTTCCTCATCGCTGCCGCCGGACTGGTCGAAGGTGGATTCGCTCATGGCCTGCGCTCCTTGCTGATCACCGGAACCGCAGGCCTGCGATCCAGGACTGACCGGCTCCATCGTGGGAGACGAGGTGCTGCTGCGCGGCAGATCGCACCATGACCCTGACGGGGCATCACCCGCCCCGGAATCCCCGTAAGGCGCCCCGTGTTGCACATGGTGCCCCCCTGCGCGAGCGCAAACCACCCGATTGTCAGTGGTGGGACGGATGATCGGTGCACGGACATCACAGCTGTACCTCCCCCGCGTGACGAAGTTATCGACGCTCAGATACAACCGCCATTGTACTCCCGCCAACAAATCTCTACAATCCCTACATGTCAAGTCGCGTGCACACCAGTCACACAGGACAAGCAGGCGTCGGGGATCATGTCCCCGTGACGATGCGGACGTTGGCGACGTGGGACGTCGTGAAATTCAGGGAGACCTACAAGGCGCGGGGGTGGACCCTGCAGCAGGTATCGGTGCGGTCCGGCATCCCCTACTCCGCGGTCCGCAGCTACTCGGCGGGCACGGCGAACCCCACGCCGGGCCGTCTGCTGCGGCTCTCGGGCGCACTTGAGGTGCCGAGCAAAGTGCTCGCCCCGCTCTCCGCGCAACCCACCCTGCACGAGCTGCGTTGGCACACCGGTCTGACCGTCGCCCAGTTCGCCGAGCGGATCGGATACAGCGTCAGCCACACCTCCGCCGTCATGGCCGGCGCGGTCCCGATCACCGAACCGAGGCGCTGGACCGCCATCATGAACACCGGGCTCGAGGGCCTGGCCCGCGCGTGGGAGGCCTCACGGGCCGAGCAGGGCGGGGCATGAACAAGCTGGTCATCGCGGGGGCGATGGTGGCTGTGATGGCAGCCCCGCTGATGCTGATACTCGGGTTCGGCGGAACCGACCAGGAGGCGGCCGCCGTCACCGGCACCCTCAACGTCAACGCGGTCCCGCAGCAGTACCAGGCCGTCGTCATCAAGGCCGCAGCGACCTGCCCCACCTTCACCGGCCCCGTGCTCGCCGCGCAGATAGAGCAGGAGAGCGGGTGGAACCCCGCCGCCAAGTCACCG
>Ga0302314_10009138_pt1 | contig 17572 bp, 16 predicted proteins | sample III_Palsa_N2_3_FD_200533 | JGI IMG/M metagenome (GOLD analysis project Ga0302314, IMG submission 200533) | Peat permafrost microbial communities from Stordalen Mire near Abisko, Sweden - III_Palsa_N2_3 | ecosystem: Environmental > Terrestrial > Soil > Palsa > Peat permafrost | place: Sweden...
GCGCTCCGCGGAAGTGCCGATGTGACGCAAGATGAGCGGCAAGACCCCCTGTCCGATGCTGCCGAAGCCGACCATGACGATCTTGCCCGCAAATTTCACATGCACTTCGTGACTCATGATTTGTTCGTCGACTCCCGTGATTGTTGCCCCGTGGTTGTTGTTGAGGGAGGCCCGACGCGCCGGACCTGCCGCCAGCCTACAGGGTGGCCGGCGGAATGCTCAAGTCTCGGGCGAAGTCGCGGACGCCGCCGGCGCGGGGGCGGGTTCGCGCCAGTGCGGCGGAAAGGTACGCGTGTAACCGGGTAAGGTTTCGATGCGATCGATCCAGCGTGCGAGCGCCGGATAGTTCCTCTCCATCGGCAGAAAGCGCGCACCGAGCTCGGCCGCCGCACTGCGATCGAGAGCGCGGCGCAGTACCTGAATCCAGGGGAATATGACCATGTCGGCCGCCGAGTACTGGGCCCCGACGATCCATTGCTCCTTGCTCAAACGTCCTTCGATGGTTCGCGCCTCGCGCCCGACGACGTGCATCGCATCGCTCAGCTCCTCGAAGGCATCCGCCACACCGCCCTCCAAAATCGCGTTCACGATCCGTGAGAGGGCGGGCTCCGCATAGGTTTGAAATTCGCAGATGACGCGCATGATGACTCCGGCCTCCTCGGGCGTCAGGCCGAATATCGGTGTCGCGGGATACTTCACGTCGAGGTAATAGAGCACCGCGACGGACTCGAATACGACATAGTCGCCGTCCTTCAGCACGGGCAGCCGGCCGCGCGGATTCATCTTCAGCATCGGCGGCGACTGGTGCTCCTGTTTGTCGAAGTGCAGCAGATGCGATTCGTAGGGCAGGCCCTTGTGCTCGAGGGCGAGCAGTATCCGCCACGAATAGGGACTGCCGCTGCCCCAGTACAGAGTGATGGCCATCCCGGGATTGTAGCGGATGCACACCGCCTGGCATCGCGCTAGAGTCGGTCCGTGGACTTCACCACCCTGATCGACGTCGAATCGCTGCGTACTCTGATCGGCACGCCGGGGACCCTCGTGCTCGATTGTCGTTTCGATCTCGCCGCGCCGACCGCGGGCCGGCAGGCCCACTTGCTGGGCCACATCCCGGGCGCACGCTATCTCGATCTGAACCGAGACCTGTCCGCGCCCGTCTCGGCGACGAGCGGTCGTCATCCGCTCCCCGATCCACAAGCGCTCGCCGCGCACCTCGCGGGCTTTGGGCTCGGGCCGGACACCCAAGCGGTCGTCTACGATGAGTCGAACGGCTCGTTCGCCGCCCGGGCATGGTGGCTGCTGCGCTGGCTGGGCCATCCCAAGGTCGCGGTGCTCGATGGCGGGATGGATGCGTGGCTGCGCGCGAAGGGCACCTTGGAATCCGGTGAGCCCGCTCGCGGGGCGGCGGATCCCGGCGCCGGCGGCGCGCACGGCGCCGGCGGCGCGCACGGTGCCAAAGGCGCGCGCGGTCCGGTCGCGGTGCAGGTGGATCGCCGCGCCGTGGTCGGCACCGATGAGCTGATCGCGGCGCTCGACAACCCTCGGACGCTGCTCATCGATGCGCGCGCGGCGGAGCGCTTCACGGGGGCGGTCGAGCCGATCGATCCGGTCGCCGGTCATATTCCCGGAGCCGCGAACCATCCCTTCAGCGCCAATCTGCGCGCCGACGGCCGCTTCCTGCCGCGGGAGGAGCTCGAGCGGAGCTGGCGCGATCGACTTGGCGCAGCATCTCCCACCGACGTGATCGTGATGTGCGGCTCGGGCGTGACCGCCTGTCACAACCTGCTCGCGCTAGAACGCGCGGGATTCGCGGGCGCCAGGCTTTACGCGGGCTCCTGGAGCGAGTGGATCCGCGATCCCCGCCGGCCGGTCGCAGGCGGCAGCGCCCGCGGCTGATTGTCCGATACTCACGCAAGTGATATGCGTCATTTACATGCAGCGTCAATTTGCTATGGTGCGCGGCCATGAATAGACCCGCGAAGCTCCTACCCGCCAACCACGCCTGGAAGATCGAAGAGTCGCTCGACCTCTACCAGGTCGAGGCCTGGGGCAAGGGCTACTTCTCCATCAATGCCGACGGCCACGTGGTCATCCGTCCCAGCATGGACGCAGAGCGCGAGATCGACCTGTATGAGGTCGTCCAGGGTCTGAAGGCGCGCGATCTGCATACGCCCGTGGTCATTCGCTTCTCCGACATCCTCGCGCACCGTCTACGGCATCTGGCGGACGCTTTCGGCACCGCCATCGCCGAGAACGAATACCGCAATCGCTATGCCGCGGTGTTCCCGATCAAAGTCAATCAGCAGCGCCTGGTCGTCGAGGAGGTCTATCGCTACGGCAAGGAGTTCGGGTTCGGCCTGGAAGTGGGCTCCAAGCCCGAGCTGCTCGCGGTCATGTCGCTCACCGAGGATGCGCCGGACCGCCTGGTCGTGTGCAACGGCTTCAAGGACGACAGCTATCTGGAGGCCGTCATCATCGCCGCCAAGCTCGGCCGAACCATCATCCCTGTCGTTGAGAATTTCGAGGAAATTCATGGGATTCTGAAGCACGCCGAGCATTACGGCGTGCGGCCCCGCATCGGCGTGCGCGTCAAGCTCGCGAGCGACGGCGCCGGCCGCTGGCGCGATTCGGCGGGCGAGAAATCGAAGTTCGGCCTGTTCGTCAGCGAGATCCTCGACCTGCACGCGCTCTTGAAGGAGCGCAACATGCTCGATTGCCTGCAGCTCGTGCACTGCCACCCCGGCAGCCAGCTGCAGGACATCCGCCGCGTCAAAGACGCGATCAACGAGCTCGCCCATGTATACGCGGAGCTCAAGCTCATGGGCGCGGGCCTGCAGTTCATCGACATCGGCGGCGGCCTCGGCGTCGACTACGACGGCAGCGGCACCAACTACGAATCGTCGATGAACTACACGCTTAACGAGTACGCGAGCGACGTGGTGTACCGTATCAAGAGCGTCTGCGACGCGCGCAACGTACCGCACCCGATGATCATCAGCGAGTCTGGGCGCGCTATCGCTGCGCAACATAGCCTGCTGGTGTTCGATGTCTTGGGGGCCTCGAAGCTCGACCAATTCAGGGTCTCCGGCCGCCCGGAAGAGGACTACACGGGCCATCAAGAGCTGCCGCAACCGGTGCGGGATCTATTCGACAGCTACCGGTCGGTGAACGAACGGCGACTCGTCGAGTGCTACCACGACGCGATGCAGGCGCGCGAGCAAGCGCTGCAGATGTTCAACTGGGGTTACATGAACCTCGAGTTCCGCGGCCTCGCGGAGCGGCTGTACTGGGCGACGTGCACCAAGATCCGCGATTACTGCCGCAAGCTCAACCGCGTACCCGAGGAGCTCGAAGGCCTCGAGGATCTGCTGAGCGATATCTATTTCTGCAACTTCTCCGTGTTCCAATCCCTGCCGGACAGCTGGGCGATCGGGCAGTTGTTTCCCATCATGCCCATCCAGCGCCTCGGCGAGCGCCCCGGCCGCAACACCGTCCTGGCGGACATCACTTGCGACTCGGATGGCAAGATCGACCGCTTCGTCCACCCGCGAGAAACCAAACGCACTCTTGAGGTGCATGAGCTCGTGCCGGGCGAACCCTATTACCTCGCCGCTTTCCTGGTCGGTGCCTATCAGGAAACCTTGGGCGATCTGCACAACCTGTTCGGGGACACGCACGTGGTGCACATTCGCCTGCGCGACGGCGGAGGTTGGTGGATCGAGGAAGTCGTAAAGGGAGATACGGCGAACAAGGTGTTGGAATATATGGAATATGACACCGACGAGCTCTATCCCCGCATCTCCCGGGACTGCGAACGGGCCATCCAGGAGGGGCGCATGTCCATCACCGAGGCCCAAGCGGTGAAGCGCTTCTACGAGAACGAGTTGAATGGCTACGCCTACCTCGAGGTCGAGAGCGGGCCGCCCCGGTCCTGAAGACCTCACCCCGGCCGCGGCCGCCGAGCCCGGTAAACCCTGGGTTTTCCTGTTTGCCAACAGTTTTTCCCTGGCGTAGCATCGGTTCGTAGGTCGTCCCTGGCATCAAAACGGTTCAAGTGCGCGACCGAAGGTACAGGCCACGCCAGTTGCAGAAGGAAGGCGTTGCCTGCTTTTGTGAAACTGCGCGCGAACGGAATCAGACCGTGCTTTGCGCGCACTGTTAGAGAGACTAGTTGAATGACGACGATCTACGTAGGCAACCTGCCGTTCACCGCGACGGAAGACGAAGTGCGTAGCCTCTTCGAGCGCTATGGCAAAGTCGACTCCGTCAAGCTCATCAACGATCGCGAGACCGGCCGCCCCCGCGGCTTTGCGTTCGTCGACATGGCGGCAGGCGAGGCTCAGAACGCGATTCAGCAGACGAACGGCTTCCAGATGGGTGGCCGTCCCCTGCGGGTCAACGAAGCCCAGGAACGGGCGCCGCGCTCCAAGCCGCCGGGTGGCGGGGGCGGCGGCGGCGGACCGCGCCGCTGGTGATCGGCCACGGCTGATCGCCGATCAGCCGGTCGATTCCATCCGCGTCTTTGCTCGGGACTTCGATGCGAGTCTCGGGCTCAGGCTGCGCTCGTTCACCACATCTCCTTGAGCTGCGCGCCTACATCCACGGTGGCCGCGGCGCCGCCGGCCGTTGCATCGTTCGGACTCAAGCTGTCGACGGCGCGTGAGCCGCGGAAGCTGGTGCGCTCGAAGCACTCGAGCACCTTGTCGGTCATGAAGCGGCTCTTCGCCCCATACACATGGGCGTCGCCGTCCTTCGCCTGTTGGGTCACCGCGTACTTGAGCGGCGCACAGACATGCAGCTCGTTGCGCGCGCGGGTCATGGCGACGTAGAGCAGCCGCCGCTCTTCCTCGACGAGCTCCGGCTTGCCATTGGAGAATTCGGAGGGAAAGTTGCCGTCCGCGACGTTGAGCACGTAGACGAAGTCCCACTCCTGCCCCTTCGCCGAATGGATGGTGGAAAGCACCAGGTAGTCCTCGTCCTTCGAGGCTACTCCGGATTGGTCGCTCGTCACTGCCGGCGGATCGAGCGTCAAGTCGGTGAGGAACCGCTCGCGTGTCGGGTGCTGCGAGGAGAGGTGCTCGAGCTGTTCGAGATCGCCCGCCCGGCTGAAAGCCGCATCATAGAGACGCTCGAGCTGCGGCTTGTACCAATCACGCGCGAGACCCACCTGCCCGGGCCACGGAGTGGCGGGATCCGCGAGCTTTTCCACGAGCGTGCAGAATCTCTTCCAATCCATTTTCGTGAGCTGCGGCGCATCGAAGTCGGCGAGACTCTTGACGGCAAACCCTTGCGCCTCGAGATGCTCCAGCGCCTGCTTCGCATGGGCGGGACCGAAGCCGGGCACGAGCTTGAGCACGCGGAATCCCGCGACGCTGTTGCGTGGATTCTCGACCCAGCGCAGCAGCGACAAGAGGTCCTTGACGTGCGCGGCCTCGAGGAACTTGAGGCCGCCGTATTTCACGAACGGCACATTGCGGCGCACGAGCTCGACCTCGAGCACGTCGCTGTGATGGGAGCTGCGGAACAGCACCGCGTGCTTGCGCAGCGAGCCGCCGACCTCTCGGGTCGCGAGGATCTTGTTGACGATGTATTCCGCCTGCGAAACCGCATCGTCGAGCGACACATAGAAGGGCTTGACCTGCGCTTGACGCATGCCCAGCAAAGTCTTGCGATGCTGGCGCGCGCCCTCGGCCATGAGCGCATTCGCGGCGTCGAGAATCGGCTGCGTAGAGCGGTAGTTCTGCGACAGCACCACCGTGTCCGCCTTGGGCTTGAAGCGCTCGGCAAAGCCGAGGATGTTCTCCACGGCCGCCGCACGGAACGAATAAATCGCCTGCGCATCGTCGCCCACCACGGTGACGCCCGCTCCGTCGGGTTTGAGCGCCTGGATGATCTCGCTCTGCAGCGAGCTCGTGTCCTGGTACTCATCGACGAGCACGTGATCGAAATTCGTCGCGAGGCCCTGCGCGAGCGCCGGATTCTTCATCATGCCGTGCCAGTAGAGCAGCAGGTCGTCGAAGTCGAGAACGTTGTTCTTCTGCTTGCGGGCGACGTATTCGCGATAGATCTTGGTGAGGTCCTGCTCCCACTCGCGCACCCAGGGAAACTGCTCCTCGAGGGTCTGCTTGAGGGAGAGGCCCGTGTTCACGCGATAGCTGTAGATCGCGAGACACGCATCCTTGCGCGGAAAGCGCTTTTCCTTGTTCGAATATCCGAGCTCGTGGCGAATCACATCCATGAAGTCGGCGGCATCGGCGCGGTCGAGCACCGTGAAGTTCGGACTCAACCCGACATGCTTGGCGAACGATCGCAAGATGCGATTGCCCACCGAATGAAAGGTGCCGGACCACACGAGCCGCGACTGCATGGTGCGATCGCCCATCTTGCCGCGATCCGCCATCACCGCGGTCACGATGCTCTGCGTACGCCGGATCATGTCTTGCGCCGCCCGCCGCGTGAAGGTGAGCATCAGAATGCGCGCCGGATCGACCCCGTTCAGGACCAGATGCGCCGTGCGATGGGCGAGCGTATTGGTCTTTCCCGTGCCGGCGCCCGCGATGATCAGGAGCGGACCCGACTGCACGCCCTTGTCCTTGACGATCGCGCCATGCGTAGCCGCGCGCCGCTGCTGCGGATTGAGTGAATCGAATGCCGAGGTTGTCTTCGCCTTCATCATGTCGAAAATATACCGGTGAACTGTATGGATATCCAGATTACAATACACGTGCCCCCAAAGCATGGCGCGCTCGAGGCTTCCCACGCGAGGAGACAGGTCACAGCGGAGAGGATTGCAGGGCGCAGATGAGTGCCTCGAAGGAACCGGGCGCATCGCTTCGGAATATGAACCGCGGTCCCTCGAGCTCGAGAAACATGGGGGCCTCGCCTGCCGCTCGTTCGAGCTCGGCGCGCGGTATGAGGGCGTCAAGATGACCCGCGTGGCGGGTGCGGGCCGAGAAGCGGCGCACGATTTCCGCCGGGTTCGCGCAGCACCAGATCTGCACGACCCGCGCGCCGCTCTCGCGCAGCACGAGCTCGATCCCCGGTAGATTTACCGCGCGCCAGTTACCCTCGACGATGCACGATTGACCGAGCGAGAGCTGCCGCTGGGCAACGTGCACGAGGGTCGTGAAGCTCGCCACGCTCAAGCGGCGGGACCAGGCGCGATCGCCTTGCCCGAGCGAGTCGAACAGCGCCTCCTTGACGTCGTCCTTGCATAACACCGGCACCGACCATTGCAGCCCGAGGCGCCGCGCAAGAGTCGTCTTGCCGCTGGCGGGGCTCCCTAGGATGATGGTGAGTTTCGCCGCGCTAATCATGAGGTATGCCATGTTGAAACCAACGACCGCCGCCAGCAACCACGTGCACCGCGGCCGCGTGATCGAGGTATCCACCGAGACGTTGCGCTATGCCAATGGGCGCGAATACCAGCTCGATTTCGTGCGCCACCCGGGCGCGGCGGCGGTTGTGGCTCTCGACGATGCCGGCCGGATATGCGTCGTGCGTCAGTACCGGCACGGCGTCGCTGATTTCACCTGGGAAGTCCCGGCCGGCAAGCTCGACCCCGGCGAGACCCCGGAAGTGTGCGCGGTTCGCGAGCTCGCGGAGGAAACCGGCGTTGCGGCGCGGCGCTGGACGCCGCTCGGCCTATACGTTCCGGCCCCCAGCATCTTCACGGAAGTGATCCACTTGTACCTGGCCCGCGAGCTGGATGTGGGGGCTCCCACTCCGGACGCCGACGAGGAGCTGGAGGTGCAATGGGTGCCCTTCGGGGAGGCCCTGGGCCGCATCCAGCAGGGCGAGTGGAACGACGGCAAGACCGCCATGGCGCTGCTGCGCGCCCAATATCAGCTGCAACTGTGATGCCTTCCCGGTTTCCTAACCTATTCATTTGACAAGGACTCAGACTCCATTACAAAGGGATCATGAGTTCTGGAGATGTCAAAAAGCGTCCCGACAGCAGTCCCGATGGCGGAGGCCCCCGCGAGCCGGCGGCGTCCAACTCGGGGCCGGCGACCTTCGCTCCCAAGACGGAGAGCGGCCGCGTGAAATTCGACGAACGCGGCAATGCGATCTGGGAATGGGCGATCAGCACCGGGGCCTTCACCCGCGATGCCTCCACCGAGCGCCTGAAGAAGCTCGAGAATCCGGGACTGTCGCTCGCCGACGATGCGCCCACCCCGTTCGACAAGGTCAAGCCGAACCCGCAGGGTGTGGTCAAGGGCTACAACCCCTACGACAGCGGCAAACTGGGGCGCAGCGGCCAACCCTCGAAAAGGAGGGACCTGCGCAAGTTGAGCGACTGGCTGAAACTCAAGAAACAGGCTGAGACCAGAAGGCCGGACGACGACACAGACGACAAATAGGCGCGGTCACGAGATCGCGTAGTGCAGCTTCGCCGCGCTGCCGAGGCGATAGAACTTACGCAGCTCGCGCACCAGGGGCTCCACTTTGGCGGTTCCCCGGCTCACGAAGCGGCGCTCCAGGCGCCGGCAGAAACTGGCCGCGCAGCGATGCGCCGTGCGGTAGCGATCAAACTGTTCGGGCTCGAGCCGGGAGTCGAATTCCACCCGGTCGAAGAGCCGCGCGTGCACCTGCGCGGGATAGCTCCCGCCCTGCTGATGACCCACCAGAAAAACGGTCGCGGCGTACTTATCCACTTCGGCTTGGCATTCGAGCTCCAGCAGCGAGACGGGCGCATCGCACTCGAGCCGCCAAATGGAGTAGAGAAAATGGCTGACGCCCTCGAGAGCCGTGCAATAGTCGGCGAGGTTCCCGTCGGTCAAGGCACCCAGCGGATCGGCGGCCTCCAGCCGTCCGAGGACGGCCGGGTCGATGTACAGAGCGACGCCCGCACCATCCGCCGTCTCGGCGAGCAGCAGCTCCTCGTCGGGCTCGCGCCGGTCGTTCGCAGGCACGACGCCGGCGAGCGCGCGGCGATCCGTCACCAGAAAATCGTACACGTCGTGCTCGACGCGCAAATCGTAGAGGCGGCCGAGCAGCGATTGCAGACCCCGCAGCACCACGGCTAGTGCCGCACGCCGAGTCCGCCCTGCCTCACCGGCCGTACACCGAGGCGATTGAGCAGCCCGTGAGCGCGCGCACTGCCCGTCTTCATCCAGATCTCATAGAGACGCAGGATGTCCGCATCGGAGTGCACGTAGGACATCTCGCTCACTTCGTTGAGCGCGTCGACGAGGCGTTGGAACTTCTGCGCAAGCTCGGCGTAAATCGCCCCGATGGCCCGGCTCGAGGCCGAGCGCTGCATGGAATCGGCGAGCGAACCGTAGGCATTGCCGCCCATGGCGATGTGATAGTCGATGTCGATGAGCTTGCGCGCGAAGCTCCGCGCGAAGAAGCCGGCGATGAACAGGGACACATCGCCGAGCCGCTGCAGCGCGCGCTGGCGCGCGGCGGCGCTCGGCGCATCGAGCGCCTCGGCGAGCATGTGCGCGAGCGGCCTGATGCGCAGGCCCTCGGGAGTCTTCTCGTACAGGGCGTCGGCACGCGAGAACATGGTGAGCAGGTTGACGACGTACTGCTCGGATTGCTCCTCGATCTCGAGATTCTGCTTCTCGGTGGCCGCGTGAAACGCATCACGAAAAAACTCGCGCAATGAGCTGACCGCCACCAGTGACCCGTCTCGCGTAGTTTGCATGTCGTTCCCTCGTGACCCGATACCATCCTATCGGTTCCATATACACCGAGTGAAGTGGGAAAAACGCGAACTGCAGTCAGAAAACACCGATAAAACCAGTGTTATTCGTATCAGCAGACTACCTCGTAGGCTGCCAAGCGCGGCGTGCGCCGTGACGGTGCTAGAGAATTTCCGCGAGCGTCGAAATGGTGCGCGCGGGCGGCGCGAGCCCAACCGGCCAGCTGCGCGCATCGCGGTTGAGCCATGCGGTTTGCATGCCTGCCTGCCGCGCGCCGACGACATCGGTGATCGGATCGTCGCCGACGTGCAGAATCTCGGAGGCGGCAACACCCGCCATGTCGCGCAATGCTTGGAAGATGCGCGCATCGGGTTTGGCGGCCCCCGCGGCGATCGCGCTCACGTGCCCCTCGAACAGCTCGCCGATACCACAGCGCTGGAGGTCGGCGTTGCCGTTGCTCAACGCGAACAACCGGTAGCGCCCGCGCAGCCGCTCGAGTGCGGGACGCACGTCCTCGAAGAACTCGACGCGGTTGCGCGCGATGAGAAACACTTCGAGCGCCTCCTCACACGCGGACTCTGCATAACCTGCCGAGATGAATTGCGAGGCGAGCGCGCGCCGGCGCACGAACGTGAGGTCGTGGCTCTGCTCGGGGAATTGCGCGGCGATCCGCGTGCGCATGGCGCGCATGGTGTCGAGGTTGTGACCGCGTGCCGCCCGCGGATAGCGCTCCTTCAACCAGTCGTGCAACGCCGCCTCGGCCGCGGCGATTACCGGCGCGACGGGCCACAGGGTGTCGTCCAGGTCGAGGCTGATCACGCGTGGGGCGGTCATATCCCGATTCTGCCCTCCCTGCGGCTACAATTGCAGCCGTCCGCGAAGCGGACAACGGAAGACGGATAAGAAAGTAGGAGAGAAGAATGCGCGCGCATCGTCTGATTTTGGCCCTGGCGCTGGTGAGCGCCGCGGCCTCCGGCCCGGCGAGCGCCCGCGCTCCGAGTCCGCCCGCCTTGCCGCCCTTCACGGTGCAGGATCTGGTGCGGCTCGCGCGCGTGTCCGAGCCCGCCGTGTCGCCGGACGGGAAGCGCATTGCCTACACCCTGCGAACAACCGATGTGGACGCCAACAAAGGGCGCAGCGCCGTCTGGCTGCTCGACATCCGCAAGCACAACGCCGCCCCCGTACGTCTCACCGATCTCGCGGCCAACTCGAGCGCACCGGAATGGAGCGCGGACGGGCGTTTCGTTTACTTCCTGTCGGACCGCGGCGGCTCGAGCCAGGTGTGGCGCCTCGCCGCCGGGAAAGACCCGGTCTGGAAGGACCCGGTCTGGAAAGACCCGGTCTGGAAGGACCAGGGCGGCGAGCCCACCCAGATCACGAACCTGCCGCTCGATGTGGGTTCCTTCCGGATCTCGCCAAAAGCCGATCGCGTTTTCGTGACCGTCGAGGTGTATCGAGACTGTCCGACGCTCGCCTGTACGAAGGAGCGGCTCGACGCGGCCGGGCACTCGAAAGCGCACGGGGTGGTCTACGACCACATCTTCGTGCGGCACTGGGATACGTGGAGCGACGGTCGGCGCTCGCAGCTCTTTGCCCTCGCGCTCGATGGCTCCGGGGTGGCCGCGAGCGGCACGCCCGTCAATCTCACCGCGGGACTCGACGGCGACGTGCCGGAGAAGCCCTTCGGCGGCCGCGAGGACTACGCAGTGAGTCCGGACGGTCAACAAGTGGCGTTCTCGATCCGCGCCGTACCGGTGGGCGAGCCATGGTCGACGAATTTCGACATCTACCTGGTGCCCGCGGCAGGAGGCACGCCGCGCGACTTGACCGCCGACAACCCGGCCTGGGACGCTCAGCCGGCGTTCTCGCCGAACGGCGCGATTCTGGCTTATCTCGCCATGGATCGGCCCGGATACGAGGCGGATCGCTTTCATCTGGTGCTTCTCGACCTGCAGAGCGGCGACAAGCGGCCGCTCACCCAAAGCTGGGACCGGTCGATCGCAAGCTTCGCCTGGTCGCGCGACGGCAAGACCCTGTTCGCGGCCGCGGATCACCTCGGCCAGCATCCCCTGTGGGCCATCGATGCGGCCACCGGCAGGGCTTCGGCCATTACCGGCGACGGCCACGTCGAAGCGTTCAGCGTCGGCCCGCAACGGGTGATCTATACACACAGCGACCTCGCGCATCCGGCGGATCTTTACTCCGTCGCCTTCGACGGCGGCAAGCCCGCGCAGCTCACTCGGGTGAACGACGCCGACCTCGCGGCGCGCGCGTTCGGGGAATATCGGCAATTCACCTTCGCGGGCGCGAACGGCGACAACGTCTTCGGCTACGTCATCAAGCCGCCCAACTTCAAGCGCGACCAGACCTATCCCGTGGCGCTGGTGATTCACGGCGGACCGGAGGGGAGCATGGCGAACGAATGGCACTGGCGCTGGAATGCGCAGGCGCTCGCGGGCGGCGGCTATGGGTTGGTGATGGTGGATTTCCATGGGTCCACCGGTTATGGCCAGGCGTTCACGGACGCGATCCGCGGCGACTGGGGCGGCAAGCCGCTCGAGGACTTGAAGCTCGGCCTCGCGGCTGCCCTGAAGCAAAATCCCTGGCTCGATGGCGAGGACGCCTGCGCTCTCGGCGGCTCCTACGGCGGGTTCATGATCAACTGGATCGCGGGCCAGTGGCCGGACCGGTTCAAGTGCCTGGTGACGCACGACGGCATCTTCGACAACCGCAGCATGTACTACTCCACCGAGGAGTTGTGGTTTCCCGAATGGGAGATGGGCGGCCCGGAATACGAGAACCCGGCGGCGTACGCAAAGTTCAACCCGCTCGACTACGTCTCGAAATGGAAGACGCCGACTCTGGTGATTCACGGCCAGCTCGACTATCGCGTCCCCTACGAGCAAGGTCTCGCCGTGTTCACCGCCCTGCAGCGCCGCGCCGTGCCGAGCGAGCTCCTGTACTTCCCCGACGAGAACCACTGGGTGCTCAAGCCCGCGAACAGCATTGAGTGGTACGACACCGTGCTCGGCTGGTTGAACCGCTGGACCGCGCGCTGATATGCGCGCCGATGGTGTCAGGCGTCGACGCCCCGCCAGGCGGCCGGGTAGTCGGCGCCGAGTCTCAGGATGCGCTTGAGCACATCGGGGTAGGAAATGCCGGCCGTGAGCGCCGATTGCGCAAAATCCTCCGCCGCCGAAAGGTTCGGATTCGCGTTTGCCTCGAGGACGTACAGCGCTCCGTCCGCACGCAGCCTGAAGTCCATGCGCGCATAGCCCGTGAGGTGCAAGGCGCGGAAAATACGCCGCGACAACTGCTCGAGCCTCGCGACCAAGTCCTCGGGAATGTCTTGTGCCGCCGCCGTGGTGATGCCGTACTTTTGCTGATAGTTGCGGTCCCACTTCACCTTGCGGGTGGCGATGGTCGGATGGCCCTGAGGCATCGAGCCGAAGGTCATCTCCCATACGGGCAGGACCTTCAGGCGCTCGTTGCCGATCACGCCCACATAGAGCTCGCGCCCTTCGATGTACTCCTCGACCAGCGCATCAGAGTGGGTCTGCTCGTGAATGAACGCGATACGCTCCTTGAGACCACGCTCATCCGTGACCACCGAGGCATGCGCGATGCCGAACGATGCATCTTCGGTCGAAGACTTCACGAACATCGGAAAGCGCAAGCGCTTCGGCAGCCGCGGCGTGCGGCCGCGCGGGAACACCACGAACTGCGGGGTCGGTACGCGATGGTAGGAAAGCAGCTGCTTCGACAGCACCTTGTCGCGCGAGAGCAGCATGCCGCGCGGATTGCATCCGGTGTACGGCTGATGCATCAGCTCGAGGAACGCGACGACGTGCTGATCGTAGGTCACGATGCCGTCGAACTCCTCGAGAAGATTGAACACGATGTCCGGCTTCCACTCGGTGATGGCGCGGCGCAAGTCCATGAGGTTATCGTCCACGCCGAGCGGCATCACCTCGTGGCCCGCCTGCTTTAGATGCGAGATGACGTCGAACTCGGTGCGCCACTCGTCGATTTCCTTCTCGGGAACGCCACGCAGGGATTCCGGAGGCACCAGCGTTGCGTGCACCAGCACCAGGGCGCGCAGCTTTTTCATAGGGCGACGCGCGGCAGCCGGCGCTCCTCGTAGGATTCGGCGAGCCGGGCGATGACCCACAAGAGGTGCGGCTTGAGCTCGCGCCTGCTGCCGCGCAGATACAGACCGAGCGACTCGCAGCGCGCGATCATGAGCCGCAACACCTGGTGCACGAGATATTCGCTGAAGGCGCCGGACCGCATGATCCCGACCCGAAGATCATTGCGCATGTCGCGCAGCACGCTCGCAGCCTTGGGCGCCCTGGACGACCGCGGCACGGTGGTGAACACCTTGAGCAGCAGCTCATCCGCCCCCGAGCGGCGCGGCATGCGGTAGCGGGCAAGCTTGCGCTCGTAGTGCTGGCGCAGCGTCGAGGACTCCTCGGCGATATCCTCGATGCGGCTTCGATCGATCACCTTGGGCTTCGCTTCGCCGATTTCGGCGGCGAGTTCGTCGATGAACTCGAGCTTGGCGAAGGCGGCCCACCCCTCGTACTCGCGTCGCCAGGCCGAGCGCGGCTTGAGCCACACGGCGAAGGTCTCGGCGAAATCCTCGGTGGGATGCGCCTGGGCGTACCATGCACCGAGGTGCTGCACGAAGCGGCGGCTGCCCGGCCGCGGCCGATAGGTGTCCGGATACGGGAGCGAGGCCGGCCCAAACACCTCGCGCCAACCGCGGCGGCGGCGCACTCGATAAGCCGTGTCGATCGCGTGCCCGGCCTCGTGGCGCAAGATGCGCATCAGCCAGTTGCGATTGCCGCCCTCGACCTCGCGCATGAAGCGCCTTTCGATACGTGCAAGCCTCTGGTGCGCCAGATAGAACGGAATGGCGATGCCGGGGATGCCATCCGGCGAGAACCACTCCTGCGCGAGCCAGCAGTGGGGTCGAAAGCGGATGCCGCGTGTGGCGAGCTCACCATAGAGTCTGCGGATTGCCCGCTCCAGCTCGGTGCCGGCGATGGACAGCTGGAGGTCGCAGAAGCGCAGGCTGAGGAGCTGGTCGTCGGAGAGCGATTCCCAGGCATAGCCCGGGTGCGCGCGTCGTCCGCGCCTCTTTGCCGGCGATAGTGAGGTCCTAGACATGGGGGTCGCTGTCTGAGAGAGTCCTACGGTCGTTGCCGATGATTTTACCTACAAACCCCGTTTGCGTAGTGGGAGCATCGACAGATGCCAGCGGTGCCCGTCGGTCGAGAAGGTGCGCTCCCTGCCCCGGCGCCTCCGCGACTGTGCTCTGTGTCCGTCAGCGTATCGCAGGTCACTGATATAAAAGGCGTCGCCGGACTGGCGGCTGATTACGCACAGCTGCGCGCCATCGCCGGCAACCGGCTGCCGTTCGCCCTGCACGACTGGCATCTCGCCTGGTGCCGCCATTTCCTGAACTACGATCCACACATCGAGGAAGAGCCGCGCTTCTGTGTCCTACACGAGGCGGCCGGACGATGCGTCGCGATCCTGCCCTTCATCCAGAGCTGCCGCCGCTTCGGCCCGCTGCGCGTCACCTCGCTCAACATGCTCGGAGCGGATCCCGCCATCACCGAGATCCCCACCCCGCTCGTGGCGCCCGGGTACGGCGCCCTGGCAGCTCGCGCCGCGCGCGATCTGTTCTCGGACCGCGGCGAATGGGACTGGATTCACTGGAGCGGTCTCAACGAGGAGCTGCGGCAGGGACTAGGCGGCGGCCCGCGGTTGTCCTGGCAGGAACCCTTGTCGGATTTCGTCCTGGATCTACCTCCGAGCTGGCAGGAATTCAAGTCGCTTCTCAAGCGCAACATCAGCGAGTCGCTGCGTCACTGCTACAACTCCTTGCGCCGCGCGGGACATCGATTCGAGCTGCAAGTGATCGCCGATCCCGCCGACATCGCGCCCGGTCTGGATCGCTTTCTGGAGCTGCACCGCGCGCGTGCCGAGCTCAGGAACACCGTGATCCATCCGGACCGCTTTGCCAGTCAGGTGAGCCGCGATTTCCTTTACGAGGTATGCGGGCGGCTCGCGCGACAAGGCGTTACCCGGCTCTTTGCCCTGCGCATCGGCGGCGAAATCGTCGCCATGCGGATCGGTTTCGTGGTGGACGACTCGCTCTATTTGTATTACTCGGGCTATGACCCGCGCTGGGCGCGCTATAGCGTCATGACCACGACCATGGCGGAGGCAATCAAGTACGCGATCGCCGCAGGCTTGACGAGCGTGAGCCTCTCTCCCTCCCGGGACCTCGCCAAGACGCGCTGGGGTCCCCGCCAGGTAGATTATGCGTCGGTCTATGAGACCCGCGATCGCCTGCGCTCGCGCTGCGCGTACGGCGCGTATATCAAGGCGCGGGGCACGGTGACGCCGGTCTGGCTGCGGCGGCTCACGACGGGTCGGGTATGGCAGTGAGCGCCCGCAGGGCCTCGAGGCCCGCGAAGTCGAACAGCGCCGGATCTGCAAGCTGGGAGGGAGCGACGTTCTGCAGGCTCGAGAAAATCGACTCGAGCCGGCCGGGATGCTCGCGCTCCCATTCCTGAAGCATGGTCTTTATCGCCGCGCGCTGCAGGTGGGTTTGCGAGCCGCAGAGCGTGCAGGGAATGATGGGGAAGTCCCGCGCCGCGGCATAGCGCAGGATATCGCCCTCCGCCACATAGGCGAGCGGGCGGATGACGATGTGGCGACGATCCTCGCTGAGCAGCTTGGGCGGCATGGCCTTCAGGCGGCCGCCGAAGAACATATTCAGGAACAAGGTCTCGATCAGGTCGTCGCGGTGATGACCGAGAGCGAGCTTGGTGATGCGGTTCTCGGCGGCGTAGCGATATAGGGCGCCGCGCCGCAGGCGCGAGCAAAGACCGCACATCGTCTTGCCCTCCGGGATCACGCGCTTCACCACGGCGTAGGTGTCTTGCTCGATGATGTGAAACGGTACGCCGAGCCGCGTCAGGTAATCGGGTAAGACGTGCGCCGGAAACCCCGGCTGCTTCTGGTCGAGGTTGACGGCGATCAGATCGAAGCGTACGGGCGCGTTGCGCCGCAAGCTCAAGAGCACGTCGAGCAGCGTATAAGAGTCCTTGCCACCCGACAGGCACACCATGACGCGATCGCCCTCGGCGATCATGCCGAAGTCCGCAATCGCCTTGCCGGCGGCGCTGCGCAGCTGTGCCTCGAGCTTCTTGAAGTTATTCGAGACCCGCCGCTCGGCGCCTTGGGCGCTCACGGCGCTTCCAGGTATTTTGCTTCGAGATAGCGCAGGTAGGCCGCGGCGGTGAGCGGCTTGCCCGTGGCCCGCTTGATGAGCTCCTGGACGGGCAGGCGCGCACCGACGCCGTGCACGTTCTCGCGCAGCCAGTCCATCACGCCGCCGAACTGGCCGGCGGCGATCTCCGAATCTAGTGAGGGACGCTCGGCGCGCAATGCCTCGTTGAGCTGCCCCGCGATCACGGCGCCGAGCGCATAGGAGGGGAAATATCCGAAATGCCCCACGGCCCAGTGGATGTCCTGCAGGCAGCCGTCAACGTCGGTGGTCGGACGAATGTTCAAGCGCTGCTCGATATTGGCGTTCCACGCCTCCGGCAGGTCCGACACGGGCAACGCGCCTTCGAGCATTTTCTTTTCGAGCTCGTAGCGCAGCATGATGTGTACGGGATAAGTGAGCTCGTCTGCGTCCATGCGGATGAGGCTGCGCTTCACGCGGATGAGCTGGCGGTACAGATTCTGCTCGCTCCACTCCTCGCCGCTGACTTGCAGGTACTTGTCGAGCAGAGGCTTCACGTAGGTGACGAAGGCGCGGCTGCGGCACAGATTCATCTCGAACAGGAGCGACTGACTCTCCTCGAGCGCAAGCCCGCGGTCCCTCCCTACAGGCT
>Ga0302314_10009139_pt1 | contig 17572 bp, 13 predicted proteins | sample III_Palsa_N2_3_FD_200533 | JGI IMG/M metagenome (GOLD analysis project Ga0302314, IMG submission 200533) | Peat permafrost microbial communities from Stordalen Mire near Abisko, Sweden - III_Palsa_N2_3 | ecosystem: Environmental > Terrestrial > Soil > Palsa > Peat permafrost | place: Sweden...
GAAACGCCACCTCGCGCTTCAAATCGTCATCCACGTCGCCAACCGACACGGCGCCCTGGGTCACCACTAGCGACTCTGCAAAGTCGCTCAGGCGCATCTCCGCGGCGTGACGCGACAGCGCGGCGAGGTCGTTGGTCACCGTGCGCGGCTCGCTCGATGCGAGCTCAGCCAGGGCGCGCTCCTCATCCGAGGCTTCCTCGCCCTGACCGTCGTCGTCGTCGTCATCGCTCGGCACCTCGCGCTGCCGCTTGGACGGCTTGGTTTCCGCTCGCAGCCGCTTTTCCAGCCGTCTGGTTTGCTCAGCGACCTCGTCCTCCGACAGTTCCTCGTCGTCAGACGCTTCCGCCTCTGCCGCAGCTCGTCGGCCCGCTGCAGCCTTGGCTGCGCGCTGCGCCTTCATGCCAGGGCGCTTCTTGTTCATAAACATCGCCCCGCTCGCGGTGGTTTTTTGTGTGGTGGTGCGTTGAAGCGAAGGAGCCTGTGCGTGGTCCCTACATAGTTCCCGCCCGCCCGCCCGGGCATGGTATGTATTTTAAAACCGTATCACTGCGACGCACATCACGGTGACCGGCGGCTCGAGCACCGGGCAGGCGGTTTGCATTTTAGTTTAACGCTTTCTATGTGTGGCATTTGAATCGAGATTCGATACATGTCACAGTGACACATTACCGCGGCACTACACTCAGCACTGACAGTGCCACTACTTAGGTACCTAGCACGGTAGGTAGATCAGGCGTTTCAATCGGGCGGTGCGGGCGGTTTTTAAAAGTCAACCTTCGCAAACACAAAAAACGCTCCACGGCGCACGGCGGCGACGGCCACACGCGAGCGAGCGCGCCTTGTGAAGCGACAATGCCTTCGCTCCCGAGCGTGCCGCAGGCTGTCAAGGACGGCGTCAAGCTCACCGCGCTTGCAGTGTGGCTGGCGGACTCGTATCACGTGTATCGATACGTGGAAGACTACTACAGAGAGGACAACGACGACACGTACGACGACGACCGCCTGGCCGAGGACAGGCGCGTGCTCGCGCTCTACGCGGACGACTGCGCTCCTGCGTCGCTTGTGGACAAGGCCACGTTTGATGCCGCGCTTGAACACTTGCGCAACGAGCTAAAGACGGCCGATCCGAGCGAGGGCATGTGGTCGCCCGACGATCCGGCGCTCAAAGTCCTGGCAGAGTCCGCGGCTTTTCTAGGCGGGGCCCGTGCTACGTTTTTGCAGCTCGCGCAACCCTTCATCGCGCAAGGCATCAAACTGCACTCCAAGCTGGAGAGCGGTGTGCGCGGCCGCTTCATGCGCACGTTCAAGTACGTGTTCGGCATGAACTTTGGCACGCAGGGCGAAATGTTTCAAGCAGCGCGGACGGTGCGCGCCTTGCACGAGCCCGTGCACGGCGAGATCAGCGAGCAGGGCAGCAACGTGGTGTTCACGACGGGCTCCAAGTTTAACGCCCACCAGGTGCACGCGATTCGCTGGGTGGCGTCCACGCTCGTGGAAACGGCCATTTTCCAGTACGAGATGATCGTGAACCACTTGAGCGAGGCGGAGAAGGACCACTTGGTCAAGGGCGGCTCCAAGATGCTTCGGCTGTTCGGCGTCGTGCCCGACCAGCACGACCCGCAGACGTGGCGCGAGTTTAGGCGAATGCACAGCGCCATGTGGCGCTCGCCCGCGCTGCAAGTCTCGCGCGGCGCGAAGGAGACTGCCGAGTTCCTGCTTCTGCCGCCGAGCGTGCTCAACCAGCCGCTGCTCGACATGGTCTGGTGGACCACCTTTGTGACCATGCCGCCCAAGCTGGGGCCGCAGTTCTACGGGAGGTCGGTGAGCTGGTTTGACAAGGTGCTCTTCGCGCTGTGGACCGGGCTCGTGCGCTTCGTCTACAGGCTCCTGCCCAAGAGCTTCCGCCAGCTCGCAGCGTACACGCAGTACCGCAAGCGCACCCGAGGCCTGTGGCCGCACGAGAGCGCGCTCGCGTACGTGTCGGCAACCGCCACCAACGTCCTGCTCGACCAGGCCATGCCCGAGCGCGACCCCGAGGTTGCGCGCGTGCATGTCATGAAGAAGCTCGACGCCAAGGCGTTTTGATAGTGTCGTATCTTTAATTTTTTTATTTATGTAGGTAGGCTACAGACTCCGGCACGCTAAACTTGTCGCCGCGACTGCACGTTTTCGCAGCGACGGCAGCCGCCGCGATTGCGCCGTTTTCGCGTGACCTACCATATCCATCGGCCCATCACTGTACACAATTTTTTTTTAAACAGGCCTGATGGCCGCGGCGTGTTTGCGCTGTGGAGGCTGTGGACAGCTATATTACTAAAGTTAAACTTTACTTACCATCTACCTCCGGGCATACGCCTCCGCGGACGGGCACAGCGAGGGGTAAAAGCCCGGGCGGCGGTCACAGAGGAGATGGAGCCCGCCGCTTCCTTGTCAACGCACGCAGCGTCAAAGGCTGTGATTACGGCGATTCCGCTCGACTTGAATGCGCTCGCGACGACGCTGGCGTTTTGGTCCGATTTCAACTTTCCGCGGCAACGCGTATGGCTCGACGCCATGCAGGTGGAAGTTGCCGAGCGGCAGGAACGCTCAGCCAAGGCGCGCAAGGCTCTGTCGGAGGAGACGAAGGAGTTCAAGAAGGATCCCAAGGCCGACTTTGCTCCACTGCTGCGCTCCTATCAAAAGGAAATTGACGAAGTCACCAAGCGCGCCAGAGCAGCCGAGAGCGCGCTTGCAGAGCTGTACAAAGCCTTGCGCGACGCCCCTGACCCGGCGGCGTGGCTCGAGGAGACGTCGCGGCTCGAGGCCGAGTCGGCGACGCTGCGCTTCGACAATGCCAAATTGTCCGCCGAGGTCGCCGACTTTGAAGTCGAGTTCGGCAAGCTGAAGAACCAGGACATCACCATCCGGCAGCTGCAGGACCGCATCGCGCAGACGGAGGACGACATGGAGGCCAAAGTGGCCGAGGCCGTGGAGCAGCGCGCAAGCGAAATCGAGGCACAGGCGCAGGAGACGACGCACGACGCGCTCAAGGAGTGGGAGGAGCTGCGCGCCAAGGCGGACGTCGCCGAGCGCGAGGCCGTCGACCAGCGCCGCGCCGCGGATGAGGCGCGCTCGGAATTGTACGATTTGCGCGCGCGGCTCGAGGAGAGGGACGCGAGCCGGCAGGGCGAGATTGAGCTGCTGCAGGAGGAGCTCTCGCAGTTGCGCGCGGCCGCGGGCGCGGGCGCGCAGAAGGACATTGTGCACATGCGCATGCACGACGAGGAGGACGAGCGCCGCAAGCGCGAGGACGAGCTCGCGCGCGCTTACTTGGCGCTCGACGCCGCCAGGCTCGAAGCTGCGCGGTCGCGCGAGATCGAGCAGGAGGCTGCACGCAGGCGCGAGCGCGAGGCCGAGGAGGCGCGGGCGCAATTGAACGACCGTCTGGCGCGCGAGCGCGACCGCGTGGCCGAGCTCGAGGCGCAGCTGGCGCGCGCGCTGACCGAGCGGCTACAGCGCGAGGAGCCGGTGGCGGCGGCGCCGAGCGCGGCCGAGGAGCGCGCACGTGACTTGGAAGCGGCGTTGGCGACGGCGCGGCTGCAGCTCGCGGACAAGGAGCGCGAGGCGCGGTCGCTGCGGGAGGCGCAGCTGAGGCTGGAGGAGCGCGTGGACGACCAGAAGCAGGCGATTAAGCGCCTGCAACTCGAGGCGGCGAACGCGCTGCAGCCCGCAGAGGGCAATGGCCACGCGGACGTCATGCGCGAGCAGCGCGACCGGTTCCGGAGGCGGATGCTGGAGTTGGAGAGCGAGCTGGACGCGCAGGCGTCGAGCGGCAAGCGGCTGCACGAGCAGGTGGAGCGATTGAGGGGCGAGAACGCGGGCTTGTCGGAGCGGCTGCGCATGGCGCGGTCTGTTGGCGGCGGGGCGCTGCAAGGCGCATCGGCGGCGCGGACCGAGGCGGGCGTAGGCGCGGGCATTGCGCGCATCATCCTGGGCAGCCCGCTGGCGCGGTCAATGGTGGCGGGGTACTTTTTCGTGCTGCACTTGTTGGTGATGGCGTCGACGCACTCTAGCGCGCACGACGCCGCATCGCTGCGGGGCAAGGGGGGTTGAAGACTATTCATTACACGCACGCTTGTTGTTGTTGTTGTTACAGAAGGGCCACGAGCATGACGAGGACGAGGAGGACGACGACGAGGAAGACGATGCCGCACGTCATGCCGCGGCTGGGCGAGTTGAGGATGAGGTCCAGGCGACCCATCGCGCCGTCCAGGCCGCCCATGACGCTGCTCGTGTCCGCGTGCATGTCGTCCAGCATGCGCGAGTGCGCGTTCACCTCGGTGTTGATCTCGCGCGACACCGTCGACAGGTTTCCCAGGCTCGCGCTAATCTCGTCCAGCACCACGTCCTGCTCCTTGAGGACGGCGTCGTGCGTGAGCCTGTGCGATTCGTCCAGCGACTCTTCGTCCTCGTAGTCGGGCCGGCGCGACGCAGCGGCAACGGCGGGCACCACCGTGGCGCTGCGCGCCTTGCGCCTAGCCTCGGCTTCGGCCATCTTGTCCGTTTCCAGCTTGCGCAGCGTCTCTGGCGCAGTCACGGCGGCGTTCATGTCGCGAACGCGCTGCTGCACCTCATGCAGGAAGCGCCTGCGCTCGGCGAGGTCGTGGTCGCTGATGGCGGGGAAATCGGCGCGCTTCCTTTCCACCAGTGACACGACGCGCTCCAAGTGAGCCACGTTTTGCTGGATTTGCGCGAGGCTCTTCCGCAGCGCCGTGTTCTCTTCATGAAAAGCGGCGTCGGCCGTGCTCGAGTGCTGCAGGAGGTCCTGCCACCGCTCGAAGCGCGCCAAACACGTTCGCGTGGCCAGGCCGAGTTCATCGCGGAAAACGAAAAATGGATCGGTTTCCAAGCCCAATGGCGGAGGCGGAAACGGACCCAGCGGGTTCGCCGGCGGTGGCGCGGAGGCCCGTGCCAGTAACGGCTCGCTCGTGGAGCCTGCGCGGCTCATCGCCGCCGCTCGAGCTTATTTGCTCGCGGTGTGTCGGCCTTTTTACCCAAATTCCATACATAAAACACAAAATCGAATGATGACGGCAGAGGCTGCGGCGGCGGCTGCAACGGCGAATGGGACGTCAGCAGCGGGAATAAGCGCAGAGGCGCCGCGCGACGCCGAGTCTGCTGCACCGGCGTACCCGGAAAACAATCTCTTGTCGGCACTGGCACCCGACGGCATTCGCGTACCAAAGACGTTTTCGATCAACTCAAAGCCGTTTTGGATCGCCGTTGTGGTGTGCGCCCTTGGCGCTCTGGCGCTTATGATGCTGGACGCGCACGACGAGGCCGTGGGCGAAGAGGTGAAGACCATTACGGCGATTAACAAGTTTGAGCTCAACTCAATGGGCGAAATCAAGACACGCCTGGCATCGCGCACCGATTCAACGCTGTACGAGTTCCTTGCCACGCACCACGACACGGCGCTGCTGCACGGCACGTCCTCCAACGTGGTCAAGGAGGTGCTGCTCGCCATTGAGCACGACTCGGTGCAGACGGGCGTGCCGCTCGTCGTCGGTCTCTTTGCCGACGTCTTTAAAGTGTGGCCGGTGGCCGTGCTCCCGCGCGAGGACCGCGCCAAACTTGAGTCGCAACGAAGCAAAATTGCTTCGTATTTGGCCAAGCGCGAATCCAGCGGCGGCGGCGGCGGCGGCGCGTCGTTGACGTATGACGACGAGGGCAACGCGCTCGTGGAGGAGACGAGGCTCATGCTCATTGCTATTCGCGACTCGGGCGCGCAAATTGACAATTTGCAACTCGGCCATATTCTCGCCGAGTCGGACTTGAACCGCACCGCGGCCTTTCTGAACAACCTTCTGATGTGCGACGCAACGCGGCCGTTTCTAGAACGCCTGAGCGCAATCAACAACCGCGAGTTTGCCAAACCAAGCGAGTTTAGAAAGGTGCCATCGGACAAGACGCTGGAGCTGTGCACCAAGGCGCTCAAGGAGCTCGAGGACTTCCTTGCCGACAAGCCCGAGGCCTCGGCACTGCTGCGCAACCTACTGCTGGCCGACTTGAAAAAGTCCCCGCCCGGGCGCCGCTGACGTCGCGTGGTTTGCCGCACGTCTGCCAGTGCGGGTGAGTTTAAAACCTCTGTTCAATGCTCGCTGCATCGCATTTGCGTTCACCTACTGTAGGCGGTGGCTCGCGCGCGCGAGCAAAGGTCCCCCCTTCTTGCACACAGCCGAGCGGGCAACGAACACCAGCGGCATCACCGCTTCCCCGCAAAGCGCACGCAGGCCGCGCATGCCCAAGGCAAGCGGTGACGACGACGACGACGAGTGGAGCGGCGACGTGGTCCGCTCCTTTGAGTCCGGTGTCAGCGCTGCCCGATGGTCCGCGCGCGCGCGCCCTGTCGAGCGCTCTGCAGTCACGCCCTCGCAGTACTATGCTCGCAGCGCACTCGCGGACGCGTCCGCGGCCGCCTCGGCGTCGTTTCTTGTCTCGCTGCCAGTGTCGGTAATCGATCGCGCCATTGTGCAGAACGCGGCGGGCACCAAGCCGCTCGGCCAAGGGCTCGTGCAAGGCTTTAAAAGCATTGCCACGCAGCCCATCCGCACGCTCACGCACCAGAGCTTTCTCATGGTGTTTGGCGTGTGTGCGTGTGCAAATTCACCGCAAAGCGACGGCTGACCGCTGCGCCGTGGCAGACTTTGCCACGTACATGACGGCGAACACGTTTGAGAGCATCATGGCCTTTCCGCGCGCCGACGATCGCGAGACGTGGTTTGCCGCCGAGCGCGACGTGCAGGCGGCGCACGAGCAATCGCGGGTATGGGCACCCGCGCGCGCGCGCACCCGCGCCGCACGCTGACGCCGACGCCACGCGCTCTCAACAGCTGCAGACGCTCAACTTTGCCAAGTTCCTGGGCGTGACGGCGGCGAACATGAGCTGTGCCGTGGCCAAGGACCGCGCGTTTGCGCGCATGTACGGCACCGTGGCGCCCTCGCGCCTGCCGGCCGTGTCGTGGGCCTGCTGGGTGGCGCGCGACCTGCTCACCATCGGCTGCGCCTTCGTGCTGCCCAAGCCGCTCGCCCGCGCGCTTTCTGACACGAGCCGCGAGGGCGGCGCTGTGATGAGCGCGCACAACGCGGGCATTGCCTCGCAGCTCGTGCCCGTCATGGCCGTCCAGGTGCTCTCCACGCCGCTCCACCTCATGGCCAACGAGTTCGCCTTTTCAGCGTGCGCGGCGTATGCGCTAACAACTATCGGTGCGCCATCAGCTTTTATAACTTCAAGCCCGGCGAGCCTCGCGCCGTCGACCCCGGCACCGGCGCGCTGCGCAGCGGCCAGAAAACGCCAGCGGAGCGCATGCAGCTCCTGGTCAGAGAAGGCCCCAAGACGTTTGCGGCTCGGCTGTGCCGCATTGCGCCCGCGTTTGGGTTCGGCGGCGTGGGCAACGGCCGCGTCCGCGAGCGCGCGCGTCACTCCATGGGCATATAGCCTCCTGCTTGACTGCCGCTTGAACGTGGTGACCGATGCTCCGTGCGTGCATGCAGATGTTGTTAAAAATGAGGTTATTTACCGTTACGGCGCGCGCGGGACGTCCAGGCTCGTCGCCGTGTGTTGTGTCACGTGACGGTGTGTAAACCGTGCTGTTAGTGAGCCTCACACGCATGCCCGGTTCCATTGCGGGTGTAGGTACGGGGATAATTTCCCGCGCGCTGACCAGTCAACTTTTTGAAAAAGTCAACTTCGACGTCACATCCCTTCGACGACGACAACGACGCCGAGGACGCCGAGGACGGGCACCATGGCAAGCTGCCGCCGCGCCACCACCAGCGTCGCCGCTGCTGCCGCGCTCCTTCTCATAACAACACTCAGCTTGCTACCGTGCGCCGTAAGCGCGTCGCAAATCCAGCCATCGGAGTGTCGGCCAGTCGCGGGCACTTCCAAAACGCAGTGCAACGCGCTCATCGCCGCGTGCGCAACGTTCACGCCGCCTGTGTACATGTACTGGCTGAGCTCCAACCCCTGCTCAACGGGCGGGAACGGCTGCCAATTCGCCGATTGCCCTCACCTGCAGTGCTCTGGGACGTGCAACAAGAACGCGGGCTGCATGTGGACGGGCACCGCGTGCGTGGTGCGCGTGCCCACGTACTCGCCCACCACCGGCTCGCCCACCAGCAAAGCGCCCGTCACGACGCGCGCGCCCACCGACCGCCCCACCTCGGGCACGCCCACCAGCGCGCAGCCCTCCGCGTACCCCACCTCGCTCGCGCCCACCTCCTCGGCGCCCGTCTCCACGTCGCAGCCGACCATGACCGACGCCCCGACCACCGCATCGCCATTGTCCGCGTCGCCCACAACGACAAAGCAGCCGCAGTCGCAGGCGCCCACGGCGTCGCCCACGGCGTCAGCCACCCCGGCGCCGTCCACCACATCGCAGCCCACGTCCCTCTCCACGTCGCAGCCCACCAAACCCACCAAGAAGCCCACCGCGCACCCGTCGCACCACCCGTCCAAACAGCCCACCGCGCACCCGTCGCACCACCCGTCCAAACAGCCCTCGGCCTTCCCCACGCACAAGGCTACCAACGCGCCCACCGCGCTCAGCACCGGATCCCCGGTCACCGCCGCTCCCACCGACCACCCCTCGCGCCAGCCCACTCAGCGACCGACGCGGCCCGTCACCAGCTCGCCCACGCATAAGCCAGTCGTCACGGCCTCGCCCACGCCGCAGCCCACCACCGCGGCGCCCACCAAGCGGCCAATCGCCGCCGTCGTGCTCTTCCGCTCCGCCGCCAAGCACAACGGAAATCTAGGCGGCGTCGTCGGCGCGGACGCCATGTGCCAGGCCGTGGCCGATGACATGGAAATTGGCTGCCCGGGCGGCGTGCTCGCCTTCCTCAGCTCGTGTGGCTTTGGCGCGACGCGCTCGTGCCCGCTGGCGGAGCGCACCATTAGCTTTCTGCCACCGCAGGGCGCCAACTACGACGTCGTCATTCAGTCCGCGAGCGGCATCAAGATTGCCGACTCGTGGCTCGCGCTGCGCACGCTCAGCGACAACGTGCTGTCGACGACGCTCATGAAAGCCGGCGTCGTGCCCGATGGGTCGCCGTTCTGGACGGGCGCGCGGCTGGGCGGCTCGGCGTCGGGGGACGACTGCGTCGCGTGGTACTCGGCCTCGTCGAACAAGGAGGGCGGGCTGGGTAGTTCCGAGACGATTGGCTACAAGTTCATGCTCGCCGGCGCGGCAAAGTGCTCCGCCAAGCAGTACTTTCTGTGCGCCTGCTTCCCGTATGCCGCGATAGAGTGAAATAAACGTGCTTTGTCGTCGTCGTCATATCGTTTTTTTTTTAAACAACACGCGCACGCGGCACGCGGCGGCGCGCGGCCCGCGACAATGTTCGACTGTGGCAAAAAAAAGGAGCAGCTCAAACAACCGGCCTCTGTTTCAAGGCCTGCTCGATGCGCGCGACGTCGTCCGCAGGCACGCCCACGGCCGCAAACGCGTGCTCGCCCATCGCGCTCCGCAGCCGCTGCAGCTGCGCCACCGCGCGTGCCTCGTCCGCGCGCGCCATCAGGTCCGTGCACAGCGTCGCGCACAGCGTCAGCACCGCCCTGCGCGCGTCGGCCGATGCGTCGCCGGCTTCGAGCATGTCCAACAGCGCGGCGACGCTCCTGCGGGACTCGTCCTCGTCGAAGCGCAGCGGCAGCCGCGACTGCCACTCGGCCAGCATCGACGCGCTGGCCTCGGGCATCGACCGCCGCACCGAGCGCGCCAGCTTGCCCATCGCGGCTACGGCGTTGTCCGACGCATGGCCAAAGCCCGACTCGTACGTGTACAGCTCGGCCGGACAGCCCGCCACCACGGAGCGCAGCGCGGCGTAGCACTGCTGCGCATGCGGCTCCATGGCGAAGCGCTCGGCGCAGACGCCAATGCCGTAGGCGCCCGCCTGGTTGAGGTTTGCGACGTCAAAGGCGTCCTCGAGCGGGGCGACGGTGTCGTGCGTCGCGCACGCGTCCACGAGCGCGGGCACGATTTGCGGCACCCACGGCTGCACGATGCCCGTGGGCAGGTGCTCCACGACGTCGTCGAGGAGAAATACGGCAAAGCGTCGATCGGCGGCCAGCCGGCCCTTGGCGAGCATGCCAAAGACCTTGTCGCCGAGCACGCGCGCGAAGACGGCGAGGAAGTTGCTCGGGTGCGTCTGCACGAGCTGTCCCAGCGCCGTTGCGAGGTTCTGCACCACGCGCGCCTCGTCCGAGGCGCGCTCGTCAGCGTCCTCGTCCTCGTCGCCGTCGACCGTGCGCTCCGCCCACGCGACTGCGCGGCGCTGCAGGCTGTCCTGCAGCACCTGCCCCAGCCCCGTCAGCAGCGCCTCCAGGTCGCCGTGCGTGAACGCGTCCTCGCCGCCCTGCCTGGGCATTGCCATGGCCAGCTCGCCCGTCGCCAGCACCGCCTCGCCCAGCATTGCCGTCGACTCCTCGTCCGCCAGCGCGCCCACCAGCGCCTCCAGCGCCTGCGCGCCGCGCGCCTTGGCGAGCTGCGTCTCACCCGCCGCCGCCCACACGCCCACCACGCTCGGCAGCCCCGAGAAGCATAGCGCGCGCACGTCGTCGTGCTCCTGCGAGCCTGGCGGCAGGTCGCGCAACATCACCTCGAAGCACGCCTGTGCGTACGGCGAGAAACCGCCCTGCAGATTGCGCGCAAACGACTCGAGCAGCTGCAGCGCGAGCGCTTTGTCGTCCACGGCGGCCGTGCGCGCGCGGTACGCCTCGCGCGCGTCTACCTCCTCGTCCTCGTCGCCGTAGCCGAAGTCGCGCAGCGGCTGCGTGGAGGCGAACACGTCGTGCACCACCTTGCCCAGCTGCGCGCCGAGCTCGCGCGGCTCGAGCAGGCTGCCGAGGCGCATCCACGCCGACAGGTAGTCGGCGCGCAGAGCCTCGTTGGCCGCCAGGTCGGTGCGCGCCAGCGCTGCGCAGAGCGCGGGCGCGGCGTCGCGGAACATTTCCTTTCCTACGGCAACGCCGATGAGCGAGACACAGTCGCACAGCCGCGCGTGCAGCAGCCCGGGCGGCGCGGCGGCGAGGGCGGCGAGCAACGTGGGCATCGTCGCCGAGTACAGCGGCGCAAAGCTTGAGTCTGCGGCCTCGGCCACCGACGTCAGAGCGGCGAGGAGCTGCTCCTGCACGACGGGGCGGGCGTCCCTGAGCCGCGCGAAGAGCTTGTCGACGACGGCGGCGAGGAAGAGCTCGATGAAGCCGTTCTGCGAGCCGCGGCAGAGGTCGTCGATCACGCGCGCCGCGGCGCATTGCACGCGCGGCACGGCGTCGTCCAGGCAGGTGAGCGCGCACTCGAGCACGGCGCGCGCGTGGTGGTCCTGCGCGTACGGCGCGCAGTCCCACGCCAGCCGCGCCAGCACCACGAGGGCGGCCACGCGCACGCACGGATGCGCGTCGCCGCGCGCAAAGCCGGCGGCGAGGGCGACGACGTGGCCGACGTCGGGCTCGCGCTGCGGCACGAACTCGGCGACGTGTGCGACGACGAGGAGGCCGCCCTGCCTTTGGCGCCAGTCGGGCTCCTTGACGAGCGCGGCGGCGGCCTCGAGCACGAGCGGGAGGCTCTTCTTGTGGCCCATGGCCTGCGTGAGCCGGTCCACGTACTCCAGGCCGGCCTCGAGGTTGGAGAAGCCCCACTCGTCAAGCTCAGCGTCGTCGTCGTCGTCCTTGTCGTCGTCGAGGCCCTCGCGCGGGTAGCGCTGCCCCCACGCCTCGAGCGCGGCCGCGTCCTTGTCGGGCGCGGTCACGATGAGGTCCACGAGGACGGGCATGAGCAGCTGCAGCGGCTGGTGCCTGCGCATCATCTTGGGCTGCCGCTCGCACAGCGCGACGACGAGCTCGAGCGAGAGGTGCCTGCAGTCGTTGGGCAGCTGCTTGGCATGCGTGATCTGCATGCACATCGGCAGCAGCGGCTCGGGCAGCTGCGCCTCCAAAAGCCGCGGATGCGTGTCCGCCACCTCGATGAGGTTTTCCAGCAGCGCCTTGGCCGCCTTGTGCTCGCCACCCGCCAGCGCGCATCGCAACGCATCCAGCGCCTGCGCGACGAGCGGCTCAAAGGCGCGCCAAGGGTCCTGCTTGTCGAGCGCACTCACAATGGCGGCAAACGCCTTGACAGAGGCCGCGCGCACCGAGAGCGCCTCGGCGGGCAGGGCGCAGGCCAGCAGCACCTCGCACATGCGCGCCTCGTCGCCGCCGCGCATCTTGTGCGCAAGCGCCTCGCTCAGGCGGTAGAAGACGTCGAGCGCATTCTCCTTCGGCACTGGCAGCGCGGCCGGGCCGGCGACGCAGGCGAAGAGGAAGGGCATGAGCTCGGGCCAGCCGTCGTCCTCGATGTCGAACACGCCCAGCGTCGCCACCACGTCGCACACCTTGCGCCGCAGCGACACGGCCATGTCCTGCACGCGCAGCAGCGCCAGCAGCTCGGCGCGCAGCGAGCGCGTCGCGGCGTCGCTGAGCCGCGCGAGCACGTGGCCGTCCTCGCGGTTGATGACCTTGCGCAACAGCACGGCTGCCACCGTGCACAGCGGCGGTGGAGCGGGGATGTGCGCGACCAGACCGAGCAGGAGCTGGTCCGGTGCCACGACGAGCGAGCGCTCGATGAACTGCTCGCCGCTGTGCCGCTCGACCTCGTTCGCGGACAGAATCGCCGCGAGCGCGCGCGAGAACGTCGCGTCCTGCATTTTGTTGGTTTGCGTCTGTTGGGGACTCGCGTCGCCGGCTTTTCGCGTTGCATGAACGATATAACGCATCATGTTTAAACACACGGGGCGGGGGGGGCGCGCATAGTGCTCTACACACACGTGACACTTTGCGAGTCTCAAGTGTTCAGGAGGGCTGCATGCTCAACACTGAACAACAACAAAAAAGCTCTGTTGATCGCCGAGGCTGGCTGGCTGGCTGGCGCGTCACGTGCCCGCGGTGCAAAAGCCGGCAGTGCACTTGGCGTAGCCGTTGCCGCCGTTGCAGTCCGTGTCCCCGATGCAGCTCGCGCGCCGCAAGCACTCTGGAAAGTTGGGGTCCACGTAGCAGTAGCCCGCCGCCGAGCCGCCGCAGTCGGCATCGGTGTGACAGGCGCCGGGCTGCGAGTTGCGGACGGTGCACGTGTTAGTGTTGGCGGGGCACCACGCCAAAATGCACTGCGCGTCTGCGGTGCACGAGGTGGCACGGTGGCAGAGCGTGGAGGCGTCGACGGGGCTGTTGGAGCAGTAGCCGTTGGCCGCGCCCAGGCAGGCCGTGGTTGAATTGTCGCAGCCGCGCGGGAAGAAGCGGCCGACGCAGTAGTTGAGCGAGAGCGGGCACCACGAGTAGACGCCGTTGTTGCACGCCACGTCGGAGCTGCACGGCAGCTTGGCGTAGCAAGTGTGGTTGCCCGGCCGCAGCTCGCAGAACGAGTTGTTGCCCGTGATGGCGGTGCACTCCGCGTCGTCGTTGCAGATGGGCGTCGTGGGCGCCACCGTCGGCCGCCCGGTCGGCTTGGGCGTCGGCAGCGTTGGCGCGCGCGTGGGGACGTTGCTCACGTACTGCACCAGGTAGCCCAGCGCGCTGGTGCCCAGCGTGCTCGGATCGAGCGTGATGACGTAGTCGCTCGGCAGCCCAATCGCAATGTTGATCAAAATCGGAATGCGGCACCCGGCGTGGGCGACAGGCAGCGCCATCGCCAGCGCCAAAAGGCCTGCCAATGCGGCTTGCGGCGAGTCCAACGACGTCGCCGAGTGCAGCGCGAGCAGACTGCACGCCAAGGGCGGCGAGACGCGCGCGAGGGCGGCAGCAGAGACGGACGGGAGCGTGTTGTTGAGCGTCACGTCGAGTTCCGTGCCTTGCAGCGCGAAGATTGCATTGGAGAAGGGGAAGACGGCACGGTCGTGGAAACCGGAAACGTTGAGCGTGAACAAGCTGCCGGGCACCGTGGACGAGGAGATGTCCACGTAGTTGTTGAAGAAGGTCGCCGACTGGTATGGCACGCGCACCGTGATGGCCGTGAGCAGAGACGTGGAAAATGTCGTCACCGGGTCGACCACGCACGACGCCAGCGCCGAAGACGCGGCTACGAGCGCGATCACCGCGCAGCTGCGCATCGCACGGGCTCAACGTCAACGTCGCGACGAGAGTGTACGAGTTTTGGGGGGAGTTTTTTTTTTTTCAGCCGCGATCCACCCGCGGCGGCTCTTATACGCACATGTTTGAGCGAGCCAAGGCGCACGTGGCGCAGCTCGAGGCGCGCGCGGCGGCGCTCGAGGCGGCGCTGGCGGATAAAAATGCGCGCATCGCAGCGTTGACGCGGCCTCTGGTGGTGGTGACCGGGCCGAGAAGGGCCGAGGCAGCGCAGGCCATTCTGCAAAAGCTCGGTGTCGCAAGCGCGGCGCGCGAGGGCGAGCCCGTGGCGGTGGCGCTGTCGAACAAGTACTATGACGCCGCCGTGGGCGTGCTGGTTGCCCACGAGGGCGCGCACGCCAGCGCGCAGGCCCTGGTTGTCGCGTGCAGCGCCGGGGACGCGCCACCGCTGGACGCGCACGAGGCGACCGAGGCGCGCGTGTGCTGGTGCATGGACGGCGAACCCTCGCAAGAGTGGCGGCTCGCATGCCTTGACGCGCAATTCGAGTGCCTCGAACCCGGCGACGACCCCGCGGGCGCGGACCGCATTGCGCAAGTGCTCTCGGCGGTGATGTGGCGCAGCATGCAGCGCAAGCCTGCCGCCCCCGACGCGCCCGCCACCGACGCGCCCAAGCCGCGCAGCGCGGAGAAGGAGTTTGCACGGAACGAGGCGCTCGACGGCCTGATTGCCCGCGTGCGCGTCACGGCGGCGCAGGCGCTGCAGCTGCCCGACGAGGAGCGCCGCACCAAGGCCGCCGCGATGGCCATGGACCTCCTCGCCGCGCTCGGCTCGAGCGACGACGACGAATCGTCGTGACGTTTGCGGGGCGCATCGGCGCACGGCTACGAGTGTGACACATGTAAGCGTGACAGATGAGGGTAAATATTGGGGGGGGGACTCTGACACACAACGCACACGCGCGACCATGGCACACGACGGCGCAAACATTCACACCAGGCCGACGAGCGGCCCCGAGGAGCCTTCGGCGCCGCCGTCGCGCATGCGCTGGTACGCGTTGACGGCGGCGTTGCGGATGCGATGGCGGTGGACGGCGGCCGTCACCAGCACGCCCGCAATGCCCACGAGGAGGAGCGCAATGAGCACTGCGCCCGCGGCGCTGAGGCCGCCGTCCCCAGAGTCGCTGGGCGTCACCTGCGAGTGGTCGTACGGCGGCCAGCCCTGCCCGCCGCACGCGTAGCCCGAGAGGTGCGAGAGGCAGGCCGCCGAGCGCGCGTCGTAGCCCGAGTCCGAGTAGACGTTGTTGAGGACGGGGCGGTCGTCGAACGTGTCGAATAGCATGAGCACCTGCGCCTTTGCCGTGACGATTTCCGACGAGCAGTCCGTCGGCAGCATTTTGCACATTTGCGCAATCTTGTCAAAGACGTTGCCGACCACGGGCTGGCCGTCGATGGCGAGCCCGTGCAGCACGTTGTTCACGACCATGTTCTTGCACTGCGTCTCCTCGTCGCCCGGTTTGGCCGGCATGCCGCACAGCAGAATCTTGAGCTCGTTGAGAGTGAGCGCCTTGATGACAAAGGAGACGGCCGTGGGCACGAGGGGGCGGCACGCCACGGCGCCGTTCTTGACGACGATGACGCACGTGTGCATGACGGCGTTGGTGACGTGGTTGCGGTTGTTCACCACGGCAAACCAGCCGTCCCACGCGTTGAAGAGGTCAATCACCGCCTTGGCAACGTCGTCGGCCACGTCGGGCTTGAGCGCAATCGTGTTCGTCTGCACGTTGAGGTACGTGGGCGAGAACTTTGGAATGCAGCTCGAGCAGAGCAGGCCCTCCTGGTAGGTGACGACGGCGCCCCACAGCTTGGACAGCGGCGTCGACAGCTGCACGGCGAGCTGCTTGACGATGGCGCCCCACTCGTCGCGCACCTCGTTGCGAAGCCGCTTCCAGTCCAGTTTGTTCGAGCCCAGCATGGCGCGCAGCGACAGGAGTATTTGGTCCACGAGCACGCGCGGATCCGACTCGATGTAGAAGATGGCGTACTGCGACACGGCCTGCATCGTGCGCGCGCGTGCGCGCGGTGTGTGTTATTCACCCCGGACGCGACAACGACGCTACCTCATACGCGTCCAGCGCGTCCGACCACCGCACAAAGTCCCGCAACGTGCTGTCGGAACAGCCTGCGTACGCGCCGCGTCAGCGCCTTTGCGCGTCAACCGCCGTGACAATGCGCACATGACAATTGGCCCTGCATGGCGCCGCACACCTTGGACTTTTTCGGGTGAATGTCGGGCACCATCAGCCGCGTGCCCTGCTCGTTGTAGCCAGGCGCCAACTCCTGCACCGGGCGCGGCGATTGCGCCGCGCGACGACCGCGTGAGCTTTGCGCATGTGCCACAGGTCCGACTGGAGGACGCACATAGTACGGCGCTGTAAAGTTGAAGACAGAGTCGCGGCAGTCGAGCTGCGCCGCCGCCATGCATGCGCACAGGAGCCCAAGTGCGAGGAGCATGGTCGCGTTGTGTCGCCCTGGCCGCCGCCCTGGCGCGCACGCGAAAAATCCGAAAACAACACTTTGCACGTACAAAAGAAGGAACACGTGTGACGGAGACGAGAACGATGGCCGGCAGTCGCAGCGGCAGCTCGCTGGGTACGCGCTATCCCGCGTTCAGCTTGGGCCACGGCGGCGAGCAGCGCTCGTACGTTGCCGTGAACGAAACGGCGGATGATCGGCCAGTGTTGGTTTTGCTGCATTGGTTTGGCGGCACGGCGGCTCAGATAATCGCGCGCGTGCGCGACGCGGTGGACTTGTCCGCGTGGTCCGTGATCGCTCCGAACGGCGCGCTCGACCACTCGTTTAACGGCGGCGCCTGTTGCGGAATGGCAGCGCAACGCCGCACCGACGACGTCGGCTTGGTCGACGCGCTCGTTGCCGGGGCGCTGGGCTCGCGTCGCAACCGCCGCGTGGCCCTGATGGGGTTTTCCAACGGCGGCTTTCTGGGTTCGGAAGTCGCATTGCGAAGCAAACAGTGGACGCTGGACCGCGCCGTCTTCATTGCCGGCAGCACGTACGATCTCGCAATGTACGACGCGGCCACTACGCCCGTGCACGTGCTCATCGTGCACGGCCTTCACGACAACCACGTCAACATGCGCGGATGTTGCGCCGAAGTGCGCTGTTGCTGGTGCGCTTCTATATATGTATCAACCGATCGATAGCTGACGCATGCGTGACGGCGATGAAAGCGCCATCACTTGGCCGCAGTGCGTCACCACGCAGACCATTTTCGAGCGGTGGCTCAAAATCAACCAGTGCCAAACCTCTGCTAGCGAGCGGCGGCGCGCCATGTACGACTGCACCGTTGGCGTTGGCTGTTTGAGAGAGACTGTGATGTGCGTCAACCCCGACGGCTCGCACCACGATGTGTTTGCGAGCGACGGCGCCGCGCTTGCCCTCGTGTTTGACTTCTTGGCCCCCGTC
>Ga0302314_10009140_pt1 | contig 17569 bp, 17 predicted proteins | sample III_Palsa_N2_3_FD_200533 | JGI IMG/M metagenome (GOLD analysis project Ga0302314, IMG submission 200533) | Peat permafrost microbial communities from Stordalen Mire near Abisko, Sweden - III_Palsa_N2_3 | ecosystem: Environmental > Terrestrial > Soil > Palsa > Peat permafrost | place: Sweden...
CGCAGGCGTTCGTCAAATCCTGGCAGCAGCTGCTGCAACGGATCAAGGAGAAATCCAGCGCGCTGGCCGACAAATCCAAAGGACCTGCCCTGCAATGAGCCCTCCCACCAAAGCCGGCCTCACCACGCTTGCACCGTGGCAGGCACTGAAACAGCACTTCGCCAAGATCGGCCAAAAGCATCTGCGTGAGCTATTCGCGGCGGACCCTCGCCGCGGCGAGCAATTGACCGTCGAAGGGGAGGGACTGTATCTGGATTACTCCAAGCAGCGCGTCGACGTCGATACGCTGCGCCTGCTGCGCGAGCTGGCGCAGGCATGCGATCTGCCGCAGCGCATCGAAGCGATGTTCAGCGGTGACAAGATCAACACCACCGAAGATCGCGCGGTACTGCATGTGGCGCTGCGCGCGCCGTCCAGCGAAAAGATCCTGGTCGATGGCCACGACGTCGAACCGGATGTGCATGAAGTGCTCGACCGGATGGCCGCGTTTGCCGAACGGGTGCGCAGCGGCGCATGGGTTGGCCACACCGGCAAGCGCATCCTCAACGTCATCAGCATCGGTATCGGCGGTTCCGACCTGGGCCCGGTGATGGCCTACGAAGCACTGCGCGATTACAGCCAGCGCGACATGACGTTTCGCTTCGTATCGAACGTGGACGGCACCGATTTCGCCGAAGCCACGCGTGACCTGGATGCCGCGGAAACGCTCTTCATCATTTGCTCCAAGACATTCACCACCCTGGAAACGCTGACCAACGCCCACGCGGCGCGTACCTGGTGCGTCAAGGGACTGGGCGATGCGGATGCGGAAAAGAGCGGAGCCATCGCGAAACATTTCGTCGCCGTCTCCACCAATACCGAAGGCGTCGCCAAGTTCGGTATCGACACCGCGAACATGTTCGGTTTCTGGGATTGGGTCGGCGGACGCTATTCGATGGATTCGGCGATCGGCCTGTCGACGATGGTCGCTATCGGCGCGGATCATTTCCGCGAGATGCTGGCTGGCTTCCACGCCATGGACGAACACTTTCGCCACACCCCACTGGAGCGCAACCTGCCCGCGTTGATGGGCTTGCTGGCGATCTGGAACAACAATTTTCTGGATGCCGCCACCGTGGCCGTGCTGCCGTACGAGCAGTACCTAAAACGCTTCCCCGCTTACCTTCAGCAGTTGACGATGGAGAGCAACGGCAAGCACATCACGCTGGACGGCGCCCACGTCGACTACGCCACCGGACCGATCTACTGGGGCGAACCGGGTACCAACGGGCAGCATTCGTTTTACCAGTTGATCCATCAGGGCACGCGTATCGTGCCGTGTGATTTCATCGGCTTCGGCCAGACGCTGAATCCGTTGCCTGCCCAGGGTGGAGGCGACCAGCACGATCTGTTGATGGCCAACCTGATTGCCCAGGGCGAAGCACTCGCGTTCGGCAAGACCGCCAACGAGGTGCGCGCCGAAGGCACGCCCGAAGCGCTGGTGGCACCCCGTACGTTCGAGGGCAATCGACCCAGCACGACCATTCTCGCGTCGAAGTTGACGCCGCATGCGTTGGGTACCCTGATCGCGCTGTACGAGCACAGCGTATTCGTGCAGGGGGTGATCTGGAATATCGATTCGTTCGACCAATGGGGCGTGGAGCTGGGCAAGCAACTCGCGAAAACCACCATCGCCGAACTGACCGCGAAGGACGAACCCAAGCTCGCGCACGACAGTTCGACCAACGCCTTGATCCGTCGCTATCGCCAGTTGCGCGATGGGCAAAAGCCGGGAGCAGCCGCATGAGTCAGATCATCAGCCCGTTGGCTGGCAAGCCCGCGCCGAAGTCGATCCTGGTCGACATTCCGAAACTGCTGGCCGCGTATGTCGATCTGAAACCCGATCCTTCGGTGCCAGCGCAACGCGTGGCATTTGGCACATCCGGCCATCGTGGCAGCTCGTTTGATCGCAGCTTCAACGAGTCGCACATCCTGGCCATCAGCCAGGCGATCTGCGAATACCGCCAGAGCAAGGGCATCGACGGCCCGCTGTTCATCGGCGCCGATACCCATGCGTTGTCGCAATCGGCATTTCAGAACGCCTTGGAAGTGCTGGCCGCCAACGGCGTCGAGACGATGATCTCGACCAGCGGTGAATTCACGCCGACACCGGCGGTATCCCACGCGATCCTGGTCTACAACAAGGCGCATGGTGGCTCGTCGAAGGGCGGCTCGTTCAAAGGCATGGCCGACGGCATCGTGATCACTCCGTCGCACAATCCACCGGACAACGGCGGCTTCAAGTACAACCCGCCAAACGGCGGCCCGGCCGATACCGACATCACCGGCTGGGTGCAGAATCGCGCCAACGCATTGCTCGAAAGCGGTCTGAAGGACGTCAAGCGGATGCCGTTCGCGCAGGCACGCAAGGCGGCCACGACGTATGAGCACGATTACCTGAATAACTATGTCGCCGATCTCGCGAACATCATCGATTTCGACGTGATCCGCAGCGCCGGCGTGCACATGGGCGTCGATCCGCTCGGCGGTGCCGGCGTGCATTACTGGGCACCGATCGCCGAGCGCTACAAACTTGATCTCACCGTCGTCAGCGATGTCGTCGATCCGCAATTCGCGTTCATGACGGTAGATTGGGACGGCAAGATCCGCATGGACCCGTCATCGAAATACGCGATGCAGCGGTTGATCGGCCTGAAAGACACCTACGACGTCGCGTTCGCCTGCGATACCGACCACGATCGACACGGCATTGTCACCCGCAGCAACGGGCTGATGGAGCCGAACCATTACCTGTCGGTGCTCGTCGATTATCTGTTTCGGCATCGGCCGCAATGGAATCCCAAGGCCGCGGTCGGCAAGACCGTCGTCAGCACGGCGATGATCGATCGCGTGGTCAAGCGGCTGGGTCGCCAGCTGTATGAAGTGCCGGTCGGATTCAAGTGGTTTTCCGAAGGTCTGTTCGACGGTTCGCTCGGGTTCGGCTGCGAGGAAAGCGCGGGTGCATCGCTGCTGCGCCGCGACGGTTCGGTGTGGACGACCGACAAGGATGGTCTGGTGCCGGCACTGCTGTCTGCCGAGATCACCGCGCGCGAAGGCAAGGATCCCGGTGAGCTGTATGTGCAGCTGACCGAGGAACTCGGCAAGCCGTTTGCGAACCGTGTCGACGCGGCCGCCACACCGGCGCAGCAAGCGAAGCTGGCCAAGCTGTCGCCTGATCAGGTGCACAGCGGTCAGCTGGCTGGCGAGAAGATCGAGCAGGTGCTCGACAAGGCGCCGGGCAACCAGGCGGCGATCGGCGGCATCAAGGCGATCACTGCCAGCGGCTGGTTCGCCGCGCGACCGTCCGGTACCGAGGCGATCTACAAAATCTACGCGGAAAGCTTCAAGAGCACCGAACATCTGCAGAGCCTGCTGGCCGAAGCACAGAAGATCGTCGATGCGGCGATTGGCGGAACATGATCGGCACCGACTTCGATGCGCATGCGTTCACGCCATCATCCTGAGCGCCATCGCACCGGTCGCATCGCCTGGCTGCGTGCGGCCGTGCTGGGTGCGAATGACGGCATCGTTTCCACCGCCAGCCTGGTGCTGGGTGTGGCGGCAGCGCATGCAACTCATACCGGCATCCTGGTAGCTGGCCTTGCCGGACTGGTGGCCGGCGCGATGTCGATGGCGGCCGGCGAGTACGTGTCCGTGCATTCGCAAGCCGACAGTGAGCAGGCCGAATTGCAGAAGGAGCAGCATGAGCTGCACACCGACAGCGAGGGCGAGCACAAGGAGCTGGCGGCGATTTACGTCGGTCGTGGGCTGGATCCGGTCCTGGCTAGTCAGGTCGCTGTGCAGCTGATGGCGCATGACGCGCTGGATGCGCATGCCCGTGACGAACTGGGCATCACCGAGGCACTGCGAGCGCGGCCACTGCAGGCTGCGCTGGCTTCTGCATCGAGCTTTGCCATAGGTGCCGCGTTGCCACTGCTGGTGACGTTGCTCGCTCCGACGTCACTGGACATTGCGCTTGTCTTTGCAATCTCGCTGGTATTCCTGGCGCTGCTCGGCGGCATGGCGGCACGTGTCGGCGGGGCAAGCGTTGCCATCGGCGCGCTGCGTGTCGCCTTCTGGGGTGCGCTGGCGATGGCCATCACCGCCGGAGTCGGCACCCTGCTGGGGCACGTGGGGTAAGGCTGAACTGACTGACCATACAAACTTGACGGCAGCTTGACCGGCACAACGCCATCCTGTCGAAATCATCGAACGCGCCGCATTCTCACCGAAGGAAACCACCATGACCACGCCGTCGCTCGACCAGCAATGCATCGACACGCTCCGCTTCCTGTCGGTGGACATGGTGCAGAAGGCCAACAGCGGCCACCCCGGCCTGCCGCTCGGCGCAGCGCCGATGGCGTACGCACTGTGGACGAGCCATCTCAAGCACCATCCCGCCAACCCGCTATGGGCCGACCGCGACCGTTTCGTGCTGTCGGCCGGGCACGGCTCGGCGCTGCTGTACAGCCTCCTGCATGTCACCGGTTATGCGCTCTCGCTGGATGACATCAAGCAGTTCCGCCAATGGGGCAGCAAGGCGCCCGGGCATCCCGAACGCGGCCATACGGCCGGCGTCGAAGTAACCACCGGACCGCTCGGTCAGGGCCTGGCGAACGCGGTCGGCATGGCGATTGCCGAGGCAAATCTGTCAGCGCGCTACAACCGCGATGGCCACAGTGTGATCGATCATCGCACCTGGGCCATCGTCAGCGACGGCGACCTGATGGAAGGCGTGGCGTCCGAAGCCGCGTCGCTGGCCGGGCATCTGCATCTGGGCAAGCTGATCTGCCTGTACGACGACAATTACGTCACGCTCTCCGCCGGCACCGACATCACGTTTTCCGAAGATCGCGCCAAGCGCTTCGAGGCTTATGGCTGGCAGACCATCAGCGTCGCGGACGGCAACGACATTGCAGCAATCAACGCTGCACTGGACGTGGCGCGGGCCGACACCACGCGACCGTCGCTGATCCTGGTACGCACCCACCTTGGTTACGGCTCGCCCGAGCAGGACAGCTTCAAGGCGCACGGCTCGCCGCTCGGGGTCGAAAATACAACGAAGACCAAGGAAAAACTGGGCTGGCCGGTCGAGCCGCCGTTTCTCCTGCCCGAGCCCGCACTCGCACATTTCCGCGAAGCACTGGATCGTGGCGCGAAGGTGGAAGCCGAATGGAATGGACGTCTGGACGCCTATACCAAAGCGTTCCCGGAATTGTCGAAGGAACTGCAAGGTCGTCTGCGCGGTGAGCTGCCATCCGGCTGGGATGCGGATATCCCCGTGTTCCCTGCCGATCCGAAGGGCATGGCCACGCGTGTCGCCGGCGGCAAGGTGATGAATGCGATTGCGCCAAATCTGCCTGCGCTGGGCGGTGGCTCGGCGGATCTGGACCCGTCCACCCACACCAATCTCAAAGGCCTCGGCGATTTCAATCCGCCGCTGGTGGAAGGCCAGGACAGCGAGGGTTCCGATGCGGGTGGTTGGAGCCAGGCCGGCCGCAACCTGCATTTCGGCGTACGCGAACACGCGATGGGTGCGATCGTCAACGGACTGGCTGCGCACGGTGGGTACGTGCCGTACGGCTCGACGTTCCTGATCTTCTCCGATTACATGCGTCCGCCGATGCGGCTGGCTGCCCTGATGGGCATCCACGTCGTGCACGTTTTCACCCACGACAGCATCGCGCTGGGCGAAGATGGCCCCACCCACCAACCCGTAGAGCAGCTGGCCAGCCTGCGCGCGATTCCCAATCTCACCGTGATCCGTCCTGCCGACGCGAACGAAACCGCCGTCGCGTGGAAGGTCGCGATTGAATCGAAAGATCACCCAGTGCTGTTGGCGCTGACCCGCCAGGATATCCCCACGCTTGATCGCAGCCTTTACGCCAGCGCAGATGGCGTGCGCAAAGGCGCGTACGTGCTGAGCGATGCGAAAGACGGCAAACCCGAGCTGATCCTGATCGCCAGCGGATCCGAAGTGACCCTGATCATCAGCGCGGCGGAACGCCTGCAAGGCGAAGGCATCGCCGTTCGCTGCGTGTCGATGCCGAGCTGGGAACTGTTCGATGCGCAACCAGAGGACTATCGCCAGCAGGTATTGCCGCCTGACGTAGCCGCGCGACTGGCCGTGGAACTGGGTGTATCCCAGGGCTGGGACCGCTACATCGGTGCGCACGGCGACATGCTCGGCGTGGAACGCTTCGGTGCCTCCGCGCCGGCCGAAGTATTGCTGCGCGAGTATGGCTTTACGGTCGACAACGTCGTGGCGCGAGCGAAGGCTGTGCTGGCACGTCGCGCATCCTGAAGGCTCGGCCCTTCCCTTTGTGAAAGGGCTGAGGATCTGGTGAGGGTCTGATGTTTGCAGATTCACTCACTCGTCATCCCTGCGAAGGCAGGGACCCAGGGCTCTTCGCCCTTGGCCTGATCGCCATTTGCTGTTTTCGTGCAGAGCGAAATGGCAGGTCGCGGAACAATCAAAAGAGCGAAAGGCGCTAGGTCCCTGCCTTCGCAGGGATGACGGAAAATGGAAAGTCCCGCAAGCACCGAACCCTCACCCCAGTCCTCTCCCAAAGGGAGAGGGGCAGAGCGCTCTCCTCGCATGAGACGCTGCATGCTCACGAGCAAACTACGCGACAATACGCGTCCAGCTAAACGTCAACGTCGCGGAGCCACCATGAACCCTTCCACCCTGCGTATCGCCACCCGCAAGAGCGCACTTGCGCTGTGGCAGGCCGAGCATGTGGCTGCCGCGTTGCAGGTGGCGCATCCGGGGCTGACGGTGGTGCTGGTGCCGATGACGACGCGCGGCGACGAAATACTGGATCAGCCGCTCGCGACGATCGGCGGCAAGGGTCTGTTCCTGAAAGAGCTCGAAGTGGCGATGCAGGAAGGGCGCGCCGATCTGGCCGTCCATTCGCTGAAAGATGTGCCGGCTACCCTGGAGCCTGGCTTCGTGCTGCCCGCGATCCTGCCACGGGCTGACGCGGCGGACGCCTTTGTCAGCAATCACTATGCGGATCCCACCGCGTTGCCGAAAGGTGCGCGAGTGGGCACCTCGTCATTGCGTCGACAGGCACAGCTGCGCGCGCTGCGGCCGGACTTGGTGCTGCTCGATCTGCGCGGCAATGTCGGCACCCGGCTGGGGAAGCTCGACGCGGATGAATACGACGCGATCGTGCTGGCTTGCGCGGGCCTGGAGCGCCTCGGCCTGGCGTCGCGCATCCGTACACGGCTGGCCGCGCCGAACTGGCTGCCGGCGCCGGGCCAGGGAGCGATCGCTATCGAGGCGCGCGACGACCAGCCCGCAGTATGGGAACTGCTGGCCGCGCTGGACGATGCCGACACCCGCCTCACGGTCGGCGCGGAACGGGCGATGAATCAGGCGCTTGGTGGCAGTTGCACGGTGCCGGTCGGCGCATGGTGCGTGCTCGGCGAACGCGGTCTTCATTTGAGCGGCATGGTCGGCGACGCCACCACGGGTCGACTGCTGCATGCGTCAGGAAGCAGCGCCAGCGACCAGGCGGTCGTGCTGGGTCAGCAGGTCGCCACCGCCTTGCTGGAGCAAGGAGCGGGCAAGCTGCTCGGTCACTGACCCCAACCGCAAAAAGAAAAACCCTGCCACTTCCGCGGCAAGGTCTTTCCATGGCGTTGCTCCGGCGGCGCGAACGCCCGCCCCATCGCGAAGCTTAGAAGCTGTAAGCGATATTGGTGGTCGTCAGCGTGTCGTTCATCTTGATGCCCGGCAGTACGCTGGTGTTGTGGCGAATCTGGAAACCCAGCTTCAACGCGAGCTTCTTGGTCATGCTGACCGAGATACCAGCGTCGTTCTGCAGATAGGTATCCTTCGAACCCGCTTCCATCAGGAACGTGTTGTCGAACGAGGTGTTGTCGGTGATCCTGAACTTGTAATCGATCAGGCCACGAGCCACTGCCTGGTTTTCCACCTGGGTCTGCTGCGGCACTTCGTTACCATCGACCAGCACGTCCACAGCCGCCGGACGGAAGCGCATGTAACCGGGACCCACTTCAAACGACAGCTCGTTGCGATCGTCCTTCAGGGCGATGTAGCCGTAGCCGATCGAGACCACGCCCTGCCACAGCTGTGCGCCGAAATCGTTGTGGTCGTAACGAACCGCACCAACGATGTAGCTACGCGGATCGAGCTTGTAGCCAGCAGAAGCGCCGGTGGTGAAGTCGTTCGCCGTCTCGTCGAAACTGTTGATCGTGTTGCCGGACGAGTCGACGACTTTCGACTCGCTCTTGGAACGCAACTCAGTGAGGAACGCGTTGTTCTTCCACTGGTCGGTTTCCTGGTTGAAATTCAGCTTCGCATTGAGGTTCTGCGTACGCGAATTACCCGTGGTCGAGGCAAAACCCAGTTCACCCGTGCCGGTCCAGCCACCATCATTGGCAGCCTTGCCACTGGGAGCATCGGTGGTCGAGGGGAGCGTCGAAGGCAGCGGCGGGGCATCCTGTGCCTGCGCGGCAAAGCTCGCGAAGGCGGCCAACAGCAAGCCGGCGATCATGGTCTTTTTCATCGGGCAGTCCAATTGTTAAAAAATTAGTGAGGCGCCACCTTAACGGGGCGGCTTGAACTCAAAATGAACGGTGCGGCGCAGCAACACGCCAGAATGGCGGTCTGAAGCGGTTTCCCGCCCCATTCAATGAAACAAGCTGCACCGCTCATTTTGGCCCGTGACAGAGGGTGGAGGTGCAAACGGCGGAAGCGGAGCAAGTACCTCGGTGGGGAGACGTCATCACTCCACGATGAGGCTGCACGGCTGAAACTGTTGCGCGCCGCTCCTCGATCGGTTGAAGGGCGGCCGCCATGCGCGGCCCACCATGCTGCACAATGCTCTGCCCCCACCCCTATGCACTGACGAGCCACATGGATCGCTACGAACGCATACTGACCCTGCACCGCCTGCTGAAGTCGGCGCATTACCCGATTCCACTTTCTCGCCTGCTCAGCGAACTGGAGTGCTCCCGCGCCACGTTGTATCGGGATGTCGCGTTCCTGCGCGATGCGCTGGGCGCGCCGATCGAAAGCGCCGGTGGCGAACAGGCCGCGTTTCGCTATGAGGTGGGTGAAGGCCAGCGTTTCGAACTGCCCGGTCTATGGCTGACCTCCGACGAGTTGGCCGCACTGCTGGCGCTGAACGAATTGATCAGCCGTTCCGGCCCCGGCGTGCTGGCCGGCGCGTTGGCGCCGTTCAAGGCGCGCATCGAGACGCTGCTATCCGATCAGGGCAGCGGCAAGGCGCTGCCGATCGAGCGCATCCGGGTGATCCCGTGGGGCGAGCGCAAGCTTGACCAGCAGGTGTTCCGCATCGTTGCCGGCGCCGTGCTGGAGCGCAAGCAACTGCGTTTTCGCTATCGCGCCCGCACTACCAATGCCGACAGCCGGCGCACCGTGTCACCGCAGCGGCTGACGCATTACCGCGACAACTGGTATCTGGATGTGTGGGACCACGACCGCGAAGCACTGCGTAGCTTTGCCGTCGACCGCATCGTCGAGCCACAGGCGCTGGACTCACCGGCCAGCGATGTGGCCGAGAACGACCTCAACGATCTGCTTGCCTCCAGCTACGGCATCTTCGCCGGCAAGCCGAAGGCCTGGGCCACGATCCGCTTTTCGCCGCATGCCGCACGCTGGGTTGCCGATGAACACTGGCATTCGCAACAAAAGGGCGAGTGGCTGCCCGATGGTCGCTATGAGCTGAAAGTGCCCTACTCCAATTCCAAAGAACTGCTGATGGACGTGCTCAAGTACGGGCCCGACGCGGAGATTGTCGCGCCGCTGTCATTGCGCGAGGAAATGAAGATCCTGCTGCAGCTGGCACTGGGCGGTTACCAGCCACCAGCCGCATGAATCTGGATGCACCCATGACCCGCAACGACATCGTCGACCCCACCACCGCGCCGGCCGAGGGTGGCGTGCAACGCAAACCCACGGTTGCGCTGGCCCTCGGGGCAGGTGGTGCCAAGGGTTTGGCGCATATTGGCGCGATCGAGGAAATCGAGGCACAGGGCTACCAGATCGTTTCCATCGCCGGGACGTCGATGGGTGCGCTGATCGGTGGCGTGTATGCGATGGGGAAACTCGATGTGTATCGCGACTGGGCTATCACGCTGGCCAGGTTCGATGTGTTCAAGCTGCTCGACTGGACGTTTTCCGGCGGTGGCCTGATTAAGGGCGAACGGATCATTGGCACGCTGCGTGAACTGATCGGTGACGTCTGTATCGAAGAACTGCCGCTGGCGTTCACCGCCGTCGCCACCGACCTTGATCGCGAACGCGAGGTATGGCTCACACGCGGTTCGCTATTCGACGCTATTCGCGCCTCGATCGCGATACCGACCGTGTTCCGGCCACACACGATCGACGGCCGTCGACTGGTGGATGGTGCCTTGCTCAATCCCGTGCCGGTGACACCACTGATCCGTGATGCCGCCGACTATCTGTTCGCCGTCAGCATGGACGGCTTGGCGCAGAAGACGCCGGCGGTGGTCATCGAAGACAGTTCGGCCGAGGAAAGTGGCCTGACCCACCGCATCGGTGAATTCTTCGGCCGGTGGCTGCCGAGCAGCGAAGGCAAGCCGCGCGAGCCTGGCGCATGGGAGCTGCTCAACCAGTCGATGGATCTGATGCAGGCGAATCTGTCACGCCTGCGACTGGCCGCGTACGAGCCGGATCTATTGATCCAGCTGCCTCGCAACGTCGCCACCGCCTACGAGTTCTATCGCGCCAGCGAATTGATCGAGCACGGCCGCACACAGGCGCGCGAGGCGCTGGCCAGCTGGTCGAAAACGACGACGGCGCTGCACCAGGCGTGAGCGCTCCAGCACTGGGCTGTCTGGAGCCCGGTCAACGCGGGCCGTGCGTGCGCAACCAGTTTTCCAGATAGGACTTCAGCGCGACCGCGTTGTTGTGCTCCTCATCGCGCGCGCCATAGAGCAGGGTGACGGTATGCCGCGACGCGCGCTCGGCCAGGGGGCGCCAGTGTTCGGTCAGGGCGTCCAGCTCGGTGGCATAACGATGGCGGAAGCCATCCCAACGCGCAGGGTCATGACCGAACCAGCGACGCAACATGGTCGATGGCGCCAGTTCCTTCACCCATAGGTCAAGCTGGACCGTTTCCTTCTTCAGGCCGCGCGGCCACAGCCGATCGATCAGCACGCGATAACCATCGGCTTTCGCCGCCGGTTCATACACTCGCTTGATGGCAATGCCCATGCGCCGTGTCCTGGCCTAAGGGCGTCAGCATACGACTGTGCTGTGCACGCGGCGTGGGGATCGACCGCGACTTGCCGGATATGCTCCCTCCCCTGCTTGCAGGGGAGGGTTGGGGTGGGGTCGCTCTTCGCCCCATGAAGATCAAAAGCCCACCCCTCCCAATCTCCCCCCTGCGAGCATGGGGTGGGCAAAGCGGGGAGAGTTACAACTCCTCGACCCGAGTCACCTTGCCACGCCGCATCAACCACGCCACGCCACGCAGATCGGCAAGGCCTACCCATAACCGGTCCAGCATGCCGTACTTGGACACGCCTGCGGTGCGCGGACGATGGCCGACCGGCACGCTCTGGCAGGTGAAGCCGGCGCGCTTAACCAGCGCCGGCAGGTAACGATGCATATGGTCGAAGTAGGGCAGCCGCAGAAACACTTCGCGATCGAACACTTTCAGACCACAGCCAGTGTCCGGCGTGGCGTCGCGCAGCATCCGCGAGCGCACCGCGTTCGCAATCTTCGAGGAGATACGCTTGTTGAAGCTGTCGCGGCGCGTGGTGCGCCAGCCAGCGAACAAACGCATGTCGGCGCCCGCCGCATCGCGTGCGGCCAGCAGCTTGGGAATATCGGCGGGATCATTCTGGCCGTCACCGTCGAGCGTGGCGATCCATGACGATTTCGCCGCGCGCACACCATTCCACACGGCGGTGCTCTGTCCGCTGCGGGTGACGTGATGCAGCACGCGCAATTCCGGATGAAGGGTTTTCTGCGCGGCCAATACGGCACGACTGTCGTCGCTGGAATCGTCATCAATGTAGATGACTTCGTAGTCGACCTTGCCACGCAATGCCGCGGCAATTTCGGCGAGCAGCGGCGGGATGTTGTCGCGCTCGTTGAAGACGGGGACGACCACAGAGAGCTGGGGCATGGCAGTGGATCCACTGGGGCAGCTACACATTATTGCCCAAGCGCCACGTTACGGCCATGTCACGGCGGGTAGCGCGCGTCGCCGGGCTGGCGACGCGCGCACATTACGCACCGATCAGCGCATGCCGCCCGAAGCCAGCAAGGTTTCGCCGGTCAGCCAGCCCGCGTCGGAGGACGCGAGAAAGACCGCGATCGTTGCGATGTCATCGGGCTGGCCCAAACGCCCCAGCGGCGTCTGCGCGACCATCTGCTTCTCCATGTCGCTGCCGATCATGCCCATCGTGTGGGTGCCCTCGGTCTCCACACCACCCGGATTGATCGAGTTCACGCGGATCTTCCTCGGCCCCAACTCTTTCGAGTGCACATGCGTGATCGCATCAACCGCACCCTTGGTCGCGGTGTAGACGGTCGTGCCAGGCATGCCCAGGCGGGTTACCACCGAACCGATATTGATGACGCTACCGCCATGCTCACCGAAATGCTTCACCGCTTCCTGGGTGGCCAGGATCAGACCGAGCACATTGGTGTTGAATTGCCGGTGGAATTCGCTCTCGGTGACGTCCTCGAGCGGCGCGAACTGATAGACGCCCGCGTTGTTGACCAGCACGTCGAGTGTGCCAAACGCTTTTTTCGCTTCGGCGAACAAACGCTGCACATCGGCCGCCTTGGAGACATCGCCTTGCACCGCGATTGCCTTGCCGCCGCTGCCGGTAATCTCCGCCACCACGCGATCGGCGCCTTCCTTGCTGGACGCGTAGTTCACCACCACCGCCGCACCGGCCGCGGCCAGCCCTTTAGCGATACCTGCCCCAATGCCCTTCGAAGCGCCTGTTACCACGGCCACCTTGCCTGCCAGCTTGCTCATCTGTGTTCTCCCGATCGTTTTGATGATTAGACAATTGTCTAACTGTCATAAAGATAAGGGGTGCTGTTGGCTCATTTCAATGGCCCCCGGTCAGATTTTTGCGAGTTGATCCAGATAGGCGTGCAGCACGTCGCGTTGCAGGACGAGATTGGCGAACTTGCCGTCGCGGACAATCTCGATCAGGCCGGCCGTTTCCAGCTCTTTCAGGTGATGCGACAACGTGGCCGCACTGACCTGATGCTCTTGCTGCAGGCAGCTGCAGGCCGTCGGCGCACTGTTCTGGCCAATCTGTTTCAGCAGCTGATAACGCCGCGGCTCGGCCAGTGCCCTGGCGATCAGGGAAAACTGCTTTTCAGTCAATCGCGGTAGTTTGGTGGTGGCCATGATGAGCCGCTCAGCCGTGCAAATGGCGACGTTGAAATGACGGACAAGTCCTCAGCGGATCTTGCCAAGGATGCCATCCAGTTCGTCGTGACTGTGATAGTGGATCACCAGCTTGCCGCGACCGCCGCGACCTTGCGCCAGCTCGACACGGGTAGCGAAGCGCTCGCCCAGTTCGCGCTCCAGATCGGTGATATTCGGATCGCGCGACGAGGTGCTTTTCGCTTTGCCTTTGGGGACGCTTTGCGCACGCCGGGCGGCGTCTTCCAGCTCGCGCACCGTCCAGTGATTGCGTGCCGCCTCCAGCGCCAGGCTCTCGGCCTCGTGCTCGGGCAAGGTCAGCAGGCAGCGGGCATGACCCATTTCCAGCTTGCCCTCGTCGAGCAATTTCTTGATCGAGGCAGGCAGTTCGGTCAGTCGCAGCAGGTTGGACACGGCCGCACGCGAGCGGCCGACGGCATCGGCCGCCTGCTGGTGGGTGATATCGAAATCGTCGATCAGCCGCTTCAGTGCATCGGCTTCTTCCAGCGGGGTCAGATCCTCGCGCTGGATGTTCTCGATCAGTGCCATCGCCGGCACCGATGCTTCCGGTACCAGTTTGACCAGTGCAGGCAGTTCGGAAAGCTGTGCGCGCTGCGCCGCACGCCAGCGGCGCTCGCCTGCGATCAACTCGTAGCTGTCCTTGCCGAGCGCGCGCACCACCACCGGCTGGATCAGGCCCTGCGACCTGATCGACGCGGCCAGCTCGTCCAGCGCTTCGTCATTCCAGTGTCGGCGCGGTTGATACTTGCCTGGCTGAATTTGCTGGATGGGCAACATGCGCAGCTCGCCTTCCTGCGCGATCACCGACGGCGTACCGTCGCCGTCCCCGCCCAGCAACGCATCGAGTCCGCGTCCCAATCCCCGTTTTTTTGAAGCAGCCATGCTTTATTCCTGATGGTTGGCGGCCGGTGCCTTGAGCACCATGCCGCTGTCGCCGTGCGCTGGCGCGGATGCCACCACCGGCGGTTCAATATCGTCGACCGGATCGGTCCGCCCGGCGGCGCGCGGCAGGCCGCGTTCGCGGCGGATCATTTCGCCGGCCAAACCAATGTAGGCGATCGCGCCGCGCGAGCTGCGATCGTACAGATGGATCGGCTGACCATGGCTGGGCGCTTCGGCCAGACGCACATTGCGCGGAATGATCGAGCGCAACACCTTGTCGCCGAAATGCTGGGTCAGCTGCGCGGAAACTTCGTTGCCGAGATTGTTGCGCACGTCGTACATGGTGCGCAGCAGACCTTCGACTTCCAACGTCGGATTCAGCCGCTGCCGCACGGCCTTGACCGTGTCGAGCAGACTGGACAGTCCTTCCAGCGCGAAGTATTCACACTGCACCGGAATCAGCACGCCGTGCGCGGCAGTCAGCGCATTCAACGTGAGCAGGTTCAACGACGGCGGACAGTCGATCAGGATGATGTGATAGTTCGCCGAGATCTTCGCCAGCAATTCCTTCAGCCGATGTTCGCGCGCCAATGCATCCATCAATTTCAGTTCGGCAGCGGTGAGATCGCCGTTGCCCGGCAGCAGGTCGTAATGCGCGTCGGTCGGAACAATCGCCTGCTCGATCGATGCCTCTTCGAGCAGCACTTCACAGCCGCTGGGTTTGGCTTCGCGCTTGTTGATGCCCGAGGCCATCGTCGCGTTGCCCTGCGGGTCAAGATCGACCAGCAATACCTTACGCTTCGCGGCGGCCAGCGCAGCGGCGAGGTTGACAGCAGTGGTGGTCTTGCCGACGCCGCCCTTCTGATTGGCGACAGCGATGATGCGGGCCATGGTGTGTCGCTACGTGCGCTAGAGAAGAAGCCTAGATTAGCAGGCTGGCCGAGATCGGTTCAGGCGGCTGGCTCAGGTGTCGGTACGATGGCCCAGCACGAGCAGACTCCGTTCGGCCTGCAGCCCCGGCACCGTGAGCTCGTGGAACGCGCGTACTTCGAAGCCCGGCGGCATGCCGGGCAGCTCGTCATCCGGCCGCTTGCCCTTCATCGCCAGCCAGATCCCGCCCGGTGCCAACAGATGGCCACCCCAGCCCAGCATGTCGGCCAGGCTGGCAAAGGCGCGTGCCGTGATGCAATCGAACTGCCCCTGCACATCCTCCACCCGCGACTGCACGGCTCGCACCCCTTCGAGTTTGAGCGCGCGGATCGCTTCGCGCAGAAAGCGCACCTTCTTGCCATTGGAGTCGACCAGCAGGATGTCGCGCCCCGGTGCGACGATCGCCAGCGGGATGCCGGGCAGGCCAGGCCCCGTACCCAGGTCGGCCAGGGTGGCACCTTGCACATACGGCAGGATCGCCAGCGAGTCGAGCAGATGGCGGGTGATCATCTCCGCCGGATCGCGTACGGCGGTGAGGTTGTAGGCAGCGTTCCAGCGTTCCAGCAGCGCCTGGTAGTCGAGTAGTCGCGCCACCGCTTCGGCCGGCACGCTCAGCCCGAGCGCGGCAACGCCCTGTTCCAGTCGGGCCTGCAAGGCATCGCGTGCGGTCATGACGTTCCTGTGGAGCAAGGTGAAAGGGCGGGCGCCGACGATGCCAGCAGATGGGGCAAAAGAAAACCCGCCGAAGCGGGTTGCGTGACGCTCAAGTCCCCCAGCGTGGACGCTCTTGGGCGTCCTGTCGCGATTCAGACCGGCACTATCTGCAGCGCCGAAATTCAGGCCGCATCCAGCTCGACCCGGGTCACCATCATGCCGCGCTCGCGCAGCGCATTGTTCAGCGTCTGCTTCAGGCGGGCGCTGAGATCGCGCCGATCAGCCTGACCGAGTTCGGCATGCGCGACGTCCTGTTCGCTACGCAACGCATCGTGGGCGCCGCGACGGATCAACTGGTCAACCTGCTCGAACACGGCATCGGCACGCTCCGGCTCCAGCACCTGCCAGTACACCGTACCGCAGACATCATGAGCGTCAGGCAGCGGCTCTTCAAAGCGCAGCGTCTGACCGGCGAGATTGATCTTGTGTGCTACCCGCTCCAGCCACGGCAGCACCATGTGAACACCCGGCTGCAGCACTCTGGCCAGCTTGCCATGGCGATACAGGCTATACACCTGACCGGCCGGCACGTGCTTGACCGCACTGGCGACCAGTACGGTGAAAAGCACAAACAACGATGTCAGGAGAGTTAGCATAATGAATTAAATCAGCAACTTGGCTTTTATATCTTATTTTCTCGGGAGGTTAAGGATACAGCCGCTTGTAGCTACAAAGATTAACCTACATTTAACAGCGTAACTAATTTATTAACATTTGGCAAGAATGAGCAAGGGCGGACGTTGGCGAACCATTCGGTGTCCAGGTGACCCTGTTGGTCTCTATGGACCCATCACGTCAGTCCATTGAGGAAAAACCGACCGTCTTCGAGTGTTTTTGCATGCTTTCTTTTGATCGCGGGATAGGAAAGCATCAACCTTGCCAAAGTTCTGGCATGTGGTTGAAAAGGCGGCATGCCGAAAGGGACGGTCGGCCACAGCAAAGTCCCCGATCAACGTTTGCGGTTGATCAGGGACTTGGGTCGGGATGCCTTGAGGGCCGACATGTTGGCGACTCGATGGCTGGTTAGAACTTGCCGGCGCGGAAGTCGGCGATCGCCTCGTGGATCTGCTCGGGCGTGTTCATCACGAACGGGCCATAGCGAGTCACGCTTTCCTTCAGCGGCTTGCCGGCGACGACCAGCAGGCGCGACGGTTTGTCGCCACCGGCCAACTGCAACGTGCCGCCCCCGGACAGCACGCCGAGCTCACTGCGCTGCAGCTGCTCACCACCGACCAGCGCCGATTCGCCCTCGAACACATAGGCGAAACCGTGATGCCCGACCGGCAGATCCAATGCCAGCGTGGCACCGGGCTGCAAACTGATATCCAGATAGATCGGCGCGGTGACGACGCCTTCGACCGCTTTTGCCGCCCAGCTCACCGGCGATCACGCGTACCTCGACGCCCTCGGACGGACGCACCAGCGGAATGCGCTCGGGACTGATGTCCTGATAGCGCGGCGCGATCATCTTGTCCTTCGCCGGCAGGTTCACCCACAACTGGAAACCCCACATCAGGCCGTTTTCCTGCTGCGGCATTTCCGAGTGCAGGATGCCGCGGCCG